>Ga0306921_10001377_pt1 | contig 23429 bp, 17 predicted proteins | sample sta12Cox44000080_FD_203760 | JGI IMG/M metagenome (GOLD analysis project Ga0306921, IMG submission 203760) | Lab enrichment of tropical soil microbial communities from Luquillo Experimental Forest, Puerto Rico - statoxic.12C.oxic.44.000.080 (v2)... | ecosystem: Environmental > Terrestrial >...
CGGTCTGATACTTGGCGAACAGGGAGCGCGCCAGCACGTCGCGGAGCAGCAGCACGATGCCGACGACCTCGTGGGTCTCGACGCCGCGCGGAATGATGCGCTCCGAGAGATTCTGGGCGTAGGCCTGCAACGCCTCGAAGGTACGGGTCTCGAGGGCCTCGACGTAGCTGTCGTAGACCGAGGTCGCCTCGGCGAAGATCTCGTCCTTCGTCATGGTCGTCAGCAGGCGGGCCTCGCTGATCCGTCGCACCCATTCCTCGCGGAGCTGGGTGCGGTTCTGGCCGAGATGCGCAACCAGCTCGCGGAGCAGGACGGAGGTGGAGTCGGGCGCGAGTTTCTTCGTGTCTTCCTGAATCTCAGTCGTGGCCATGATCCTCGTTCTCCTTTGCACTTCGGCGGCGCTCGCGGAGGCATTTCCATCGACGCTGGGAGTGCGCGCTCCGGGTATCGTTCGGTTTGGCTTCATGCGTCGAACACATCTCCTTTCATTTGGCTCCACCCTTGGCACCGCAAGCGTGATGTCCAACGGACCGCCGTGAAGGACGAGAGGGCGCGCGCGAACCGTAGAACGCGCTCGGCGGCGCCGCCATCGGAGGAAGGCTGATTTCGCTGTCGGACGTTTGCGCGTCCGATGTGGGGCGGGGTCCTACAGCCGCGCCGGCGGCGGCGGGTCACTCGACCAGGCCGTTCCTCACCGCGTACTGGGTCAGTTCGGCATTGGTCGCGAGACCCAGCTTCTCGAGGGTGCGGGCCCGGTAGGTGCTGATCGTCTTGACGCTCAGGTGCAGGGTCCCGGCGATCTGTGACACCGTCTTTCCCGCCGCGAGCAGGCGGAACACACGGAATTCGCGCTCCGAGAGCTGGTCGTGGGGCGCGCCCTCGAAGCCGGAGCGGACCATCGAGGCCAGCCGTTCGGCCAGGGTCGGGGTCACGTAGCGACCGCCCCCGACCACCTTGTGAACGGCTTCGGCCAGCCGTTCGGGCGCCGTCTCCTTGGTCAGGTACCCGGCGGCCCCGGACTTGAGGGCCCGCAGCGCGTATTGCTGTTCCGAGTAGATGGTCAGGATGAGCACCGGCAGGTTTGGCCGCAGGGCGTGGATGTCCTCGAGCAGGTCGAGGCCGCTGCGGCCCGGCAGGTTGATGTCGAGCACCACCACATCCCACGCCCCCTCCTTCACCCGCTCCATCGCTTCCTGCGCGTTGGAGGCCTCGCCCGCGACCCGGATGTCGCTCGATTCCTCGAGCACCTCCTTGAGGCCGCGGCGGACGACCGCATGATCGTCGGCGACCAGCACCCGGATCATCATTCCCCCGCGGCGCCGCTGTGGCGTCTCAGCGGCGCGGTCACGCGCACGGTCGTGCCGCCGCCGGCCCGCCCCGAGATCTCGAGCTGGCCGCCGATCAGACGCGCCCGCTCGCTCATCCCCAGCAACCCCAGCGACGCGGCGCTCGAGATCTCGCGCTCGGAGATGCCGCGCCCGTTGTCGTGCACCTCGAGCACCAGACGGCCGCCGACGCGACGCAGGACCGCCCGCACCCAGCTCGCACCGGCATGCCGGGCGACATTGGTCAGGCTCTCCTGGAAGATCCGGAACAGGGCCGTCGACGCATGGCGTTCGAGGCGCGACTCGCCCAGATCCGCGAACACCGTGCACAGGACGCCGGTCCGCCTCTGGAAGTCCTCGGCCTGCCATTCCATCGCCGCCGACAGCCCGAGCTCGTCGAGGATGCCGGGACGGAGCTTGGCCGAGATCCGCCTGACCTGGTCGATCGTCGAGTCGACCAGCCGCGCCATGGACTCGAGCCGCGCCATCAGGTCCTTGCGCGAGGCGTAGCCCTCGGAGATCCGCTTGTGGAGCCAGGTCGTCTCCATCTTGACCGCGGTGAGCGCCTGGCCCAGCTGATCGTGGATCTCGCGCGCCACCGTCGTACGCTCCTCCTCCTGGATCGACTGGATCCGCCCCGAGAGGGTGCGCAACCGGTGATGGGAGCGCCGCAGCCTTTCTTCGGTCTGCTTGCGCTGCATGAGCCAACCGAGCTGGACGGCAATGGTCTGCACGGTGCCGAGGAGGCGCGGGTCCTCAGGCTGCGCCCCGGTCTGGAGGAACTCGATCACCGCGACCACGTCGCCGCCCGCGACCACCGGGACCGCCACGCACGATTCCAGGCCGGCCTCCACCGCCGCACGGGAGCGCGAGAATACGTCGCTGCCCTCCGTGTTCTCGACCCAGTGCGAGCGCTTCGAGGCCCACACCTGGCCCGGGAGGCCCGCGCCGAGACCAAACGACAGGGTCTCGCATTCGCGGCGGAATTTCGTCAGGCGATCGTCTGGGCCATGATACGCCGCGTACCATTCCAGCCGGGTCCCGTCGCTTCTCGGCGCCCAGGCCTGACCGTAGGTCCAGCCGGTCGCCTCGCAGACCTTCTGCAGCACGACGCCGAGCGCAGCGCGGAAATCGTCGGCCTCGCCGACCGCCAGCGCGATGTCCTGGAGCCGCCGCGCCTCCTCTTCGCGGCGCTGAAGTTGCGTCAGGTTTTCCGCCGTCATCCCGACGGATCCATCCCCGAGCAGGAAGGCGTGAAATCCGAAGCTTCGCGGGGGCACGTGCGCGGCGCCGATGCTCACCGGACCGAGGTCCCGCGGCGCTCCGGTGCGCTCCACCTCGCTCAGGAGCGACAGGACGCCGCTCGCCTCGGCGTCCGGGATCAGATCGAGCAGCCGCTCGCCGGTACGCGGCTCCAGCGCGAACCCGGCCAGCTCATCCGCGGCCCGGTTCGAGGCCACGAGGTGAAACGAGGAAGGCTCGCCCGGATCGCGGCGGCGCCAGATCGTGACTCCGAATGGAAGGCTCCGGACCACCCCGGGGTGGAGCGCGGCCCCCGGGTCGTCGGCCGGCGCGGCGTGCAATCCGGTGGCGGAGTCGGCCCTCGCATCTCGGGCCCGGGAACCGAGGGGAAGTGTCATGGCGTTCCCGTGTGCGCTTCCCATGACGAGCTGCGGGGCAGCCGGCCACCCCGATGACGGACCGGCTGAACCGGCACGTCCCTGATCGACACTGGCGGGTGATCAAGCTATGGGCCGCCACACCGCCTGTCAAGGCCGGCGCTGGCGGCCAGGGCCAGCAGGCCTTTCGAGCTTCCGCGTCTGCGCGGCAGCGGCACGCTTGCGGTTCATCGCGCGGCAGGCTGGCTCGCCCACAAGCGCACCCGGCATCCGGGGGTGCGCGCCCGATCTCGAGCGCGAGCTACTCGCGCAACGATCGCGCGGTGAACGGGCGCAGCGAGACGCCCAGCACCTCGGCGCTCAGACCGGGCGCCGGGTTGCCGTGGAGCATGCTGACCAGGCTGTCGCTGCGAAACGGCAGGTGGGCGCCGGTCGCCTCGATGGCACGCAGGCCCGCCAGCGCGACACCCGGCGGCACGGGAACGAAGCGCGCGTGGCGACCCGCCGCCTCGGCGATCACCTCGGTGGCGCGCCGCATGGTGAGGCGCTCGGGATGGGCGACCGGCAGGAGCGCGGGCAGGCGCTCCGGCGTGCGCGCCAGCAGCGCTTCGATCACACGCAACAGATCGGTCCGGTGGACGGCGTAGATTCCAGCCCTGGCGCTCAGGTCGGGCAGCAGCGGGGCGACACGGATGACGCGATCGAGCGACTGGAACAGGCCGCCGCTTTCACGCCCGTAGACCAGCCCCGGCCGCAAGCTGATGCCGCCCAGCGCGGCCACGTCCTGCTCGAGCGTCCACTTCACCCGACCGTAGGCCGACCTGCTGTCCGCGTAGGCCGCGATCGAGGAGAGAAACACGAGGCGCCCGACCCCCGCGCCGCGCGCGGCCTCGAACAGCCGGCGCGAGCCGCCGACGTTGAGGCGGCGCAGGTCCTCCTCGCGCGTGGGCCGGAAGTCGTGGGCGGCGTGGATCAGCGTATCGACGCCGGCGAGCGCGCGCGCCTCGAGCGGCTGGTCGAGCGCGAACCCCGCGTCGCCACGCCCGGGATCGGGCCGGCGGGTGAGCCGCCGCACCGCCTCGCCCCTCGCCCGCAGCGCGGCGCACAGCATGCCGCCGATGAAGCCCGAAGCCCCCGTGATCGCGATCATGCCGGAGCCCGGGCGCGGTCCGGCCCGCCGGCGTGCGGCTCGAGCGCACAGCTCGCGACCGCGATGCGGTAGGCGTTCGCCATCACCGAGAGCGTCAGGTTGGTGGCCGGGATGGTGGGGAACGCGCTCGCGTCGACCAGATGAACACGCGCGAGGCCTGCCGGGCGGCCGAGCGCATCGGCGTCGCCGGGGCCGGGGTCGCGCCGCATCGGGAAGCTGCCGCCGGAGTGGAAGCTCTTCCCCGGCGGCCCGAGCCGGGTGGCGAACGGAATCGGGCTCGCGCGCAGCAGCGGGCTCAGCGACCGCACCCGCGCCTCGACCCGCCGCACCGTGGCCGCGGTCCCGGGACGCGCGCGTCCCTCGACCACCAGCGTCGGGGGCCCCGCGGCGTTGCGGCGCAGGCTCACCGCGAGGCGTGGCGAGACGTCCGAATGGAGATAGCCCTGGAGCGCGAGCAGGCGCTCGAGCGCGGCGCGCCGCAGCGGCGGCGCCCAGCGCAGCGGCGTGGCGTCGAGCGCGGCGCGATAGAGGGGGCTGTAGGTATAGAGCAGCAGGTGCACGTCGCGCGGGGTCACCTCGGGGTCGCGCAGCCTCAGACACAGCTGGGACAGCGTCTGCAGCCGCTGGTCGGCGACCGGGAAGCGCCGCCAGTGGAGCAGCGGAATGAGGAAGTACTGACTCTCGAGCACCGTGACCTCGCGCGCGAACCACTCGAGCGACTCGAGCACCAGCCGGGTGGTCGAGAAGCAGCCGCCACCGAGGAACAGGCGCGTGCCTGCGAAGCGCGCCGGCGCCCGGTCGGCGGCGCGCAGCACCTCGAGCTCGACGCCGGACGCGGTTTCGCGAAAGCGGGTCGCGAAGTGGCCGCCGGCGTAGCGGAAGCGCGGGTCGCGCTCCAGCGCCGCCAGGGTGTGGGCCGAGCTGTAGATCAGGTCGTAGGGGCAGCCGTGCAGGCACAGCCCGCAGCGTACGCAGCCGGGGTCGGCCGCCGCGGGGCCGGTGCGCAGCCCGAGCCGCGAGGCGCCGAAGTCCACTCCGCGGGCGCGCAGCGCCTCGCGGCGTTCCCTGAGGTCACCCAGCATCGTCGCCGCCTGCGGTGACAGCCAGCGCGGCTCGAGCCGCGCGGTGTGGAGCGGCAGCAGGCGTTCGAGCTCCTCGTCGCGCTCGGCCGAGAGCGGGATGTGGGCCAGCACCGCGCGGTAGCCGGGCTCGAGATCGGCGGGGCCGATCGGCCAGCCCTCGAGGTCCTGGGCACAGAACGGCAGCACGTTCGAGCCCCAGATGTTGCTGAGGCCCCCGCGCGCGAACGAGGTCAGCACCTCGGCGCCGCGGGTCTCGACCGGCATCAGCTCGGGCGCGCCGCGCCAGGCGAAGTCGGAGCCGAAGCTGGTCTTCATCGGGAAGCCGTTGATGGTCGGCCCGGTGATGGCGGCGAGCCGGGCGCGGGTGGCCGCCGGCCACTCCTCGTAGCGCAGGGCGGCGAGCTCCCGCGGCGCCGCGGCGAACGACGGCTCGAGCGCGCGCCCCACGTCGACCATGGTCACGGGTTGTCCGCGCTCGAGCAGGGCGAGCGCCGCGGCGACCCCCGAGGGGCCGGAACCGACGACCAGGTTCATTCCGGGATCGCCGTCGCTCCCCCGCGGTGGAGGCGCAGCGCCGCCACCGCTCCGGCGCCGGCCGGCGCGTCGCCGGCGGCGAGCCGGCGCTCGACCGCGGCCAGCACCGTCATGGTGGCGATCGCCTGCATGCACCAGCCCTCGTGATGGCACCACATGCCCTCGAAGGTAGTCAGCATGTGGATGCAGGGGCTGCACGGAAACGCCTCGTAGACGATCTCCTGGTTTGCCACCCGCGGCGCGTAGACGTCGGGGCGCTGCGGGCCCCACAGCGAAACGATCGGCGTGCCCTGCGCGGCGGCGAGGTGCATGGGGCCCGAGTCGTTGGTCACCAGGCACGACATGCGCTCGAGCGCGGCGACGAACTCGTCGAGCGACCACAGGCCGGCGGCGACCAGGGTGCGCGGCCGGGCCGCCGCGCCCAGCCGCTCGGCCACCCCGCGCACGTATCCGGCCTCGCCCGGCGCTCCGGTCAGCACGATGCGCACGTCGGGGTGGCGTGCGACCAGCGCCTCGATCAGCTCGGCGAAGCGCTCGGCCGGCCAGCGGCGCTCGAGCGCCAGGTCGCCGGCGTTGACGTTGACCCCGACCAGCCGGTCACGCGGACCGATGCCGTGTTCGCGCAGCCGCTCCGCGACCCGTGCGCGCGCCAGGTCGTCGACCGGCACCGGGCTCAGGCTGCGATCCTCGATCGGGGCGCCGATCAGGCTCCCGGCCTCGGCGAAAATGTCGGCGATGTGCCGGTAGTAGTTGAAGCACACCGCATGGGTGAGCAGGCTCGAGCGCCAGAAGGCGTGCAGGTGGTAGCCGACCCGCTTGCGCGCGCCGCCCAGCACCGCCATCAGCGTCGAGAACTTGCTGAAGAACTCGAGGTCGATGACGGCGTCGACATCGCGGCGGCGCATCCACAGCACGTGGCGCAGGGTGTCGAGCGCGAACGCGAGCGGCGAGCGCGTGCGGATCACGCGCACCTCGGTGCACAGGTCGAGGCGGCGCAGCAGCGATTCGTTGCCCTGGAAGGTGATGAACACCAGCTGCGCCTCGGGGTAGCGGTGGCGGATGCCGCGCAGCAGCGGTGTTGCCTCGATGATGCTTCCGATCCCGAAGAACTTGAGAATGACCAGCGTGCCGCGCTCGCGGATCGGGCGGTCACGGCGCGGCAGGATGCGCCGCCTCAGGCTGACCAGGAGCCCGAGCGCGAAGCAGGCCGGCAGGCCGACCCACACGTCGATGCGCCGCATCAGCCACAGCGACCCGCGTCGCCGCGAGCTGCCGCCGACGATGCCCGAATGCAGGACCCGCGGATCCGGCGCGCCCGAGCGATGGGGGGGCGGCTCGCTGTGCTGCGGCATTCGGGGGGCTCTCCGTGGGCTCCGAGGGTGGCCGTGCGGGTTCGGAGCGGGGACGTGGTCCCGGCTCGAGGGGCCCATCCCGCGGGTGGGGGCCGTCCCGCCGGGGTGCGGGAAGCTCATATCTTACTACGGCCCCGCGCCCCCGACACGCGGGTTATGGGTCGCGCCACCCCGCGGCCGGCGCGGAGCGGGCGAGCAGGGCCGCCCAGCCGGCCCCCGCCATCAGGATCAGGCCGGGCTCGATCACCATGCGATAGCGCATGCCGGTGAGCACCACCGAGTTGATGAGCGCGAAGCTCACGGACGAGAGCAGCAGCGGCCACAAGCCGGATTCGTTGCGCCGGCGCACGCTGGCGATCAGCGCCCCGGCGAACACCAGCAGGCTGGCGACGCTCTGAGCCGCACGGCTCCAGGGATTCACATAGAGGTGGGTCGAGGTCTCGGGGTAGAGCGCGAACAGGTTCCCGAGCTCGAGCAGGTAGAGCCACGCCGCACGCCCCGGATGCTCGCGCATGTAGCGCGTGCCCTCGGCATAGAGGTAGCGGTCGCGCGCGAACTCGTCGGGCAGCCGGTTCAACGCCGCCTGCGTTTCCGCGTCGGGCGCCGGGTGGATCACGGTCGAGCCATTGGCCGCGGGATTGTTGCCGAGCCAGAGCTGTCGCCCGCCCCCGGTCGAGATGAAGAACCAGCGTCCCATAACGTGATGATCGCGGATCACCCAGGGTGCGATCGCCAGCGCCAGCCCGAGCCCGAATGTCAGCGCCGGCGCGAGGATGCCGCGGCGCGCGCGGCGCAACGCCAGGGCAAGCCCCAGGGCGAGCCCCGGGAAGAGCCCGACGGTGTTGGCGCGCACCAGCGTCGCCGCGCCGAACAGCGCCCCGGCGATCAGCCAGCGCCACCACCTGCCCCGCCCCAGCGCCGCGAAGGTGGCCGCGAGCCCGAGCGCGATCACCAGCACCAGCGTGCTCTCCGAGTACTGGGTCGAGGGCAGGAAGGCGAGCACGGGATGGAGCGCGGCGATGGCGCCGGCGATCAGTCCGGCGCGCCGTCCGAACACGCGCGTGCCGATCAGGCCGATCAACGCCACGCTCACCACGGCCAGAAGGGCCTCGACCAGCCGGAGCGCCAGCAGGTTTTCGCCGAACAGGTGATAGACCGCGGCGATCAGGGTCGGGTAGCCGGGCGGCCGCAGGGCCTGATGCCCGTAGGTGCCGTGCTCGTACAGCTGGCGTCCCGCCGCCTCGTACTCCTGCGCATCCGCCCACAGGATGGCCCGCGGCAGCACGGCGACGAAGGCGACGCGGACGCCGAGCGCCGCGACCAGGATGGCGAGCCACGCGCCGCCGGGCCGCGGCGGCCAGCCGCGAGCGTCGGTACTGGAGGCCGGCGTAGCGGCTCCTGCGTGGATCGGGTGCGGAAAGACGTCAGCCAGAACGTGGCTCCGGATGGCGTGCGACTGGGTCCCGGACGCGGTCATTGGCCCGGCGGCCGGGGTACGACGCCGGCGCTCGTGGCTGGCGGGAACCGCGCCCCCTCCCCCGCGCCTCGCGCCCATTATATTGTAGGCGAAGTCGTCCGCGAGTTCAGCCCGCGCGCCTCGGCCAGGCGCCGGTCCGGAGGACGATGGCCATGGCGTTCGCGGCATTGGAGGTTCGCGGTCGTGCCGGAAGAGGCGGCGTCACGGGCGGGACGGCCGGCTCCACTCGCGTTCGCTGCGGCGGGGCCACATTACGTCAATCACTCTAACAGGCGGCCCGGCTCACCGCTTCGGTTTTCTGCCGGGCCCCATGGCGACCGCGTACGCTCGCCGCCCGCGTCCCGAGGCCCTCGCCCGCCGCCTTGGGCGCACAACGGGCTGCGGGGCGGGCCGTTGCTGCGTCGATCCGATTCGGACCGCCGGGCGCCGGTGGCGGCGGAGCTAGATGTCGAGGATGACGCGGCAGCGGCAGCGGCCGGGGGTGAGGTCGAGCTCGAGGGCGTGGTGGGAGACCGCCTTGACCTCGCGCAGGAACGTCTGGCGCGCGCGATCGCGCCGCGGCCCGCTCAGGGTCGCAGCCAGCGAGCGTGGTGACAGCGAGTGCACCGTGGCCGCGGTCCACACCGCCTGCGCCAGCTCGGCCTCGAGCAACGTGGTGTTGAGCCAGTGGACCAGCAGCTCGGCCGCGTCCTCGCCCTCGATCGCGATCTTGCGCTCGGCCTCGGGGGGCTGACCCGGCGGCGCCGCGATGATCTGCGCCTGCAGCGCGATCGCCGCCAGCGCGTGGAGCCGCTCGGAGGTCGCGGCCCACACCTCGAGCCCCAGGTCGCCGGTGTGCTCGAAGGCGCGATAACCCTCGCCCATGGGCTCATCCTAGCAGGCGGGGCGGCGGCCGCCCCGGCCCCGCCGGGGCTTCACAGGAGCTGGCGCGCCCGCAGGCTCACCACGCCGCGCGCAGCGATGATCACGTGGTCGAGCACCCCGATCCCCACCAGGTCGCCGACCTGGACCAGCCGCCTGGTGATGCTGAGGTCCTCCTCGCTGGGCTCGGGGTCGCCGCTCGGGTGGTTGTGAACCAGCACCACGCTGGCCGCCGAGTGCAGGATCGCGGGCTGGAACACTTCGCGGGGATGAACGATCGAGGCGTTGAGGCTCCCGATCGAGACTGTCTCCCGCTTTTCGACCTCGTGCCGCGCGTTGAGCAGCAGCACCACGAAGTGCTCCTTGCGGGCGGCCTCGAGATCGCGCACCAGCAGGCGCACGTCCTCGGGCCCGCGGATCGCGGCGCGCGGCGCGGGCCGCGCGGCGGCGCGCCGGCCCAGCTCGAAGGCGGCGCACAGCGCGGCGGCGCGCGCCGGGCCGATGCCCGGCACCAGCATCCAGCGCGCGCTCGACCAGGCCGCGAGCTCGTCGGGGCGGCGTCGCGCCAGCTGGCGGCCGACGCGCTGCGCGCTGCGGCGCGCCGTGCCGCTGCCCAGCACCAGCGCCAGCAGCTCGGCGTCGCTCAGGCTGCCGGCGCCACGGGCGCGCAGCTTCTCGCGCGGGCGCTGGTCGCGGGGAAGGGGGGGCGGCGCGGCGCCGGCCGCCGCCGGCGGCGGGCTCGCGCCGGTACTGCGCGCGGCGGATCGCGTGCTCACGGGCGTCCTTTGAACCGGAGGCGGGTCCGGGGGATAATGGCGGATTCGCGTCCGGCGCTCGGCCGGACCTGGTCCACCGAACGGAGAGCCTTGCATGCGTCATGCCGTCCCCGCCCTCGCCCTGGCCGCCGCTGTTCTCTTCCTGTGCCTTCCGGTCGCGGGACGGGCGCAACCCGGCGCCGCGCGCTCCCAGCCCAATACCCCCGATCGCATCAACGGCATCGGGCTGATCGACTTCGGCGCCAAGCCGACGTTCAAGGTCGGGGACTGGGCGAAGTACCACATGAGCGCCAAGAGCGCCCTGGGTGTCGTCGACGATTACAACGTGACCGTGCTGATCGGCGGCGAGGAGGACTGGTGGGGCGAGGAGGGCTTCTGGATCGAGACCTGGACCGAGTCCGCGAACGGCAAGGCCCAGGCGGTCGCCTCGCTCATGTCCTACGACGTGTTCAGCGACAGCCTCGCGCTGCCCCACATGCAGATGTACGTGCGGAAGATCATCAACGGCGTCCGCGAAGACGGCACGCCCGAGCAGGTGGTCTACAAGCGCCCCGCCTCGACGCTCAAGATGCGCGAGGTGCCCGGCAGCCAGTTCAAGCTCCAGGTCGACACCCTGGGCACCGAGACCATCACGGTGCCCAAGGGTACCTTCGAATGCCGCAAGCTCCACTTCCTGCAGGGCCGCGGCGCGACCGGGGCGAAGGGCGACAGCACCGACTACACGGAGCTGCGCGAGGACCGCAACACCTTCATGAGCGAGCGGGTGCCGGTCACCCACATCGTGCGCGAGGACATCGAGCAGACCTTCACCCGCAAGGCCTGGATGGTGGGGCACTCCCAGGACGCCACGCCGACCCTGACGCTCGACCGCACCCTGGGAAGCGCCCAGCTCGTCGACTCGGGTTCCGGGCTCAGCGCCCACCTGGTGCCCAAGGAGCTGCGCCGCAGCCTGGCCGAGCAGCGCGCCGCCGCGGGGGGGGGGGGGGGGGGGCGGCCCCCCCCCCCCCCCCCCCCCCCCCCCCACCCCCCCCCCCCCCAGCCCCCCCCCCCCCCCCCCCCCACCCCGCCCAAGAAGAAGACCGGATAGCGGCCGGCGCGCGCGGAACGCACGGCGACCACCCCCCTGCGGAGGTGGTCGCCGCCGTGCTTCGGAGTCGATCAGCGGTAGAGGGTCTTGAGGCGCCCCCAGGTGGGGTGCGGCAGCGTCGCCGTCGGAGCCGACGGCGTCGCGGGTCGCAGGCTCAGCGGGCCACCGCCCGCCTGGCGCAGGTCGACGCGCTCCGCCGGGAATCCGTCCGCCGTCGCGCCCTTGAAATGAGTCATGAACAACCCGGTCTGGATCACGTTGCATTGCCCCGGCGTGCCGTCGGGTACCCCGGCCGCCACCCGCAGCGGTCCGTCGCCGCTCGAGTTGAAGCCCAGGGTCCTGAGCTCCTGCCCCGGCAGCGCATTGCCGAGGATGAAGGCGTCGACCAGATCGGGCAGCGGCGCGCCGGGCGCGGTGTTCGTGAACGAGACCTTCATCTCCGCCCTCGACAGCGCGGGCGTGAGCGAGGGGTCCGCGAGCAGGTCGGTGCCGCGATAGCCGAACAGCGGCGGATCGCTCGCAAAGTCGTTCGCCGGCAGCGCAATCACCCAGGTGAGCGCGTTGGTCGTGTGCACGATGACCGTGACCATCGCCCGCCCGTCGGCGAGCGGACGCTCGGAGACGGTGCCGTCGACCCGGGTGTCCAGCAGCGGGCCGCGGTGGCTCGCCAGATAGTTCGCGGCCAGTCCGAGATTATCGACCGAGGCGAACAGGGTCTGAGGGTTGTTGTTGGCCCAGCCGATGAAATCGGGTAGGGGTGGAATGAAGATGCTGGTGGTTCCCTGGGCATCGAGGAAGTCCGAAAGCGGGCGCTGGGTGGCCGGGCCCGGATCATTCTGGATGGCCGATGCGAGCTGCGGGACGGCGGCGAGGGCGGCGGCGATCAGTGCGGCGGTCGCGGCCAGGCGGGTGGTGGATCTCGAATCACGAGGCATGGCCCGGCTCCTGTCCCCGCGGGGGGCGGGACGCTGAAATGTCACGCTCGGGGACGGACCGCGGCATGGTGCCCGCGCGAGGCGCCCGCCACAACGGAGAACCGTTTCTATTCAAACAGCGCGGTCGCGAAGGCCTCGGGATCGAACGGCGCCCAGTCCTCGACCCCCTCGCCCAGCCCCACGACGCTGATCGGCAGGCCGAGCTGATCGGCGATCGCCAGCACCGCGCCGCCGCGCGCCGTGCCGTCCAGCTTGGTGAGCGCGAGGCTTCCGACCGGCACCACGCGCTGGAACTCGCGCGCCTGCTGGATCGCGTTCTGCCCCAGCGTGGCGTCGAGCACCAGCAAGACGTGGTGCGGAGCCCCCGGCACCAGCCGCCCGCACACCCGCCCCACCTTCTCGAGCTCGGCCATCAGGTTGTGCCGGGTGTGGAGGCGGCCGGCGGTATCGACCAGCACCACCTCGAGGTCGCGCCGCCGCGCCGCGACCAGGGCGTCGTGGACCACCGCGGCGGGATCGGCGCCGGCGCGCGAGCCCGCCACCTCGACCCCGGCGCGCGTCCCCCACGCCTCGAGCTGCTCGATCGCGGCGGCGCGGAAGGTGTCGGCCGCGACCAGCATGGTGCGACGGCCCTGGCGCGCGAAGCGGGCCGCGAGCTTGCCGGCGAGCGTGGTCTTGCCGGCCCCGTTGACGCCGACCAGCAGCGCGATCCACGGGCGCTGATCCCCGGGCTCGAAGGCCGCGCGCCGCGCCGCCAGCAGCTCGGTGGCGGCGCGGTGGAGCGCCTCCCCGAGCGCGAGCGAAGGCTCGCGGCGCAGGCGCTCCTCGGCGCGCTCGAGCAGCCGCTCGGCGGCGCCCGGGCCGGCGTCGGCGGCGAGCAGCGCCTCCTCGAGCCGCGCGCGCTCCGCGGGATCGACCGCGTGGCGGCCAAGCAGCTCACCCGCGTCGGCGGCGAGCCGCTCCCGGGTGCGCGCGAGTCCCGCGCGCCAGCGCTCCCACAGGCTCACGGGCGGGTCCGGGCCAGGGTCGAGGCGGCGCGGGCGCGGCGGGCGCCGCGCGACCGCGGCTTCAGCCCGCGGTCGCCTCGACCAGCTCGCGCCCGTTGCGGTCCGGGGTCACCGAGTCCTGGCCGTCGAAGCGCACCGAGACCAGCTTCGAGACCCCGAGCTCCTGCATCGTCACGCCGTAGAGACAGCGCGCCGCCTCCATCGTCTTCTTGTTGTGGGTGATGACGACGAACTGGGTGCGGTCGCTGAAGCGCCCCAGCATGCGCAGGAAGCGATCGACGTTCGCGTCGTCGAGCGGCGCGTCGACCTCGTCGAGCAGGCAGAACGGCGAGGGCTTGACGAGATAGATCGCGAACAGCAGCGCGATCGCGGTGAGCGCGCGCTCGCCGCCCGACATCAGGCTGATGCTCTGCAGGTACTTGCCGCGCGGCTTGGCGGCGATTTCGATCTCGCACTCGAGCGGATCCTCGCCCACCATGCGCAGCTCGGCATCGCCGCCCTCGAACAGGGTCTTGAAGATGTCGCTGAAGTGCCCCTGGACCTTGGTGAAGGTGTCGCGGAACAGCTGGCTCGCGGTGACGTTGATCTTCTCGATCGCCTCGAGCAGCTGGCCGCGGGCGCTGGTCAGGTCCTCGCGCTGCCGCACCAGGAACTGGTAGCGCTCCTTCTTCTTGGCGTACTCGTCGACCGCCAGCAGGTTGACCGGGCCGAGCGCGCGGAAGCGGGTGCGCGACTCCTCGAGCGTGCGCTGCGCCTGCCCGGGATCGAAGCCCTCGGGTGCCGGCTGGTCCGAGGCCCACTGGTCGGTGTCCATCTGGTATTCGGTGCGCAGCCGCTCGTAGGTGCGGTCGAGCTCGGCGCGCGCCTGCACGCGCTCGAGCTCCAGCTGGTGGAGCAGCTCGCCCAGCTCGGTGTGGGCGAAGCGCCTTTGGCGCGCCCCGTCCTCGCCGCGCTGGACCTCGGCCTTGAGCGCCGCGAAGCGGCCCTGGATCCCGGTCACGCGCTCGCGCTGGCCCCCTTCGGCCTCGAGCAGCCCGGTGAGCCCCGCGCCCAGGCCCTCGACCTCGGCTTCGATCTCACCGACCCGCACCCCCGCCTGGCGCTGCTCCTCGGCGCGCGCCTCGAGCCCGGCTTCGAGCTCGCGGCGCGTCTCCTCGGCGCGCGCCACCTCGGTGCCGCAATCGCCCTCCTCGCGCGCCAGCGTGAGCAGGCTCTCGCGCGCGGCCTGGGCCTGGGCGGCGGCCTGATCGCGGCGCGTCTCGAGCCCCTGGACCCGGCCCTCGAGATCGGCGAGCTTCGCGCGCGACGCCTCGTGCTGGCCGTGGGCCTCCCCGAGCGCCGCCTCGGCCTCGACCAGCGCGCCGGCCAGCAGCCCGAGCTCGGCCTCGATGGCCGCGATCTCGGAGCACCGCTGCTCGGCTTCCGCGGCCGCCCAGCCCGCCTCGCGCTCCCCGGCCTCGAGCTCGCGGGCCAGCGCCTCGGACGCCGCGCGACGGCGGTCGAGCTCGGTCTCGGCGGCGGCACGCGCGCTCAGCGTCTCGCGGCGGCGTGACTCGATGCCGCCGCGCTCGCGCTCCTGACCCTCGATCGAGAGCGCCATCTCGGCGATCGCGCCGTTCAGGTCGCGGATCTGGCCCTCGCGGTGGAGCAAGCCGCTGAGGCTGCGGGCCGAGCCGGCGCGCACCCGGCCGTGCTCCCACACCTCGCCATCGAGGCTCACGAAGCGCAGCCCGGCCTCGGACTTCGCGGCCAGCCGTGCGGCGGTGGCGCGGTCCTCGACCACCACCACCGCGCCCAGCAGCCGCTCGACCAGCGGCCGGTAGCGCTCCCCGCACTTCACCAGGTCGGAGGCGCGGCCCACCACCCCGGCACCCCCCGGCACCGCGGGCAGCGCGCCGCGCTGGAGCGCCGACAGGTCGACCAGCGTCGCGCGCCCGCTCTCGACCGCCCGCAGGCGCTCGACCGCCGCCGCGAGCGACTCGTGGCCCTCGATGAGCACGAAGGCCGCCGCCTCGCCCAGCGACGCCTCGAGTGCGTCGAGCAGGCGCGCCGGCACCTCGATGACGTCGGCGACCACACCGTGGAGCCCCGGCAGCCGCGGCGATTCGCTGAGCAGCGCCTTGACGCCCTCGGACACGCCGTCGAAGTTGCGCTTGAGCTCGAGCAGCGTGGCGAGCCGCGACTCGGCCGCCGCGCACTCCTCGCGCAGCCGGGCGATCGCGGCCAGCGAGACGCCCGCCTCGTGGGCCAGCGCCTCGAGGCTGCGATCGGCGCCCGCCAGGTTCTCACGCCCCGCCTCGAGCTCGGCGGTCGCCGCGGCCCGACGCTTGGCGCCGGAGGCCGCGAGCCGCTCGAGCTCGGCGAGCCGGGTCTCGAGCTCGCCGCGGCGCTGTGCTGCGGCGTCACGGCGCTCGACCAGCGAGGCGCGGCGCCCGACGTGGCGCTCGCAAGCGGCGCGCCGCTCGGCCTCGATCGTGATGCGCTCGAGGGCGCCCTGCTTGGCCTCGCCGGCGGCGCTGCGCTCCTGGCGCAGCCCGGCCTCGAGGGCGGCGAGCGCGTGCTCGGCGGCCTCGGCCCCCTCCTGCGCCTGCTCCCGCCGCGCGCGCAGATCGGCCCAGCGCACCCCCGCCTCGCGCTGGCGCTCCGCCACCTCGGCGAGCCGCGCGCGCATGCGCGCCGCCTCCTCGCCCGCCTCGTCGGCCCGCCGCCTCAGCCCCGCCGCGCGCTCGCGCAGCAGCACCACCTGCTGCTCGGCGCGCCCGCGCTCCTCCTCGCGATCGCGCAGGCCGCCCTGCGCCGCCGTCAGCTCGCGCTCGACCTCGAGCAGGGCGAGCTTCTGGTCGTTGAGATGCGCCTCGAGCTGGTCGACCTCGCTGGTCAGCCCTTCGCGCCGCACCGCCTCCTCCTGCCATTGCTCGCGCAGCTCACCCTCGCGGCGCTTGAGCGCCTCGACCCGGCTGGCGGTGAGCGCCAGGTCGAGATCGCGGATCTCGTCGCGCAGGCGCTGGAAGCGACGCGCGCGCCCCACCTGGCGGGCCAGCGAGCGCAGCTCGCGCTCCAGCTCGAACACGATGTCGTTGAGCCGCGTCAAGTCGACCTCGGTGGCGTCGAGCTTGTGGAGCGCCTCCTTCTTGCGGGCCTTGTACTTGGTGATCCCCGAGGCCTCCTCGAACAGGAAGCGGCGGTGGCCCGAATTGTCCGACAGCACGTGATCGACCATCGAGCGCTCGATCACCGAGTAGGCGTGGCTGCCCATCCCGGTGTCGAAGAACAGGTCGCGGATGTCCTTGAGCCGGCACGGCGCCTGGTTGAGGAAGTACTCCGAGACCCCGGAGCGGAACACGCGGCGCGAGATCGTCACCTCGGAGAACTCGGTGGGCAGGATGCCGCGGTCGTTCTTGAAGGTGAGGTGGACCTCGGCGAGGTTCAGGGGCTTCCGGGTCGGGCAGCCGCTGAAGATCACGTCTTCCATTGAATCGCCGCGCAGCTGGCGGGCGCTCTGCTCGCCCATCACCCAGCGGATGGCGTCGGAGACGTTGGTCTTGCCGCAGCCGTTGGGGCCGATGACGCCGGTGATGCCATCGCCGAAGTGGAGCTCGGTGCGGTCGACGAACGACTTGAAGCCCTGCAGCTCGATGCGGTGGAGGAACATCCCTGTTACCTCGCTTGCGCCTGAACGATGGAACTCACCATGCGCGGCCCAGCGCCTCGGCCGCCTCGCGGATCTCGTCGTCGCTCAGGGTCCGGACGTCGAGCCTGAGCCTGCCCTCGCGGATGTAACCGATCACCGGCGGCTCGGCGCCCCGCGCGCGCGCATCGAGCTCGTCGGCGCTGCGGTCCGGGATCGTCACCTCGACGACCCAGCCCGGCAGCCGTACCAGCGGCAGCGCTCCGCCGCCCACCTCGCCGGCCGCGCGCTCGACCCTGAGCCGCGCCGCCGGACACCGCTGTCCAAGCGCCGACGCCAGATCGCGGGCGCGGCGCTCGAGATCCGCGGCGTCGGCCTTGAGCATCGCCAGCGCCGGAATCTCGCGCGCCGCCCGCTCGGGGTCGGCGTAAGCCGGCAGCGTGGCCTCGAGGGCCGCCAGCGCCAGCTTGTCCACCCGGAGTGCCCGGGCCAGCGGGTCGCGTCGGATGCGCTCGACCGCCCGCTTCCGCCCCAGCACCAGCCCCGCCTGCGTCGCGCCGAGAAGCTTGTCCCCGGAGAAAGTAACGACGTCGCAACCCGCGGTCAAACTCTCTCTCGCGGTCGGCTCGTGCTCGATTCCGAAGGCCGAGAGGTCGAGCAGCGCGCCGCTCCCCAGGTCCTCGATCAGCGCCACCCGCGCGCGACGCGCGAGGCTCGCGAGCTCGGCCAGCGCCGGGCGCGCGGTGAAGCCGGCGATGCGGAAGTTGCTGGGATGGACCCGCAGGATGGCCGCCGCCCGCGGGCCGCGCTCGAGGGCTCGCGCGTAGTCGCGCAGGTGGGTGCGGTTGGTGGTGCCGACCTCGACCAGCCGGGCGCCGCTCTTCTCCAGGATCTCGGGGATCCGGAACGAGCCGCCGATCTCGACCAGCTCGCCGCGCGACACCAGCACCTCGCGGCCGGCGGCCAGGGCGGAGAGCGTCACCAGCACGGCGGCGGCGCCATTGTTGACCACCAGCGCCGCCTCGGCGCCGGTGAGGCGGGTGAGCCAGCGCTCGACCCCGGCGCCGCGCTCACCGCGCCGCCCGGTGGCGAGGTCGAACTCGAGACTCGAGTAGCCCCGCGCCACCTGCTCGAGCGCCGCGCGCGCCGCGGCCGACAACGGGGCGCGGCCGAGATTGGTGTGGAGCACCACACCGGTGGCGTTGAGCACCCGCCGCAGCGCCGGCTCGCCGGCGGCGTCGGCGCGCGCCGCGGCCCGCTCGGCCAGGGCGTCGGGGGCCGGCGTCGCGCCGCCGCGGCGCAGGCGCACCCGCTCCAGGGCCAGCTCCTGGCGTACTGCCTCGACCACCAGCAGGCGCGGCAGCCGGTCCAGCGAGCGCGACAGCGCGGGATGGCGGAGCAGCGTTTCGACCGCGGGGAGAGCGCTCAGACGGGCGCGCTGGGGCATGGCCCCCGATTCTAGCCGCGCGCCTTCCTGTCGACCAGGGGAAGCGGCCCGCCGAGCGCCGCGCGCTCGGCGCGGTTCTCGCGCAGCCAGTGGCGGGTGACGAACGGCGGTCCGCCCGCGCCACTCGTCCCGGGATCGAGCACCGTGCGCATGGTCTCGATGAGCTCGGCGCCCGAGACCGGCTTCGGCAGGTAGCCGGAAGCGCCCGCATCCCGCCAGCGCCGCGCGTCACCGGGCTGGGCCACCGCGGTGAGCACCACGAACCGGGCCTCACCCAGCGTCCGATCGGTCCGGATCCGGGACGCCACCTCGAAGGCGTCGAGCCCCGGCAGGCGCGGATCGAGCAGCACCAGGTCGTAGCGCATCCCGGCCCCCACGGCGGCGGCCAGCATCGCCAGCGCCCGCTCGCTGTCGGGCGCTTCGTCGGCCCGCACCTGCCAGCCCTCGAGCAGCTCGCCGAGCACGCGGCGATTGGTGGCGTGGTCGTCGACGATCAGCACCCGCCGCCCGCGCAGATCGACCTGCGGCCCGCGGACGCTGTCGGGCGCCACGTGGGGCTCGCGGGTGAGACGGGTGGTGAACCAGAACGTGCTGCCCTTCCCCGGCTCGCTCTCCACCCCGATCCGGCCCCCCATTCGCTCGACCAGCTGCGAGGCGATCGCGAGCCCGAGCCCGGTCCCGCCGTGCCTGCGCGTCGACGAGCCGTCGGCCTGGGTGAAGGCGGAGAAGATCGCGCCCTGCTGCTCGTGGGCGATCCCGATGCCGGTGTCCGCGACCGCGAAGCGCAGCACCAGGTCGTCGCGCTCGAGCGCTTCGACCGTCGCCCCCACCACCACCTCCCCACGCTCGCTGAACTTGATCGCGTTCCCCACCAGGTTGGCGAGGATCTGACGCAGCCGGCCGGGATCGCCGATCAACCGGTCCGGCACCGGCTCGGCGATCCGGCTGGAGAGCCCCAGCCCCTTCTGCTCGGCGCGGGCGGCCTGTACCTCGAGCACTCCCGCCACGCACTCGCGCAGCCGGAACGGGATCGCCTCGAGCTCGACGCCGCGTGACTCGATGCTCGAGTAGTCGAGGATGTCGTTGATGACGCTGAGCAGGCCGTCGGCGCAGTCCCTCGAGGTCTCGAGGAACTCGCGCTGGCGGGGTGAGAGCTCGGTGGCGAGCAGCAGCTCGGTCATCCCCACGATCCCGGTGAGCGGGGTGCGCAGCTCGTGACTCAGGTTGGAGATGAACTCGGTGCGCAGCCGCGCGATCTGGAGCGCGGCCTCGCGTTCCTGCGCCAGCGCCGCCCCCGCCAGACCCGCCTCGATCAGCCGGCGCCGCAACCGCCGGGCCTCGTGCTCCTTCTGGAGCATGAGGAGGCAGAAGACGATCACCAGCCCGCCGAGCCCGATGGTCAGCGAGCGGCCGATGGACCCGACCGGTGAGTCGTGGGCGAGGCGCTGGGCGAGGAACAGCAGGACCACCGAGGTGCCGAGCGCCGCGAGCAACACCAGGACCGCACGCCAGCGCCACGCCACGGCGAGATCGAGCGCCTCGATCCGCCGCCCGAGATCATCCTGCCCCGGCGGCCGGACGGCGCGGCCCGGCTCGTGCTCCCTCACGAATCCGCTCTCCTCAGGTTTCGAGTCGGCTGACGGCGTCGCTCATGGCCGCAGCAAGTTATCGGAAGCGCATGCCCATCTCGTATAGGGGAAAAATGAGCGGCAACACCACGTTTGCATGTGGTCGCGGGACGCGGCGGCCGCGCACGCCACGGCAGCGGCGGCAGCGGCGACCACCCCAACCCGTTGCCATGCGAGACCCTGCCGGGCGTGGCTGTCGCGAACCCGCAGGTGAATACCGAAAAGATCGTTCGGAGAGAGCGGAGGCCAGCCGCCTCAGCCGCCGAGATAGGCGCGCTTGACCTCGTCGTTCTGAAGCAGGCTCGCGGCCTTGTCGGTGAGCCGCACGCGGCCGGTCTCGAGCACGTAGCCGCGGCCGGCGATGGTGAGGGCCATGTGGGCGTTCTGCTCCACCAGCAGCACGGTGACCCCGGCGCGATTGATCTCGACGATGGTCTTGAAGATCTCGCGCACCAGGAGCGGAGCGAGCCCCAGCGACGGCTCGTCGAGCAGCAGCAGCCGCGGCCGCGACATGAGCGCGCGGCCGATCGCCAGCATCTGCTGCTCGCCACCCGAGAGCGTGCCGGCGTTCTGGCGGCGGCGCTCCATGAGGCGCGGGAACAGGGAGTAGACGCGCTCGCGGTCCGCGAGGATGCCGGCGCGGTCGCGGCGGCGGTAGGCGCCCAGCTCGAGGTTGTCCTCGACCGAGAGGTTCGCGAACACCATCCGCCCTTCGGGCGACTGCGAGATCCCGAGCCCCACGATCTCGTGCGGCGGCACGCGGGTCAGGTCGCGGCCGTCGAAGCGCACCGTGCCGGCGCGGGCGCGGATCAGCCCCGAGATGGTGCGCAGCAGCGTCGTCTTGCCCGCGCCGTTGGCGCCGATCAGGGTCACGATCTCGCCCGGCTCGGCGTGGAGCGAGACGCCCTTGAGCGCGTGAACCGCGCCGTAGTAGACGTCGAGCCCCTCGACCTCGAGCAGCATCCTAGGCCCCCAGGTCGGCGTGCACGTCCTCGCCCAGGTAGGCTTCGATCACGGCGCGATCGGTGCGGATCTGGGCCGGCGTGCCCTCCGCGATCTTCACACCGTAGTCGAGCACCGCGATGCGGCGACAGATCCCCATGACCACGCGCATGTCGTGCTCGATCAGGAGGATGGTGAGCTCGAAGCGCCGCCGCACTTCCTCGATCAGGTGCATGAGCTCGTCGCTCTCCTGGGGGTTGAGCCCGGCCGCCGGCTCGTCGAGCAGCAGCAGGCTGGGCTGCCCGGCCAGCGCGCGCGCGATCTCGAGCCGCCGCTGCTGCCCATAGGGCAGCTCGGCGGCCCGCACGTCGGCCCAGGCGTCGAGCCCCATCAGTGCCAGCAGCTGATCGGCGCGCTCGCGCATCGCCGCCTCGTCGCGGGCGAAGCGCGGGGTGCGCAGCACCGCGTCCAGCAGCCCGGCGCGGGCGTGGACGTGCTCGGCGATGCACACGTTGTCGCGGCAGCAGCGCGACGCGAAGAGCCGGATGTTCTGGAACGTGCGCGTGATGCCGCGCTTGGCGATGACGTGGGGCTTGAGCCCCTGGATCGGGTGGCCCTGGAACAGGATGCGCCCGTGGGTGGGGGTGTAGACGCCGGTGATCAGGTTGAAGACCGTGGTTTTGCCGGCGCCGTTGGGGCCGATCAGGCCGACCAGCTCGCCGCGCCCCACCTCGAGGTCGAGCTCGGCCACGGCCTTGAGCCCCCCGAACTGCATCGTGACGTGGTCGAGCGCCAGCACCACGTCGCCGTTCACGCGCCGCCTCCCGCCGCCGGGGCCGGCGGCGCCGCCGGGCGGTGCCGCCACGGCCATCGGAACTCGCGGCTCCCCATCAGCCCCTGGGGACGCGTCACCATCAGGATGATGAGCATCAGCGAGTAGATGACCATCCGCCATTCCTGGGCCGAGCGCAGGGCCTCGGGCAGGATGGTGAGCACGATGGCGGCCAGCACCGAGCCCGACACGCTCCCCAGCCCGCCCAGCACCACCATCGCGATCACCTCGATGCTCTTGATGAAAGTGAACGAGTTGGGGTGGAGGTAGGCGTTGTAGTGGGCGAACAGCCCGCCCGCGATCCCGGCGAAGAACGAGCCCAGCACGAAGGCCAGCACCTTGTAGCGCGTGGTGTCGACGCCCAGCGCCTCGGCCGCCACCTCGTCGTCGCGGATCGCGAACAGCGCCCGTCCGTGCGTGCTGTTGGCGAGCCGCAGCGACAGCACGATCACCGCCAGCATGCCGATCCCGACCCAGAAGAACGTGGTCCAGGGCGGGATGCCCGGCAGTCCGCGCGCCGCGCCCACCGCCTCGATGTTGGTGATCAGCACGCGGATGATCTCGCCGAAGCCCAGGGTCACGATCGCGAGGTAGTCGCCGCGCAGCCGCAGCGACGGCAGCCCGACCAGGTAGCCGGCGATCCCGGCCAGCGCCCCGCCGGCGAGCAGCGCCACCAGCAGCGCCGCGCCCTGGGCGATGACGGCCGGGATCCCGACGCCGGCGAGGGCGGCGGCCCAGTGCTGCCCGACGTGGAGCGACACCATCGCCGAGCCGTACGCCCCCACCGCCATGAAGCCGGCATGCCCGATCGAGAACTGCCCGGTGAAGCCGTTGATCAGGTTGAGCGACACCGCGAGGATGACGCTGATCCCGCACAGCATCAGGACCCGCAGGTAGTAGGGATTGAGGAACCGCGGCAGCGCGAGATCGAGCCCCACGAGCACCGCCAGCACCGCTACCGCCCGCAGCAGCCGCGCCATCTCAGACCTTCTCGGCGGTGGCGGTGCCGAGGATGCCGGCCGGGCGCACCAGCAGGATGACGATCAGCAGCACGAACGCGATCGCGTCGCGGTAGGTGGGCGAGACGTAGCCCACCACCATGACCTCGGCGATCCCCATGACCAGCCCGCCCAGCACCGCCCCCGGGATGTTGCCGATCCCGCCCAGCACCGCGGCGACGAACGCCTTGAGCCCGGGCAGGATCCCCATGTAGGGCTCGATCTTCGGATTCTCGAGCGCCACCAGTACCCCGGCCGCGGCCGCCAGCATCGAGCCGAACACGAAGGTGACGGAGATGATGCGGTCCACCGAGATCCCCATCATCGCCGCGGCCGTGTGGTTGTGGGAGACCGCGCGCATCGCCTTGCCGACGCGGGTGTAGAGCACGATGACCCGCAGCACGATCATGAGCGCGATCGAGACCCCGAGGATGATGAGCTGCTGGTTCGAGATCGTCACCCCGCCGCCGAGCGCGATGTTGGTGGCCGGAATGATCTGCGGGAAGAACTTGGGATCGGCGCCGAACACCAGCCGCCCGCCGTTCTCGAGCAGCAGCGAGACCCCGATCGCGGTGATCAGGGCCGCGAGCCGCGAGGACTGGCGCACCGGCTTGTAGGCCGCGCGCTCGATGATCAGGCCCACCAGGCCGCAGCCCGCCATCGCGATCAGCAGCACCACCAGCGCGCTGGCCGGGTTCGGATGGGTCTGGGCCCCCAGCCAGCGCGCGGCGTACAGGCCGAAGAACGCC
>Ga0306921_10001380_pt1 | contig 23359 bp, 24 predicted proteins | sample sta12Cox44000080_FD_203760 | JGI IMG/M metagenome (GOLD analysis project Ga0306921, IMG submission 203760) | Lab enrichment of tropical soil microbial communities from Luquillo Experimental Forest, Puerto Rico - statoxic.12C.oxic.44.000.080 (v2)... | ecosystem: Environmental > Terrestrial >...
GCACGAACACCCGCTTCTCCTTGGCGTACTCGGCAAGCAGGCGGCCGTCGGCGGCATAGAGCCGCGACACGGTGGCCGGCTGATAGTCGGCCAGCGTCTTGTGGTCGGGCAGACCATGGCCGAAATGCCAGAACAGGCCCGCCACGGTGCCGGTGCCGACAATCAGGCTGGCAGTCGCGAAGGCCAGCACGATCTTGAAGATATTGAGCACGGGCATTCTTTGTACCCAAAAGGATGAGTGGCGGTTATGCCTTTCTTAGGGCGGCGGCGTGGCGGCAGCCCGGCGGGGTGAGCGCTGCAATCAGCGCGGCCCCGTGCGTTGCAAAAAGGACACGGGCGCGCCTACGCCTTTTTCACAGGCCCAGACGTCACGAAATGTGTGTCGATGGACGCCCGCAGGGCGCGTGCAAGCGCCATCTGATGCTGGCGGACGGTCAGAAGCTTCGAATCCTGGGGATTGCTGAGATAGCCCAGCTCGACCAGGGCGGCGGGGATGTCGGGCGAGGTCAGCACGGCAAATCCCGCCTCGCGATGGCTGCGCGGCAGCAGCCGCAGGCCGGACTTGCCGAAGGTCGTGACCACGCCGTCGGCGAAGCGGCGGCTGTCGTTGCCGGTGCCGCGCTGGGCCATCGCCACCAGGGTGCGGGCGACGCTGCCCGACGGCAGGTTCATCGGCCCGCCATTCTCGCGCGCCGCCAGGGCGGCGGCCTCGCGGTCGGAGGCTTCCTCCGACAGCGTATATATAGAGGCGCCGCGCACGTCGGGGTCGGGATGGCTGTCGGCGTGGATCGACAGGAACAGATCGGCCTTGGCTTGTTCGGCCCGCGCGACTCTCTCTCGCAGCGCGACGAAGCTGTCGCCGGCGCGGGTCAGCATGACGCGGTAGCGGCCGCCCGCCTGCAGCTGCGCCTGCAGCTCGCGCGCCACGGTGATGACCACGTTCTTTTCCTGCAGGCCCTTGGGGCCGAGCGCCCCGGGGTCGCTGCCGCCATGGCCAGGGTCAAGCGCAATCAGCTTCGGCCGGGGCTTCGGCGGAGACGCTGCCCGGGTTGAGCCTGTGACCAGCAGCAGGGGAACTGCCAGTACCACTCGTCTTTTCATGGCAGTTGTTTAGCATTTTCAACCATTTATCGCAATTTCCTCAGGCTCTACTTTTTGTTTGTCGCAGAACTCCGAACACCGTATGTTGCGCCCCGCGAGCAGTCGCCGTCGTTCGAAGCGCACTTCTCCTCTGGAGGAGGCTGTGCTCCGACGGCAGTCCCCGCCGGCAAGTTTAGTCCGAGGGGTTTGCCAGGCAGGCGGTGGCTATCAGGAACCTCGAGGTTCGGCGGCGCTTAGTCCCCGTCTTGGCCATTGGTCGGCCGTTCGGCGGGTAGATGACGTCCCGCCCCCTCGCGCCACAGAGGCGGCAAGGCCGCTGGTCGCTCGCGCCGGTCGGATCCCAACGCCTCGGGAGCGAGCCCATGGCCCGGCGCATGCTCATCGATGCCAGCCACCCGGAAGAAACCCGGGTGGTCGTCGTCGATGGAACCAAACTGACTGAATTCGACTTCGAAACCGCCAGCCGACGCCCCCTCAAGGGCAACATCTATCTCGCGAAGGTCATTCGCATCGAGCCGTCACTGCAGGCGGCGTTCGTCGAGTATGGCGGCAATCGCCACGGCTTCCTGGCCTTCTCCGAAGTGCATCCCGACTACTGGCAGATCCCGGTTGCCGACCGCGAGCGGCTGATCGCCGAGCAGCAGCGGCTGGCCGCGGAGGCCGACGACGAGCCCGAACCGCCGCCGACCAAGGTCGACCGCACCGACATCGAGGAGGTGCGCGAGGAGAACCGCGAGGCGGCGCAGCCCGAAGAACCCGCGCCGCCGGCGGAAGTTGCGGCGGCCGAGCCGCTGCCGTCGGAGGCACCGCTTCCAGAGCCCCTTCCCGAGCCGCTGCCTGAGCCGGCGGCCGAGCCGGTGATCGAGGCACAGCCGGCGGAAATTGTCGCCGACAAGATCGAGGGTCCGGCGGAAGAAGCCGCCGCGCCGGCGCCCGCATCGGCCGATCCGGCCGAGGCGCCGCAGCCCGAGGCAGCTCCGGTGGTCGAGACCCTGGGCGGCGACGATGGCGGCGAGCGCGAGACGCGCGAGCGCCGCCGCCGCCAGCCGGTGCGCCAGTACAAGATCCAGGAAGTCCTCAAGCGCCGCCAGATCCTGCTGGTCCAGGTCGTCAAGGAGGAGCGCGGCAACAAGGGCGCCGCCCTCACCACCTACCTGTCACTGGCCGGCCGCTATTGCGTGCTGATGCCCAACGCCGGCCGCGGCGGCGGCATCAGCCGCAAGATCTCCAACCCCAACGATCGCAAGCGCATGAAGGAGATGCTGGCCGAGCTCGAAGTGCCGCAGGGCATGGGCGTGATCCTGCGCACCGCCGGCCTCGAGCGCTCCAACCTCGACATCAAGCGCGACTACGAATACCTGAGCCGCCTGTGGGATTCGATCCGCGAGCTCACCATGCGCTCGACCGCGCCGGCGCTGATCTACGAGGAAGGCGATCTGATCAAGCGCAGCCTGCGCGACGTCTACGACACCGACATCCAGCAGGTGCTGGTCGAAGGCGAGGTGGGCCACCAGGCGGCGTCCGAGTTCATGCGCCAGCTGGTGCCGCACCAGGCCGACAAGGTTGAGCTCTACAAGGAGCCGATCCCCCTCTTCCACCGCTACCAGGTGGAAAGCCAGTTCGACGCCATGCACTCGCCGGTCGTCCAGCTGCGCTCCGGCGGCTACATCGTCATCAATCCGACCGAGGCGCTGGTCGCCATCGACGTCAACTCGGGCCGCGCCACCAAGGAGCGCAACATCGAGGAGACGGCGCTCAGAACCAACATCGAGGCGGCAGAGGAGATCGCCAGACAAGTTCGACTGCGCGATCTGGCCGGCCTGATCGTGATCGACTTCATCGACATGGAGGAGAACCGCCACCAGCGGCAGGTCGAGCACAAGGTCAAAGACGCGATGCGCCATGACCGCGCGCGCATCCAGATCGGCCGCATCAGCGCATTCGGGCTGCTCGAGATGTCGCGCCAGCGGCTCAGGCCTTCGCTGCTCGAGCACTCGACCGAGGTCTGCCCGCATTGCGCCGGCACCGGCCGCATCCGCTCGATCGAATCGGCGGCGCTGCATGCGCTGCGCGCCATCGAGGAGGAAGGCGTGCGGCATCGCGCCAGCGAGATCGCCGTCAGCGTGCCGCCCAACGTCGCGCTTTACCTATTGAACCAGAAGCGCCGCACCCTGTCCGAGATCGAGCAGCGCTACGGCTTCACCGTCCTGGTCGAGGCCGACGAGGAGATGCACGCCGCCGACGTCGACATCGAGCGCGTGCGCTCGCGCCGCGACGATCGCGAGCGGCCAGCCCAGGAGCTGGCACGCGCGAGCTACGAGGAAGTCGCGGGCGACGCCGCGGCCGAGGACGCTGCCGCCGAGGGCGATGCCCCGGCCGGCGAGCGCCCGGGCGACGAGGATGGCGAGGGCCAGGGACGCCGTCGGCGTCGGCGCCGCCGGCGCGGCCGCCGCGATGGCGATGGCCGCGAGCATGACGACCGCGCGCCAATGGGCAATGAAGGCGCGCACGGCGACGCCGCTGCGACCAACGGCGCCGAGCCGCCCGGCCAATATGCCAGTGAGGAGACGCCGCCGGGCTTCCATGGCCGCGACGACGGCGAGGAGCCGTTGGGCGACGGCGAGAGGCAGAGTGCGGACGATCGTCCGGACGGCGAGCGCCATGATGGCGATCGTCATGAGGGAGATCGGGGCCGCCGCCGCCGCGGCCGTCGGGGCGGGCGCCGTCGCCGGCGCGAGAATGGCGAAGGCGACATGCGCGATCACCGCGGCGACCATGTCGCTGCCGAGCCTGGCGAGCACGCGCACAGTGAGCATGCACACGATCAGCACTCACATGGTGAGCCCGCGGATCACGATCATCAGCCTGCGTCCCAATCGGCGCCGATGGAGGGCCTGCCGGTCGATCACATGCCGGTCGAGCGTCCGCCCTACGAGCCGCGGACCGAGATGAGCGCCGAGCCGCCGCCCACGCCGATGGCGCCGCCGCCCGAGCCGGTGGTCGCCCAGGCACCGCAGCCCGTGGCCGCACCCGAGCCGCCTCCGCCGCCCGTGGTGCCGGCGATCATGGCCGATGCGCCGCCGGAGAAGCCGAAGCGTGGTTGGTGGCGCCGCTAACGGCGCCGCCCGACAGTCGAACTAGGCTTTCACCTCGGCGCTCAGCCAGTCGATCGCCGCCTGCACGCCGCCCTTGGCGTGCGGGATCTCCAGCGCGCCGAGCGCCGTCTCGATCACGCCGAGGGTGCCTAAGACCATCGGCGCGTTGACGTGGCCCATGTGGGCGACGCGGAACGCCTTGCCCGACAAATCGCCGATGCCGTGGCCCAGGACGACGCCGCATTTCTTGTTGGCGTAGGCGCGGATCGCCTCCGGATCGTGGCCGTTCACCAGCACGCAGGTGACGGAATCGGACCGCTCACTCGCCTCGATGATGTTGAAGCCGATTGCCTGGCCCTCGCTCCACACACTGACCGCGCGGCGCACCGCCTCGGCCAGCAGGTAGTGGCGGCGATGCACGTTCTCGAGGCCTTCCTCGAACAGCAGATCGAGCGCCTGGCGCAGGCCGAACAGCAGATGCTCGGGCGGCGTGCCGGCATATTTCTGGTAGTGCAGATCGCCCTCGCGGTCGGTCCAGTCCCAGTAGGGCGTGCGCAGGCCGGCATTCTTGTGGACCTCGCGCGCACGATCGTTGGCGGCGACGAAGCCCAGACCCGGCGGCGTCATCATGCCCTTCTGCGAGCCCGACATGGCGACGTCGACGCCCCATTTGTCCATCTCGAACGGCATGCAGCCGAGCGAGGCCACCGCGTCGACCATCAGCAGCGCATCATGGCCCGCGGCGCGGATCGCCTGGCCGATCGCCTCGATGTCGTTGACCACGCCCGAGGCGGTGTCGATTTGCGCCACCAGGATCGCCTTGATGGTGTTGCCCCCATTGGCCTTTCGGTCCTTCTTGAGCCGCGCCTCGACCTCGGCCGGCCGCACGGCGCGGCGCATGTCGCCTTTCAGGACCTCGACCTCGACGCCCATGCGGCGCGCGCTGTCGCCCCAGCCTATTGCGAATCGGCCGGACTCCAGGACCAGGATCTTGTCTCCCTTGCTCAGCACATTGGTGAGCGAGGCTTCCCAGGCGCCGTGGCCGTTGGCGATGTAGATATAGGCCCGACCCTTGGTGCTGAAGACGCGCGCCACGTCCTTCAGCAGACTGTCGGTCAACGCCAGCAGCGGGCCGGCGTAAATGTCCACCGCGGGCCGATGCATCGCCCGCAACACTTCGTCGGGCACCGTCGTCGGCCCGGGAATCGCCAAGAACTCACGGCCAGCGCGCACGCTCATCTACCAACCTCCATGCTATGGCCAATCTAGCATGCCGGCGGCCCTAGCTCACATTGTGCGCGCCGGTAGTTTCCTAGGGATGCGCTCACAGATGCTGCAGCGTGTTGCTCGTGCCGATGATGTGGCGGCCGACCATCTCGATGTGCGGCCGCATCGCCTGCAGATGCTGGCTGGCGCTCATGGCGTCGCGGAAACGGCGCTCGAAAGGCGCCGAGTTCAGGATGGCCGTGGTGCCGGCCGACCGGTAGCAATTGATCGAGACATCGGTCGCCTCGTTCATGCCCCAGGTCGTGGCCAGCCTGAGACGCAGGCGCAGGTCGACGTTAAGCTTGCCGGCGGCTGCCGCGTCGTAGACGTGGGTTAGCGCCTCGTGCAGGAAGGCGCGTGCCGCCGACAGCCGCGCCTCCATATCGCCGATCTCGCGTTGGACCGCGTTGTTGACCGCCATGGCGTTGCTCGAGGCGCGGCTGTGCTTGCCGCGCGCCAGATCGACATAAGTCTCAAGCATGCGCCGCCCCAGCCCGAGCGTCGTGCTGCAGAAGCCGGTGGCGTAGAGCAAGGTCGAGCCGATGGCGGTGATCGGCCCCGTCTCGCGCCGTTCCTCCGGCGCATCGCGCGCCGGCGCGCGCTCGTCGGGCACGAACAGATCCTCGACCGAATAGGAATCGCTGCCGGTGCCGCGCAGGCCGAGCACCTGCCAGTCGTCGATGATCGTGGCGTCGTCGCGGCGAAACACGAAGCTGCGATCGTCGGGCTTGCCGTAGCGCATGTGCGGTGTGCCGTCGGGGTTCTGCACCGCGCTGTGCGCGCCCAGCCAGCCGCCGGTGTGGCGCCCGCCGCTGGCGAAGCTCCACCTGCCGGTCAGCCGATAGCCGCCCTCGACCCGGATCGCTTTGCTGTTGCCGTGGCGCGCCCCCCAGGCCAGCCCGACATTGGCATGACCGAACACCTTCAGCGCCGCAGCGTGCGGCATGGCCGCGGCCGACGTGGCCGAGGAGACGTTGGACTGGTTGATGAACCAGGCGACGCTGGCATCGGCCCAGGCCAACGCCTCGCAGGCCTTGGCATAGTCGAGCAGATGGATTTCCTGGCCGCCCAGGCTCTTGGGCAGCAGCAGGCGCAGCATGTCCTGGTCCACCAGGGCGTCGACTACCTCGGGCGTCACCTCGCGGCGGCGGTCCATCTCGGCGCCATGCTCGTCGATCAACGGCTGCAGGGCGCGCGCCCGCTCTTCCGCGCTCGTGGTGATCGTCTGCAGGTTGCTGTCCATGCCCGCATAGTGCGGCGGCGCGGGCGTGCGGGCTAGAGGAACTTCTCCTTGATATCGATAGTCGAACGTTGGCCGATGGCGTCGAAATGGCTGACGATCCACTGGTCGGCCACCTCGCGGCCGATCTCCTTCAAGTGCAGCAGGAAATCCATCCGGGCATTCAGCTTGCTCGAGACACCGAGGCCGCGCATCTGCTTCTCGGCCTCGATCCAATGGACATTGACCCGCTTGTACTCGTTGGAGGTGAGCTTACCGGCGTCGATCAGGTCGGTGACGAAGGAGATGGCGCGCATCTCGCGCATCAGCGAGCTGTTGAAGCTGATCTCGTTCAACCGGTTCATGATCTCGGTCGCCGAGGTCGGCACGGTGTCGCAACCGAGCGGATTGACCTGCACGATCACCACATCGGGCGTCTCGGTGCCGTAGATCAGCGGGAAGATGGCGGGATTGCCCATATAGCCGCCGTCCCAATAGGGCTCGCCGTCGATCGTGACGGCCTGGAACAAGAACGGCAGGCAGGCCGAGGCGAGCAGCACGTCCGGCGTGATCTCACCCGACTTGAAGACGCGCACCTTGCCGGTCCTGACATTGGATGCGCTAATGAACAGCTTGACCCGGCGACAGCCTTCCAGCCGCTTGAAGTCGACCGAGCGGCAGAGCACGTCGCGCAACGGATTGAAGTTCATCGGATTGAACTGATAGGGCGACAGCATGCGGGTCAGCATGTCGAAGGCGACGAAGGCCGCCGAATGGTCGAGGTTCCAGCCGCGCGACGAGCGGTCGAACGGTGTCGGCTGCAACGGACCGAGCTGCGCTGCCCGGCTGATGTTGCGCCAGAACATTTCGAGCGCGCGCTTGGCTTCCTCGCGGCCGCCGCGGCCCATGCCGTCGGCGAACACCGCAGCGTTCATGGCCCCGGCCGAGGTACCCGAGATCGCCTCGACCTCGAGCCGATCCTCCTCCAGTAACCGATCGAGCACGCCCCAGGTATAAGCGCCGTGGGCGCCGCCGCCCTGCAGGGCGAGGTTGATGTGCTTGACTTGCATGGCCCCTCGCCTCGTTCAGTGCGCGGTCCAACCGCCATCCATAGGCAGCGCCGCGCCAGTCACCGAGGCGCCGTTGTCGCTGCACAGGAACAGGGCAAGCGCGGCGAGCTCGGCGACCTCGACGAAGCGCTTGTTGGGTTGGTTTTTGAGCAGCACGTCGTTGATCACCTGGTCGCGCGGGATGCCATGGGCCTTCGCCTGGTCGTCGATCTGCTTCTCGACCAGCGGCGTGCGCACGTAGCCCGGGCAGATGGCGTTGCAGGTGATGCCGTCTTCCGCGGTCTCGAGCGCCGTCACCCTGGTGAGGCCGAGCACGCCGTGCTTGGCCGCGACATAGGCCGCCTTGTAGGGCGAGGCGACCAGCGCGTGCGCCGAGGCCACGTTGATCACCCGGCCCCAGCCCTTGGCTCGCATGCCGGGCAGCACCAGCTTGGTGGCATGGAAGGCCGACGAGAGGTTGATCGACAGGATGGCGTCCCACTTCTCGTCGGGGAATTCTTCGATCGGCGCGACGTGCTGGATGCCAGCGTTGTTCACCATGATGTCGACCGTGCCGAACATGTCAACGGTCTGGCGCACCATGCATTCGATCGCCTTGGGCTTCGACATGTCGGCCGGCGAATAGACGATCTTCGCGTTGGTGCGCTGGGCGAGCTCGGTGCGCGTCTTCTCGATCTGCAGCGCCTCGCCGAAGCCGTTCAGCACGACATTGGCGCCCGAACGGGCGAAGGCCTCGGCGATGCCGAGCCCGATGCCGCTGGTCGAGCCGGTGATGATGGCGGTCTTACCTTGAAGCATGTGCGATCTCCTGATTCGATGACCGCACCTTGCCCGCCGCGCTTGTTCTCCTGAAATGCCGAGTGTCTACCGTTTCGATAGAGCGCGCGTATCACGCGTCGCGGGCGTGCGCATCGCGCAGCGCGTCGAGCGAGGCGACCAGGGCCTCGGGATCGGGCCAGTGTGCCGGATCGACATCGGTGAAGGCGAAGGCGATGCGCGCATCGGGTGCCACCACGAACACCGCCGGCACTGGCAGCCGCCAGGTCGTGTCGCCGTGCAGGGCGCGGAAGTCGCGGCCGCGCTCGAGATGGATGCGGATGTGGTTGGGCGACAGCTCGTAGGCGAGCCCGCAGGTCCGCGCGTAGCCATTGGCGGGATCGCTCAGCAGCGGATAGCTGATGCCGCGCTTGGCCGCGGTCTCGGCGATGTTGGCGAGCGGTTCGGGCATGATGCCAACAGCACGCGCGCCCAGCGCCTCGATCGCCGGCCGTGCCTCCTCGAGCGCCACCATGGTCAGCGCACAATAGGGGCACCAGCCGCCGCGGAAAAAGGCGAGGACCAGCGGGCCGCGGTCGAGGAACTCATGCGAGGTGCGGAGCGTGCCGGTCACGTCCCTGAGGGCGAAGTCGGGCAACATATCGCCCAGCGCCAGCGCCTCCTCTGCCACCCGGATCATGCGCAGCCGGTCGAGCTCGTCCTCGAAATCGCGCCGGTCGCGCTCGCTGAGCTCCGCCATGTGGTGACGGCTGAGCTCGATTAGCGCCTGGGGCAGCGATTGACCGAGTGACATGCAGACCGAGTGTGACGGTCCTAGGAAAACCCTTGAAATGCCTTGCATAAATGGGATCGATAGCCGCAGGCTATGGATCTCTGGGGCAGGATGCAGCGGTCAGTCGGGCCGCGCTTCCGGGGGAGAGCTGCCGTGGAAATGCATCAGATCCGCTACTTCCTGGCCGTCTGCGAGACCTTGAACTTCACGCGGGCGGCGGAGGCCTGCAACGTCTCGCAGCCGTCGCTCACGCGCGCCATCAAGGGGCTGGAGGATGAGCTCGGCGGGCCGCTGTTCCGCCGCGAGCGCAACAACACCCATCTCACCGGCCTGGGCGAGATGATGCGGCCGCACCTCACCCAGGTGCTGATCGAGACCGACGCCGCCAAGGAGCGCGCCAAGAGCTTCGCCAAGCTCGATGACGTCGAGCTCAAGCTCGGCATGATGTGCACCATCGGCCCGCGCCGCTTCGTGCCCTTCCTGCAGGCGTTCCGCGATCGTCATCCCAAGGTGAAGCTGGTGGTGCAGGACGGCTCCAACGTCCAGTTGCAGGATCGGCTGGCGCAGGGCGAGCTCGACGTCGCGGTCTACGGCCAACCCGAAGAGATCGACGAGCGCTTCCACGCCCGCCGGCTCTACGACGAGCGCTTCGTGATCGGTGTCGGGCCGGGCCACGTCTTCGAGAAGCAGAACGCGGTGCGCTGCGCGGACCTGCACGAGCAGGCCTACGTCAACCGCGTGCAATGCGAATTCTTCGGCGCCGCCGGCAAGATCTTCCGCGAGCAGAACGGCCGGCCGCGCATCGTGTTCCGCAGCGACCGCGACGACTGGGTGCAGAGCATGGCGATGGCGGGCCTGGGCTTCACCTTCATCCCGGAATACGCCGTGACCATGCCGGGCCTGCGGGTGCGGCCGCTGATCGAGCCCGAGATCACGCGCGCCATCCAGGTCGTCACCGTGCGCGGCCGCCCGCACCTGCCGGCCATCGGCGCGTTCGTGCGCGAGATCCTCGCCTTCCCGTGGGCCAACGCCGCCGGCTGATACCGGTCGCTATCGAATCAATCGTCACTCGGTATTTCAGATCGATCCGTCGTGCGCCGATGCTCGGCCATCGCCGCGACCGCTCCGGACGCGGCCCAACCGCACGGAGACACACTCATGTTCGTTCGCACGCTACTTGCGTCCACTGCCCTCGCCGCGAGCGTCGCGCTCGCCGCTCCCGCCTTCGCCGGCGAATGCCCGGCCGGCCAGATACGCGCCGATGCCACCAAGCCGGTCACCTACGGTCCCAAGGACGTGACCGACAAGGTGCTGGCGCAGATCGACCTCGCTGGAGAGAAAATCGCGCTCAAGGGCCACCTGATGCGGGTGCGCAAGCTCGAGATCCAGTCCGGCGGCATCGTGCCCTGGCACAGCCATGGCGACCGCCCGGCGCTGATCTACGTCGTGTCGGGCGAGATCTACGAGCACGCCTCCAACTGCGCCGTGCCGATTCTGCACAAGGCGGGCGAAGTGGCGCGCGAGACGCAGGCCACGTCGCACTGGTGGAAGAACGAGGGCAAAGCGCCGGTGGTGCTGCTGTCGTTCGACATCCAGCACGATCCCAACGACCACAACATGTGATCCGGAAGGACCGCATCATGCTCGGTGCCCTGCGCGCGTTCACGATCGGCCTCACCGCGTTTCTGACCGTCGTCGATCTGTTCGCGACGCAGGCCATCCTGCCGTCGCTCACCCGTGCCTATGGCGTGACACCGGCAGCGATGGGCTTTGCCGTCAACGCCAGCACCATGGGCATGGCCGCGGGCGGCCTTTTGGTCGCGCTGTTCGGTCGATCCATCGATCGGCGGCGCGGCATTCTTCTCAGCCTTGCGGTCCTTTCCGTGCCAACGCTGCTGCTCGCCGCCATGCCGGCATTACCGCTGTTCACAGTGCTGCGCGTCGCGCAGGGGCTTTGCATGTCGACGGCCTTTGCTCTCACCCTCGCCTATCTCGGCGAGCACACCAGCGCCGCCGACACCGCCAGCGCTTTCGCCGCCTACATCACCGGCAACGTCGCCTCCAACCTGTTCGGCCGCCTGCTGGCGGCGGGCGTGGTCGATCACCTGGGGCTTGCCGCCAATTTCTACGTCTTCGCGGCTCTCAATCTGTCGGGCGCCGTCCTGGTCTGGTTTACGGTCGAGCGCACGCCGCCCATGAAGCAGATCGACATGAGCCAGCGCTCCTCACTGACGAGCTGGCTCGCGCACTTCGGCAATCCGGCGCTGCGCGCGGCCTTCGCCATCGGCTTCCTGATCCTGTTCGCCTTCATCGGCACGTTCACCTACGTGAACTTCGTGCTGGTCGGCCCGCCCTTCGGCATCGGCATGATGATGCTGGGTGCGGTTTATTTCGTCTTCCTGCCCTCGGTCATCACCACGCCGCTCGCCGGCAAGGTGGTCGCCCGCTTCGGCACGCGTCCGACCTTGTGGGCTTCGTTCGCCGTCGCGATCGCCGGCCTGCCGTTGCTGCTCAGCCCGAGTTTCTTCGCGGTGTTGCTGGGCCTCGCCCTGGTCGGAGTCGGCACCTTCTTTGCCCAGGCGACCGCCACCGGCTTCGTCGGCCGAGCCGCAACGATCGATCGCGGCTCGGCAAGCGGCCTCTATCTCGCGAGCTATTTCCTCGGCGGCCTGGTCGGCAGCGCCGTGCTTGGCCAGGCCTTCGATCGCCTCGGCTGGACGGCCTGCGTGCTGGGCATCGGCGCCGCGCTGGCGCTGGGCGCGCTGCTGGCGGCGCGGCTCATAGCGCCCGGTCATCGAGGCGATGCCGCAACGGCATTTCAGCTCGGCGCCGCGCGCGGCCAAGGTGAAACCACGCACTGATGCGTTCACATTCCACGGAGAGATCGATGCCCAACTGCATTACCCAAGTCTGCTCGTCGGCCATGCTGGCTTTCGCCCTGATGATGTCGTCGGCCTCGCACGGCAGCGCCGAAGGACTGAAGCCCGTCACGGTGACGTCGGCCCAATCCGGCGTCATCGCCCAGAAGAGCGCCTACGACGTCAACGAGACGGTCGCGCGATTGAAAAAGGACATCGCCGCCAAGGGCATCGTGTTCTTCCAGGAAATCGACCAGGCGGCGCTGGCTGCCAAGGCCGGCATCGAGCTCAGGCCCTCGGTGTTGCTGATCTTCGGCAATCCGCCGCTCGGCACGCAGTTCATCACCGCCAATGCCCAGGCCGGTCTCGACTGGCCGGTGCGCATGCTGGTCTACCGCGACGCGGAAGGCGCGGTGTGGGTGGCGTGGACCGATTTCGCCTGGATCGCCAAGCGCCATGGCGTTGCAATGCGCGAGGCGCAGTTTCACATGGCGTCCGAGGTTGCCGCCTCGATCGCGTCCAGCGTCGCCGCCCACTAGCTCCAGCGCTCCAAGGGAGATCGCCCATGAACGCCGTGACCCCTGCTCCTCCGACGGCTCCACAGGCGCGTGCCATCAAGGAACAGGTGGTCCTGGTGCTTCAAGGCGGCGGCGCGCTCGGCGCATACCAAGCCGGCGTCTATCAGGCGCTGATGGAGGCCGGAATCGAGCCGGACTGGGTGATCGGCACGTCGATCGGTGCCATCAACGGCTCGATCATCGCGGGCAACGAGCCCGCCAATCGCATCTCCCGCCTGCGCGAATTCTGGGACGGCGTCGGCCGCAGAAGTGCGCTCGACCAGCTTTGGCCATCGTCGATCTTCGGCAACTCAATGGCCAACCTGTCGACGATCTTGTCGGGCATACCGGGCTTCTTCACGCCCAATCCGCAGGCCATCTGGGGGCCGACCTTTCCGCTCGGCGTCGAGAAGGCGTCTTATTACTCGACCGATCCCCTGCGGGAAACGCTCGGCCGGCTGGTCGATTTCGACTGCCTGAACAAACGTCGCGTCAGGTTGTCGGTCGGCGCGGTCAACGTGCGCACCAGCGAGATGCGCTATTTCGATAGCCACGCGATGCAGCTGGCGGCCGCGCACGTCATGGCCTCTGGCGCCCTGCCGCCCGCCTTCCCCGCTGTCACGATCGACGGCGAATCCTATTGGGACGGCGGCATCTACTCAAACACGCCGATCGAGGTGGTTCTCGACGACGTACCCCGGCGCAACTCGTTGATCTTCTCCGTCAATGTGTGGCAGCCGAGCGGCGCCCATCCGACGACCATCCAGCAGGTCATGGCACGCCATAAGGACATCCAGTTCGCCAGCCGCGGCAAGAGCCACGTCGCCCGCCAGGCGCAAATCCATCGCTTGCGCCATGTCGTGCGCGAGCTCGCCAATCACCTGCCGCCGGAGCTGCGCGCAGATCCGAAAGTGCAGGACCTGGCCGAATACGGGTGCGGCACTCTCATGCATCTCGTCCGTTTCCTGGCCCCGCGCGTCGACGGCGAAGATCACACGAAGGACATCGATTTCACGCGCACAGGCATCGAGAGCCGCTGGAAGGCCGGCCACGATCACGCGCGCAAGGTGCTTGCAGAGAAGCCGTGGCAGGGCGAGGTCGACCCGCTGGCCGGCATCGTCATTCATGAAGCCGCGGACTGACTTCTTGCAGGTTATTTTGTAGCGGTCGCTCCAAAAACATGCTTGACTGGGGCATGGCACGATTGAAGGCCTTCGACGAGGAACGGGCGATCGACGCCGCGGTCGACTGCTTCTGGGCGCGCGGCTACGAGGCGACCTCGGTGCGCGACCTGGCTGAAAGCATGGGAATCGGCGGCACCAGCCTCTACAATGCCTACGGCGACAAGCGCGCGTTGTTCAGCAAATCGCTCGAGCGCTACGCCAACCGATCGATGCGCGAGCGCATCGCCCGCCTCGAGGCGCGCCACCGGCCCAAGCAGGCCGTCCAGGCCTTCCTCGCCGAGATCATCGACCGCTCGCTCAAGGATCCCGATCGCCGCGGCTGCCTGCTGGTCAACTCCGCCCTCGATGTCGCCCCGCACGACGCCAGGATCGGCCGCGTGGTCGCGGGCTATCTCGACGAGATCCGCGCCTTCTTCCGCCGCAACCTCGAGGCGGCACGCAAGGCGGACCAGGTGCCGCGCACGCTCGATCCGGACGAGGTTTCGGGCCATTTGCTGGGCGTGGTGCTGGGCATCCGTGTGCTTGCCCGCACCGGCGCGAAGCGCCGCCTGCTCGAAGGCGTGGCGCGGCCGGCGCTCGATCTGCTCGAGTCACCCAAATCCCGCAAGCATTGAAGGAGCAAGGTCATGTCCCTCGCCGACAAGTTGGCAGCCACGCGCGCGGCAAGCGCCACCCGCATTCCGCCCGACAAGGCTGCGATCATGGATCGCGCCACCGACGACCTGCGCCGCTCAGGCATCATGGACCGCATCGTGAAGGTGGGCGGCACGGCCCCGGCCTTCTCCCTCGCCAGCTACGATGGCAGCCGCGTCGCCTCGGCCGACCTGCTGGCCAAGGGGCCGCTCGTCCTCTCCTTCTTCCGAGGATCGTGGTGACCCTATTGCCGGCATGAGCTGGACGCTCTGCAGACCATCGCTTCCGACATCAAGGCGCTCGGCGCCTCGCTCGTGGTGATCTCGCCCGAGCAGCCGACCTACATCACGCCCATGGCGGCCCGGCACAAGTTCACCTTCCCGATCCTGTGGGACGAGAAATGCCTGGTGGCCGCGGCGTACGGGCTGGCCTTCACGCTGCCCGAGGACCTGCGCGAGATCTATCGCAGCTTTGGCAACGATCTCGCGGTGAAAGACGGCGATCCGTCCTGGCAGCTGCCCGTGCCGGCGCGCTTCGTGATCGACCGCAAGGGCATCGTGTGCTCGGTCGAGGCCGACCCCGATTACCGCTACCGGCCGGAACCCGAGACCACGCTCGAGATACTGCGCAAGGTCGTCGGCTAGGCGCCGTGCTCCGCAGCCCGGCGGCCTGCCGCCTTGAGCACGAGGTGGTCAAGCGAGACCGGGCCTGGTCCGGCGATGCCGAGCCAGGCGAACATGACGAAATAGGACACCTCCTCGAAGCCGAGGAACGTCTCCAGAGAATCGACGTCGGACCACTTGGCGGTGATGATCGCCACGACCATCACGACCATCAGCGGCACCGAGGCAAAGCGCGTCATGAAGCCCAGCAGCAGCATGAGCCCGCCGACGAACTCCACGCCCGAGACGAAGGGTGTCACGATCTCGGGCGCGGGAATGCCGAGACCGCGGAAATTATCGACGATCTGCGGCAGATGCGTGAGCTTGGTCCAGCCGGTGCCGGCGAATACCACCCCGACCGTAATGCGCGCGGCAAGCGGCGCGGCCCAGGTGAACTGGCGCGCAACCGCGCGCGACCAGTCGTAGAAGACCGTGACGAACGCATTCATGCGAGGAACCTCGACGCGAGCGGACGTCCGGGAGTTCCCGGACCGTCCGCTGCTTGACGATTGTGGCCTAGAGGACCTTGCCGCCCTTTTGCGTGCATTCCAGCGTGTTGCCCGCCTGGGACCAGCCCTGGCCCTTGCAGGCGTTCTGGCCCTTGCACGAGTTGGCGGCGCCCTTGCAGGCGCTCTGGCCCTTGCAGGCGTTGGCGCCACCACACTTCACACCATCCGCAAACGCGGAGGTCGCGAACGTGCCGGCTGCGAACACGGAAGCGGCGGCGATAATGAGAGTACGTTTGTGCATGATGATCCTCCTCGAGGTGTGCAGGCTTCGTGCCCGCTTCAGGGCATTCGTGCCCCCGACAGTAAACGTTACTCATGGGCCGATAAATTTTCGTGACGCCCGATCACGGCCTGAGATGGCCGCCTTGCCGGGCGGCCTGTAATGTTTCGCCGCTCCGCAGCGAATGACATAGGGACTGTACGTCTTTGTTGAGCTCCCAGGATCTTGCCGCGCTGATGCGGTCGGCCCGCGGCGGTGACGACGAGGCGTACCGGCGGCTGCTCCGTCATCTCGCCCTCTGGCTACGCGTCGTGGCGCGCCGGGGACTGGCGAGGGCCGGACGGGGCGCGGAAGACAGTGAGGATATCGTGCAGGATACGCTGCTGGCCATGCATCTGAAGCGCGACACCTGGGACGACAGCCAGCCGCTCGAGCCCTGGCTGCGCGCGATCGTCCATCACAAGGTGGTCGACCATCTGCGGCGCCGCGGCTTTCGCGAGCATCTCGATATTGCCGACTATGCCGAGAGCCTGGCCGCCTTTCAGCCGGTGGAGGAGAGCGCATCGGCCGATGCCCGGCAGATGCTGCGGGCCCTGCCCGAGCGCCAGCGTACGATCGTCGAGGCGATATCGATCGAGGGCCACAGCGCTCGCGACGTTGGCCAGCGGCTCGGCATGAGCGAAGGCGCGGTGAGAGTGGCGCTGCATCGTGCGCTCAAGATCCTTGCCGTGGCCTACCGCCGAGGCCCTTCATGAAGACCGACCAGCTCATCGCAGCGCTCGCGGCCGACCGCACGGCCGAGCCGTTCGGCCGCCGGTTTGTCCTGTCGTTCCTGATCGGCGGGTTGATCTCGCTCGGGCTGTTCCTCGCCATCCTCGGGCCGCGTCATGACCTCGCTGAAGCGCTCGCCACCTGGCGGTTCGACTTCAAGATCGTGCTGATGGTGCTCATCCTGGGACTGGCTTTCAGCTTTTGCCGGGAGGTGGCCCGGCCTGTCGCGCCGCCGCATCCGGCGCGCGGTCTGCTGCTTCCGCTCGCCGCCCTCGTCGCGGCCCTCGTGATCGAGCTCGTGATCGTGCCGCGGGCGGCGTGGGGCACTCGCCTGGTCGGCAGCAACTCCTTGATCTGCCTGACTGCGATACCGTTCTTCTCGATCGGCCCTCTGATAGCAGTGCTGGCGATCCTGCGCTCGGGAGCACCGACCTCGCCGGCACTGGCCGGTGCCGCTGCGGGCCTGCTGGCAGCGGCATGCGGCGCCACGCTCTATGCCTTCCACTGCTTCGACGACTCGCCGCTCTTCGTCGCCACCTGGTACACGCTGGCGGCGCTTCCCGTGGTCGGCATCGGCGCCTTGGCAGGACGTCGCCTGCTGCGGTGGTAGGTTGCCCCGCCGCTAGTGCGAGTCGGCTCCGGTGATGAGACGGGCGCCGGACTGGAAGGTCACGTAGGACCACAGCCAGTCGAGGATCACGACCAACCGGTTCCTGAAGCCGATCAGGAACGTCACATGCACAGCACCCCACAGCAGCCAGGCCAAGGTGCCGCTGATCCTGATCCAGCCGAAGTCGGCGACGGCGGCGCGCCGACCGATGGTCGCCAGGGTGCCGAAGTTGCGGTAGCGGAACGGGCCGGGCGCGGGCTTGCCGGCGAGCCGGGCGCGCAGCGCGCGGGCGACGTAGCCCCCTTGCTGCTTGGCGACCGGGGCGAGGCCCGGCAGCGGCTGGCCGTCGGCACCCGGCACTTGGGCCGTGTCGCCGATGCAGAAGATCTCCGGATGGCCGGCCAACGTGAGATCGGGCCCGACCACGACGCGGCCGACGCGATCCCTTTCGGCGCCGAGCCATTTCGCCGCCGACGACGCCGCCACGCCGGCAGCCCAGATGATCGTCGCCGCTTCCAGCCGGTCACCGCCGATCGTCACGCCGCCTTCGTCGCATTCGGTCACGGGATTGCCGAGGCGGACCTCGACACCCAGCCGGTCGAGCGACTGGTGCGCGGCGTCGCTGAGCTTGGGCGGAAAGGCCGGCAGCACGCGCGGTCCGGCCTCGACCAGCACGATGCTCGCCTCGCGCGGATCGATGTTGCGAAAGTCACGGCGCAGGGCGACGCGCGCCAGCTCGGCGATGGCGCCCGCCATTTCTACCCCGGTCGGTCCACCGCCGATCACCACGAAGGTGAGCAGCCGCCGGCGCGCCGAGTGATCGGATGTTGCCTCGGCCTTCTCGAAGGCGACCAGGATGCGGCGGCGGATGGCGGTGGCGTCGTCGATCTTCTTGAGGCCCGGCGCCACGCTCTCCCAGTCGTCGTGGCCGAAATAGGCGTGCCGTGCGCCGGTCGCCAGCACCAGGTAGTCGTAGGCGAGCTCACGATCCTCAAGCATGACCATTCGTCGTTCCTTGTCGACGCCGATGACGCGACCCAACAGCACGCGCACGTTGGCGGCGTGCCTCAGGATGGAGCGGATCGGCGAGGCGATCTGCGCCGGCGACAGGCCCGCGGTGGCGACCTGATAAAGCAGCGGCTGGAAGAGATGGTAGTTGCGCCGGTCGACGACGGTTACGTCGGCCTCGGCGCCGGAAAGCCCGACGGCGGCGCTCAACCCGCCGAAGCCCGCGCCGACGATGACGATGTGCGGCCGGGCCATGGCGGGTCTCCTGAGGTTACGCGCGGGCGAACAGCCGAAGGGCGACCAAGCGATCGACCGACAATGCACCGGGCCCGCGGCTCAGTACATAGGCGAGGATCGAGGCCCACATCAGGTGCTCGGGCCAGTTCTCCGGATAGACCAGGAACTGGATGGTGAGCGTCATGACCAGCAATGCCGCGGCGCCGAGCCGGGCGAACACGCCCAGCACCAGCAGCACCGGGGCGGCGAGCTCGACGGTGGTGCCCATGTAGGCGGCGACCTCCGGCGGCAGCAGCGGCAGGCGATATTCGTCGCGGAACAGGACGATCGCGTTGTCGAAGCTCTGGTACTTGGTCATGCCGGAGCGGAAGAAGGTGGCACCGACCGCCAGCCGCATGCCGAACTCCAGGAGCGACAGCGGAAAGCGCCCGGCCTTGCGGCGCAGCGCATCGATGCGGGCGATGAAGCTCATGTCGTAGGCCTGCTGTTCCAGGGTGAGCGAGGTCATGGCGTTCTCTCCTGATTGGTTCGGCCGCCGGCCCGGCGAAGCCGGCTGTACGGGGCGGGTGGAGCGCCGGCTTCGGGCTGCCGGGCGCGGCGGCCGAGGACGGTGACGGTCAGCTCTTGGCCGAAGTGAGAGAACCGCCCGAGATCTTCTCGCACGTGCCCTTGGGCACGTTGAGCCACGCATCCTTCTGCGCGTCCCGCTTGGCCGTGCCGGCACAGGATGAGGTCGCGGTCTGGCAGTCGTTCTTGCCGGCCTTGGCGATGCCGAAGCACTTCTCGGACGCAGGTGCCTGGGCCTGGACCTGGGCGGCGAGCAGCAGCGCGGTCGAGAGCGCGGCGGCGATGGTGAGCGTGGACTTCATGACGGTCTCCTCGGGTAAAGATGTCCCTTTCGGGTGACCGCAATCTGCCGCTGGCCAGCCGCGGCCTGAAATATCGAGTCCCTATGGGATCGATGCGCCGCCGCTATCAGCTAGCTGGGGCAGCTACTTGGGTGTGGCGATCGAGAACGGAACGTCGCCCTGCTCGACCTTGGCGTCCTGGATGGTCTTGACCGTCCAGTGCAGCGTGTAGCTGCCGGGCGCCAGGCTCGGCGCGCGGGCAAACAGCACATTGGGGTTCGATTGCAGGCGCGGCACCAGTGTCTCCACGACGTCGGCGCCGTGCTTCACGATGAGACGCGAATTGATGTGGTCGACCGGCTGGTTGAAGCGCACGAAGAAACCATCGCTCGGCGAACTCAGCACCGCATTGGCGGCCGGTCCGGTCTCGAGCACCTTGAGATCTTCGGCGTGCGCAACGGGCAGTGCGGCCAGCCATCCCGTGCAGGCCAGGACCGTGATCGCCATCCACCGCAGGCTCATGGTGCCAACTCCCCTTGGCGCGATATTACTCGCTCGCGAACCATTTGTCGTAGAGTCTCCGGTAAGTTCCGTCCTCTCGCACCGCCAGCAGCGCGGCGTTGACCTGTCGGCGTAGTGGGCTGCCCTCGGGAAAGGCATAGGCGCCATCGGCCTTGTCGAACTCGGAGCCGACCAGTTTCACCAGACCCTTGCCCTCATGCGCCGCGTAATAGAGAAGCGGTGGCGCGGCAAGCAGCACAGCGTCGACCTTCTTGTCGAGCAGGGCGCGACACATCTCGGTCAGATCCGTGAACTCCTGCACCATGGCCTTCCGTCCGCGCAGGTAGTCGGCGGAGATCGAGTCCTTCAACGTGCCGACACGCTTGCCGGGCAGGTCTTCCGGGCCGTTGATGGCGCCGCGAATCTGCTGAACCGTGAGATTGGAGGTGAGTTGCGCCGTGTAGAGCGCGATGAACACCACGCTGGTGAACATCCAGGCATAGGCCACCAAGCGTGACGCCAGATGGCGTGGCATGCGATCCGCCTGGCTCATCAAAGTTCCAGCCGACCAATGGATGGCGTGAAGTATTCCAGGAAAGTATTTGTCGGTGCCGATCATGCCGTCCTTGTCACGGCGCTCGATCAGCCAGACGATGTGCGCCGGCACCAGCAGCAGCACGGCCGCCACGCCGATCCACACCAGCGTCGTGCGTGAGAACAGAAGCTCGAGCAAGTCGACCAACGGATTGGGCGTTGCCGCGCCATCGTCGCGCACCATCACCTGCTGGCCGGTTTCCATGATCGTGTGCGAGAAGTCGAAATCGCGGTCGCGCTCGGCGGTGATGAACACGCCGGTGACCAGGATGTCGGCTCGCCCCTCGCGCAAGGCATCGAAGGCGGCGTGCACGCCCGGCGCGGTCTGGTAGGCCGACTTGGTCTTCAGCCGGCCAGCGACCTCCTCCCAGAGCTCGATGCTGAAGCCAGTCCAGTGCCCATCCTTTTCCATTGCAAGAGGCGGAACCGCGAAGGTCGCGACGCGAAGAGTGGCCGGCACCGGCTGCGCCAGAGCGGGCGCGCCAAGCAGGATCAGGACGATCACCGCGCTGCGTATAGCGGACCACTTGCTCATGGAGGAGGCCTATGAGGTCAGCGGCGCCAGCGCCTTCCTCAGAGGCTCGCTGGAGATCTGCATCAGGCCGCTGAATGGCTGGTACATCTCCAGGATGAGGAAGATCGCGCCGGACGCCGACAAAGCGATCAGCACGAGAGCGACGAACGCGGTCGGGCTGAGCGGTGTGAACAGGCTGAAGCTGACGAACAGGATCGTCAGCCAGGACACCAGCACCACCAGGAACGGCACCGGGATGCCGCCGCTCGACTGCTCGAACAACACCAGTCGCATCTGCAGGATCGCGTTGACGGTCTGGATGGCTTGGGTCTGATAGAAGCGCTGAGCATCGTTGGTCGGCGTCAGCGAGCGTGTGCCTTGATAGACCGCGTTGCCGACCGCAGTCGCCGTGAAAGGCGCATTGGGAGTCGACTTGACCGCACCCTCGTTCCAGATGCGGTCGGCCACGGCGACGACCGCATCGCGCAACAGACGGCGCACCGGCAAGGCCTCCGGCCCGAATTCGCGGAGCTGAGTATCAAGCTGGATGATGCCCGCTGTCATTTGCCGGATCTCGTCGCGCTGGACATTGAAATTGGTGTTTGCCGAGTTGGTCAACAGGCCGAGCACCATGCCCGAGATGGTGGCCATCAGAGCGCAGCCCAGCCGAACCGCGTCTTTGGCGTTGGTGTCGAGGTGGTGGTCTGGCAGCGTTCGACGCAGCAGCGCGCCAAGCAGCACGCCCGCGACCAAGATGGCGAAAACGGTAAGCGAGGTCGTGAGCGGGGTCATAGCAGATCAGATCGCAGGCGGAGCAGCCTACCCGATGGCAGGCCGCTCCGGCCACTGCGTTTGCTCAGCCGCCGCCGGCCTTGACGTTCGGAGGCTTCTTCATGTCGACCAGCGGCAGCGGGTTCTCCGGATTCTGGAGATTGGGCCGCAGATCGTTCGAGGCGCCACCGGGCGCGCGCTTGATGCTGGGAAACTCAACGATCGACTTGTTGAATTCCATCAGCACCGCATAGGCAAGCGACAGGACCCAGCCATTGTCCTCGCCGGAGTACTTGCCAGGTGAGGCCATCTGCATGCGAGCCGACATGGCACCGTTGAAGGTCATGTCGTATTTCTCGAACGGGTCCATGGTAAGGTTGTAAGTCGAGCCAATAGCGCCGAGATTCTGCTCCGGTCCAAGCCACGTGTCCTTGGCCGTCCACAGATACTTCCAGGCGATGTTGAGGTCGGGATTGGCCGGATCGCCCGAGACATCGGCGCGGACGCCCATGAAGTTCTCGCCGTCGATATAGATCCACGACTTGCGCGCCGAATGCTTGGCCCGGCCGAGGATGTATTCGCTGTTGTCGATGCTGTCGAAGTAGATCGGCTTGCCGTTGTTGTCCTGCCATGCGCCGTGCGGCGGCGGGGTCAGGCCGGCCATCTTCCCAAGGGTCGACCAGCAGTCGATATGCGACATCATCTCGCCGTACTTGGCGCCGGCGGGAATCTTGCCGGGCCACCACATCAAGCCGGGCACGCGCCAGCCGCCCTCGAAGGCCGAGCCCTTCTCGCCGCGGAACGGCGAGGTGCCGGCGTCGGGCCACGCATCCTGCCAGGCGCCGTTGTCGGCGGTGACGACCACGATGGTGTTCGGTGCCTCGGCCCGGATGGTGTCCATGATGCGCCCGATATTCCAATCGAGCTCGAGCAGGGCGTCCGAATAGCGGCCGAGCCGCGACTTGCCGACGAACTGCGGCGCCGGGTTGTTGGGGTTGTGCATCTTCATGAAGTTCACATCCATGAAGAAGGGCTTGCCGTCCTTGGCGTGCTTCTTGATGTACTCGACGGCGTAGTCGGCCTGCCGAACGTCGAAGTTCGCGAGGGCGGCCCAGTTGATCTCCGGGCCCTTGACGGCCGGCTGGCCGGCGGTGCCCGACCACTCGTTCATATTGACGACCTCGAAGTATTCCTTCTTGAACTCCGCGTTGTACGACGGGAACCAGGGATGGAATGCATTCGACGTGTCGGCGTAAGTGTAAACGCCGGGGTAGTACGCGCCGAACGCCTTCATCTCGTCGAAGCCGTGCTCGATCGGATAGGAAGCAGGCTGGTCGCCGAGATGCCACTTGCCCGAGAAGTAGGTCGAGTAGCCGTTCTTCTTGAAGAACTCGGCGATGGTCGGCGTCTCCTTCTTCAGCGCGTTCGGGTCGCCGGGCGCGACGACGATCGACAGCGCCGAACGGATGGGGATGCGTCCGGTGATGAACGAGGAGCGGCCGGCCGTGCAGCTCGCCTGGCCGTACCAGTTGGTGAACATCGCACCTTCATTGGCGATGCGATCGATGTTCGGCGTGGGATG
>Ga0306921_10001382_pt1 | contig 23357 bp, 21 predicted proteins | sample sta12Cox44000080_FD_203760 | JGI IMG/M metagenome (GOLD analysis project Ga0306921, IMG submission 203760) | Lab enrichment of tropical soil microbial communities from Luquillo Experimental Forest, Puerto Rico - statoxic.12C.oxic.44.000.080 (v2)... | ecosystem: Environmental > Terrestrial >...
GAACCCGGCCTCACCCCGGCCACTACGTAGTTCTCCTTAGGCGAAGACCTGAATGGCGGCGGAAAGGGGGCGGCGGTACTCAGCCATCGTCGAAACGAGATCGACGGAGATCGACCGATGCAGCCCTTCGCTTCCACCGCCACCGCTTCCCGTATCCCCGCCGCGGTCGTCATGCGCGGCGCCGCCGTGCCGGCCACCGGCGCTCCCCGCAGCTTCGCCCTCCGCAACTTTGACAAGGGCGACGAGCTGTTCGCCGAAGGCGATGCGGCAGAATACTTCTACAAGGTCGTCTCCGGCACCGTGCGCACCTGCAAGCTGCTGAGCGACGGCCGGCGCCAGATCGACGCCTTCCACCTCCCTGGTGACGTGTTCGGCTTGGAAAGCGGCCCGGAGCATCGCTTCACCGCCGAGGCGGTCGAGCCGGTGGTGGTCGAAGCCTACAGGCGCAGCCACTTCACCAGCCTGCTGCACGACGATCCGGCGTTCGGCGAGCAGCTCATGGCCTCGATGCTGCAAAGCCTCGAGCGCGCCCACGAGCACATGGTGCTGCTCGGCCGCAAGACCGCCCAGGAGAAGATGGCGACCTTCCTGCTCGACCTAGCCGAGCGCCTCGACCGCAGCGACCGCGTCGAGCTCCCCATGCAGCGCACCGACATCGCCGATCACCTCGGCCTCACCATCGAAACGGTATCGCGCACGCTGACCCAGATGGTCCGTGCCGGACTGATCAAGCTCGCCGCCGCTGGCCGCACAATCATCCTGAGCGACAAGGCGGCTCTGCAGCAGCTCAACGCCTGAAAGGAGGCTCGCCATGCGCGCCAAAGACGTGATGTCCGACAGCGTGATGTCGATTTCGGCCGACGCGACCGTTTACGAGGCCGCTTCCCTGCTGGTCAACGCCGAGGTCAGCGCCATGCCGGTGGTCGACGAAGAGGGCGGCATGATCGGCATCGTGAGCGAAGCCGACTTGCTTGATCGCGGCGCCGCCGACGGCTCCATTCACCGCAATGGCTTGCTCAAGCAGCTCGCCGACCAGATCACTTCGGCCGGCGCCTTCGTTCATGCCAATTCCCGGCATGTGACCGACGTGATGACCAAGCCCGTGGTCTGCGTCGAGGAAGACACACCACTCGGCGACGTCGCGCGGCTGATGCTCGATACCGGCATCAAGCGCGTGCCGGTGAGGCGCGGCTCCGCCGTCGTCGGAATCGTGAGCCGCGTCGACCTGGTGCGCGCGCTGATCTCGCAGCGATCGGGCAACCAGGCATCGGCGGTGGCCTGTCTGCCGATGCATGCCGACGACCAGCTCCGGCGCGATGTCGAGAGCGCCGTCCACGGCCGCAGCTGGTCGCTCGCCCGGCGCGCCGACGTCGTCGTGCAGGACGGCATCGCCCATCTCTGGGGCGTGGTGCCTTCCGACCTGGTGCGCCAGGCCTACCGCATCGCCGCCGAGAACGTTCCCGGCGTGAAGGCCGTCCAGAGCCACATGCACGTCGTGACACCGTCGCCGGTGCGCCTCGGCCTGTAGATACCGGCACGCAGAACGCCGGCCGGGGCAAAGCTCGGCTCGGGCTTCGTCGCTCATGGCGGTGGTCTAGACTGTCGCGCATGGTCGAGTTGCACGAGATGAGCAGGGAAGGGCTGGTGGCCAGCCTCGACGCTGAGGTTCACGCCCTGCTGCGGGAGGCCTTTCCGTCCGACGAGGCGGCCGCAGCCGGTGACTATTACCTGCCCTATGGACCGCCCGCGACGATCCTGGTGCTGAGCGAGAGCCACCCCAAGGAGCAGCGGGTGATCGGCCATCTCGCCGCCTATCGCCGCGAGATCGCGATCGGACCTGATTCCGTCGAGATCGGCATGATCGGCGGGGTCGCCATCGCGCCCGCCCATCGCGGGAAGGGACATGTCCGTGCGCTGGTCGGGCGCATCCACGTCCGCTTCGGGCAATGGGCGTTGCCCTTTTCCGTGCTGTTCGCCTTCGAGCCGAGCGTCTATGCCTCGAGCGGATACAAGCCAATGGCCAACACGACGCGCTTTCGCGACTCTGACGGCACCTGGAAGACCCTCGTCCATCGTGGCGGCATGTATGCCGAGCTGACCGAGCGGCGCTGGCCCAACCTGCCGATCGATTTGCACGGACCCGCGGTATAGACAAGATGGTCACGGAGGAAACGCAATGAAGATCACCGACGTGTCCTTGACGCTCTTTGCCTGGGACGACATCCCGCCGACGCAATACGGCCAGCACAGCAAGTTCTCCGGCTCGAGCGCGCTCGGCCTGCTGCGACTCCGCACCGATGACGGCGTCGAGGGTCACGCGTTTCTCGGGTCGGCATCGAATTCCGCCACCACCGACGGCCAGGGCCTGATCACCCACCTGAAGCCGGTGCTGATGGGGCGCGACCCGATGCAGCGCGAGGCGATCGTGGCCGACCTCTGGAAGAAGCAGCGCCCGGCCGGCGTGCGCGCGATCGGCGCGGCCGACGTTGCCCTCTGGGATCTTTTGGGCAAGGCGATGGGCCAGCCGATCCATCGCCTGCTCGGCACCTATCGAGAGTCCGTGCCGGCCTATGCCAGCTCCGCCGTGCTGCCCTCGCCGCAGGCCTATGCCGAGCAAGCGCTCGAGTACAAGCAGCAGGGCTGGGCCGCCTACAAGATCCATCCGCCGACCCAATGGCAGCAGGATATCAAGGTGTGCGAGGCGGTGCGCAAGGCGGTCGGCGACTACACCATCATGCTCGACTCGACCTGGAGCTACGACTTCCCGGCGGCGCTGCGCGTCGGCCGCGCCGTGCAGGAGATGGGCTACTTCTGGTACGAGGACCCGCTGCACGATCAGGACATCTACAACTACGTGAAGCTGAAGCAGCACCTCGCCATCCCCATCCTTGCCACCGAGTACCCGATCTCGGGCCTCGAATCCTACCAGCCGTGGCTGATGCTGCAGGCCACCGACTTTTTGCGCGGCGATGTCGCCGTCAAGGGCGGCATCACTACGCTGGTGAAGACCGCCCATCTCGCCGAGGCGTTCCGCATGAACTACGAGGTCCATCACGGCGGCAACTCGCTGAACAACGTCGCCAACCTCCATGTCATCGCCTCGATCCGCAACACCACCTTCTTCGAAGTGCTGCTGCCTGACGGTGCGCAGAAATACGGGATGGAGCAGGACATCGTGGTCGGCCGCGACGGCATGGTGCACGTGCCCAACGGCCCGGGCCTGGGCGCCGCGATCGATTTCAAGCTGATCGAGCACAAGAAGATCGCGGTGCTGAGCTAACTATTCTTGAGAGGAGATCAGGATCATGAGCAACATTGCCTATACGCCGGTCCTGCCCGAGGGCTGGACGCGGCCGCGCGGCTTCTCGCACGGCGTCGTCGCCACCGGCACTAAGAGCGTGCGCATCGCCGGCCAGATCGGGCGGGCGCCCGGACAAACTCATATTGCCGCGGGGACCGATGCCGGCGCGCAATGGCGGGTCGCGCTCGGCAATCTCGTGACCGTTCTCAAGGCGGCGGGCGGCGAGCCCGGTCACCTGGTGGCGTTGCGCGCCTACGTCACCGACATCGCCGAGTTCAACGCCGCCGGCGCCGCGATCGGCGCCGCCTGGGGCAGCACGCTCGGTCGGCATTTCCCGGCGATGACCTTGGTCCAGGTCTCGGCCCTGATCGACCCCAACGCCAAGGTCGAGATCGAAGGCGAAGCGATTCTGCCGTAGGCGTGAGGTCACGCCGTGGTCCGCCGCACGTTCTCCAAGTCGGCGCGACACACCAGACTGAACGTCTGAAGGGGATCGGGTTCGGGATTCTTGGACAATGCTTCCTTGGCCAGCTGCCGTAGCGCCACGCTGGGCTTCAACGAGATTTCCACGATCGCCCTCAGCACCGCGTCCGCCGTTCTGACGACATCGGGTGGCGCAAAGATCCTCATCCGGTTGATGAGGCCGATCAGGTGCTGCTCTTCGCCGGTCAGCACCAGGTCATCCGTCGTGTACGCCTTGAGCAGCAGGTTCGACGAGTGCATCAGGAAGTCGGCGTAAACCGTCTCACGCTTGGCGATCTCCGAGGCCACGCGGCGTAGTCGTTCGGCGCTGCGATGCGTATAAATCGCCGCGATGAGTGACGCCGCGCCGCCCATCAGCGCTCCGAGCAGCGCCGATAGTGGGCTCAGCAAAGCCGAGTCTATATGCATGGAACATTCCCCTCAGCGATGGCGCAACATGGGTAGGGTCGCGCGGCGGACGATGCGAGCCAGATGACCGGCCACCGTGGTCAATGCGGCCTGCGCCTGTTGCTTCCACGGCCGTGGCCGCGGCGCCACGCGCGGTACCTCGACCGTAGCTTCGGCCGAAGCGGACTGCGGCTGCTCGATGCGGAACCACGCCACATACAGCGCAGGAAGGAAGACCAGCGTGAGCAGCGTCGCCACCGCCAGACCGCCCATGATGGCGTAGGCCATCGGCCCCCAGAAAATGGTGGGCGCGATCGGAACCATGCCGAGGATCGCCGCCGCAGCGGTGAGCAGGATGGGCCGGAAGCGATGCGTCGTGGCTTCGACGACGGCATCCCAAGGTGCCCGGCCAGCCGCTCTCTCGTGCTCGATCTGGTCGATCAGGATCACGGAATTGCGGGCGATCATGCCGGTGAGCGCCAGCACGCCGAGCAGCGCCACGAAGCCCATGGGCTTGTCGGCGACCAGCAGTGCGCCGACGACGCCGATCAGACCGAGAGGCGCGACGCTCAGCACCAGAAACAGACGATTGAAGCTCTGCAGCTGGAACATCAGCACCGTCAGCGTGAGCACCAACATCAATGGAAGAACGGCGGCAACCGATGCCTGAGCCTTGTTGCTCTCTTCGACAGTGCCGCCGACCTCCACGTGATAGCCGCTTGGCAGCGCCGCATTGAGCGCCGCGATCCTGGGCGCCAGCGCCTGCACCACCGTGGCCGCCTGGACGCCGGGTGCCACGTCGGCCTGCACTGTCACGGTGGGCTTGCGGTCGCGACGCCAGACGATCGGGTACTCCTGTCCGTAGTCCACGGAGGCGATCTCGCTCAAGGGCACCGTCTTGCCGTTCGACAGCGGAACCTGAAGCGTGCGGATGGTCGCGAGCGACATGCGTTGCTCGTCCGACGCGCGGACCAGCACATCGACGAGATGGATGCCGCTGCGGACCTGGGTCGCAGTGATGCCCGACACCACCGTATTGATGGAAAGGGCGAGGTCTTGCGAGCTGACGCCGAGCAGTCGCGCCTTGTCCTGGTCGACCCGGATGCGCAGCATGCGTGCGGGGTTCATCCAGTTGAAGTTGACATTGCGCGTGCCAGGCTCGGCTGCGACGACCTGAGCAACCTGCAACGCAATCGCCCGAACCTGATCGGAGTCCGATCCCTTCACGCGGTATTGCAACGGCCAGCCAACAGGAGGACCCAGTTCCAAGGGATAGACGCGCGCGACGGCGGTCGGAAAGTCGTTGGCCAAAGCGTGCTCGAGCTTGGCTCTCACGCGCTCGCGCTGCTCGATCCCTTTGGTGACGACGACCAGCTGGCCGAAGAAATCATTGGGCAACTGGACATTGAGCGGCAGGTAAAAGCGCACGGCTCCCTGCCCGACATAGGTGCTCCAGTGGTCGACGTCCGGGTCATCCTTGAGAAGCGCGTCCACGCGCGCCGAAAGATCGCGAGTCGCGTAGATCGAGGCATTGTCGGGCTGCTGCAGGTCCACCAGCAGCTCGGGTCGGTCGGAGGAGGGGAAGAACTGTTGAGGCACGTAGCGCGTGCCAAATAGAGCCGCACCGAACAGCGCTATCGTCGTGATCACCGTGACCCAACGCGCGCGCATCGCCAACACCAGGAAGCGCTTGAACGTCCGCATAATCGGGCCGGGCCCTTTGGAGTGCGCCGCCTGGGGCTTCTTGAGTACCCAAACGCCGAGCAACGGCGCAAAGAGAACCGCGACGATCCACGAGACGATCAGTGCGATGGCGACGACGGCAAAGATCGAGAACGTGTATTCGCCGGCCGCGCTATGCGCGAAGCCGATGGGAACGAACCCGGCAACCGTGACCAGGGTGCCGGTGAGCATCGGGAAGGCGGTGGAGGTGTAGGCGAAGGTAGCAGCGTGCTCCTTGTCGTCGCCGTGCTCGAGGCGCGTCACCATGGTCTCGACCGTGATCATGGCGTCGTCGACCAGCAGACCAAGGGCGATGATGAGGGCGCCCAGCGAAATCCGTTGCAGGTCAATGCTGAAGACCGTCATCGCAACGAACACCCCGGCGAGCACCAGCGGAATGGCAAGGGCAACCACGGCGCCGGCACGCAGGCCGAGGCTGACCAAGCTGACGGCGAGAATGATGCCGACGGCTTCCCAGAGGGCCTCCATGAACTCGTCGACGGCGTGCTCGACGACCACGGTCTGGTCGGCAACCAGCATCGGCTCGATTCCGACGGGAAGTTCTGAGGTGATCTCCGTCATTGCCCGCTTGACGTTGTTGCCCAGCGCCAGCACGTCGCCGCCTTTGCGCATGGACACCGCAAGCCCGATTGCGTCTTGGCCGTTGACGCGGAACATCGGCTGGGCGGGATCGGCTGGCCCGCGCGTGACCTGGGCGATGTCGCCGAGGCGGATCATCCGGTCGTTGGCGGCGAAGTTGACGGCCAGGATGTCCTGTTCGGAGCGGAACGCTCCGGAGACCCGCACCAATATCTTCTCGTCGTCTGTCTGCACCACGCCCGTCGGCGTGACCGCGTTTTGCGCCTGAAGGGCGGCGAGCAGGGCGGTCCTGTCGATCCCGAGGCCGGCCAGCTTCTCGGTGGAGAACTCGACGAACACGCGCTCGTCCTGCGCGCCCAGCACGTCGATCTTGGAGATGTCGGGCACCTGCAGCAGTTGCTGGCGGATGTCGTCCACATGGTCGCGAAGCTCCCGCTTCGTGAACCCGTTGGCGGTGAAGCCATAAACGACGGCGTAAGTATCTCCGAATTCGTCGTTGAAGTCGGGGCCGAGGACGCCCTGCGGCAGCGTGTTGCTGATGTCGCGCACCTTCTTGCGCACCTGATACCAGGTATCGGGTACCTCGGCGGGCGACGTCGAATCCTTCAGATAGATGAAGATCGTCGACCTGCCTGGGCTGGTGTAGCTCTTCAGGTAGTCGAGATTCGGCGTCTCCTGGAGCTTGCGCTCGAGCCGGTCAGTCACCTGTTGCAGCATGTCCTCACTCGTGGCGCCGGGCCACGTGGCGGCCACCACCATCGTCTTGACCGTGAAGTCCGGGTCCTCGCTGCGGCCCAGCCGGAAGTACGATCCGACTCCCGCGACCACGATCATCAGCATGAAATAGGCGACCAGGGCGCGATGCCGGATGGCCCAATCGGAGAGGTTGAAGCGGATCACAGGGAGCCTCCCAACAGACGGACCTTCTGGTCGGGGCGCAAAGTCTGCACGCCTGCAGTGACGACAAGGTCGCCGCTGTCGAGCCCTTGGGCGATCAGGGCGCTTGCTGACTCGTAGCGCTCGACATCGACGTTGCGCAGCGACACGGTTTGGGCTCGCCGGTCCACCACCCAGACGGCAGGCCGGCCATTCGATTGGGTAAGTGCGCTCGCTGGGACTTCCACGCCGGCCGGCGCGGCCAGCCGGATATGGCCGGTGATCGTCGATCCCAGCCGCATCGCCTCCGGCGGATCGATAATGCCAACCTTGACATGGAAGGTACGCGTCGCCGTGTCGGATTGCGGCGCTACTTCACGAATCCGGCCCGAGGCCTTGATGCGCGGGTCGTCGCTCAGCGCGATCTCCACTGCCGGATCGCGCGGCCCGGTGCGGACGAGCTGCTCGGGAGCGTCGAACACGGCATCGAGGCCGCCCTGCCGCGCGACCTGCGCCACCATCTGACCGGCGCGGACCACCTCGCCCGGCTCGGCGCCCACGGCCGTGACCACCCCGGGCCCGTCAGCCAGCAGCACCGTGTAGCCCAGCCGATCCTCGGCAAGCCGCAGATCGGCCCGGGCAGAGTCGACCTGCGCCTGGGCCGACAGAAAACTCTGCTCGGCCTCGTCGAAACGAGCGCGCGAGGTCCAGCCACTCTTCAACAGCTCCTGCTGCCGGCCGTAGGTGAGCCGCGCCTGAGTCAAAGCGGCTTCGGCCGAGGAAAGGCGCCCCTTCGCGGACTTCACCGCGTTCTGCTGGTCGCTCGACTCGATTCGTGCGACGACCTGCCCCGCGATTACGGTGTCGCCTACTCCAACCACCCGCTCGATCATGCGGCCGTCGAGTCGAAAGGCGAGGTTGGCCTGGTCCTTTGCGCGGACCTGGCCCGTCAAGGAGACGAGTTCTCCCTCGGTATGGCGCTCGATGGCGACGGTGCGGACCGGCCTTGCCGGGGCTGGTGGGGCGGGCGGCTTCTCGCAGCCCGCGACAGCAACAAGGACCAGGGCAGCTACCATCGACGATCTCAACATGGGTCGACCTTTCAGTATGCACTGTCAGAGATACTATAATGCACTAGTAAGTGCAATACGGGGCAGCATGACGTTTTCGTGATTGCGGGCCGGTCAGGGCTCAGCCTATTGCATGAACCAGCCGTGACTCACGACGACGGACTGGCCTGACAAGGCATTGGATCCGAAGGAGGCGAGAAAGAGCGCAGTCTGGGCCACGTCGTCGACCGTGGTGAACTCGCCGTCCACGGTTTCCTTCAGCATGATGTTGCGGACGACCTCCTGCTCGGAGATTCCGAGCTGCCTGGCCTGTTCAGGAATTTGCCTGTCGACCAACGGCGTGCGCACGAACCCGGGGCAGATGACATTTGCCCTGACCCCGTGGCTGGCGCCCTCCTTGGCCACGACCTTGGCGAGGCCGATCAAGCCGTGCTTGGCGGTGACGTAGGGCGCCTTCAGGACCGACGCCTCCTTCGAATGGACAGAGCCCATGTAGAGGATGCTGCCGCCGCGACCGCTTGCATACATATGGCGGAGAGCCGCTCTGGTGGTGAGGAATGCTCCATCGAGGTGGATGGCCAGGAGGTGACGCCACTTCGAAAGCTCGAACTGCTCGATCGGTGCGACCGATTGGACGCCGGCATTCGAGACGACGACGTCCACGTGTCCGAACAGGTCCAAGGTCTTGGCAAAGCAGGCATCGACTTGCGCCTCGTCCGTCACGTCGACGGGAATCCCGGCCGCGCATCGCGCACCGCCGAGCTCCTGGGCGGCGGCCTCGGCGCCCGTTGCATTGTGATCGGCGATGACGACCTTGGCGCCTTCCTGCGCGAACAGCAGAGCGATTTCCTTGCCGATTCCGCTCGCCGCTCCGGTCACGACGGCGACTTTGTCCTTAAGACGCATGATTTCTCTCCTGACGAAGGTAATTGTGGATCGCTCTGCTGAGGCAGCTACTCGCGACCGTGCTCATGGACATCGAAAATGAAGACGCCATCCGGACTGGCCGGCCGCTCGAGCACTTCGGGATGCCGGAGCGTGCGCACCGTGTCGTGGTAGCCGGCCTGCCAGTGCTCTTTCATGCTCCGGCGCGAAAACTCGTAGTCCTTCGAATCGTCCTCGTATTCCTTCGACCGGTAGATGAGTTGAATAAGGTTGCCGACCTTCCGCTCGGCCAGGCTGTGCAACGGTGCCGCCTCGGGGCTGTTGGCCAGTTCGGGCGGCAGCTTGGCGAGTAGTTCGGCCACCGCGGTCTTGAAGCGCTGCAACTCCTTGAACCGGCTCGAGTACTGGATCTCCTTCTGCCGCGTCGAGACTCGCGCCATGTTGCGCGGAAATTGGCCGCGGGCCGACCACAGATCGACCTGGAAGACCAAGGTGTCCTTTGGCGGGCCCGCCTCTACCATCCATCCCAGCGGCGTGTTCGAGACGAGGCCGCCATCCCAGTAGTGCTCGCCTTCGATCTCGACCGCCGGGAAGCCGGGCGGTAGTGCGCCGCTGGCCATGACGTGCCGCGGGTCAATGCGATGGGTCGACGTGTCGAAATAGACGAAGTCTCCCGTGCGCACGTTCACTGCACCGACGCTGAGGCGCATCGGCCCGTGATTGAGGCGCTCGAAGTCAACCAGTCGCTCGAGGGTGCGTTTGAGCGCCTGGGTGTCATAGTAGCTGGTGGCTTCCAGGGAGCCGTCGGGGGACAGCCAAGGTGACAACGGGCGCGGCGAAAAGAAGGCCTCGACGCCGCCGAACAGCACCGACGCGGCGTTCAACTGATTGAGCCAGGTCCGGGCGCAATCACCGCCGAACAGCGGATTGAGGCCCGCGTGCCCGCTGCTGACGAGCTCCCAGAACTCGCGAAGCCTGTCGACTCGAGAGGCGGGAGGATTACCGGCAATGATCGCGGCGTTGATGGCGCCGATCGAGATGCCGGCTACCCAGTCCGGATGTAGATCGGCTTCGGCTAGGGCCTCGTACACCCCGGCCTGGTAGGCGCCCAGCGCGCCGCCGCCCTGGAGGGCGAGGGCGATGCGTTCGAAAGGAAGACGGCTTCCGCGCTGGGGAGAAGGCGTCGCTGCTATCGCTCGCGTGCTGATTGGCTCTAGCAAGGTTGCTGACGCCGTTGGCATCCGGTGTTCGAACATGCGCATTGCCTTTCAATTTGGTCCCGCACCGCTTTTGCAAGAGGGCTCTTGCCCCGATCTGCACTCAATGATATAGTGATATGCACTATTTAGTGCAATAGGGATTGGGATGAAAATTAGTAAGATCAAGCAGCACGCAAACGGCCGCCGCGATTCGCGGGAAGCCGTGGTTGACGCAGCGCAGCGCCTGTTCCTGCAGCGCGGCTTCGGCGCGGTGAGCATGGACGATCTGTCGGAGGCTGCGGCGGTTGCTCGCAGGACGCTCTACAACCAGTTCGCCAGCAAAGAAGAGATTTTCCGGGAGATGCTCCGGCGAGTTTCGGCCCAGCTCGAGCACGCGTTGCCGCCCGGTATCGAGACCTCAGGCGACGTCGAGGAAGTGCTGCGGCGAACGGCGCAGGCTATCCTGGGTCTCCACAAGCAGCCGGAATACGTTGGGTTCCTGCGCATGGTAGTCGCCGACTCGCGCCAGTTCCCTTGGATTGCCAAGGCATTCGCCACGGTGATGGATCCCCAAGCGGAGCGCTTCACGCGGTATCTTGCCCATCAAACGGCAATGGGTGTCCTCGACTGCCGCAATCCCATGCTGGCGGCGCACCAGTTCTTCGGAGTCCTGAACGAGTTCACGCTCTGGCCCTTGATGCTCGGGCGTAAGAACCTGGCGGTGCCAACCAGCGAGTTGGTGGACGAGACGATCCGGATGTTCCTGCAGCACTACCGCCGGCCGCGCTCGCAACGGCGCACCGACGGCTGAGCACTTCCGTGCAGGACGGCGGCCTCGACCCGATCAAGTCATCGCTGCCAGCGCGGGGCGCAGGCTGCGATTGCGGCGGCGCAGGACCAGGGTCAGGAGAATGAGCGCGTTGACGACATTGAAGCCGATGCCGACGGCGAACGCCGGCAGGTAGTAGCCGAAGTGATCGTAGAGCGCGCCGGCGCCCCAGCCGCCCGCCGCCATGCCTAAAAAGCCCGCCATGTAGATCGTCGGCACCCGCCAGCTCGCCTCCTTCACCGGATAGAACTGGCGGATCACGATCACATAGGCCGGCAGCAAGCCTGAGAAGCCGAGGCCGAAGGTGGCGGAGACGCCGAACAGGGCGGCCTCGTCCTTGGTCAGCAGGAAGCCGGTCAGCGCCGTCGCCTGGGCGAGCGAACTCCACAGCAGCGTCTGCAGGCCGCCGATCCGGTCGGCCAGCCAGCCCCAGAACTGGCGCGCCACGAAGGCGCAGCCCAGCAGCACCGACAGCATGGCCGGGCCGCTGGTCGCGGCGAATCCGAGGTCGCCGCAATAGGCGACGATGTGCTGCGACGGCATCGCCATCGGTACGCAGCAGCAGAAGATCGCCACCATCAGCACGACCATGGCCAGGTTGGGCGACAACCCGAACACCGGTTCGCCGCTCAGCGGATCGCCGCCGGCGCCGGCTTTCGACGCGGGCGGCTGCGGCGGCGGCCTGAGGAAGATCGCCGCCAGCACCACGATCGAGACGCCGGAGAACAGGCCGAACAGCAGCATGGTGCGGCGCCAGCCGAACTCGGTGATGCCGGTTTGGAACACGATGGGCCACACCGCTCCCGACAGCGACTGGCCGGCGGAGATCAGGGCCACGGCGGCGCCGCGGCTGCGCTCGAACCAGCGGCTGGCGTAGGTCATGACCGGCGAGAAGATGCAGGACGTGCCGAGCAGCCCCATCAGCACGCCGTATCCGATATAGAGGTCGGTGAGCCCGCCGGACGCCGCCAGGACGAGTCCCGCGGCGATCATCACGCCGCCGAACAGGACGATCGTCCGCATGCCGAATCGGCCCGACAGCCAGCCCGCCGCGATGCCGCCAAACGCCGCGCCGACCAGGGCGAGGGCGCCCGCGGCGGCGGGTGCAGCGCGATCGGTGCCGAACTCGGCCGCGATCGGTTTCAGCGCCACCGCTGCGAGCAGCGGCGCGCCGTAGGCGATGGTCAGGATGACGAGGGAGACGCCGGCAACGACCCAGGCCGTGCGGCTGTCGGCCGTCGCGGCGGGAACTACAGGTACGCTCATGGCTCGCGAAATTAGGGACCGCCGGGGCGTGGGCCTATCCATTTCGCGCCACGGCTGTCCCAGGGGCGACGCCGATGGATCGGCCGCACTTTGTGGCGCAGTCTTGGTGCGAAAGCGGGAGGAAGAGCGATGAGTTCCACGATGCCGTCGAGCGTCTTCAGCGCGCATCCGACCGTGCGGCCCGACTGGCTGGCCAAGCGCCGCGAGGCCGCGCTCGAGCCCGACCTGCCGATCGTCGATCCGCATCATCATCTGATCGACCGCCCGGAGAACGGCACCTACCTGCTGCGCGACCTGCTGGCCGATATCGACAGCGGCCACAACGTGGTGGCGACCGTCTATCTCGAATGGCTGTCGATGTATCGCGCCGACGGGCCGGTCGAGATGCGGCCGGTCGGCGAGATCGAGTTCGCCAACGGCGTCGCGGCGATGACCGCCAGCGGCGGCTACGGCAAGCCGCGCGTCTGTGCCGGCATCGTCGGCCACGGCGAGCTGACCTTGGGCGCCGGCGTCAAGAAGGTGCTGGAGGCGATGATCGCGGCGGGCGGCGGCCGCTTCCGCGGCATCCGTTTCATCTCCGCCAGCGATCCCGATCAGAAGCAATGGGGCGCCACGCTCACCCGGCCGCAGGGCTGGCTACGCGATCCCAAGGTGCGCGAAGGCTTCGCCCAGCTGGCGCCGCTCGGCTTGAGCTTCGATGCCTTCATGTATCACCCCCAGCTCGCCGACCTTTTAGACCTGGCACGGGCCTTTCCGGCGACACCGATCGTGCTCAACCATGTCGGCGGCGCGATCGGGCTCGGCCGCTACAAGGGCAAGCGCGACGCGGTGTTCGCCGACTGGAGCCAGCGCATCAAGGAACTGGCGGCCTGCCCCAACGTGCATGTGAAGCTGGGTGGGCTGGGCATGCGGGTGTTCGGCTTCGACGTGCACGAGAAGGATCTGCCGCCGAGCTCCGAGCAGCTCGCCAGCCTGTGGCGGCCCTATGTCGAGACCTGCATCACGGCTTTCGGTTCAAATCGCGCGATGTTCGAAAGCAACTTCCCGGTCGACAAGGGATCGTACGGCTACGGCGTGTTCTGGAACGCCTGCAAGCGCCTGGCGCAGGGCGCGAGCGCGGCCGAGAAGGCCGACCTGTTCCACGGCACGGCGTCGAGGTTCTATCGTCTCGGCCTCTGAGTGAATTCGCGATAACGCGAGTGAAGGCGAGTGACGCCGCGGTTGAACTTCTAATGACCATAATAGGTGAGTCGAGGCCGTCGGCGTTATCATGCGCGGATGGTCAAAAAGCGTTCGCGTAAGCGTAAGTACATCCGCCGGTCGCCGCGTAATTGCGACCGGACTTGGTCCCCCGCCCAGCGGCTCGCTCACTACTCGAAGCCCGATCCGTTGAGCGGCTGCCACATCTGGCATGGCTTCTTCAAAGAAGGCTATGGCCGCCTGTACTTCGGCAAAAAGATGCATCTGGCGCACCGTCTCGCCTGGGAAGTGAAGCACGGGCCGATCCCCGAGGGCCTAGTGGTGCGCCATCGCTGCAACGTCCGGCGTTGCTGCAACCCTGACCACATGGTGCTCGGCACTCGGGCCGAGAACAACGCCGACACGAAGGCGGAATATCTGCGCGTTGCCGATGCCCGAGCGGCGACGGCACGATCGATGTCCGGCGCTTTGTCCGACCTCGCGCCCATCCGCATCTTCGTGCACGGCGTCGAGATGAAGGGCAACGTCGAGATCAAGCTCGTCGAGCCGGCGCTCGCGACGGTTACTGCAGCACGGGCATCCCGTACGCGGCGCCGTCCCGCCAGTCGCGCGGCGTGACCTCGAAGCGGCGGCGGAAGGCGCGATTGAAGTACGACAGGTCGTTGAAGCCCCAGGCGTAGGCGATCTGCGAGATCTGCCGCGTGCGCTGCCGGGGATCGCGCAGCGCGGCGCGGCAGCCCTGCAGCCGCTGTTCGAGCAGCCAGCGGCCGAAGGTCTGGCCGATCTGCCGGAAACGCGCGTGCAGGGTCCGCACCGAGATGCCGATGTGGTCGGCGGCGTGTTGCGCCGACAGGTCGGCGTCGTGGAGGTGCTCGCGGCAGAAGGCGAACAGCGCCTCCATCTGCAGCTCGGGCTCCAGCCGGCTCGACGGGAAGTCTTCCGCCGCGGCCAGCGCCACCAGGTTGCACAGGCTGTCGGTGAGCAGGCTGGTCGCGGTCTCGCCCATCGGCCCGGCCATCAGCTCCATCATGTGGAGCCTGAGGTGATCGGAAAAGCGCGCGTCGGCGGCCAGCTTGCGGTGCGGGCGGCCGCGCAGCCACGGCGCGCGCTGTTCCATCATGGCGCGCGGCATGGTGGCGATGGCGCAGCGTCCGCCGTGCTCTCCGCCATACACGGCGCGGAACGGCTGGCGCTGGCGGGTGTCGCAGAAGCCGATGTCGCCGGCTAAAAGCTCGATGTGCTCCTCGCCGCGGAACGAGACCGTCCGCCCGGCGAGCTGGAGAAAGACGGAGAAGGAATCGATCGGCGCATTGTCGATGACGCGGCGGCTGCGCACGACCGGCAGCGGCGCGGTCGACTCGGCCGCCATGAAGCTGAAGGCGCCCGAACGGCAGAGCGTGGCGCGGGCCGCGAAGGGCTCGACCTCGACTTCCGGCGAGATGTCGAACAGTCCCGACGTGGCGACGCGGATCGACTCGCGCCAATAGGCGACGCCGCCTTTCCGCCGGCTCTCGTCGGTGGACCAGACCTGTATCTGCGGTGCCGCGGCAACCATCGCTGCGCTGTCGACCATATCGCCTGCGCTCCTGTCCAAGACGCCTTCGGTCGGGTGCTCTAGATGCAGCGTCGGCAATGCGCATCGGGAACCCGATCAACAGTTCGTGAAAGTGGAGCACTGGCGATGCTGACGACGGCGCAGGAGACACGCTCTTCCTTGTTCTATGGATGGGTCATCGTCGGCGCGACCTTCGTCCTGCTGATGATCATGTCCGGCATTACCTACTCGACGCCGGTCCTGTTCCGCTTCTTCGAGGCCGACTTCGCGATCGGCCGGGCGCAGGCGGCCTTCCTGTTCTCATGCAGCCAGCTCCTGGCCTTTCTCGCCGGGCCGTTTGCCGGCGGCCTGGTCGAACGCGCCGGCCCGCGCGTCGTCGTGGGCGGCGGGTTGCTGGTCATGGCGGCGGGGCTGGTCGGCGCGTCGGCGGCGGGATCCTACGTGCCGCTGGTGATCTGCTATGGCGTGGTCGGCCTGGGCAGCGGCTCGGTCTACATCCCGCTGCTCGGCCTGATCCAGCGCTGGTTCTACAGCCGTCGCGGTTCGGCGACCGGCCTTGCCACCACCGGCGTCGGCATCGGCACCCTGGCGTTTCCGCTGCTTGCCGCTGTCGTCGCCAACGGGTTCGGCTGGCGAGTCCTGTGCGTCGGCTTTGCCGCGCTCTGCACCTCGATCGGCCTGCTCGCCGTGAGCTTCCTGGTGGCTGATCCGACGCTCAAAGGACTGGTGCCGGACGGTCTCGACGGGCCGGCCGAGCCGTCACGGGACCAGGCCATCGCCGGTCTCGGCTTCGGCGAGGTGCTGCGCGACCGGCAGTTCTATCTGATCTATCTCTCGAGCTTCGGCGCGGCCGTGCTGTCGTTCATGGCGTTCGTGCATCTGCCGCAGCAGCTTGCCGAGTCCGGCGGCGACCGGATGCAGGCGGCGACGATCATCTCGGTCATCGGCCTGTTCAGCCTGGCCGCGCGGCTGGGCGGCGGTGCGTGGGCGGACCGGGTCGGCCGGGTCCGCATGATCCGCGTCGCGCTCGTGATCATGCTGCTGACCGCGGTGTTGTGGGCGGCCAATGCATGGGCGCCGGGCGCCTGGAGCATCGGCGTGTTCTTCGTCGTCGCCGCGCTGTTCGGCGTCACCTATGGGCTCTGCATTGCGCTGTTGCCCACCGTCATCGCCGACAGCTTCGGCAACAAGGCGATCTCCAAAATCATCGGTGTCGCCTACACCTCGTTCGCGCTCGCCGCGGTCGTCGGGCCGACCGCGGCAGGGTTGCTGCACGATCGCTACGGCGACTACAGCCTGGCGCTGGTCGCCTGCATGGTCCTGTCCGCCGCGACACTCGCCGCTTCCTTCGGCATCACCAAGAGGTTCTGATCATGAAGTGGTGGGTCGGAATCATAACCATCCTCTGCGCCCTGATTGCGGTCGCGCTGTTCGTGAACCAGCTCGATCTGCCGGTCTCGCCGCCGGGCGACGATCCGCTGCTGTCGCCGCTGCCGCGCCCGCAGCCGGGCGTTTGAGAGCAAGTCGACTCTTTTTCTGCACGGCGCGGCGCCCGCGCTTCAGTCGCTGACCCCGCGGGTTACCGCGGGGTCGCTCCCTGCAGCGCTACACGCCGCCGGCACTGCGCGAAGCGCAGTGCCTACTAAGCGGCTTCGCGGCGGCAGAGGCAGGAGGCGCGGATCGGCACCTCGCAGCGGGCCAACGCCAGGTCGAGCCGTGCCTTGACCAACGGCGCCTCGACCTTCTCGCCGCGGCGGCTCAGGCATTCGTGCAGGCCGTGCAGGCTCCAGACGTTCTCGGGATGCTGGCAGGCGCGGGAGAGCTTGCCGTCGTAGCCGAGGTCGGAACGGTAGATCGCTTCGGCTTCGGCGAGCTGGCCCTGCTCGAGCAGCAGCGCGCCCAGCGCGTGGCGCGGCGGCTGCATCCAGCCCCACGGCTCGTCGTAGGGCAGGTTGTCGTCGAGCTCGATCGCGCGCCGGAGATGGCTGAAGCCGAGGTCGACGTTGCCGCGGCGGTATTCGAGCTCGCCGGTCAGCATCTCCTCGGCAATCGCCAGCAGATCGACGATCGTGTTGTTGTGCACCCGCCGCGTATCGGGCACGCGTGCGCGGGCGGCGCGGAAGGCGGCGCGCATCTTCTCGGCCTCGGCGATTTCGCCCAGCACCGAATGCGCCACGCCCTTGGCGTAAAGCATCATCGCCGTGGTCGCGCAGTAGAGCGCGGCATCCTTGGGCAGCTCCTGGGCGATGATCTCGCGCCACTTGCCGAAGCGCACCAGCACGTGCTGCTTCATCGAGAGATAGCCCTCGAGGAAGTCGGCCATCGGCGGCGAGGGGATGCGCAGCACCTCCTCGGGCGTGGTGTCGATCAGCTCCTGCGCCGCCTGAATCGCCGGCGTGTACTGGCCGAGGAACATGGCGCCGTAGACCACGAAGTGATGGTCGTGGCTGCGGTAGAGCGCGTAGACGTTGGCCGCCCCCTCGCGCGCCAGGAACTTGCGGTCGACCGTGACCGCCTTCTGGTTATAGACCACGACGTCGCGATAGTTGCCGCACAGCACGTCGATATGGGTCGGCATGTGGATCAGATGACCCGAGTCGGGCATCAGCTCGCGCAGCCGGTCGCCGGCCCTGAGCGCTCGCTGCGGGAAGGGCGACATCTCCATCAGATGCACATAGAGATGGAGCAGGCCGGGATGGTCCCACGAGGCCGGCGTGTTGTTGAACAGCCCTTCCAGCACTTCCATCGCCTCTTGCGTGCCGGCGTTCTCCGCTACGCCGCCGGTGGTGAGGTTCCACATCTTCCACGGCGTCTCGTTCATGATCGCTTCGGCGAACACGCAGGCGACGTCGAGGTCGCCGGCGAAGGTCTTGTAGAGCTTGCGCATCTCGCGCGTGAAAGCCTTGTCCCACGCGGTCTGGTCCTCGATCGGATCGCGCTGCGGGTAGCGCACGCTGAGCGCCTCGATCAGCGACTGCTCGACCGGCGTGGTGCCCTCGACCAGCGCCTGCGCTTTCTTCATGGCGTCATAGGCGGCGCCCAGCGCGGCGGCTTTGCCGGCCGGGTCGTAGAGATGCCAGGGCAGATTGTAGTTGGGACCGGCGGCGTAGGAGATGCCCCAATGCGCCATGGCGCAGGTGGGATCGTGCTCGAGCGCCTTGCCGAAGCACTTGATCGCCTCGGCATGGTTGAAGCCGAAGACCCAGTTGAGGCCGCGGTCGAACCAGAGCTGGGCGTCGGGTGACTTGGTGGTGATCGGCCGCGTGTATGCGCCGAGATCGTAGTAGGTCATCTCTGCCTCCCCAGACCACCCCCGCAAGGTACGCGGTCGACTCTAGCCAGCCGGCCTTTCGCCAGCCATGGAAAACCGCCTTCAACGGTTGGGGCCGTTCTGTGTCGCTTTTCCTACTGGACGGTGCTGCCGCCCGTCACTTCGTCGAGCGAGACGTCGATCGGCTGCTGCAGCTGGTCGAGGGCAAGCACCATCGGCGCCTTGAGGCGGAACAGCACCTCGGCTCCCAGCGCGATGCGCATGTCGAGGACGAGCTTGCGGCCCCCGAGCTTCATGTCGAGGGGCAGGAGCAGACCGAAGGGAATGGGCTCGACCCAGCTCGAGCGCACCACCGCTTCGGTCAGCAGCGCCGGCGGATTGGCGGCCTGATCGAAGAGCTGCACGCGCAGCTCGGTGCCCGGCGCGAGCGGCGTCTTGGGCTGGTAATAAGCCGTGCCGCGCAGCACCGTGTGCGGCGGCAGGGCTTCATTGCGTTCCGGCAACAGCTCGCTCCAGGTAAAGCTCGCGGCATCCCCCTTGTCGTCGATCAAGCAGCGGAAGCGCAGCGCCGCGATCTCGCCGCGGCGGCGGTTGTGCGCGCCGATGCCGGTGACGGTGGCGACGATGCGCTGACCGTTCACGGTCTGCGGGGTGGGCTCGATGGTCATCCAGGGTACGCCCATCAGGGTCAGCCCGGGAAAGGCGCTGTCGGCGGCGCGTACTTCGGCGCCGAACTTGCCGGCGCATCGCGAGAGCAGCGGCGAGGAAATCCCGCCCTGATTCTTGTAGATGTCCTCAGCCGCGGCCGAAAAAGTCAGGCAGGGAAGCACGGCGAGCGCCATCGCGGCGGCCAACGAAAACGCAAGCTTCATCGACGGCAATCCCCCGAAAGTGCCCGGAAGGGTAGCACGTGGAGGGCCGGGCGCGGCAATTGGGCTCAGTTGTCCAAGGTTGTGGATTTGAACGACTCTAGCGGGACGGGCGCCAAGGGTCCGCAGCAATAGACGCAGCGCCCAACAGGGAGCATTGACCATGCGTAGACGCACCTTCATTGCGGCAATGACCGCAGCTGGCTTCGGCCCCTCTGTTGCCTTCGGCAAGCCGGCCTTCGATCTGATCGAGACACCATCGTTCGCCGACAAGGTGAAGGCCGGCGGATTGCCACCGGTCGGGCAGCGCATTCCCACCGCGCCGGCGATCGTCAAGGAGTTCGCCGGCAGCGACGGCGTTGGCCATTGTGGCGGCCAGCTCAATACCCTGGTCGCCAGCGCCCGCGATACGCGGCTGATGACGCTGTTCTGCAACGCCCGACTGGTCGTCTACGACTGGCACTTCAAGCTGCAGCCCGACATCCTCGAGAGCTACGAGGACAAGGACGGCCGCGAGTTCACCTTCAAGCTGCGCGCCGGCCACAAGTGGTCGGACGGCCATCCGTTCACGACCGAGGATTTCCGCTACTACTGGGAAGACATCGCCAACGTGAAGGAAATGACCAAGCACGGTCCGCCGGTCGTGCTGCTGGTCGACGGCAAGCCGCCCAAGGTCGAGGTGATCGACGAGCTGACGATCAAGTACACCTGGGAGAAGCCCAATCCGTACTTCATCGCCTCCCAGGCGCAAGCGGCGCCCTTGTGGCTGTTCCGGCCGTCGCACTACCTCAAGAAATTCCACATCAAGTACACCCCTGAGGCGGAGATCATGAAATCCGCCAAGGGCACGCAGGAGACCTGGAACAGCATCCACAAGCGTCTCGACACGATGTACTACGACAGCAATCCGGACCTGCCGACGCTCAATCCGTGGATGCTGACAACCATGCCTCCGGCCACGCGCCTGGTCTACGAGCGCAATCCCTACTACTACCGCATCGACGAGAAGGGCCATCAGCTGCCTTATCTCGACAGCGTGGTGTTCACCCAGGTCGCCGCCAACCTGGTGCCGGCCAAGGCGGGACTGGGCGAATCCGACCTGCAGGGCCGCTACCTCAACATGCGCGACTACACCTTCCTGCGCAAAAGCAGCCAGCAATCACACGTCCAGGTGCTGCTCTGGGAGGCCGGCGCGGGTTCGCAACTCGCGCTCTATCCCAATCTCAATTGCCAGGACGAGACCTGGCGCGCCGTCAATCGCGACGTGCGGTTCCGCCGCGCTTTGTCGCTCGCCATCGACCGCAGCGAGATCAACGAGGTGATCTTCCTCGGCCTCGCCAAGCCGTCGAACAACACCATCATGTCTCAGTCGGTCCTGTTCAAGCCGGAGTACGCGGCCAAGTGGGCGAACTACGATCCTGCGCTGGCCAACAAGCTGCTCGACGAGGCCGGGCTCAACAAGCGCAACGCCGAGGGCATCCGGTTGCTGCCCGACGGCGAGCCTGCGGTCATCGTGGTCGAGCATCAGAGCGACCTCAGCGAAGACATCGACACGCTGCATCTGATCGGTGAGCAGTGGAAGAAGGTCGGGCTGAAGATGCTCGCCAAGCCGCAAACGCTCGAGAACTTCCGGCTGCGCGCTTATGCCGGCGATGCGGTGATGACCGCCTATGGCGGCATCACCACGGCAACACCGACCGCCGACATCTCGCCCAAGGAGTTCGCGCCGACCATGCTGGGCGGGCTGCAATGGCCGCGCTGGGGCATGTACGTCGAGAGCAAGGAGCACCAAGGCGAGGCCTGCGACATGGCCGATGCCTGCCAGCTCCTCGACCTGCTGCATCAGTGGGAGACCGCGACCAACGAGGCGGGCCGCCTCGCGGCGTGGGAGAAGATCCTCACGATCAACACCGAGCAGGTGTTCTCGATCGGCACCGTGAACGGCGTGCGCCAGCCGGTGGTGGTCGGCCAGAAGGTCAGGAACGTTCCCCAGAAGGGCTACTACGCCTGGGATCCGGGCGGATATCTCGGCCTCTACAAGCCGGACACGTTCTGGCTGGCCGAGAGCTGATCAGACCACGGTGCGATAGCGCTCGACACACGTGGCCAGCACGGTGTCGAGCGGCTCGGCCCACCAGCGGTCGGAGAAGATCTCGGCCTCGATGAGCCCGCTGTAGCCCGCGTCCTCGACGGCGGCGCGGATACGGCGGAGTTCGATCACGCCGTCGCCCATCATGCCGCGGTCGTTGAGCATGTCCGTGGTCGGCACCAGCCAATCGCAGACATGGTAGGCGAGGATGCGTTTCTCGCGGCCGGCGCGGGCGATGCCGGCGTAGAGATCGGGGTCCCACCAAGTGTGATAGACGTCGACCGCGACGCCCAGCATGCCGCTCTGCTGCGGATCGAGGCGGGCGGCGATATCGAGCGCGTGGGCGAGCGTGTTCACCGCGGCGCGGTCGGCGCAGTACATCGGATGCAGCGGCTCGATCGCCAGCGGCAGCCTGGCGGTGCGGGCATAGGCCAGGAGCTCGGCGATACCGTCCTCGATCTGGGCGCGGGCGGCGACGATATCCTTGGACGGCGCCGAGCCTGGCCGCGCGTATTGCGGCAGACCGCCCGCCACGACGATCAAGCAGGGTGCGCCCAGCGCCGCCGCCGCGTCGACATAGCGCCGGTTGTCATCGCGCATCTCGTTGCGATGCGCCGAATCGGCAGGAAACAGCCCGCCGCGGCAGAAGCCTGAAAGCTTCAGGCCGGCATCCTTGATCGCCTGCTGGGCGCTCTTCAGCCCGACCGCGTCGATCTGGTCGCGCCACGGGCTGATGGCGGCGATGCCATGGCGCGCGCAGCCCTCGATGATGCCCAAAAGGTCGGCCTGCTTGCGGATCGTCGCGCCGTTGATCGAGAGCAGCGCGGGCTCGCCGGAGAGATCACGCAAGGCCGCGCACCGCCAGGACCGCCTTCATACGGCTCGCCGCGCGTTCGGGATCGCGCAGCAGGCCCGCCTTGTCGGCGAGCTTGAACAGTTCGGCGAGATGGAGCGTCGAGCGCGCGCTCTCCTGGCCGCCGACCATGGTGAAATGATCCTGGTGGCCGTTGAGATAGGCCATGAACACGACGCCGGTTTTGTAGAACTGAGTCGGCGCCTTGAAGATGTGGCGCGACAGCGGCACGGTCGGCGCGAAGATGTCGTGGAATTCCTTGAAGTCGTTGCCGGCCAGCGCCGACAAAGCGGCGGTCGCGGCCGGCGCGATGGCGTCGAAGATGCCGAGCAGGGCGTGGCTATAGCCGTGGTCGTCGCCGGCGATCAGCTCGGGGTAATTGAAGTCGTCGCCGGTGTACATCTTCACGCTCTTCTCGAGACGGCGGCGCATGGCGATCTCGTGGTCCTTGTCGAGCAGCGAGATTTTTACGCCGTCGACCTTGGGTGACGAGGCATTGATGATGGCGACGGCGGTGTCCATCGCCTGGCCGAGGTCCTTGGTGCCCCAGTAGCCGGCAAGCTGCGGGTCGAACATGTCGCCCAGCCAGTGGATGATCACCGGCTCGCGCACTTGGACCAGCACGCGCTGGTAGACGCGGGCGTAGTCGTCGGCCGACTTGGCGACCCGCACGAGCGCGCGCGAGGCCATCAGGATGATGCGCCCGCCGACACCCTCGATGGCGGCGATCTGCTGCTCGTAGCCCGCGACCACGTCGTCGATGGTCTTGACCGTGGCGAGGTCGAGGTGGTCGGTGCCGGCACCGGAATAGATGACTGCACCTTTGCGGCCGCCCGCCGCCTTCACCGATTGGCGGATCAGCTCGAGCGCCATGGTCCAGTCGAGGCCCATGCCGCGCTGGG
>Ga0306921_10001386_pt1 | contig 23310 bp, 18 predicted proteins | sample sta12Cox44000080_FD_203760 | JGI IMG/M metagenome (GOLD analysis project Ga0306921, IMG submission 203760) | Lab enrichment of tropical soil microbial communities from Luquillo Experimental Forest, Puerto Rico - statoxic.12C.oxic.44.000.080 (v2)... | ecosystem: Environmental > Terrestrial >...
GGCGCCGGTCTTCTCGACGATCTCGCGGATCACCTTGCCGCCAGTGCCGATCACCTCGCGGATCTTGTCGGTCGGGATCTTGAAGGTCTCGATGCGCGGCGCGTATTCGCCGAGCTCGGCGCGTGCGGCGGTGATCGCCTTGGCCATCTCGCCGAGGATGTGGAGGCGACCCTCGCGCGCCTGGCCGAGCGCGACCCGCATGATCTCTTCCGTGATGCCCTCGATCTTGATGTCCATCTGCAGCGAGGTGATGCCGCCCTCGGTGCCGGCAACCTTGAAGTCCATGTCGCCGAGGTGGTCCTCATCGCCCAGGATGTCGGAGAGAACCGCATAGCGGCTGCCCTCCAGGATCAGGCCCATGGCTATGCCGGCAGTCGGCCGCTTCAGCGGCACGCCGGCATCCATCAGCGCAAGCGAGGAGCCACACACGGTTGCCATCGAGGAGGAACCGTTCGACTCGGTAACCTCCGAGACCACCCGGACGGTATAGGGAAACTCGTGATGCGGCGGAAGCACCGGATGAATCGCGCGCCATGCGAGCTTGCCGTGACCGATCTCGCGACGCTTGGTGCCTCCGAGGCGGCCGGTCTCGCCGACCGAGAAGGGCGGGAAATTATAGTGCAGCAGGAACGTCTCCTTGTAGGTTCCCGACAGCGCGTCGACATACTGCTCATCCTCGCCGGTGCCGAGCGTCGTCACGACCAGCGCCTGCGTTTCACCGCGGGTGAACAGCGCCGAACCATGAGCGCGCGGCAGCACGCCGACTTCGCAGGTGATGTCGCGCACGGTCTTGACGTCGCGGCCGTCGATGCGCTTGCCGGTGTCCAGAATGTTCCAGCGGACGATCTTGGCCTCAAGCTCCTTGAACACGTCGGCGACCTTGAGCTTGTCGTATTTCGGCTCTTGTCCCTCGGGGAAGAAGTGAGCGATCACCTTTTCCTTGGCGGTGCCGACCGCGGCATAGCGCACCTGCTTCACCGGGATTGCGTAGGCCTTGCGCAGGTCCTGCTCGACAATGGAGAGCATCTCCTTTTCCAGCGCGTCGTGATCGGCAGTCTCGACCTCACGCGGTTCCTTGGCGGCCTTCTCAGCCAGCTCGATGATCGCGTTGATCACGGGCTGGAAATGCCGGTGACCGAACATCACGGCGCCGAGCATGATGTCTTCGTTGAGTTCCCTGGCTTCCGACTCCACCATCAGCACTGCGTCCGAGGTTCCGGCGACCACCAGATCGAGCTGGGTATCGGTCATCTCGTCCAGCGTCGGATTCAGGATGTACTCGTCGTTGGCAAAACCGACGCGCGCGGCCCCGATCGGGCCCTTGAACGGCGCACCGGACAGCGTCAACGCTGCGGAAGCTGCGACCATCGCCAGCACGTCGGGATCATTCTCCATATCGTGCGACAGAGTGGTCACGATCACTTGTGTCTCGTTACGCCAGCCGTCGACGAACAGCGGGCGGACCGGACGGTCGATGAGCCGGGAAACCAGCGTTTCCTTTTCCGTTGGCCGGCCTTCGCGCTTGAAATAACCGCCGGGGATGCGACCCGCGGCGTAGGTCTTCTCCTGGTAGTCGACTGTCAGCGGCAGGAAGTCGACGCCTTCGCGCGGGGTCTTTGCGGCCACTACGGTGGCCAGCACCACCGTCTCGCCATAGGTCGCCACCACCGCGCCGTCGGCCTGACGCGCGATCTTGCCGGTTTCAAGCTTGAGGGGACGTCCACCCCAGTCGATCTCGACTGAATGAGTATTGAACATTGGTTCTTCTTTCATGGGTTCACGAAAGAATGGCTGCCCCAAAAACAAAAACCATGCGCAAGACGGCGGGACGCTGATCGGATCGGAAGATCAGCGTCCGGCGATCCTGCCATGGTTTTTATGTTTCGGATGGCGGCCATCCTTTCGGTAGTCACGGGCACCTTGCCCGTCAGGTCCAGCGGCCGGATTGCTGCTGGACGCTTAAGGTCGAGCATGATTCTTTTCAGCTTCATGCTCGCTTGCACGATTGTTCCCGAATGCCGCTGAACGGCGATAATCGAGCAATCATGCGAAAACGCGCGCCTTCGCGCACGTGCATTTCACCACAAGCTCAACGACGAATGTTGTGCTTTTCAATCAGCGCCTTGTAGCGTGCCTCGTCGGTTTTCCTGAGATAGTCGAGAAGCGAGCGGCGCGTCGAGACAAGCTTCAACAGACCGCGGCGCGAATGATTGTCCTTCACATGGGTCTTGAAGTGTTCCGTGAGGTTATTGATGCGTTCCGACAGGATCGCGACCTGAACCTCCGGCGAACCGGTGTCGCCGGTTTTGACGGCGCTTGCCTTGATGACTTCCGCTTTGCGTTGGGCGGTAATCGACATCGTCAGACTCTTTCGTTGCGACCGGAGCTGGCGGTCAGCCCGGTCAGGTTGAACACGCGCTTGGGGATGAGCTCGCCATTGCCGATCTCGGCAAGCGCGAGAAGGCGGCCCGCCACCGTGACATAGACCGTGCCGCTACTATTGGGCGCATCCCGTCCGCGCAACAAAACGGCTTGGCCCCTGTGGAGCCTCGCCGCATCAGCCCGAGTGACGGCCAGTGCCGGGATGTCGTCCAGCGCGGTCTCAACGGGCAAAAGCGCGTCGGCGAGGCTACCCTCGCCGGACGCGGCTCTATTACATAAAGCTTCCAACTGTTCCAGCGGAATCATGTCGGTTTCGCCGAACGGGCCGACTCGCGTGCGCCGGAGCGCGCAAATATGGCCGAAACAGCCAAGAATTCGGCCGATATCACGGGCCAGCGCCCGCACGTAGGTTCCCTTGCCGCACTCGGCGTCGAATACGGATAAATTGCTATCGATCTGCTCTACCAGGGCCAGGTGGTGAATCTCGACCGGGCGTGGAGCCAGCTCGACGATCTCCCCGTCCCGCGCCAGGTCATAGGCGCGCTCGCCCTGGACCTTGATGGCGGAGTAGCGCGGCGGGGTCTGTTCAATCAGGCCGGTGAATTGCGGCAACAGACGGCGAATCGCCTCCGCCGTCGGCCTGATATCACTGGTTCGGATCACGCGTCCCTCGGTGTCGTCGGTGTCGCGCTCCTCGCCCCAACGCACCATGAAACGGTAGCGCTTGCGTCCGTCCATCACAAACGGGACGGTCTTGGTGGCCTCGCCGAGCGCGATCGGCAGGGCGCCGGAGGCGAGCGGATCGAGCGTGCCGGCATGGCCCGCCCGCTTGGCGGAAAACAGCCGCTTCACCACGGCGACCGCCTGCGTCGACGTCATGCCGATCGGCTTGTCGAGCACGATCCAGCCGTGGATGTCGCGCTTGTCGCGGCGCGGCTGCGGGTTTTGCTGCTGCAGCTCGCTGCCGTCCTTCACGTCGTCGTGCTGCAATTTTGGAAAACTCGTCTTTCCAGGGTCACGCGATTCCAGGTCTTGTTGTTGATGGATGACGCCCTTTGCCGGTGTCGCAATCATCGGTGTTCGTCCGAATCTGGTGCCGAATCCGGTGCGAGGTCCCTCTGCACCGCAGGCGTTCGCAATAATTTCTCGATCCGTTCCGCCTCATCGAATCGATCGTCGACGCGAAAGCGGATATCAGGAGCAAATTTCAGGTTAACGCGCCGCGCAACTTCGCCGCGCAGGAACTTCCTGTTCCGCTCGAGTGCCGCGATCACGATGTCCGTGTCGTTTCCACCCAGCGGCATCACAAAAATGGTTGCAAGTTTAAGGTCCGGTGACATCCGAACCTCAGGCACGGTGATGATATGGCCCTCGAGGTCCGGATCGTGCGCGCGACCGTGCACAAAAATATCGGCAAGAGCATGGCGCACCGCCTCGGCCACGCGCAACTGACGTTGCGAGGCGCCGGCAGGCGAATTTTGTTTGCGGTGGTGGCGGGGCATCCTGAAAAAATCCGATTGATGTCATCACCCGCAACGGGCGATCTGCAGTTTCGTAACCAGAATCCTGGCGACTACTGGATGTCCCGTCCTTCGCGGAACATGGCGATGCGTCTGAAATCCAGAACACTTTGCAAGATTTGGACTTACAGCGAGCGCTGGATCGTCTCCACACGGTAACATTCGATCACGTCGCCGACACGCATGTCGCCGTAATTCTCGAATGCCATACCGCATTCCTGGCCTGCCTGCACTTCCCTCACTTCATCCTTGAAGCGCTTCAGCGTCGAGAGCTTGCCTTCGTGCACGACGACATTGTCGCGGATCAACCGGACATTGGCGCCGCGCTCCACGGTGCCGTCGGTGACGCGACAGCCCGCGACCTTGCCGACCTTGGAAATATTGAAGATTTCCAGGATCTGGGCATTGCCCAGCATGGTCTCGCGCAAAGTGGGCGCGAGCAGGCCGGACATGGCTTTTTTCACGTCGTCCACAAGATCGTAGATGATATTGTAATAGCGGATTTCGATGCCGTTGCGCTTGGCGGCCGCGGCCGCTTCCTTGTTGGCGCGCACGCTAAAGCCGATGATCGCGGCGTTGAAACCTTCCGCGAGCGTCACGTCGGATTCGCTGATGCCGCCGACGCCGGCATGCAGGATGCGCGCGGCGACTTCCTCGGTTCCGAGTTTTTCAAGCGAACCCAGGATCGCCTCGAGCGAGCCCTGCACGTCCGCCTTGACGACGAGCGGGAACTCCTTGCGGCCGGAGGTCTTGAGCTGCGACATCATCTGTTCGAGCGAGCCGCGCATGCCGGAGATCGAGGCGGCCGCGTTCTCGCGCTTCTGGTGAGCACGGTAGCTGGTGATCTGGCGGGCGCGCGCTTCGTTCTCGACCACCGCGAGGCGGTCGCCGGCTTCCGGCGGGCCGTTGAAGCCGAGCACCTCGACCGGTACCGAGGGGCCTGCCTCCTGCACGGTCTCGCCCTGGTCCGAGATCAGCGCGCGCACCCGGCCCATCTCCGCACCGGCCACCACAATGTCACCCACGCGCAAGGTACCGCGCTGCACGAGCACGGTTGCGACCGGCCCGCGGCCGCGATCGAGCTTGGCTTCGATCACGGTACCTTCGGCGGGACGATGCGAGTTGGTCTTGAGGTCGAGGATTTCTGCCTGCAGCACGATCATTTCCAGCAGGCGGTCGAGATTGGTCTTGTTCTTGGCGGAGACCTCCACGTCGACGACGTCACCGCCGAGCGATTCGACCTGCACCTCATGCTGCAGCAGCTCGGTGCGCACCCGCTCCGGCCTCGCGTCCGCCTTGTCGATCTTGTTGATAGCGACGATCATCGGCACTTTGGCCGCTTTGGCGTGATTGATGGCTTCCACCGTCTGGGGCATCACGCCGTCGTCGGCAGCGACCACCAGGACCACGATGTCAGTCACCTTGGCGCCGCGCGCGCGCATCGCCGTGAACGCCGCGTGGCCGGGCGTATCGATGAAAGTGATCTTCTTGCCGCTTTCCGGCGAGCTCACCTGATAGGCGCCGATATGCTGGGTGATGCCGCCGGCTTCGCCGGAGACGACGTTGGCGTGGCGTAGCGCATCCAGAAGCGAGGTCTTGCCGTGATCGACGTGGCCCATCACGGTTACGACCGGCGAGCGCGGCTCGGTATCGGTCGAATTGTCGACGGCATCGAACAGGCCTTCTTCGACGTCGGCGGCGGCAACCCGCTTGACCGTGTGGCCCATTTCCTCGGCAATCAGCTGCGCGGTATCGGCATCGATCACATCGGTGATCTTGTGCATCGCGCCTTGCTTCATCAGGAGGCGGATCACGTCGACGGCGCGCTCCGACATCCGGTTGGCGAGTTCCTGGATCGTGATCGCTTCGGGGATCGTCACCTCGCGGATCAGCTTTTCCTTCGGCTCGCTGGAGGCATGGCCCTTGAGGCGCTGGGTGCGGCGGCGGAACGAGGCGATCGAGCGCTCACGCACGTCGTCGGCATCGAGCGCGGTGACCAGCGTCAGCCGGCCGCGCTGCTTTTGCGGCGCCGGCTTGTGGGTGGTCTTGGGCGCGGCAGCCGGACGCATGGCGCCGCCAGGACCGCGACGAACCGGCCGCGGCTCGTCCTCTTCTTCCATTTCGGCGACGATGCTCGGCGCCCGGCTTGGTGCCGGCGGGCGAGCAGCAGGCGTCACCTGGCGGGCGGCGGACGCCGCCTCGCCTTCGCCGAAACGCTTCTTGGCTTCGAGCTCGGCCTTGCGCTTGGCTTCTTCGTCCGCGCGATGGCGTTCTTCCTCCGCCTTGCGGCGGGCCTCGGCCGCCTCACGTTCGGCCTGTTCGATGCCCTCGCGGCTGGCGCGACGCTTGGCTTCTTCCTCGGCCTGCCGCCGCTCTTCCTGTTCACGGATCCTGGCATCGGCCAGCGCATGGACGCGCGCGGCATGCTCGTCCTCGGTCAATGTCTGCAGCACCACGCCCGAGCCGCGCGGTGACACGGCTGGCGTCGGGGTGGTAGCTGTACGGCCGATCGGCGCCTTTGCTGCCGCAGGTGTCGCCTTGGCCACCGTCGGTTCCGCAACGGCGTGCTGGGCGTCGGCACCTGGCTGGGCGTCGCCGCCGAGGCGGCGCTTGCCGCGCTTTTCGACCACGACCTGCTTGGACCGGCCATGCGGAAAACTCTGGCGCACGGTGCCGGTCTCGACGCGCGGCTTGAGCGTCAAGGTCTTGCTCGGGACACTCAGTTTCTTGTCGCCGGGCGTATTCTTGTCGACCATTCAGCAGTCCTAATGTTTTGATGCGCAAGCGCACCGGTATCTGATGCGAGCGTTCGCTATTTCGAATTCCTGGGCTCGGTTTCGGCAATCTTGTCGGCGTCGGCCGACCGGTATCGGACCAGGGTCTGGCTGCGCAACAGGAATGTCTTGCTCGCCGGGCCCGCGAGCAGCGCAGCATGTACCACATTTGGCCGGCCCAATGCCAAATCCAATTCTGCCGAGGTCAAGGCGGCCACGATCGCAAATTCCGCCGATTCACCATGAATCCCGAGATTTTTTCGCGCCAGCGCCTCCAGTTTCCGGATTCCGTCGGCCGCCCCGTCCGAGGCGTGGATCAAGGCCCAGATAGCGGTCGCGCCCTGCCGCGCCTTGAGGGCCGCCTCGACCTTGCCAAAGCCGGAAATCGCCTGGCCCGCCTTGGCGGCGATCGCCAGTGCCTCCACCGCGCTCCGCACCAGCAGGGCTTCGGTGTCCGCGACAAGCGTCGCCGGCACGCGAACCTCGCGGCGGAACCCCTTGCCGAAATGGTGGCGCCGGACCGCTTCCGCAACCGCCTCGCGCGACGCTGAAATCCACAATCCCCGGCCGGGAAGCTTCCGCTTCACGTCGGCGATCACCTCGCCCTGCGGCGAAACGACGAAACGAACGAGCTCGTCGATCGGCCGCACGGCGTGGCTGAGCGCACACATCCGCTTCGTCGCGGACTTCTGGGTCCGCGTCCCGTCATCGAGAGCAGCCTCAACGCTGGCAGGCGCGTGGGGCTTCAGATCGTCGGCGCTGGCGAGCATCCTTAAACCTATCTCTCCTTTAAAACATCACACCGACGGCTGTTCGGCGGGTTCGGCTTCTGCGTCCTCTTTGGCGAGATCGGCTTCCGTGATCCAGCCGGCCTTGAGGCGGGCCTGCATGATCATCGCTTCCGCGTCGTCACGGGAAATCTCTATACCGTCCAGCACGCCCGCATGCCTGGTCGATTCGCCGCCCTCCTTGCGCTCGGTCCAGCCGACCACATCGTCGGTGGCGCAGCCTGCGAGATCTTCCACCGTCTTGATGTCGTTCTCTCCGAACTTCACCAGCATTTTCGGGGTCACGCCGGGCACGGTCTTGAGGGCGTCCTCGACACCAAGCTCCTTGCGGCGGGCCTCGAGCTCGGCCTCTTGCTGCTCGAGATACTCCCTGGCACGGCTCTGCAGTTCGTTGGCGGTTTCCTCGTCGAAGCCCTCGATTCCCGCAAGTTCCTTGGCCTCGACCAGCGCCAGTTCCTCGACCGAGGTGAAGCCTTCCGACGCGAGCAGCTGGCCGACGACCTCGTCGACATTGAGCGATTCCATGAACACGCGGGTCGAGTTTTCGAAATCGGCCTGACGGCGCTCCGATTCCTCCTGCTCGGTCAGAATGTCGATGTCCCAGCCGGTCAGTTGCGACGCAAGCCGCACGTTCTGGCCGCGCCGGCCGATCGCCAGCGAGAGCTGATTGTTGGTATCGGGCACCACGACCTCGATCCGCTCGCGGTCTTCGTCGATCACCACCTTGGCGACCTCGGCGGGCGCCAGCGCGTTGACCACGAAGGTCGCGATGTCGGGCGACCAGGGAATGATGTCGATCTTCTCGCCCTGCAGCTCGTTCACCACCGCCTGCACGCGCGAGCCGCGCATGCCGACGCAGGCGCCGACGGGATCGACCGAGGAATCGCGCGAGACCACACCGATCTTGGCGCGCGAGCCGGGATCGCGCGCCACCGCCTTGATCTCGACGATGCCGTCATAGATTTCCGGCACTTCCTGCGCGAACAGCTTGGCCATGAATTGCGGGTGGGTCCGGGAGAGGAAAATCTGCGGCCCGCGGGTCTCCCGGCGCACGTCGAAAATGTAGGCGCGGACGCGGTCGCCGTTGCGGAACACCTCGCGCGGCAACATCTCGTCACGCCGTATGATGGCCTCGCCGCGGCCGAGATCGACGATGACGCTGCCGTATTCGACCCGCTTGACGATGCCGTTGACGATGTCGCCGATGCGGTCCTTGAACTCCTGATATTGCCGGTCGCGCTCGGCTTCGCGCACCTTCTGCACGATCACCTGCTTGGCGGATTGCGCGGCGATGCGGCCATATTCGAGCGGCGGCAGCGTGTCGGCGATGGTGTCGCCGATCTGCGCGCCCGGATTGGCCCTGCGGGCGTCCTCCAGCGAAATCTGGTTGGCCGAATTTTCGACCTGGTCGACAACCAGCATGTGACGCGACAGGCGAAGCTCGCCTTTCTTGGCGTCGATCTCGGCATGGACGTCGGTCTCGCTGCCGTAACGGGCGCGCGCCGCCTTGGCGATGGCATCCTCCATCGCGGAAATTACGATCGATCGATCGATCGATTTTTCGCGCGCGACCGCATCGGCGATCTGCAGCAGCTCGAGTTTGTTGGCACTGACAGCCATGGCTCAATCTCCTCTTACAGGATCGGTTTCGCCCCTGCGCGCCCTCTCGGCGGCGAGGCGGTGTTGCTTGGTGTTTTTCGGCACGGGCTTGCTTGGCGGCTTCGCGCGGCGCACGCCTGCCATCGCATGCGGGGCAGGCGGCGGCTCCAAACCGAGGTTACGTTTGAGCTCGCGCTCGGCGGCTTTGCCCCGCCGCATCGATTCAGCGATCAGCTCGTCGGTGAGAACGAGCCTGGCCTCAGAGATGTCGTCCATCGCCAGCAGCACGTCGGCCTCCTCGCCCTCGGCGGCGTCATCGCGGCGCAACCGCACGGCGTCTGTTTCGACGCCCTCGATGATGCCACGGAACCGCTTGCGGCCCTGATGGGCGACCGCCAACTCGATTTTCGCGAGATGGCCACGATGGCGCTCAAAATCGGAGCGGCGCACCAGCGGCCGGTCGATGCCCGGCGAGGAAATTTCCAGCCGATAAGCGCGGTCGATGGGATCGGCGATATCAAGCACCGGCGATAGCGCTCGCGAAATCGCCTCGCAATCCTCGATCAGCAACGATCCGTCCGGTCGCTCGGCCATGATCTGGACCGTGCATCCGGCCTCTCCCGAAATCCGGACGCGGACCAGACGGTAGCCCAGCTGCTGCAAGACGGGGCTTGCGATCGCCGACACCCGTGCCGCCATGCCCGGTTCCAGAACCAGGCGCGGTTCGGCCAGCAGTTCGGCGTCCAAAAGACCCGTCGGCTCGATCATATCCAGCGTCAAATCCGTTCGTTCGGTTCCAGTTTCCTGTTTGACCCGACCTTCTTTCGCCGCTGTGCGGCGGGCGGCCCAAGGTAATAAAAAAGAGCGGGTCCGGAGGGGCCCACTCTCAATACGCGATCGTATGAGACATTAAGTTGCGTTGATATAGCCCTTTTCCGGCTGCGCGACAAGGCCGCTCGGGCCGTTTTCAACCTAGTGGTCCGATTCTAACAATTGCGGCGGGCGGGCAGCGAACGTCAAATCCGCTCCACTAGTCGGGGCCGATTTTCCGACCTAACCCTTCCTTCACCAAGCCTGCCTAGGTTCCCTGCAAAACCTGCCCCTCCGCGGGCCGGGCGCAGGTCGAGTTGTTGGCCGATTCGGGCATTGGGCCAGTGTCCCGGTTCCGACATCACCACACTAGCGGATCGCCGCGTTCTGAGCAGGTTTGATGACAGCCGCCACGTCGCAGATCCCCGGGCTCGAAGCAATCATCAGGAGCGGCGACCCAAAACGCCGTGAGGAAGCGGCGCACCGTATCGCCGCCCTGTTCTTCCAGGGCGCCGCGACGCTGCGGCCAAGGCACGTCGATTTCCTCGACGAGCTTCTGATCGACCTCATTCCGCACGTCGAATTAGTGGCGCGCGCCGAGCTCGCCGAACGGCTGTCGCAGTTTGCCAACGCCCCGCGCAATCTGGTCGGTCGGATGGCGCGGGAGAACGAAATCCTCGTCGCCGGCCCCCTTCTGCGCCGCTCGCCCGTTCTGGACGAGCAGGTCTTGCTTGAAATCGCGCGCGCCAGAGGACAGCAGCATTTGCTAGCAATATCGGAACGCGCCGCACTCTCCTCCGACCTTACCGACGTCATGATGCTCCGCGGTGACCGCGAGGTGGTCAGGCGCACCGCCGGCAATGCCGGGGCGAGGTTTTCCGAGAATGGCTATGTGGAACTGATCAAACGCGCGGCCGAGGATGGCGTGCTGACGCTGACCATCGGTCAGCGCGCCGATCTCTCCGACCAAAAACTGAAGCAGCTCCTGGCGGGATCGCTCGACGTGGTTCGGCGGCGTCTGTTCGACATCGTCAAGCCCGAGCGTCAGGCCGCCATCAAGCAGGCGATGGCGGAAATTGCTGTCGTCCCCGAGCGATCCGAGAGCAGGCGCGATTTTGTGCCGGCCCAGCGCATGGTGCTCGCGCTGCATGAGGCGGGAAACCTCAATGAGGCCGCTCTGTTCGATTTTGCCAAAGGCTTTCGTTACGAGGAGTCGATTGCGGCGCTCTCGGCGATGTCGGGAGTCCGGATCATGACGCTCGACAGGTTGATTTCCGGCGATCGCTTCGATCCGATTCTGATCGTCGGCAAGTCGATTGGCCTTGAATGGGCAACCGTGCGGGCGTTGATCCTGCTGCGATTGGGGCCCGGCAGGGCGCCGGCGCCCGCCGACATCGAGAAAGCACGCGTGAATTTCTCGCGCCTGATGCCCTCCACGGCCGAGCGCGTGCTCGGCTTCTGGAAGAGCCGGCCGTAACCGTCATTGCGATGAGGCGCAGCGAGATGCGGGGCGGACGTTCGTCAGGCGAGCGCGGCAACGCCCATGGCCCGCCCATAGCGGCGACCGCATTCAAGAAAATCGCCGTATTTCCTGTGCACGGCGGTATGTTGTACGCACGCAAGCAGCAACCGGTCGCGGTCGAAACTGCGGTTCTTCGCGTAGTCCTCAAGCAGGCACTGAGCGATTTCCTGGTTGTGCGGGTCGTTGCCGAGGCGGCAGGCGGTCAGCGCTATTTGTTGCACTAACGTTTGGCGGTCGCCGCTGTTCGCAAGATATGCCTTCGCCCAAGCGACGGCCTGGGGTCCATCGAGTGCGACCATGGCGGCCAAGGTGTTCTGCAGGAGTTGTGGCTCGCTCATACGCTCGGCGCCGGCAGGAAGCTCAGCAACAGAGGCCCTTCCATCGCCAATATTCTTCTGGTGCCAGGCGTTGCGGTTGAGGAATGAGGCGGCCGAGTACAGCAGCTTCAGGCGTTGCGGATGCTCGAAGGAATCATAGAACCAGCCGAGCGTGTTGCAGTATTCGTAGCAGTGTTGCGAAATGGAGAAATTGAGGCTGTCCTGCGTCTCGAGCAACACCTGTGCGGCGCCGATCTGCAAAACGTCCAGGATTTGGCGCGGCCCTTTGCCCGCGAGCAGCAGGCGGCTCAACTCTTCAAGATAGGCCGGCTCGTGCTGACGCAACACGACTTCGAGGAATGCCTCAGCCTCGGTCGCGCTCAGCGGCTCGGAATTTGCAAGCAATGCCAGTTCTCTGGCCGTGGTGCCTGCGTAGGGGACCGCAGAGATTTTCTGCTGCTCGAGGTAGTGGGTGACGCAGTTGCACGCCATCTCGTAGGTCGAATACCAGCGCGGACCGACGGCGATATCCAGGGCGCCTGCATAGAGCACCGCATGCGCGTCGTCCCAGCCGATGGCCGTTCCCAGCTCGACCGTGGCGCGCGCCCGATAGGACTTGTGGCCGGTGGTATAGGAACGGTTGAGGAAGGCACGGTCCTGCAGATCGATAAGGCCGGCGAACACTAGTTCTGCGAGTACCTCTTTGCGCTCTGCCTTGTTCTGCATCAGTCCGAGAAAGACGCGATAGGCTTCGAGCACGCGGCCGCGATGGACCAGCGTCATCCATTGGTCGAGGCGGTCGCGCAACGGCCCATCGAGAAGCTCCGCCTCTTGGTCCGGCCAGTGTACGACGGGCTTCGGCGGTGCGCTTTTCTGGGGTGCCATGCCACGGGCGTAGTGGCCGGGTGCCTTGTTGATCTTTTGGTTCCAGATGTCGAGACCGGTCGGAATGTACCAAATGGTCTGCGCCATCGGCAGTCCGGCCATCTCTGCAGGCAGCCACTTCGACAGGTGCAACGTGGCACGGGCACTCAAGAGGCAATGGTCGTTGTTGACAAAGTTGACGAAGCCGTTGTCGATCCGCTCGTGGTAGGGAACGTGCGTGTAGGGCCCATGGATGCGCACAGCCTCGCGCAACATCTCGGGGAGCGGCCGGCCGTCACGCACCAGATCGTAGTAGCATTCACTGGCACCGACTTGATCGCGGGCAAGGACGCGATCCTCGAGCTTTTCGTAGCGAGCGCGCGCTGACGCGTCCCGTCATTCACGGCTTCGGCAAGCGACATCGCAATGACTCCCTGCTCGAGAATCCCTCACATCCGGTTCGCTGGTGCGAATGTCAGAACCGGGACACCAGAGGACGAACTACGCCAAACTCCATGATGTCACATTGGGAAAGGAAATGGGATAGCGCCTCAAGCATATCTAGTGCCCGCTTTGCGAAGTTCGTAAGACATCGCGGCAGCCTCTTATACGAATTTCGGAAAGCAAAGGGCACCAGCAAGTTTGTGATTCTAGTGCCGCTTTCGATCTGAAGTCCCTGTAGAATCTTACTGTGCGTGAGTCAGGGACTTCAGATCGGCGGCACTCGTCGTTGCCCGTATGCCGGGCCCAGGCCAGTCCTGGGCTTTTTGTCGCGTTACACCACCGGCTGCCAACGGCCTGCAGTTACAAATCTGCCGACGATACACTATAGATTCGCTTGTTCGGCGTGAGTGGTTTGGGAAGGTGCCCATGCAGACGATCAACGTTCTGAGTATTCAGCGCATCAGCGCCGAAGATCGAGCGAAGATTGAGGCAGTCGATCCGGCGATCGAATTGACCGACGCCGGGGGCTGGTATGACGGGGAAATTCGCGAAACGTGGCCGGCCTTCACCACCGCGCGCTACTTGGCACCAGGCGCCACCGGCTCGGGGACCCGCCAGGAACGCGATCGCCTGCTCGCCGAAGCTGAAGTCATCCTTGGTGGTTGGCCATTTCCGCTCGATCTGCGCGCCAGGTCACCGAGGTTGAAGTGGTTTCATCAGCGCCCTGCTGGCGCCAGCAATCTGCTCATGGGCGATCTGTGGGGCAGCCGCGTGGTGGTGACAACATCACGGGGTTTGGGCAATACGCTGGCGATGGCTGAATATGCGCTGGCCGGTATTTTGCACTTTGCCAAGGGCTTCCACCGCGCCGCGGTCGATCGGGGCGCGGGCGTGTTCGACCATCGCGGATATCGACCGCTTCTCTTGGAAGGCAAGACCGCGTGCGTCGTGGGCGCCGGCGGAATCGGGCTCGATGTCGGCAAACTCTGCGCCGCCCTCGGCATGCGTGTCGTCGGCACCCGCCGCCACGCGCACCCGGGCCGGCCCCTGCCACCGGGATTCAGCGAGCTTGGCGGGCCTAGGGATCTCGATCGGTTCTTGCCGGAGAGCGATTTCGTGGTGATCTGCTGCCAATGGACACCGCAGACCACCCGTCTCTTCGACAAGGATCGCTTTGCAGCGATGAAGCCGGGAGGCGTGCTCATCAACGTTGCCCGGGGTGAGATCGTCGACGAGGAGGCGCTTGCCGACGCGCTCCAGCGCGATCATTTGCGCGGCGCAGCGCTCGATGTTTATGTCGGCGAATTCGAGCACGCGCCGGCGCAAAGGCTCTGGTCCGATCCCAGGGTATTGATCACGCCGCATATCTCGTCTGTCAGTGACGAGGACCGTCATGGCGCCATAGATCTCTTCTGCGACAATCTGCGTGCCTATCTCACGGGTGGGCCGCTCCGGAATGTCATCGATTGGGAACGGGGCTATTAAAAAGCTGGCAGGCGCCCCTCGGCCCGGGGCTAGAATCGCCGCGCCGCCTAGCCGACGCGCCGAAACCGCAAATAAGTCGCGACCCGTCCTTCGCGCTCGGCTTTGCGGCCGTAGCGCGTCAGGGTGTAGCCGTCCCAAGGCCGCCGCCAGTCGTCGGCGCGCTCGGCGAGCCAGACAAAATCGGGCGAGCGCACAAGATGCCAGAGCGTCCATGCGCAGTAATCGGCAATGTCGCTGACGAAGCGAAACTCGCCTGCAGGCTTCAGCACACGCGCCATCGCCGCAACCGTCGCATCCTGCACAAAGCGGCGTTTCCAGTGCCGCCGTTTCGGCCAGGGATCGGGATGGATCAGGTCGATGCGCGACAGCGAGCGCGGTGGCAGCCAGGCCAGTAGCTCCACGGCATCGCCGGCGAACAGGCGGATGTTGCCGATGCCATGCTTCTCGATCTGGGCCAGGATCTTGGCCATCCCGTTGACGTAGGGTTCGCAGCCGATAAAACCACAGTCGGGCAGGCCGCTTGCTTCCGCAACCAGATGCTCGCCACCGCCAAAGCCGACTTCGAGGTAGACCTCGCGCGCCTTCGGTTGAAAGCGATCGGCGATATCGCGTGGAGCGGGGCCAGCGATATCGAGAGCAAGCCGCGGCAGCAGGTGTTCGATCAGGCCGGCCTGACGGGCGCGCAGCTTGTGGCCCTTGCGTCGGCCGAAAAACGAGCCATGCGTCCGCCGCGCGCCGCCATCGCCGTTCGATTGGTCGCGCCTCGGGCGGTCGCCGGTCGGCGCGTTCATCGCAGGGTCTGAAAGAGCCGATGCAGCAGTCGCGCCCGCGGCTCGATCGAGGAGATATACATCTGCTCGTAATGGGTATGCGCGCCCTCGCCGTCAACGCCGAGGCCGTCCAGAGTTGCAGTATGGGCGGCAGTGAAATTGCCATCGGAACCGCCGCCGGTGTAGGTGTCGACAAGGTCGAAGCCGATTTCCGCCGCGAGCGTCCTGGCATGCTCGAACAGGGCGGCGCCGGCGTTACCCTTTTCATAGGGAGGCCGGTTCAATTGGCCCGTGACCCTGACGCTGACCCCCTCGCTACGCGATTTCAGATTCAGGATCTTGCCGACCAGCTCGTCGGCCTCCCTCAGCGTGGGCACGCGAAGATCGACTTCCGCATAGGCTTCCTCGGCAATAACGTTCGGGCGCGTGCCGCCCTTGACCACGCCGACATTGACGGTGATGCCCCGCTTGAGGTCGTTCATTGCCTGGAGGGTCTGGATGACGTTGGCGAGTTCGGCAATGGCGCTGCGGCCATCCTTCGGCCGTGAACCGGCATGGGCCGGCACGCCCTGGACGAAGACCTCGAACCGTCCGACGCCCTTGCGCCCCGTGACGATCTTGCCGCCATCGCGAGCTGGTTCCGTCACCAGCACATATCTGGCCCTGCGTCCCTCGGCCTCGATCAGGGCGCGCGAGGTCGGGCTGCCGATCTCCTCGTCGGAAACATAGAGGTGCGTCACACCGAGCGGCGAATTGGAGCCGGCCGCGCAGAGCTGGCGGAAAGCGTGATAGGCGAGATAGGCGCCGCCCTTCATGTCGTAGATTCCCGGACCGAAAGCGCTGTCGCCGTCAATCCGAAACGGCAGGCGCTCGATGAACCCGAGCGGATGCACGGTGTCGAGATGGCTCAGCACCAGAATGCCCGGCGCCTCCTGTCCCCAGGATGAGCGCACCACCAGATGGTCACCGCAGCCGTCGCTGCCGGGCACGCGTTCGAGGGTCGCCGGCAGGTCGCGATAGCCCGCGGCCACCAGCGTCGTCAGCCTGTTGACCTGCTCGGGTACGTCTGTGGGTGTCTCGATTTCGACCCACTGGCGGATTCCGTCAAGGATGGTCGTCGAATCGAACGGGTTGGGGGAGGTCATTGGTGCGTTGTGGCTCTGTTTGGGTTTGACCGCCATCCCGGTCTGGCAAAGGCGGACGGCGGTCGGGTCGACATCGTCCTCAAAATCGAAAGGTCAGCGCTTTTCGGACTCCTCGCGCGCGGCGATCTGCTCGACCAGATCGACGATGCTGCGTCGAAGTTTGGCGTCGGTGAGGCGCGTGAATGCCCGTGTCAGGGCCAATCCTTCCGAGGTAGCGAGGAAATCGGACACATAGGCAGGCGAGGCCTCCTCGCCGAACCTGCCTGCTCCGGTCGTACTGCTCGGCCCGCCCTCGAACAGAAACGACACCGGGACCTGCAGGACTTCGGAGATCTGCTGGATACGGCTTGCGCCCACTCGGTTGGTGCCCTTTTCGTATTTCTGGATTTGCTGGAAGGTCAGGCCCAGCGCTTCGCCAAGCTTTTCCTGGCTCATGCCGAGCATGATGCGGCGCATCCGCACCCGGCTGCCGACATATTTGTCAACTGGGTTCGGCGCTTTAGTCGACATCGCCAACTCTCATTGCGATCTGGTGGGGAAAGAAGAAGACGACGCGGTGTATGCCTCCGGCGCCTACACCGTCAAAACTTGCTTGGAGGCGGGGTAAGGTTGCAGACAAGTTTGGGCAGATAACTGGCTGGATCGCACGTTCGTGACAGAATGCGAAGTGCGGCGTCGGTCTGTCAACTGGCGGATTTTCGCTTGCGGGACATTTTTGACGAAATAGCGAGCCGGATGAGGACCGACTGCGCCACGGGAGGGGCGTCATCATGCCCGTTTGGCGAACCGTCGCCAGATGACCGGGATCAGGGCAAGGATGATGATTATGGCGGCAGGAATGTCTCCGAAGCGCGCGTAGACGGTCGGCGGCTCGGCCGACGGCAGGCCCGAATCCAGCACGCCCTCGATGCCGAGACCAAGCCGTGCGACGATCCGGCCCATGGGATCGATGACTGCCGAAATGCCTGTATTTGCGGCACGAACCACCGGCAGACCTTGTTCGATGGCACGTAGCCGGGCCTGCTGAAGATGCTGGTGGGGGCCGGTTGAGATTCCGAACCAACCATCATTGGTCAGATTGATGATCCAGCCGGGGCGATCGCCCTGCGATGCAATGTCGCCGGGAAATATGGCTTCGTAACAAATCAGGGGTAGTGCTCGCGGCGCTCCTGGAATTGCCAGCGAGCGGCGAATCGTGCCGGGGATGAAACCGCCCTGAACCCTGGTGAGCTGTTCCAAGCCGAGCCTCTCCATAACGTCCTGGAACGGCAGATATTCGCCGAACGGAACCAGGTGCAGCTTGTCGTAAACGGAGAGCACGCTGCCATCGTGATCGATGACATAGATCGAATTGTAGGCGCGCGTGACGCGCAGGCCCGGCGGCAGATCGGGTGCGCGCACCGAGCCGGTGATCAGGACGGAGCCTTTCGACAGCAGGTTGGCGATCTGCGCCATCGCGTCGGGCTCGCGCGTCAGAAAGAACGGAAACGCCGATTCCGGCCAGATCAGGATGTTGGCGTCACGCACGCCGGTCGATTGCGGCCCGGAGGCGCGATCCGACAGCGTGAGATATTTTTTCATGACCTCGGCCTTGGCGGAGTAGTTGAACTTGACGTCCTGTTGCAGGTTGGGCTGCATGATTCGCAGCCTGACATTGGCCACGGTCCGGGTCGGGTGCATCGACAGCCTCACCGCGCCGAAGACGGCCATGGCGATCAAAAGCACGGCGGCCGCAACCGGCACGATCCTGCCTTTGCGTCCGCGCCGGGTGTCGTCGACCAGCACGGCGGGAGAAGAGAAAATCACGATGGTCAGGAATGTCAGACCCCACAGGCCGACCAGCGATGCGGTCTGGGCCAGCGCCAGCGGCTCGGACAACGCATAGCCGAATGCGTTCCACGGAAAGCCGGTGAGGACTTGCCCACGCAGCCACTCGCTCACGGTCAGGCTAATGCCGAGCGCCAGAATGCGCGAGGCGTCGGCCGTCCAGATCAAGCGCGCCAGCGCGAAGCCGAAGGCGGGAAACAGTGCGAGATAGGCGGGAAGGCCGAGCACGGCGAACGGCATGAGCCAGGCGAAAGTCGGCGCATCGACCAGGAAGGCGTAGCCGATCCAGTAAAGCCCCGGCACGAAATAGCCGAGCCCGAAAAACCAGCCGGTCCATGCCGCCGCCGGCGCGCCGCGAAGCCGGCCGGCGCCGGCGCCATCGATCAGCCAGACCACGACCGGGAAGGTAAACAGCAGCACCGGCCAGGCGTTGAAAGGCGCCATCGCAAGCGCTGACACTGCGCCCGCGCCAAACGCTATGACGGCGCGCTTCCATCCCCACGAGAGGATGATCCAGAGACCGACCGCGCGGAGGTTGCCCGAAAGCTTCACTGCGAACCGGCTCCGTCGGTCGACGGCGGGTTGCTGCTATCGCTACCCTGCGATGGCGGGGTATCGGAAGCAGCTTCGCGGCGCCCTCTCTCGCGTTGCGAGCGCGGCGGCTGGCGTTCCTTGCGCGCGGCAATCCGCAGCCGCTTGACCCGCCGCGGGTCCGCGTCCAGCACCTCGACCTCGAAATTGCCGGGACCGGAAATGACTTCGCCGCGTACCGGCAGCCGGCCGACCTGGCTCACCAGATAACCCCCGAGCGTCTGTACCTCTTCGCCGGCCTCGCCGGTGACGAACTCCTCGCCGATCACCGCGCGGACGTCGTCGAGACTGGCGCGCGCATCGGCGATGAAGGAATTGTCGGCCTGCCGCACGATCGACGGCGGCTCGTCGCTGTCGTGCTCGTCGTCGATTTCGCCGACGATCTGTTCGACGATATCCTCGATCGAGACCAGCCCGTCGGTGCCGCCATATTCGTCCACCACCAAGGCGAGGTGGATGCGCGAGGCCTGCATCTGCGCCAGCAAATCGATTGCGCGCATCGACGGCGGCACATAGAGCAACTTGCGGATGATGTCGGCGTCGCAAAGCGGCAACCTCAGATCAACCGCGCGCAGGTCTAGTCCACCGGGAGCGGGCTTTTTGCGTCGGGATTTCGTTGTCGCCGGAACGCGCGCCCTGGCGGTCATGAACGCCAGCAGGTCGCGAATGTGCACCATGCCCTCGGGATCGTCGAGGGTCTCGTTGAAGACGACGAGACGCGAATGCGCCGCGACTTCGAAACGATCCATCAGCTCGCCGAGCGGGATGTCGCGCTTGACGGCGATGATGTCGGCGCGGTGCACCATGACGTCGGCGATGCGGCGCTCGTGCAAGCCCAGGATGTTGCGTAGCATCGTGCGCTCGACCGCGGTCAAGCCCACCTCATCCGGCGCGGTGGCGTCGAGCACGACCTGCAGATCGTCGCGGACCGAACCCCCCTTCCAGCCGAACAGGGTCCGGATCGCACGCATCAACCAGTTTTCCGCGGCCGGGCGCGCAACTTCGCCTGGCACGACCACGGCAGGCAGGTTGCGCGTGTTACGCGGATTGTCGTGGGTCGGTTCGGAGTCAACCATCTCAGTCCACCCGTTCCCGGTCCGCATAGGGATCGGGAATCCCGAGCCGCGCCAGGATCTCCGCTTCGCGGGCTTCCATCACCTCGGCGTCATCGTCGTCTTCATGATCATAGCCGATCAGGTGCAGGAAACCGTGGATTGCCAGATGACTCAGGTGATGGTTGAACGGCTTTCCTTCGTGGTCGGCCTCCTGCCGCAGCGTCTCGTAGGCGATCGCGATGTCGCCGAGCATGCGCGGCGCATCGCCGCTTTTGCTTGCTGCCGCCGGCGGCCGCGCCGGAAACGACAGCACATTCGTCGGCTTGTCGATTCCCCTCCAGTCGCGGTTGAGCGTCCGGATGGCGGAATCGTCCGTCAGCATGATTGCGAGCTCGGCGCCGCCGATATCGGCATCGACGGAACCTGCGGCGGTCACGATGGCGCGCCGGATCACGGCCTCCGCGTCCGGCGCGTCGTGCCAGCAATCGGCGGCCACGAGAACCTCGATTAAGGGAAGGGCGATTTGCGACATCGTCTAAACTGGAATTTGCATCCGGTGGCGCGACGAACTTTTGAACTACTTCGCGGTCGCGGGCTTTTGCAGCGCGCTCTCGTAGGCGGCGACAATTCGTGCCACCAGTTCATGGCGGATCACGTCCTCGGCGGTGAATCTCACCTGCGCAATCCCCTCGACGCCATCGAGCAGGCGGGTTGCCTCGGCAAGGCCCGAGGTCTGTCCGTGCGGCAGATCGACCTGGGAGGGATCGCCGGTGATGATCATGCGGCTGTTCTCGCCGAGTCTGGTCAGGAACATCTTCATCTGGATGGATGTGGTGTTCTGCGCCTCGTCCAGGATGATGGCGGCATTGGTCAGCGTGCGGCCGCGCATGAAGGCAAGCGGCGCGATCTCGATCTCGCCGGTCTGCAGCGCGCGCTCGACGATGCGGGCATCCATCAGATCATACAGCGCATCGTAGATCGGCCTGAGATAGGGATCGACCTTCTCGCGCAGGTCGCCCGGCAGGAAGCCGAGCCGTTCGCCGGCCTCGACCGCCGGCCGCGACAGGATGATGCGATCGACCTCCTTGCGCTCGAACAGCTGGGCTGCGTGGGCCACCGCGAGCCAGGTCTTGCCGGTACCGGCGGGGCCGGTGCCGAACACGAGCTCGTGGCGCTTGAGCGCGCGGATGTAGGAATCCTGCGCGGCGGTGCGCGCCCGCACCGGACGCTTGCGCAGGTTGATGGACTCGAACGTCGGCCGCGTCGTCTTGGCGTCGTATTCGAACAGCGAGCCCTGGGCGATGACGGCGCGGATCGCTCCCTCGACGTCGCCTTGCGTCAAATCGTGTCCCTGGACGGCCTGCGCGTACAAGGCCTCCAGCACGCGCCGCGCCGCATCGCATCCGTCGCGCGAGCCGGCGATGGTGATGTGGTTGCCGCGGGAATCGACGACGACGCCAAGCCGGCGTTCGATCTGCGCGAGATTCTGTCCGTACGGTCCGACCAGCGCGGAGGCCCCACGATTGTCGTCGAAATCGATCACGACCTGGGTCTCGGGCGGGATTTGCATGTCGCGTTCAAATTTGCGGCTGGGGGCGAGCGAAGGCGAATCCGACGCACTCTTGGGCAAGGGTTCAGGCTCCAATGGTCACGTGAGACGATGCAGGCTCCTCGCCGAGCGGGAGTGTGGGTGAGACGATTTCGCCGAGCAGGCTGTATCGATCGAGCCTTGCGATCCTGACGGGCAGCACGCATCCGATGATGTCCTTGGCGGCTATCACATGCGCGGGCTGAAGATAGGGCGTTCGTCCGACGATCTGGCCCGGATTGCGCGCGGCGCGCTCGAACAGCACGTCCATGGTGGTGCCGATCGCGGCCTGGTTAAAGGCCGATTGCTGGCTGTCGATCAGGTTCTGGAGCCGCTCCAATCGCTCGTCCATGTCGGCTGCCGACACCGTCTCCTGTATCTCCGCCGCCGGCGTTCCTGGCCGCGGCGAATATTTGAAAGAATAGGCGGCAGCGTATCCGATTTGCATGACAAGCGCGAGGGTGGCGGAAAAATCTTCCTCACTCTCGCCGGGGAAGCCGACAATAAAATCTGACGAAAATGCAATGTTTTGCCGCGCCTTGCGGAAGCGTTCGACCACCTCGCGGTAATCGCGGACCGTATGCCTGCGCCTCATGGCGAGTAGCACTCGGTCGGAGCCGGACTGCACCGGCAGATGCACCAACGGCATCAGCGCGTCGAGGTCGCGATGGGCCTCAATCAGCGAATCGTCGACGTCCCCTGGATGGCTCGTCGAATAGCGCAGCCGCGCAATACCGGGAGTGGCGGCAAGGTGATGCAGCAATTTGCCGAGCGGCCAGCTTCGCCCGTCCGGTCCTTCGCCGTGATAGGCGTTGACGTTCTGCCCGATCAAAGTGAGTTCGCGCACGCCGTTGTCGGCAAGCCGTTTCACGTCGTCGACGATCTTCTTAACCGGCCGCGATACTTCGCTGCCGCGCGTATAAGGCACCACGCAGAAGGTGCAGAACTTGTCGCAACCCTCCTGCACCGTGACGAACGCCGAAACGCCGCGCGCGCGTATGGCATCCGGCCTCGGCTGTGCGAGGAAGGAGAATTTGTCCTCGGTGGGAAATTCGGTGTCGATGGCGCGACCCTCGCGCTCGGCCCGCGTCAGCAGTTGCGGCAGATGGTGATAGCTCTGCGGGCCCACGACGATATCGACCACCGGCGCCCGGCGAATGATCTCCTCGCCCTCGGCTTGCGCGACGCAACCGGCGACCGCGATGCGCATGTCGCGGCCCTGGCGCGCGGCTTCGTCTCTTGCAAGCCGCAGCCGCCCGAGCTCCGAGTAGACTTTTTCGGATGCCTTTTCGCGGATGTGGCAGGTATTGAGGATGACGAGATCGGCCTCATCGGCGCTTGCGGTCTCGACAAAGCCCTCGCCTGCCAACGTGTCCACCATGCGCTGGGCATCGTAGACGTTCATCTGGCAGCCATAAGACTTGATGTGCAGCTTGCGCGGCGGCGGCTTCATGGACCCTGATATGCGATGTCGAGACGGCGCCAATGCGGCACCTCGCTCAAATATAGGCTATGGCGCCGAAAATCCAGCGGCGAGGCTGCTATACCGGTCGATCAGCGCCGGCAATTGGCGCATGTCGTCAAAGGTTTCAGCGGCTCCGGCGGCGCGTAGCCTCGCCGCGGTGTCCGCCCGGCAATGGCTGCCGCCGTGAAAGCCGAGCACGGTCATCCCGGCTGCGACGGCGCCGGTGACGCCAGGGACGCTGTCCTCGATGACGAGGCATCGTTCGGGTGGCGTTTTCATCTGCTTGGCAGCAAACAAGAACAGGTCAGGCGCGGGCTTGCCACGGCTCACCTCGGAGGCGGAGAAAATGTGCGGCGCCAGTCGG
>Ga0306921_10001387_pt1 | contig 23303 bp, 19 predicted proteins | sample sta12Cox44000080_FD_203760 | JGI IMG/M metagenome (GOLD analysis project Ga0306921, IMG submission 203760) | Lab enrichment of tropical soil microbial communities from Luquillo Experimental Forest, Puerto Rico - statoxic.12C.oxic.44.000.080 (v2)... | ecosystem: Environmental > Terrestrial >...
GGAAGGCGGCAGCCTTTCATGGGTGGCACGAGCCGGATAAGTCGAGAGGCTTACGTCCGGAATCTGTGAGCGGCTCGGGGTGCAAGTCCCCGGGCCGACTCGGCCAGTCGCGGCCGGCGTCAACCACATCGATACCAGCGACTACTACGGCCCGCACGTGACCAACCAGGTTATTAAGCGGGCACTGCATCCGTATTCTGACAGTCTCGTAATTGTCACTAAGCTGGGAGCGCGTCGCGGTACAGACAAGTCCTGGATTCCCGCGCTTTCTCGCCAGGAGCTCATCGACGGTGCCAACGACAACCTGCGAAATCTTGGACTGGACGTCCTCGATGTCGTGAACCTACGCGTCGGTGGGTTCTCGGAACCGTCAGAGGGATCGATTGAGGAACCGCTTACTGTGCTCGCCGAACTCAAGCGTCAAGGACTCATTCGCCACATTGGTCTGAGCAATGTAAGTTCCAAGCAGCTCGCTGAAGGCGAAAAAATTACAGACATCGTTTGCGTTCAGAACTTTTACAACCTGGCCCACCGGAATGACGAGGTCTTCATCGACGAACTCGCTGCCAAGGGCATCGCTTATGTTCCCTTCTTTCCGCTGGGTGGCTTCACACCGTTGCAGTCGTTGGTACTCGATCGAGCGGCAGCTGCGCTCGAGGTCACGCCGATGCAGGTTGCACTCGCCTGGCTGCTCGAACGCTCGCCCAATATCCTGCTGATTCCCGGAACTTCTTCGGTCAATCATCTTCGCGAAAATCTTCAGGCTGCGATGCTGGAAATTCCCGCGCAAGTACTTGCCAGCCTTAACTCAATCGGTGGGCAGAAGAAGGAGAAATAATATGCGTGTTTTCGTAACCGGAGCGACCGGATTTATCGGCTCCGCCATTACCCGTGAACTGATCGACCGAGGACACCAGGTGCTCGGACTGGCTCGCTCGGATTCGGCTGCACAATCCCTTGCCGCGGCAGGCGCCAAAGTACATTGCGGCTCGCTCGAAGATCACGAGAGCCTGCGCAGTGGAGCGGCCGCGTCCGACGGGGTGATTCACTGCGCCTTCATCCACAACTTCAATAACTATGGGCCCTCCGCCGAGGCGGATCAACGGGCTATCGAGACGCTCGGCGAGGCGCTTCGAGGCTCTGGCCGCCCGCTGATCGTAACCTCCGGGACCCTGCTGGCTGAGCGGCAAGGCCCTCTTGCAACCGAAGACGACTCCCCCATTCCCAACTTTCCCCGCAAGTCGGAACAGACGGCGCTTGCCATGGCGTTGCGTGGGGTGCGGGCATCGGTGGTCCGGCTGCCGCCGTCTGTGCATGGGAGCGGCGATCACGGCTTCGTGCCGCGCCTGATCAGCATAGCCCGTGAAAAGGGCGCATCGGCATATGTCGGCGAGGGGCTCAACCGCTGGCCCGCGGTGCACCGGCTTGATGCTGCCCATCTCTACCGGCTCGTGCTAGAGAAGGGTTCGGCAGGGGCCACGTATCACGGTGTGGCGGACGAGGGCGTGCCGTGTCGAGAAATTGCAGGCATCATCGGGCGGCATCTGAACATGCCGGTCGTGGCCAGGTCGAAGGACGAGGCAGTGGACCATTTTGGCTGGATCGCGCACTTCTTTGGTCTCGACGCCCCAGCCTCAAGCGCGCAAACGCGAGAGCGCCTGGGCTGGCGTCCAAGTCAGCCTGGACTCATCCCCGATCTCGAACAAGGGACGTATTTCGAGGCGTAATAAATGGCCTATGTGGTTGCCCCGTCCTTCGCCTGTTGGCGAAAGGACAAGGACAGCCGGATCCCCAGGGTTCGCGCCCTTTTTGGGCGCTAACCTGGGTAAAGGTCGTTTCGGCGACGCAATGGGGTTTTGTATCAGGGCACGGCTTCAGCCGCTGAGCGTATCAACTGGTGTTTTACCCGCAGCCGCGTAGCGCGGCGAGTTTTTATAGCCAGCGGCGCTAGGATGGGTCCCACGTCTTTTCGCGCCCCCGCGCGACATTGGGTAAAAACCATTTTGCGTTAACCGAGGAATTAGTTGCCCATCGGTGGCTTACACCGAAGGAGGAGGCCGTGGCCGATCTTTGATAACCGAAGAGTAACGGCTAGGCGGGGGAGGGTGCGCAACCGGTTTCGAGCGCTAACTTGTGTGCTGTCATGACTTTAGCTCTAAATACTATTGCTTACAGGAGCTTACATGCGAATCGTGCTGCAACCCCTTTGTTTTCAAGACGGGCGGGGAGCGGGTCCCGAAAGATCTGTGCGGACCAGATTTTCGCATTGCGGGCTGGCACTACCGGAGCGTTTCCGCCAGTTTTCCGTTGGCGATCAGCTCGGCAACCCGGCGGAAGTCATCCGTCAGAACGCGGTCTTCTTTGACGGTGGGCGAGACGGCGCGAATGGCGTCGTGCGCCTGCTGGGCGCGCTTTCCGGTCTTGAGGGGGGCGCGGAAATCGAGCGCCTGCGCCACTGCCAGCGCTTCCAGCGCAAGCACGTTGCGGGTGTTGTCGGTGACGCGCAGCAGCTTGTTGGCAGAGGTCATTCCCATGGACACAAAATCTTCCTTGTTGCCTGAAGTCGTGATCGAATCTGCCGACGCGGGGTGAGCCAGGACTTTGTTCTCGCCGACCAGCGCGGCCGCCGTGACTTGCGGCATCATGAATCCGGAGTTGAGTCCGGCACCGGGAGCGAGGAATGCAGGCAATCCTTCGTTAAGTGCGGGATTCACCAGCCGCTCCAGACGACGTTCCGAGATTCCAGCCAGGGCGCTAAGCGCGATGGCAAGAAAGTCGAGGGCGAAGGCGACCGGCTCACCGTGAAAGTTCCCGCCCGAGAGAATGTCTCCCGCAGTAGGCGAACCGATCTGAGGCTTGGGGCTGCCGACTTTTTTGCCTTCAGGGAAGACCAGTGGATTGTCGACCGCCGAGTTCATCTCGACTTCGAAGACCTCGCGACAGTGCGCCAGTGTATCGCGCACCGCGCCGTGTACCTGCGGGATGCAGCGCAGGGAGTATGCGTCCTGCACCTTGCCGCAATCACGGTGAGACTCGCGAATCTCGCTTCCTTCGAGCATGCGGCGCAGGTTGCGTGCCACGTGGAGCTGTCCGGGATGCGGACGCGCCTGATGAATGCGCTCGTCGAAAGCCACGTCCGTGCCCAGGAGAGCGTCGACGACGAGCGCTCCGAGGACGTCGGCCGTGTCGGCAAGGATTTCGACCTGGAGCGTGGCCAGAAGGCCTACAGCCAGCATCGCTTGCGTGCCGTTGATAAGCGAGATGGTTTCTTTGGCTTCGAGCACGAGCGGCTTGATGTTAGCTTGCTGGAGTGCCTCGGCAGACGGCCTGCGCTTGCCGTTGAAGCAGGCTTCGCCTTCTCCGATGAGGGCGAGGCCGAGGTGCGAAAGCGGCGCGAGATCGCCGCTGGCCCCGACGCTGCCTTGTGAGGGAATGACAGGATGCACACCGCGGTTGAGCATCTCGCAGAGGGTGTCGATAACCGCAGCACGGACGCCGGAGCAGCCCTTGGCGAGTGAATTGGCGCGCAACAGCATCATGCCGCGGCTGATATGCTCGCTGAGCGGCTCGCCGACGCCGACCGCGTGGGAGCGCATGAGGTTGACCTGAAGCTTGCGGATGTCTTCTGGCGAGATTCGCACGTCGCTCAGATGTCCGACTCCTGTGGTGACGGCGTAGCCGACCTGGTTATTCTCGACCAGTTCTTCGACCACAGCGCGGGCGCGGGCGACCGCGATGCGCGCTTCAGGTTCCAGCATGACCGGGCGGCGCTCGTACACGACGTCACGGACGTCATCCAGGGTCAAGTTGTTGCCATTGATGTGAAGTATCTTCATGAGGACTGACAACCGATAGCTGACAACTGCAACTGGCTATTGTTCAGCTTTTTGCTGCGGCCTTCAAGAACGGTACCAGGTATTTCTTCGGCAGATGGATGCGCCTGAATGCAGAGTTAACCACGAGGTGAACGCTCTCGCCTTGTGCCAGAGTTTCGCCGTCATCTGCGCGCACGATCTCATAGGCGAAGTGCAGCCACGATTCGCGCACGTTGGTCAGCTTCGTGCGAATGGTGATCAGGTCGTCGTAGCGCGCGGGAGACTTGAAGCGGCAATGCACATCGACGACGGCGATGTGAGTATCGTCGTGCTTCTCCATGTCGCGATAGGTGAAGCCCAGCTGGCGCAGCATCTCGACACGCCCGACTTCGAACCAGACGATGTAATTGGAGTGGTAGACCACCCCCATCTGATCGGTTTCCGCATAACGGACGCGAAGTTGGGCTTCAAACACCTGGGGTGTCGGGTTGAGTTCCGGATGCATGGTGACCGTATTTCAAGGTACCACGCACGCCGCAAGGGAACGCGCGTGTTGGGCAGAAAGTGCCGTTTCCGCCAGTCCCCAAAAGAAAAGAAGGGCACCCTGTTTGTCACTTTTTTTCGGCCGCAGGTGCAGTCTCTACGGCAGGCGTAGCAGGTGGCGGAGAGGCGTTGTGAACCGTCTGTCCGCGAAGCGGCTCGCCGATCGTCACCGGCGCTCCGTCAGCAACGTAGTCGATGAACTGAGCCGGCACAGTCTGCGGAAGCGGGCGCCCGCTGGAGTTCTGCAAGCGATATTCGAGGTGTGGAGTCGAAGAGTTGCCGCTATTGCCGCACTCTCCGACCGCTTGGCCGGCTTTTACCTTTTGGCCCGTTTTCACTTTGATGCTGTTCTGCTTGAGATGCATGAACAACGAGTATTCCTGATTGCCGTGGCTGATCAGCACGCGATTCCCCGTCGGCATGATCTCTTCCACGCGTCCTGGCACGTTATCGGCGAACGTATTGTTCACGAGGACGACGCTTCCATCAGCGGGTGCCAGCACCGGCTGGCCATAACAGTAATAATCTTCATTTTTGCTTCCGTCACCGGAGTACGGGCGGCCGTCTTTCAAGAATGTGAACACAAGCGAGTAACGCTCTGCTGCGCTGTAGGCGTTCGAGTTCTGATAGATGTCGCGTCCACCGGCGTAAACGAACCAATCGCCGTCGAATGGGAGTCGCAGCTTGGCCGTGTCTTTGTAGTCGACGAAGCGATTTCCGGACGGCTGCGGGGCAGGCTGGAAGCGCAACGATGCGACCTGGCCTTGGCCATCGATCGCCAAGCTCGTGTAAATGGGATCCTTGCTTTTGGCAAACTGCGAGAACCGGGAGTAGACGGTATTGGGCTCGAGCATGTCAGGAGCGAAGTTTTCCCCCAGCATCTTCACCTCGGTACCGATCGTCTTCGACACGGTAGCGAGCTGCGCGCTGCCGCCAGAAGACTTCTTCATTTGCCCGGAGAACGCTGCGTAGAGCTGAGCCCATTGACCGGAGTCAAAGTATCCGAACAATTGCCGGGCGCGGTTCTTGGCTGCCGTGCTCATCACCGGATAGCTGCCCGAAGAGGCAGCTGTTGAGGGGGCGGATTTGGCGGCGGGCGCGGCAGTTTGGGCGAACATCAGGGCCGGGAACAGCAAAGTCGCGGCGCACAAACGGTGGCGGAGTTTCACGGTCTACCTCCCTGTCCAATTGGGTTTACGTTTTTCCAGGAACGAAGCCACGCCTTCCCGGAAGTCGTGCGTCGTGCGAATGCGGGCGTTTTCGTCGACCGCAGCGCTCAGCTGCCGATCGAGTTCCACGTGCGAAAAGGTGCGCAGCAAGCGCTTGGTGGCCAAAAGCGAAGCCGGACTGTTGGCAGCGAGAGTTTCCGCGAGTGCTTCGGCGCGAGCCATCAATTTTTCAGGTGCGACAACTTCTTGCACCAGTCCGATGCGAAAGGCTTCGTCGGCAGCAATGATCCGCCCTGTCAGTAGGAGATCGCGTGCCTGCTTCTCTCCAACCTGTCGCAAAAGAAACGTCGAGACAATAGCCGGCACGAATCCAATGCGAACTTCCGTGTAGCCGAACTTGGCTGCCGACGAGGCCAGCGTGAAATCACAAAGCGTAGCCAGGCCGCATCCTCCGGCGATAGCTGGCCCGTTGACGGCGGCGACCGTCACCTTGGGGAAATCGTAGAGCGCTCGAAACATGTGGGCCATGCGGCCAGAGTCGGCAAGATTCTCTTCTTCCGTGTGCCGGGTGATCTCGCGCAGGTTGTCCAGGTCCATTCCCGAGCAGAAAGCAGCCCCCGCGCCGGTGAGGATCATGATGTGCGCGGAGGACTCTTGCACCTCATGCAATGCGTGGTGGATCTCCTCAATCAGCTCATAGCTGATAGCGTTGCGCTTTTCGGGACGATTCAGCGTGACTGTCGCGACCGGGCCGTTATAGGCGAGCGTAAGAGCAGCGTAATGGGGTTGGTCGTGAGTCCTCGGCTTCTCTCGTTCGAACAAGACAAACTACTCCTCGGGCCGGTCGTAAGCCCTTCCTGCGTCGGGTGTTGCTGCGCTTGGCATTATCACACTTAAGGGCCTGTCGAACCGAGTTCTTTCGTGGGTGCCGGGTGGAAAGAGGCAAGAATCAGCCCGATGGGGGAGAGGGAATTCGATCTGGGGGATTACATTTTGGGTCCGCCGAAGAGTTCCGCGATATTGTCTGACAGCTTCGTCAGCTCAGTAAGGGGCTTACGAATCGGCAGATCGGAGGTCCGCTGCTGAAGGGCTTCGAGCACTTTCTCCGTCGGGATATTGCCGACTAGGACGTCCTGCGCGAACGGACAACCCCCAAGGCCGCCGATGGCCGAGTCGAAGCGGCGGCACCCGGCGTCGTAAGCAGCCAGAATCCTGGCCACTGCATCATCGGGACGACTGTGCAGATGCACCCCAATCGGGATGTCGCCGAACATCTCAATAACCCGACCGACCTGCTCGGAAATCTGTTGCGGCGTTGCCAGGCCGACGGTGTCGGCCAGCGAGATGGCCTGAGGATCGAAGTCGGCCAACAGACCGACGCCTTCTGTAAGTTCTTCGACATTCCATAAGTCGCCATAAGGATTGCCGAAAGCCATCGAAATGTATGCGACCATCTCGAGTCCACCGTCGTCGGCCTTTTGCTTGACTCTCTCCAGCATGTCGAGGTTTTGTTCTGGTGTCTGGCTCTGGTTGTTCTTCAGGAAGGTCGGCGAAAGCGAGTACGGGAAGCCGACCGTTCGCACAGCTTCCGTGGCGGTGGCTCGCTCAACGCCGCGCTCGTTGACTACGATGCCGATGATTTCGACGTCGTCGGGAGGATCGAGCTCGCTGAGCACCTTTTCGGAGTCCGCCATTTGCGGAACCGCCTTGGGTGAAACAAACGAGACAGCGTCAATGTGCTTAAACCCGACCGCGACGAGGGCCCTAAGATATTCCGCCTTGGTCCGAGTAGGGACCTGTCCCGGCAAACCTTGCCAGGCGTCGCGAGGGCATTCGATGAGGGTAACGGAATCAGCCATTTGGCGAAGCTACGTCTGTAGGACTCCAACGTTAAACTTGGGTATCTCGGGATTCAGCGCTGCGACTTCCAGGGCCGTGATCAAGGCCTCACGCGTTTCTATAGGATCGATGATCTTGTCGATCCACAAACGGGCCGCGCCGTAGCGCGGATCCATCTGCTCGTCGTACGTAGTTTTCACCTCGTCATAGAGTTTCTTCTTCTCTTCATCGCTGAGTTTTTTGCCGCCGCGCTCGAGCTGCTTGATCTTGATCTCGACCAGTGTGCTCGCCGCCGAAGCGCCGCTCATCACCGCATATTTCGCGGTCGGCCACGCGAAGAGAAAGCGCGGATCGTATGCCTTGCCGCACATGGCATAGTGTCCGGCGCCAAACGAGCCGCCGATGATCACAGCGATTTTCGGCACCACTGAGTTCGAGACTGCGTTGACCATTTTTGCGCCGGCACGGATGATGCCGCTCCACTCGGCGTCGCGGCCGACCATGAAGCCATTGACGTCGTGTAGAAAGATGAGCGGAACGAGGTTCTGGTTGCAGTCCATGATGAAGCGCGCCGCTTTCTCAGCCGATTCGGTGTAGACGACGCCGCCGAACTCCATACGTTTATTGCCGCTGTGATCGACTTGCTCGACATGCGTCTTCTGGTTGGCGACGATACCGACGGCGTACCCGCCGATGCGCGCATAACCGCAGAGCACTGTCTCGCCGTACTCGGCCCTGTACTCGTCAAACTCACTGCCATCGACGATGCGCGCGATGATTTCCTTCATGTCGTATTGGCGCGCCGGGTCGTCATCGAAGATGCCGTAGATTTCTTCCGCGGGATAGAGCGGCTCGCGCGCGGGCTTGCGGTCGAAGATGCCGAGTTGGCGATTTCCCATCTTGTCGACAAGCGAGCGAATGCGCCTGAGGCAGCGATCGTCGTCGGGCTCGCGAAAATCGACTGTGCCGCTGATCTGCGCGTGCATCCTCGCGCCGCCCAGCTCTTCGGCGGAATATCTCGCCCCGATGGCGGCCTGCACCAGCGCGGGTCCCGCAAGAAACAGGCCACTGCCTTCGGTCATGAGGATGTGGTCGCACATGACGGGCAGGTACGCTCCACCGGCGACGCACATGCCCATGATGGCTGTGATCTGCGGGATTCCCATGGCCGACATGACGGCGTTGTTGCGAAAGACACGACCGAAGTCGTCGGTGTCGGGAAAAACATCTTCCTGCAGTGGCAGGAACACACCCGCCGAATCGACTAGGTAAATCGTGGGAATGCGGTTATCGATGGCGATGTTCTGTGTGCGAATGACTTTCTTGGCAGTAATGGGGAAGAAGGCACCCGCTTTGACCGTGGCGTCGTTCACGATGAGCATGACCAGCCGGCCTTCGACGCGCGCGAGACCGGTAACGACACCGGCGCATGGCGCGCCGCCCCACTCTTCATACATGCCCCATGCCGCGTAGCTGCCGAGTTCGAAGAGCTCCGTGCCGGGATCGATGAGTCTTGCGATGCGCTCGCGGGCGGTGAGGCGTCCTTTCTTGTGCTGGGATTCGATCGCCTTGTCGCCGCCCCCCTGCTGGATTTGTTCCTCGTCCATACGCATGCGTGCGACCAGCTCAGCCACCACGCGCTGATTGCGCTCGAAGCGCGACGATGTGGATTTGATCTTGGATTCCAGTTGCAGGGACGATCCGGCGTGCTTGTGTTCGCTCATGTTGAGAGGTCGCGGGCCCTTGGGCAGACCGATAACGATAAAGCAGCGGAGCGAGTGGACGCAACGCGGGAAAGGCTAGTTCACCACCGCGACACCCAGGCACAGAGGAAATGACGTCGTGGTGACGCTCAGTCGACGCGTTGACCCTCGCAACTGCATGCCACTTGGCACTGGCCACTGGCCACTGATTGTCCCGTCAGCGCGAAGGCGACGATCGTTTTACCTTTGCTCCCGGACTTCTCGAGTTCTTCGACTAATTCCGCTTCGAGGGCGTTGGCTTCGTCAAGCTTAAGCTCACAGCTGGCGATTTCCTCGGGAGTGGCGCCGTGATAGCAGAGTTCACAGACACCTAACCCGCCTTCCGATCGAAGGGGCGGACCGAAGACACGGCAGGTGATCGGCCGCCACCTGTACACATCGCAGGTGCCGCGATCAGGATCGAGCGCCGGACACGGTTCGTAGTCGGCAAACTCTTCGAACTCTTCGGCGGCTTTATCGTCGTCGTCCAGCACGCCCGAGTGCACGTCGCCCGGGAACTTGGGAGCCACACGCTCCCACGACTCACGAGCACGCTGGCGCACACGGGCGGCACGTTCGGGATCGGTTGTATCGAGATGGGCAAGGCCATCTCGTAAACGCAGCATGTCGAGCTGGTCGATGGCGAAGACGCCTATGCAACACGGAGTACATCCCGGCCTGCAGATGAGCCGGTCGCCGCTGCGCCATTCGGCGTCGAGGAGTGCGGCATCGACGATCTGAACCAGTTTTTTATCTTGCAGAGGGAGCTGGCACGGCACCGCCTAAGGATAGCGCAAGACCAATCAGGTGCGCTGATCACTCAGCGTGCTTGGGAATTGCCGAACCTTTCAAACGCGAGTGCGAGTGGGTCCCCCGCGATTGCGTCAATCAGCCCAATCCGCAGGGCGTCGCGGGCATCGAACTTCTCGGCGACGAGAAACATTTGCAGTGCGCGGGCCTTACCAACGAGCCGCGGAAGGCGCTGGGTGCCTCCCCAGCCGGTGATGAGACCGAGGGCGGCACCGCGATGTCCAAAGACAGCGTGCGGGCCAGCGATTCGCTGACGGCATGCGAGCGCCAGGTCAAGCCCTCCGCCCATCGAGTAGCCATGAACGGCGGCGACCGTCGGGGCAGGAAAAGTTGGCAACGGCATTCATCAGGCGCTGTCCCATGTGCGCGAAGCAGAAGGCCTCGGCGCCATACAACTCGGCGATCTCTTGGAGATCGGCCCCGGCGGAGAAGAAATGCGAGTTGCCGGTGATGATGAGCTTGGCGGGATGTCCGTGTCGAAGATTTTCGATCGCTACGGTCAGTGCGGCTAGGCGAGCGCGAGTGAGGCGATTCGTGCCGTCATCGGAGAGAAGCCGCAAAATGGCAACGTCTCCGTGGGCTTCAACTTCGCACAGATTCTCTTGATTTTCGATGGATGGGCTCAAGGAAGCAGACTAACAAACAAAATTCCCTAGTTAGCGCCCAAAACAAAGGCGCGAATCCTTCGACAGGCTCAGGACAGGCTGGGCGCACGCTGGCAGACTGCTTAATTCTCTGTGCCTCTGTGTCTCTGGTGAACTCTCAGCCGGCAGTTACCCCGCGCGGTTTCACGTTGGTGCGGATGAACTCGATGATGTTGTCCATGGGTGTGCCGGGCTGAAAGACCGCGGCCACGCCCGCCTGCTTGAGGCCCTCGACATCCTGGTCGGGAATAATGCCCCCAACGATGAGCAGCACGTCATTCATGTGGTTCTGCTTTAACAGCTCAATAACGCGGGGCACGATGGCGTTGTGCGCACCGGAAAGGATGCTAAGCCCGATGACATCGACGTCTTCCTCGAGCGACGCCGTGACGACCATCTCCGGGGTTTGGCGAAGGCCGGTGTAGATGACTTCCATTCCGGCATCGCGCAATGCGCGGGCGATGACTTTGGCGCCACGATCGTGGCCGTCGAGGCCCGGCTTGGCGACGAGTACGCGAATTTTGCGGTCGGTCGGCATAGATAAACCTTCAGCCGTCAGCTCTTAGCTTTCAGCTTTTGGTGGAACGTTGAATGATAAACCCTTTGCCGAGCATTTGTAGTAGCCCGCATCACTAGGGCCGTGACGCAAATCAAGGTCAATCTTGCCGCGCTTTTGTCATTAACGGTTGGCGCACGTAGTCTTAGTGATGTGCTTGGGGACCCAAATCACGGAGTCGCCAGAGTAAGTGCTGGCCAGGAGCCAGTAGGGACGGTTCACGGCGACGGCATAGGTGCGCAGGCCGTCACCAGAGGTCCAGAAGAAGTTCTTGAGCGCAATGGACTCGTTGCGAGGGATCAGCTTGCTTTGCACATCGGCGGGCGCGATCTTCTCCTGCTCCGCGATCGCGCGCGTGGCGACTGCTTTCGGATCGTTAAGATAGCCGAGATCTTCCGACGGTTCGCGGCTCAGGCGCTGGAGTTTGTCTTCCTCGTCGCGGGAAGGAACCTCAATTTCGGTTGCGGTGCATCCCTTTGCCGCCTGGGCGGGGGCTTGCGGAACGGGGGTGAAATCGACGGGGTCCTCAAGACGGTTGGATACCAGCTCGACTTCTGAGATCACCAGTCGGGGATTCGGGTGCTTGATCTCGCCTGACTTTGTACCCACCGCCTGGCCTGTAAAGAAACGGCCGGTCAGCGTGGCACGAAGCATTCTGACTTGGCCGGCGGCGTCGGCCGATTCGATCAGCTTTTGCAAGGTCTCGTAATCGGCGTCTTTCTTCAGCGGCACGGTGCTGTCTTCCAGGCGCGACTGCGAGAGACGAAAGCGGTCTTTCGGATCCGACGGGTTGCCGCCAAACACCAAGCGCAGAGGTCCGTTCTCGTCGGCGCAATCATAGCCGTGGGAAGTGAACCGGTTCGGTCCGTAGAGCACTAGTCCTGGCACGCTCACCAGCGACTCAAGATACAGACCAGGATTCTTGAGCAGCTCGCAAGGCGATACGGTCCAGGGGCGCTCCTGAGCGTAGAGCGTTAACGAGGTTGCCGCCAACAGGGTAAGCGAAACGAAAATCGCTCGCCGATACCCGGCCACAGGCGATAAATTTTGGAGCACCTCACAGTTTATGCGACGCGAGAGTGGGAACGCGGTCTGGTTCGTGAGCACGGCTTTATGTATTACTCTGACATAATGGAATATCGGGCGGATTCGAATCCGTTGGCCATGTAAAACTTACACGTTCGGGGCCTGATGCATTCCTATAATTAAACATTCTCAAGAAATTACGTTTGGCATGCTGCCTGCATCTCAAAGTGTGGGGCACTGGAGGGAGAAACATGCATCCAAGACGTTTTGCGATAGTTACCCTGATTGCGGCGCTGTTGTGGGCGGTCGGATGCCATAAGGCACAAACACAAAGCGCCACAGCCGCGGGTCCAGACGGCCAGCCGGCTGCGACACAGGTACAAGACAATCTGCCACCGCAAGCTCCCATTGCGACGGGAACCGCGCAGGGTACACCTCGAAACCCCGGCAATTCCGTAGCACCGCCTGCGGCACAGAACGGGGCGGCCGCTCAGGAAGCGGCGCCGACGAAATTGGTTATTCCCGCAGGCACCTCGATAACGGTTCGTCTGCAACAGAGTCTGTCGAGTGCAACTGCAGTGCCCGGCGAGCGGTTTGAGGCAGTGATTGATGAGCCGGTGATGGTGGGAGACCAAATCGTGCTGCCGGTTGGCGCTCCGGTGGAAGGACACGTGACGGCGGTCCGCCGCTCTGGGCGGTTGCATCATCCCGGCCAGTTGGCGTTTACACTAGATCGGGTCACCATCGACCAGCACAGCGTAAACCTCAGCACAGGGCGGGTTGCGGCACGCGGAGGTTCGCACAAGAAGCGTAATTGGGGCTGGATTGGTGGTGGGACCGGCGGTGGCGCCTTACTTGGGGCACTCGCCGCAGGCGGCAAAGGTGCGCTCATCGGCGGCGGCATCGGAGCAGTGGCCGGCACCACAACGGCCTTCGTCACCGGCAAAAAGGACGTGACCTTTGGCACTGAGCGGCGGCTTCGGTTCCGCGTGAACCAGGATGTGAGCTTGTTCGGGTAAGAAGCTTAGCGCCGGGGGTTAAGCAAACGTGCTTTCTTCGTAGGTGCCGTACACTTCGCGCAAAGCGTCGCAGATCTCGCCTACCGTCGCGTAGGCCTTTACTGCATCGACGATGAACGGCATTGTATTCACGGGCGAGATTTTGCCGTCGGTAGGAGTCTGTGGCTCCGGTGCGGCTGCTTTCTTGAGTGCGTTAAGGCGGCGGCGGACTTCATCGTTCGAGCGCCGGGCGCGCAGCTTCTTCAGTTTCTCACTCTGGTGATGAGCGACCGATTCGTCGATGTAGAGGATATTCGGTGGCGGCTCCTCGACCACGAACTCATTGGCGGCCACCGTGATCTTCTCTTTGGCCTCGGTAGCGCGCTGGAACTGGTAGCTGGCTTCGGCGATTTCCTTCTGCGGATAGCCCTTCTCGATGGCTGCGACCATGCCGCCCATCGCGTCGAGCTTGTCGAAATAGTCGAAGGCGCCGTTCTCCATGTCGAGGGTCATGCGCTCGACGAAGTAGGACCCACCGAGCGGGTCGACGGTCTGAGCGACACCCGATTCATAGGCGATGATCTGCTGGGTGCGGAGCGCGATGCGCACGGCCTCTTCTGTTGGCAGAGCCAATGCCTCGTCGTAGCTATCGGTATGGAGAGACTGGGTGCCACCTAGGACGGCCGCGAGCGCCTGAATCGCCACGCGCGCGATGTTGTTCATCGGTTGCTGCGCAGTCAACGAGACGCCGGCGGTCTGTGTGTGGAAGCGCATCAGCCACGTCCGGGCGTTCTTCGCGCCGAAGCGGTCTTTCATCAGCCGGTACCAGATCTTTCGAGCGGCGCGATACTTGCCGATCTCCTCGAAGAAATCGTTGTGCGCGTTGAAGAAGAAGCTGAGGCGCGGGCCGAAGTCATCGAGGTCGAGGCCGCGGCGGCGTGCCCATTCGACGTATTCGACGCCGTCGTAGATGGTGAAGGCAAGCTCCTGCAGCGCGGTCGAGCCAGCTTCGCGAATGTGGTATCCGCTGATGGAGATAGTGTTGAATTTCGGAGTGAACTTCGAACCGAACTCGAAGGTGTCGATCACCAGCCGCATCGACGGGGCCGGCGGGTAGATGTATTCCTTCTGTGCGATGTATTCCTTGAGGATGTCGTTCTGGATGGTGCCGGAGATCTTCTTCCAGTCAGCGCCCTGCTTTTCGGCGACAGCAAGGTACATCGCCCACAGCACGGATGCCGGCGAGTTAATCGTCATTGAAACAGTGGTCTTTTCGAGATCGATGCCGTCGAAGAGGATTTCCATGTCTTCGAGCGAGTCGATAGCGACCCCGCACTTGCCGACTTCGCCTTCGCTCATCATGTGGTCACTGTCGTAACCCATCAGCGTTGGCAAGTCAAAGGCGACCGAGAGACCCTGGCCGCCGTGCGCGAGCAGGTACTTGTAGCGCTCGTTGGTTTCCTCAGGCGAGGCGAAGCCCGAGAACTGGCGCATGGTCCACATCTTGCCGCGATAGCCGCTGGCATGAATGCCCCGGGTGTAGGGCGGCTGACCGGGGAAGTTTAGGTACTGGTCGTAGGTCCAGTCTTCCGGCAAATCGGCCTGGGTGTAGAGGCGCCGGATCGGCATTCCCGAAATCGTCGTGAAGCGAGCGTGACCGTGCTCGTCGAGGTTGACACCAGTGGGGGCACCGATCGGTTTTTCAGGAGATCTCTCAAGCGAGGGTCCGAGTGTCTTCTCGGCCCACTGTTGCTCGGAGGCGGATGGATGGCGGCTGTTCTCGAACAGATCCGTAACAGGACTTTCGGCGAGAGATTTTCTCGGTGGCTTGCTGCTATCAGGCATGTGCTTCCCCACGGGTCCGGCGGTAGACGGACGTTGCAGTTTAGTAGATGCCCGCTTGAGGAGCAAGGGAGCCGGTGCTGGCGCTAGCGGCTCCACTATGGTCCCGTTCCCAGTTAATCCGGCCGCCATTGTTGACAAGGGTGCCCGTTGATGGTTTGGCCGTTCCAATTGGCACTGACGTTCTGGTTGCCGCGGAACTTGCCTTGCGCCGTCACTCCCTGCTGGTTGGTGAAAGTCAGGTTGCTGCCGCGCTGGCTGATCAAGCCAGCATACGAACGATTGCCATCGCGATACCAGGTGCCTTCGAGGTTCCGACGGCGATGCAGTCACCACCACCGCCGCCACCTCCTCCACCATTGTCACATCCAGTCCAATACGTTCCGTTCGACCAATTGATCTGCCTACCGTCCGAGCGCGGCGTGCCCTCGACGAACTGCCATTGGGGGTCGAGTGATGGTGTTCGAGTCCATGGCCTCGAAGGTCCGGGGGGAGCGGCGGCGATAGATTTTGACATCCCGGGTTGCGGGCGTAAGTTCCACGATTCTCGTGTTCCACGATTCTCGTTGGCAAGTTCACACCAACGCCGATATAGTGACGGGCGGCACTGACGGGGTTTTGGGGGGACAAGATCAAGCTATGAGCCAGAGCGTGTTGTGTACAGACTGTCCGGACTGCTGTAGCGAAATCATCGTTAATTTGAAAACCTCGCATCGCCCATTCGGCGATTCGGAGAAGATGCTGTACCGGCTGGTGTGTACGACGTGCGGGCACTCATATGACGTGCACTTCGAAGACTTCGAACTGCGCGAGAAGTCAGAAGAAGAGGTCGCGGGCCGCAACCGGGTGACGACGTTCGCTCGAGATTAACGCAAGACAGACCCGATCGACGCTATTCGGACTTTGTCCCTCTGCTTGCCATCTCCCACGCCTTGGCATATTTCCAGCTCACATACCCGGCATGATAGAGGTGCAGCAGCAGGCCTTCGCGGCCGTCGAGAAATCCGCCCCGCAAAACGTAGTTGTACAGGAACGTGAGCTTGGGGCGGATCACAATATCGATGACGTTGAAATCGCGAGAGCGCTTTCGATGGGCCATTCCCGCGCCCAGCGACGAGTAGCGGTTCATGTGATCAATGTAGTTTTCCAGCGTGGGATAGGCGTGGTGCAACAAGTGGTAGTGCAGCCTAGCCGACGAGTCCTCGAGATGGATATCTTCGTGCACGAGGCGGTCCTCAAACTTGCCTTTTCCGCGGCGAACCAGACGTAGCTTGGGATCGGGATAGAAGCCACCATGTTTGATCCAGCGGCCAAGAAAAAAGTTCTTGCGGGGAATCCAGAAGCCGGCTACAGATGGATTGGCCGCGAGTACAGACTTGATCTCGTCGGCGAGCGCGGGCTCCACCTCTTCGTCAGCGTCGAGTGAAAGAATCCAGTCCCCAGTAGCTTTGTCGAGCGTGGAGTTCTTCTGCGCGGCGAAGCCTTTCCATGGCTCAACGAAAAACTGCGCATGAAATGATTCGGCGATCTCTCGCGTGCGATCGGTTGAGCCGGAATCGACGATGATGATCTCGTCGGCCCAGGCGACACTGGAGAGCGTGCGCTCCAGATTGGCTTCTTCGTTGAAGGTGATGATGACGACCGAGAGGCTCAAGCAGTCCATGCTAACCGCGCACGGCGCTTCCTAGAAACAAAAAAGCATGCCGTCGCTAATGGACGGCATGCCGAAGAGAATTCCCTACTGCGGTGGTTGCGGAGACAGGTTCTGCGTCTGAGAAGCTGTCGAAGGCTTCGGCTCCACTGGTCCTGGATTCTGTGGATTCACCGGAACAATACCGGGTACCTTCGGCATCGCTTTTACCTTGGCCGACTCCGCGTCTGCGATGTTGATGCCAAGCCTGCTCAGGGTATCAGCCGTGGACAGATCAAGTTGCACCATCGACTTCTCATAGTTCGTGGCTGCCGCCAACACATTGGACTCAGCCTGCGTGAGCGCACTGGAAGCCTGCAGCACCAGCGTCGAAGTCGATGCGCCCAGCGAATACTTTTTCTGCTCGGCGTCGAGGTTCTGCGAGGCATAGTCGCGAGCGGCCACGGCCGCCTGCAGGGCCGCGTAGTTCTGTTGCAAAGCGAATTGCGCCTGGCGCACCTGCAACGTGATGGTGTTTTCCTGCTGCTGAGTAGCAACTTCTGACTGCCGATATTCCAGCTCAGAACGTACTTGGTCGGCTTGAACCTGGCGGTTGCGAATGACGACGTTGATGTTTACACCAACACCCTTATCAGGTCCGCTGCTGTTGAACAGGTTCTGGAAGGCTGTGCCCCAACCTCCAGGCGGGATGGTACTGGTGCAATCGATGGCGTTAAGCGGACACAGGGGGTTTTGCTGGCCGGAGAGGCCGGACGCGCCATAAAACGCATAAAGGTCGACCGTCGGACGCAGCAAGCTCTTGATTGCCTGGACGCCGACTTTTTTGTTGGTGAGGTTGAGGCGCGACTGGATGATCTCAGGACGGTTCTGTAGCGCTTCATTGATCAGCGCTTCCACCGGCCGGACCTCAAAAGGCTCATTGATCTGCAGCGTGTCAGTCGGAATGACCGGAGCCACGGCAAGAATTGGATCAGCCATATTGCGCGTGATCGCGTTCTTCATCAGCAACTGCTGCAGTTGCAGATTGGTTTGCGACACGATCAGGTTCTGCTCTGCAGTCGCCACCGAACTCTTGGATTGCACCACGGTAATGGGCGCCAAGGTTCCGATGTCAACCTGCTTCTGAGTATCGGACAAGGTCTTCTGCGCCAGATCCAGAGCGCGCTGTTGCACCCGCACGTTTTCATATGCGTTGACCAGGTCCCAGTAGATGTTCTCGATCTGGGAGACCGTCGTCATGACCTGCAACTGGAATGCGGCATCCATAATGGCGCGGTTATTGCGAGCAATGCGAATCCAGCGCATGTTGGGATTCAGTCCGAACCCTTGCAACAAGTGCTGCCGCAACTGAAATCGGAACGAAGACGTCAAAGCCGGCGACAGGGTGTTGAGGATTGCGTTCGAGGTGCTTCGCGCGTTGTCAAATGCAAGCGTCATCAGGGTGCCAGTGGCGAATCCCTGTGTGTAGCTAAAGTTGGCGTTGGTTGTGTTCTGAATCAGCGTCTCGGTGCCGGTAAAAATGACGTTGGACTGCGGCGTGGTAGCGCGCTCACCGAGAACACTGCTGCCGCTCACGATGGGATCAAAGCTGTCGATCGTCGGACCTTCACCCGTGGTCGAGGACACAATGCCGGCCGCGCCTGCGCCGGCTCCGCCGACGGCAACGGCGCTGCCTCCAGCTCCGCCGCCGGTTGCACCCGTGGCCGAAGTTCCGGTGCCGCCGGCGGCCGTGCTCCCCGCAGCTCCACCCGGAGTTCCCTGCACGATACCGGCATTTACGCCAAGCGCTGGGTTGCCCGAACTGGTGCGCAGGATGTCGGTATCAGCCGTGTCGAGGTTGTAGCGCTGGATGGCGAGATCAAGGTTGTTCTCAAGCGCCAAAGCGATGGCAGCATTGAGCGACAGGTAGATCTTGCCGTCACGGATAACGGAATCGATCATGGCAGAATTCGTCAAATCAGCGGGAGAGACATTGCGGACGGTATAAGGTTGCCAGATCTTGGGGAACGAAGAGAGGCCCCTGGTGTAGTCATTCATCGAATACGGATGCGCCTGCGCGTTGTGCTGTGGCTCGGGCGCTTGTGGCATCGCTGGTACTGGCGTAGGAGCGCTGGTAGGGGTCGCTTGCGTAGATTCTTGCGTGGGTGGTGCAGGCTGGGCATTCTGGGCGAAACTCGGGGTCGCAAGAGCTCCGACACAAATCAACGCGATCAATCGGCGGACCGCTCCATTCACGAAACGAAAAACTGGCATTCCCTCTTCTCCAGAAAAGTGCATGTCAACTCAGTGTCCTTCGTGAGAATTCCTGTCGCCCGTCTCTAATACGGATTACACTCCGAGAAGGTTCAAACCCAACCTAGCGATAGACGGCGGAGAAATCGATTCGGGCCTCGTAACTTGCAGTAATGGCATAGTATAGCTGACACAGCACAGCGAATGCCGTGCGCCGGTGGCAGCTTTACACCTCTTTACATTCACCGGTGATGGGATGCTTTGCTACGAGGACGACTGCGTGCGCCGCAACCTGAAAATCACTCTGTCCTACGACGGCTCCGAGTTCCGGGGATGGCAGATTCAGCCCGGTCTCCCGACCGTGCAGGGCGTTCTCGCCAACTGTCTCGGACGGATAACCAGCGAAAAGGTTTTGCCGCAGGGGTGCGGCCGGACCGATGCCGGAGTGCACGCTCTGGCCCAGGTGGCGTCGGTGTCTCTGGAGTCGCCCATCCCGGAATGGAACTTGCTGGTTGCGTTGAATGACGTTCTTCCACCGTCGATTCGGGTAACGGGTGTAGAAAGGGTCGAAGACAGTTTTCATGCGCGCCATTCGGCGACGGCGAAGACCTATCGCTATCGCATTTACCGTGAAACGATCTGCCCGCCGTTTTTGGCGCGCTACGTTTGTCACGATCCTCATCCCATGGACGAAGACGCGATGATTCTAGCGTCGGAACACATCGTCGGGAGGTTCGACTTTACCTCGTTCGCGGCATCGGATCCGGAGCGCAGTGTGCGGCTGGGTGCTAGATTGCGCTCGCCCAGAACGGAACGCGCGCGATCAGGCGTTGTTGAGCAAGAACTGACAGACGTCACGACAGAAGGCGCAGATCTCGATGCCGATGAGGAAGATGCCTCCGACCATCTGACCATCAAGCAAGGGAACGTGCGCACCATTCACTCGTCGTTGTGGGCGCGCACGCCCGAGGAGTTCAGCTACACCGTTCGCGGCAATGGATTCCTGCACCATATGGTGCGAAATCTGGTGGGAACATTTCTCCAGGTGGGCAAAGGCTCGTTGAAGCCCGACGAAATCCCTGTCATTCTCGCGGCGAAGAACCGAAGCGCTGCCGGTCGGACCGCCCCCGCCTGCGGCCTCTACCTGGTCAGCGTGGAGTATGTAACGCCATGAGTACGATGACCCAAGTTGCTACCCGGGAAACCCTTATCAGCACCAATCCTGCCACCGGAGAAAAGCTAGCCGAACTGACTTGCGCCACCCCTGAGGAAGTCCGCGAAGCGGTACGACGCGCGCGGCAGGCACAGCCCGCGTGGGAAGCGACTGCAGTCAAAGATCGTATCGCTGTGTTGAAGCGATTTCAGCGCGAGCTCAGCGAGCAGCGCTTAGAACTCGCCAGGCTTATCTCTCGTGAGGCCGGTAAACCGACTGTCGAGGCGCTCAATACCGAGCTTGTTGTCGTGCTCGACTCGACCGAATTCTGCATCCGTACGGCGCATAAGTTCCTTCGCGACCAGACACTCCCGCACGACAACCTGGCCATGAGGACTAAGCGCGGCAGGCTAGTGCGAGAGCCTTATGGCGTTATCGGCATCATCGCCCCGTGGAACTACCCGTTCTCGACTCCGGCGATTGAAACGATCGGGGCTCTGGCCATGGGCAACGCCGTAGTTCTCAAGCCATCGGAGTTCACGCCCTTAGTAGCGTTGGAGTTGCAGAGGCTGTTGTTGTCTGCCGGGCTCGATCCCAACCTCTTGCAGGTCCTCATCGGAGCGGGCGCGGTGGGGGGCGCACTTCTTGAATCTGACATCGACAAGGTGATTTTTACCGGGAGCGTGGCAACGGGCAAGCGCATCGCTGAAGCCGCCGCCAAGAAGCTGTTGCCCATGGTGCTGGAACTCGGCAGTAAAGACCCGATGATCGTGCTGGAAGATGCGGACCTCGACGTTGCTTCCAGCGGCGCGGTGTGGGGAGCGATGATGAATTGCGGTCAGACCTGCCTGTCGATCGAGCGTTGCTATGTGCAACGAAGCGTGTATGAGAAATTCCTGAAATTGTGCCGCCAAAAGATCGAGAAGCTGCGCGTAGGCGAAGGCCTGAACTCGGAAGTGGAAATGGGGCCTCTGATTCATGAGCGGCAACTGCGTACGGTGGAAGAGCATGTCAATGACGCAGTGACGCGTGGCGCCCGGCTGCTCGCAGGCGGCCGGCGGCTTCCTGAACTTGGACCGAACTTCTACGCTCCGACCTTGCTGGCGGACGTAACCCACGCCATGCGCATCATGCAAGAGGAGACCTTCGGCCCCGCGCTGCCAGTAGCGCCTTTCGATACGGACGACGATGCGGTGTACCTGGCGAACGATAGTATATTTGGGCTCGCGGCCAGTGTCTGGACGGGTAACCGCAAGCGCGGCAAAGCCATTGCAGCCCGCGTTCGGGCCGGCACCGTCATGGTGAACGACGCAATTTCGGCATTCGGCATCGCCGAAGCTCCGCACGGTGGATTCGAACAGAGTGGCATCGGACGGGCCCACGGCGAACTCGGCCTGGCTGAGATGGTTTTAGTGAAGTATGTGGACGTGGATCTGCTGCCGCGTATGAAGAAGGTCTGGTGGTACGGCTATAGTGAGACGTTTCAGCGCCAAATGTCGGGGTTCGTCGACATGAGGTTCGGCCGCAGCCTGAGGGCGCGGATCAAAGGTGGATTCGCCACGATGAGCGCGCTCCGGCGAAAGAACCGTCTGTAGGTCGTCGCCAACGATGCGATACAATAGCCGGTCGCTTACCTATGCCTGAACCGGTCCAAGATCCCCCGCCACAGCTACCCAAGCACAAAGTGAAGTGCAAGATGCCGTTGCAGCGCGCCTGCAACGAGAAGGATGAGAAGGGAAAGCTGTGCGGCGGCCACCTGAAGCGATGGTACTACATGGCGGACATACTCGAGCAGGCATGCGGCGACGTGCGCGCGGCATACGGCGAAAATGGCGAGGTCTACCGCTGCGAGCATTGCAAGACGCTTTACCTGCCCGGCGCCGAAGAGCCGCGGGGTAAAAACGTCGCGGGAGTCGGTAAGCTGTCGGTGTTCGGCGTGACCGTGGTGCCGAAGACGCCTCCGCCGCCTGGATCGCCGGCTGCGGCGGAGAATAAAGAATAACCCTTAGGTGACCAGGGTTTGCAACGCCGCGGACTCTAAGCTCATCTGTGGGAGGCGAGGGAGAGTTTCGGTGCCGTGGGGGCGCCGTAGCTGCGAAAGAAACGGAAGAGGACCGTGTCAGCAGAAGTTTCTGATCTGATCTACGACTGGAACAAAGTCTACGCCGCTTCGATGAAGCCGGCAGGACGCGTTCTACTCAATGACGAGTCGCTGCGCGATGGGTTGCAGTCGCCTTCTGTCCAGGATCCCACCATCGAAGAGAAAATCGAGATCCTCCATCTGATGGAGTCGCTGGGAATCAACTCACTCGACATCGGGCTGCCCGGCGCAGGACCGCGCGCCGTTGCGCACTGTGAAGCTCTGGCGCACGAAATCGGCAGTGCCGGGCTGAAGATCAAGCCGAACTGCGCCGCGCGTACACACGAGAACGACATTCGCCCGATCGCCGAAATCGTGCAGCGCACCGGTGTGCCGATTGAGGCCGCGACCTTCATTGGGTCGAGCCCGATCCGTCGTTACACCGAAGACTGGACGGACGACTTTCTTCTCCGCACCACCGAAAAAGCGGTGAAATTCGCCGTTTCTCTTGGGCTCGAAGTGATGTATGTCACTGAAGACACGACGCGCTGCGATCCCGAGACCATTCAACGGCTTTATTCGAACGCGATCGATTGTGGTGCGCGCGCCATCGTGATCTGCGACACTGCGGGGCACGCGACGCCGATGGGCACGATCGCGCTGATGCACTTCGTCGTAAACGAAGTGGTGAAACCGTCGGGCCAGAACATTCGCGTAGAGTGGCACGGCCACTGCGACCGAGGGCTTGCGGTCGCGAATTCGATGGCGGCTCTTGTCGCCGGAGCCGAAGTCGTGCACGCAACCGCCTGCGGCATTGGCGAGCGCGTGGGCAACACCCAGATGGACCAGATGCTGGTGAATTTGAAACTCATGGGCATCGAGCCGTGGGCCGGCCAGGACCTGAGCAAGCTCAAGCAGTACTGTGAAGCCGTAGCGAATGCGACCGGTATTCCGATCCCGCCGAATTACCCGGTCGTGGGCGACGATGCTTTTCGAACGGCCACCGGCGTCCATGCCTCGGCCGTCATCAAGGCGTATCGCAAAAACGACGAGATGCTGGCCAACAGCATTTATTCCGGGGTGCCTTCCCATTACTTCGGAATGAAACAGATCATCGAGATTGGTCCAATGAGCGGAAAGTCGAACGTGCATTTCTGGCTGGAACGTCACGGTATCCCAGACACGCCGGAACTGGTTGAGCGC
>Ga0306921_10001388_pt1 | contig 23293 bp, 21 predicted proteins | sample sta12Cox44000080_FD_203760 | JGI IMG/M metagenome (GOLD analysis project Ga0306921, IMG submission 203760) | Lab enrichment of tropical soil microbial communities from Luquillo Experimental Forest, Puerto Rico - statoxic.12C.oxic.44.000.080 (v2)... | ecosystem: Environmental > Terrestrial >...
TATAGTCCTAGATTGTGCAGACGGGACTGGCAGGCAAGGTCGTCATCGTCACCGCCGCGACCGCGAACATCGGCCGGGGAATCGCGCTGGCGTTCGCCGCCGAGGGCGCCAAGGTGGTGATCGTCGGCCGCGACGCCGCCGCGGGCCAGCTGGTGGCCAAGCTCGCCCGCGAGCAGGGAGCCGCCGACGTGCTCTGGCGGCCCGCCGACATGACCGTCGACGACGAGGTGGCCGGGATGGTCGCCGATACCCTGGCTGCCTTCGGCCAGATTGACGTGCTGGTCAACAACGTCGGCGGGAACGTGGCGGTCACCCCGTTCGCGTCCTCGACCCCCGAGCAGTGGCGGGCCGACCTGGAGCTCAACCTGATGACCATGTTCCGGTGCACCCACCTGGTCCTGCCCGCCATGCTGGAACGGGGCAGCGGGCGGATCATCAACATCGGCTCGACCGCGGGATTCATCGGCGACCGGTTCCTGGCCGTTTACTCGGCGGCCAAAGGCGGGGTGCACGCGTTCACCCGGGTGCTCGCGCTCGAGCTGGGCGAAAGCGGGATCACGGTCAACGCCATCGCCCCGTACGGGACGCGGTCAGACGACCCGTACAGCGACATGAGCAGCGGCAGCCGGATCCATCCGGAGACCGGCGTGTTCGCGCGGGCCCGGGCGGAGAATCCGGAACGCTTCCTGTCGATCGGGCGGACCACCGCCTTGCCCCGCCAGCACGCGCGGCCGCCCGAGATCGGCGCCGCCGCGGTGTACCTCGCCTCCGACCAGGCGGCGTTCGTCACCGGGCACACTCTCCAGATCGACGGCGGGGTTTCCCTCGTTTGAACGGCCCCGCCCAGTCAGGTTCCCGGCCGCTCGCGCTGTGCCACTACACCATGGTCGAGCTCGACCCGCCGGCGTTCGTGGACGTGGCGGACCGGGCCGGCTTCGCCGCGGTCAGCCTGATGGTGCAGTTCCCGGCATCGCGCGGGCCGGGGTTCCCGGTGCTGGGCGACACCGCGATGCGGCGGGAGACAAGGCGCCGCCTGGACGACACGGGCCTTGTCCTGTTCGACGCCTCGACCTGCCGCCTCGAGCCTTACAGCGAGGCCGAAGACTTCCGGCAGGCGCTGGAGACCGCGGCCTACCTGGGCGCGCGTTCGGTCAACGTCAACGGCAACGACCCGGACGCCGGCCGGCTGCGCGACCGCTTCGCCGCCCTGTGCGACCTGGGTGCACAGTACGGTCTCGGCTTCGGCCTCGAGTTCATGATGTCCACGCAGGTCAAAACCCTCGCTGACGCGCTCGCGCTGATCGAGCGCTCCGGCGCGGCCAACGCGGCGGTCACGGTCGATGCCCTGCACCTGGCCCGTTCGGGCGGATCGCCCGCGCAGGTCGCCGCGCTTGACGCCGCGCAGATCTCCTACCTCCAGCTGTGCGACGGGCCCGCCAGCGTGCCGCCGCAGGGCTATGCCTGGGAGGCGGCCACCGAGCGGATGCTGCCCGGCGAAGGGGAACTGCCGCTGCGCGCCCTGGTCGAGGCGGTCCCTCCCGGCGTGCTGCTGGCGGTCGAGGCGCCGTCGCAGCGGCGGCGGGACGCCGGCCTCCCGGCCGACGCCTACGCGGCGCGGGCGATGGACTCGCTCATCCGCCTGCTCAGCGGCGGGCAACGGTAGATCGGCGGAGGTCGGCATGAAACTGGACGGCAAGGTGGCGGTGGTCACCGGCTCAGGCAACGGCATCGGGGAGGCGATCGCGCGACGGTTCGCCGCCGAAGGGGCCCGGGTCGTGGTGACCGACATCGAGCCCGAGGCCGTCTCGCGGGTGGCGGACGGGATCGGCACGGTCGGCCTCGCCGCGGACATCACCGAGCCCGCCAATGTCCGGGCCGTGGCCGAACTCGCCCGGACGACCTACGGGGAAGTCGACGTGTGGCTGTCCAACGCGGGCGTGGCCGGCCCGCGGCAGCCGGGGAACCTGCAGGACGACAGCCTGTGGGAGCTCATGTGGCGGCTGCACGTGATGTCGCACCTGCACGCGGCGCGCGAGGTGCTGCCGTCGATGATCGACCGCGGCAACGGCTACCTGCTGCAGACGGCGTCCTCGGTGGCGCTCTCCACCCAGCCGGAGAAGGCCGCGTACTCGGTGACCAAGCACGCCGCGCTCGCGCTGGCCGAATGGCTCGCCGTCCAGTACCGCCGGCTTGGCGTCAAGGTCTCCTGTTTCTGTCCGGGGCCGATGCTGACCCGGATGCTGCTGAGCAACGAGTTCGCGCCCGACAGCCCGGCCCTCGCCCAGGCGCTGACTCCGCAGCAAGTGGCCGATGTTGTGGTCGAGGGGATCGCCGCTGAGCGGTTCCTGATCACCACGCGGCCCGGCAACGAGCGCGTTCTGACCGAGAAAGGTACCGACTACGACGCCTGGATCAGCCAGGCCGCCGCCCAGTTCCTTGGCAGCCCGCCGCTGGCGGGGCCGTAACCACACGTTCGACCGTATCAACGCAGGAGCGCCGCATGAGCGAGACCACCGTGTACACCGACTTCCGGCTGCACGCCAACCATCTTGCCGAAACCGGGGAACGCAGCCCGGCCGAGATCGCGGTACGGCGCGACCTGGCCGCCGCCTACCAGCTGTGCGCCCTGTTCGGCTGGGACGACCTCGTGTACACGCACATCTCCGCGCGGGTTCCCGGGCCGGACCACCATTTCCTGGTCAACCCCCTCGGCCTGGGGTTTGACGAGATCACCGCGTCCAGCCTCATCAAGATCGACCTGGACGGGAACGTCATCGGTGACAGCGGCGGGTACGAGCCGAACGCGGCCGGCTTCGTCATCCACGGCGCGATCCACTCGACCCGGGAGAACGCCGGCTGCGTCATGCACCTGCACACAGAGGCGCAGATGGCCCTGTCGACGCTGCCGGAAGGCCTGCTCCCGCTGACGCAGCACGCGATGCGGCTATACGGCCGGATCAGCTACCACGACTACGAGGGCATCGCGCTGTCCAGCGGCGAGCGGGTACGGCTCATCGCCGACCTCGGCGACAGCGCGGCGATGATCTTGCACAATCACGGCAGCCTGACCGTCGGTGCCACCGTCGCGCAGGCCTTCGTCGAGATGTTCTACCTGGAAAAGGCGGCCCGCAGCCAGCTGCTGGCGCAGGCCACCGGGCAGCCGCTGATCATCTCGCCGCGCGAAACCATCGAGCTGACCGCGCGCCAGTGGCAGAGCCAGCTGGACTCGGGCATCGAATGGCCCGCCCTGCTGCGCCGGCTGGAGCGGGCGGCCGGGCCCGCCTTCGCCCAGTAACCGGCTCCCCTCCGGCCGGGGAACCGGCCGTTGCTCGTCTTCAAGCGCTAGAACAGAGTGCCTCCCGCGTACCAGCGCTCGAAAAGCTCCCTGGAGTCCCGTTCGGGCTCGAACAGGATGCCCGCGGGCGAGCGCGCGTAGGTGAATCCGCCGTAGCCGTTCTCCGGGGTCGAGCCCGCCAGCTCGATGGCCCAGCCCTGGGCGATTAGCTCCTCGCTGGTCCGGGAGACGTCCTGCACCCAGGCGCCGAAATGGTGCAGTCCGGCCCCGCCGCTGGCGGCATCCCAGTAGCTGCCCGGCGAGCCCTGGATCAGTTCAATGTGGGTCGGGCCCTCGACCGAGAAGCTGATCGTGATCTCGCAGTCCTGCGAGGCGCCGGCCCGCGGATCCCAGACGTTCATCGGCAGGCGCGCGGGCGTCGTCCAGTGCACTCCGGTCATCTTGGTCAGCTCTCGCTGCGCCTTCTCAAGGTCGGGTACCCGCACTCCGACGTGGAAGATCTCGCCCCAGTCGATGATCGGCAGCCCGGTGCCGGCCAAGTCAGTCATAGAATTCCCTTCTCGTGCTATGAGTCCGTGCTTACGGCCTCAGCGGCCACGTCGGCCGGGGACTGGCGACGAGGGCGGACCATCGTGGCTGCCGCGTCGGCGTCGCGCACCGTCAGCGCGGCCAGGGCGGCCGCGACGGCCACTCCGGCGCAGACCAGCAGCCCGGTGTGGAATGCCGGTATGCCGGCCTGGGCCTGGCCCGCGGCCGTGCCCTCCGGGTGGAGGGCGGACAGGACGGCGGTCAGCAGGGCCACCCCGACGGCGCCGCCGACCTGGCGCTGGGCGTTGAAGATGGTGGACGCGACGCCGGTTCGCTGCGCGCCGACCGTGGCGAAGCCCGCGGCCTGGCTGGGCATGAACACCGCGGCGACGCCGAATCCCATGACGAAGAGGATGACCCGCAGCAGCCACACGCTGCTGCCGGTGCCGGCGAACGACAGGACCACGGCGACACCGGCAATCAGCAGCAGGCCAGCCACCATGATCCGGCGCGGGCCGACGGCCGGGTAGATGCGCCGGCTGATGACCTGCGAGCTGATGATGACACCGACTGCCTCCGGGCAGATCGTGGATCCGGCCTCGAGAGCGCTGAAGTGGAGCCCGTTCTGAAAGAACAGGGACAGCAGGTAGAGCAGTCCGTAGAAAGCCACCGACGTCAGGGTCAGCACGATGCTGGCGGAGCGGAAGAGCCGGTCGGCGTAGACGCGCAGGTCGAGCAGCGGCGCCTTGGCGCGCAGCTCGATGACCACCATGGCGGTGAGCAGCAGCGCCCCCGCCACGATGCTGGCCACGACCGGCCCGTGCGTCCACCCGGTGTTCGGCCCCACGGACACGCCGTACATCAGCAGGCCGAGCCCGAGGCTTGACGTCACGAACCCGGCGATGTCAAAGCGCCCCGCCACCGGGTGGTCCTGGTCGGCGAGGAACAGCACGCCGAAGACGAAGGCGAACACCCCGATGGGCACGTTCACGTAGAACACCCACCGCCACGACACGTCGGTGACGAACAGGCCCCCGATGATCGGCCCGATCGCCGGTGCCAGGGCCGTGGGGATGATGAGGATCGACGATGCGCGTATCCGCTCCGACTGCGGGAACGCACGGAACAGCATCGTGAGGCCGACCGGCGTCATGAGGCCGCCGCCGATGCCCTGGAGCACCCGGAACGCGACCAGCTCATTCAGGCTGCCGGCCAGCCCGCACAGGGCGGACGCGGCGGTGAAGATCGCGATGGAGCCGAGCAGGACCTGGCGCGGGCCGAGCCGGTCCCCCAGCCATGCGGCGGCCGGGATGGACAGCGCCACGGCGACCTGGTAGCCGATCACCGTCTCCGCGACCCCGGCCGCCGACGCATGGAAGTCACGGCCGATCGTGGCCAGGGCCACGTTGACGATCGTGAGGTCCATCACCGCGATGAACATGGCCCCCGCGTAGACCACGCTCACCGCGGCTTTCTGGCTGATCACGCGGGATGACACGGACGGCTCACCATTTTTGTTTGACCGGTCGGTTCAATAAGTGGTTTTAACCGGACTTAAGCACAGTCGCTGCATCGTGTCAACCAGTGACAGCATGGTGCCCATGCGCCTCGACGGCGGCATCAAGCCGTATGGCGCTTATTGGGCACAGCTAAGCGGAACCGCTCAAGATGGCCTGAAATCAGGCGAGCTTGGCCCGGCCTGAGGCCCGGCCGCCCTTGGCCGCCCCGCTGTGCCTGGCCGGCCCGGCCGGGGCGGAGATGCCCGCGGTCAGGAACGTCACCAGGTCCTCAAGCAGGACCTCGAGCGGTGCTCCGAGGTCCCCGCCCGAGACCTGGACAGCCTGGTAGCGGGCGAGGGTGTGGATGGTGCTGGTCATCAGGACCAGCCAGCGTTCATCGAGGACCGCGGCCGGGCAGTCCGGGAGCAGCCGGCCGAGGAGGGTGCGCAGCGTGTTCACCGTGGCCGACGGGAGCCCCATCGTCTCCAGTCCCCGGTACCCGCCCCGCTCGGTGATATAGCGGGACATGAACGCCAGATAGTGACTTCGCTCTTCCAGGTGGGCGGCCAACGGCATGACGAAGACCCGCACCAGGTCGCAGACCTGGGGCTGCCCGCGGGAGACAAGGTCGGCGAACATCTCGACCCGCAGCCGCTCGCTCAGCGTGGCCCGGTAGGCCATGATCTCCCGGACGAGACTCTCCCGGTCACCGAAGTGGTACTGCACCACGGCGTGGTTCTTCTGACCGGCGGCGATGCCGATGTCGCGCAGCGGGACGGCCGCGATCCCGCGCTCCGCGAACAGCTGTTCGGCCGTGGTGAGCAGGTCCTGGCGCGTCGCGTCACCGCGGGAGTTGGCTCGCTCCCTGCTGGCCAGCCTACGATTCAAAGCTCACCTGAAGCTCCGGTCAACGTGCAGTGGTCATCGGCCGCGTCCGCATGGCGGCACGTCTCCGTCTCCGAGGTTACCGCGCCGACGGTGGCCCTGGCCGCCTGCTGGAACGGCCAGGGCCGGTCGGAGGGTGATCAGCCGGCGGGGCTAGGCGCCAACCGGGGCCTCCGGGCGGAGGTGGGCGGTCGGTTTGACGCTCACGTCCCAGCCGCTGGCCCGTTCCCGCAGCGCGCCCGCGGTGGCCTCCGCCCGGGGAATGTGCGCGAAGGGGTCGTACTGGAAGTGCTTCATGGCGTTCAGGTGGGTGATCTTGTCGATCTCCGCGTCGGAAAGCCCGCGCATGTAGCGCATCGCCATCTCCGGCGCCTCCGGCCACGTGGTGTCCGAGTGCGGGTAGTCGCACTCCCAGGTGATGTTGTCCGGGTTCATGTGGTGGCGGGTTTCGATCCCGACCACGTCGTCGATGAAGCAGACAATGACGTGCTCTTTGAACAGGTCCGACGGCAGCCAGTCGCCCAGGCTCATGCCTGACCAGTGCCGGGTGTGCTGGTAGAGGTAGTCGAGCCGCTCAAGGAAGTAGGGGATCCAGCCGATCCCGCCCTCGGACAGGGCCACCTTCAGCCGCGGGAACTTCAGGAACACCTTGCTCCACACCAGGTCGCTGGCCGCCTCGAAGGAACCGATGGGCGACAGCGAGTAGATGAGCTCGACCGGAGCGTCCGGTGACGTGCTCGGCGCCTTCGAGTTCGACCCGATGTGCATGCAGACGACGGTGCCCTCATCCTCGCAGGCCCGCCAGAACGGGTCCCAGTGGTCGGTGTAGATGCTGGGCAGGCCCAGGTCGTAGGGGTTCGAGGTGAAGGTCACCGCGTGGCAGCCCTTCTTGGCGACCCGCCGTACCTCCGCCGCGGCCAGCTCCGGGTCGGCCAGGATCGGGATTGCCAGCGGGATGAAGCGGCCCGGGTAGGTCCCCGCCCACTCGTCGATGTGCCAGTCGTTGTACGCGCGCACCATAGCCGCCGACTGCTCCAGGTCGGCGGTGCCATTGAAGAGCCCTCCCGCGAAGCGGACGAACGACGGGAAGCACATGGAGCCGAGCATGCCGTTGGCATCCATGTCCTTGACCCGGGCGTGGATGTCATAGCACCCGGGCCGCATCTCGTCCAGGCACACGGGGGTCATGCCCCATTCGGACTTGGGCCGCCCCACGACCGCCATCACGGCGGGGTTCGGGATCTCGAGCCCTGCGTACCGCCAGGCCATGGTTCCGTCGGCGCGAGAGACGAACTGGGGGGCGGCGTCGGCGTACTTGGTCGGCAGACGGCCGTTGAACAGATGCGCCGGCTCGATCACGTGATCGTCCACGCTGACTAGGACCATGTCTTCGGCTTTCATGCCGGCGCGTCCCCTTCCTGAAGTCAGTAAATCTGAACGCCTGCTCAGTTCAGAGCTTTCTTCAAAACGGCGTTCCTCAGGATCTACGACTACTAATTCAGCATGAATGCTGCATTCTGTCAACCGTCCGAGGGCCAGGCGTCGATGGCGGGCCGGGGGTTTATCTGTTTCTCAAATGAGCGTGTTTTAGATAGCAAACACATGTTCTAAATAGTATCCTTGGTCATGCGAATCTGACAGAATGCGCGCATGCGCAGGGCATCCACGTGACGACTGCGTACCGGTGGTGGCGGGAGGGCACGCTGCCCGTTCCGGCGCGGCAGGAGGAGGCCGCTGGCCTGTACGCGCGGGTGTCCTCCCGTGACCAGGAGGCGGGCCTGGACCGGCAGGCGGCCCGGCTGTCTGGCTGGGCGGCCCGGGCGGGCGTGCCCGTGGTCAGGGTCGAGGCCAGCGCCGGGATGAACGGGACGCGGGCGAGGGCCCGCAGGGTGCTGGCCGGGCCGGAGGTCACCGTCGTCGTGGCGGGGCACCCTGACCGGCTCGGCGGGATGAACAGCGAGCTGGCCGAGGCTGCCCTCGCCGCGCGTGGCCGCCGCCTGGTCGTCGTCGATGCCGCAGAGGTCACCGGTGACCTGGTGCGGGACATGACCGGGGTGCTGACCTCGTTCGGCGCCCAGCTGTACGGTGGCCGGCCGGCCAGGAACCGGGCGCTGAAGGCGGCCAGGTGCGCCTGGCAGGACATCGGGCCACGGGCCGTGGCCGGGGCTGGCCCGTGCGGCGGCACGGGGTGAGCCGGAGGCTGCGGCCGGTCGCGGCCCCCGTTCGTGGCAGCGGCCCCGGCCGGGACGCGGGTCCGGACCCGGCTGCGGGTCACCGAGGGCGACGCGGCCGTGCTGCGGGCCGCTGGCCGGCACCTGGGGTCTCTGGCGTCGGCGGACCTGGCAGCGCGCTGCGGGCAGGGCCGGCTCGGCGGGAAGGACCGGGCGGTGTCGCGGCGGGAGCGGAAGCGGGCTGTCACAGCCGGGTCATCGTCACGGTGGGCGGGCGCGATCACCCGCGTGTCCGATGATCAGCGGGATCTGGCCGAGCGGAACTTGCGCGGAACGGCAGTCGCTGCGGTCGCGGGTGCGGCGGATCGAGCGCCGTCTGGCGGTTCCCGCCGGGCAGCAGCAGGGACGGGCCAGGGGGTATGCGACCCAGGCGGAACGGCACAGCGGGCAGCAGCGGCTGCAGGTGCTGAAGGCCCGCCTGGCCCGCGCGGAACGGCGGGCCGGCGCCGGGCAGGTGAGCGTGTGCCGGGGCGGGCGGCAGCTCGCCAAAGCCCGCCACAACCTGGGCGCCGCGGGCCTGGCGCCAGAGCAGTGGCGGCAGCGGTGGGAAGCGAGACGGCTGTTCCTGACTGCCGACGGGGAGAAGGACAAATTCCTGGGGAACGAGACCATCCGGTGGCATCCGGGCGAGCTGTGGCTGGAGGTGAAGCTCCCGGCTGTGCTGGGGCACCTGGCGAACCGGCCGCACGGCCGGTACCGGCTGTCGTGCCCCGTCGGGTTCAGCTACCGCGGTGATGAGGTCGCGGCGCAGGCCGCGTCGGGAGCCGTCCGGTACGACATCACGTCCGACCCGGCCAAGAACCGTTGGTACCTGGACGCGAGCTGGCGCATGCCGCAGGTTCCTTCCCCGTCCCTGGAAGAACTGAGCCAAGCGCCGCTGCTGGCCGCGGACCTGAATCACGGTCACCTTGCCGCCTGGGTCCTGACACCGGACGGCAACCCCCGCGGCGCGCCCGTCACGGTCCCGCTCGGACTGGCCGGGCTGCCCGCGGCGCAGCGGGACGGCAGGGTCCGCGCCGCGATCAGCATGCTGATCCGCATCGCCCGCGAGCACGGGTGCCGCGCGATCGCGATCGAGGACCTCGATTTTGCCGGCGCGCGATCCGAGGGACGCGAACGATCCGGGAACCGGCCCTCACGCGGCACACGCGGGAAGGCGTTCCGGCGAATCGTGGCGGGCATCCCGACTGCGAGATTCCGCGACCGCCTCACCCAGATGACCCGTAACCAGGGCCTGGCCGTGATCACGGTTGACCCGGCGTACACGTCCCGGTGGGCCGCCGAGCACTGGCTCGCGCCGCTGAGGGAACAGAACGAGATCACCACCGGGCATCATGCGGCCGCAGTGGTGATCGGAAGGCGCGCGCACGGCCACAGGGCGCGGCGACGGGCAGGTGTGACACAGCCCCGACCAGAGGATCGTGGCGTGAGAGCTACCCCCACAGCACCCGCGGCCAGGTGCGCGGACAGGGACGGCGGAACCGCCAGGCCCCACGGCTGCCACCACGGTGGCGCAAGACCGGACAGGCCCAACGAGACCATCCGCCCAACCAGGCAGTCCACGACCGTTCGGGACCGCCGGATAGCCGGGAACATCTCCTGCTATCTCAATTAGGAACGGTACTTCCCTGACGCGCCGGGCTCGACTAAATTCGTTCTGACCGGTCCGTACAGAATCGCGAAGGTGCAGCACGCGGGTGGCAACGGCGAGCTACGCGGCGACCACCGCCGGAGTTCGCGTCGTCATCGCCGCCTACGCGCAGGCCGTCGACGACGGACGGCACGGCGGGCGCCTGGGCAACGGAGGCTGAAGGTGACGGCGGACTTCACAGAGCGGTACGGCCCCGTGGCGGTGGTCACGGGCGCGTCGTCCGGGATCGGCTACGCCTTCGCCGAGGAGCTGGCCGGCCGGGGCCTCGACCTCGTGGTGACGGCGCGGCGGCTCGACCGGCTGGAGGAGCTCGCCGCCCGGCTGGCCCGGCAGCACGGGGTCAGGGTGACGCCCCGCCAGTCCGATCTCGCCGATCCGGCGGCGCCCCGTGAGCTGGTGGACTTCACCGCGGGCATGGACGTCGGGCTGGTGATCAGCAACGCCGGGTCCGGACTGCGCCGGGCTCCGCACGAGGCACATGACGCGGCGGCGCTGATGGCGCTACTGATGCTGAACTGCCACGCACCGTCGGCGCTGGCCCACGGCTACATCCCCAGGCTCCGTGCGCGCGGCAAGGGCGGCATCATCTTCACCAGCTCGGTCGAGGGCGCGATCGGCGGCCCCTACTCCGCGGCGTACTCCTCGAGCAAGGCGCTGGTGACCGCGCTCGGCGAAGCCCTGTGGGGCGAGCTGGCGGATACCGAGATCGATGTCCTGACGCTGTGCCCCGGCAAGACGGTCTCCGAAGCTGCGGTTAAGCAAGGCTTCGACCCGTCAATCCTCGACGACGCCATGCCGGCTCGCGAGGTGGCCCGGCTGGCACTCGACCACATCAAGGACGGCCCGACCTACATCGCCAGCGAGCACTACGCCGCGATGATCGAGCAACTGTCCGCCCTCCCCCGCCGTCAGGCGCTGCTGGCGTCGGCGGCCGCGATGCGCAAGCACATGGCCGCGCGCGACGCTGTGAACGGGAAGTAACCGGGCAGGTTCTCGCCGGACGCGCACCACCTGTTCGTCCCCGGCATACGACGCGGCGACCTGCGGCTAGGCGCCCGGCAGCACGGAGCTGTCCTCAGCGACCTGGTGAGTAGCTTCCTCCGGGAGAGTCGCAACCGCCCGTTCCGCATCATCGTCAGGCTCGGCACGTACGGCGGCGAGCCGCTGCACCCGCCGCACCGCCGCGGACTGCTTTCCCGTCCGCTCGTGGTAGCCGCGGCGATCTCGGCCAGGTCGCGCCCTTTGCCGGGCACGACGGGCCGGCCTGGGTGCGGGCACGGCCCCTCGTGCGTCTGCGTGCGTCTGCGTTCCGGCAGACGGGTGTCAGCTCGGCGGCTGCCAGCCGATGTACTCGTCGGCCCGGCGGCTGAACAGCCATTTGCCGCCGGCCTGACGGAACACGTCGTAGTACCGGGCAACGATCTGGACCGACCAGGCGCCGCCGTCGCCCTGGGCGATGAACACCACGTCGGTGGTCGCGCGGGCCTCCTCGTCATCCCAGTCGGTGATCAGGACGTTGACCGGCATGTGGCGCTGCAGCCCCTTGGGCTTCCAGTCGTCCCAGGCGGCCCGGATCGCGTCCGAGCCCTCGAAGACGCCCATCCCGGGAACCTCCAAGACCGCGTCCGGCGTGTAGAGCGCCACGATGCCGTCGGTGTCGCCCGCGTCCTGGTGCTGCGCGTGCGCGGCGACGGCGGTGTAGACGCCCGCGAACACCTCCGCGTAGCTGGCCATCGGCGCCCCCTACTTGATCGCGATCGGGCTGAGCGGCGTGCCGACCGCGCCGGTGACCAGCAGGCCGGGGGCGACGAACAGGAACTCCCAGACGCCGTCGGCTTCACAGTCGGCCTTCAGCGCCTCGAAGTCGAACATCTCGCCCAGGGTCAGCCCGATGTCCCGGATCATCACCTGGTGCACCGGGATCGTCGCGCCGGGAACCGGGGTGGGCCAGACCTCGCCGTTGGACTGGTCGAGCGCCAGCGCCGCGATCTCGCTGCTGTGGATCCACCGGCACAGGTCCAGGCCGGGACCGGGCGTGTTGCCCACGTACTTCTGCCGGTCGCCCTCCCTGAACCACTTGGTCCAGCCGGTGCGAATGCACACGATGTCGCCCGACTCGACGCGAACCCCCTGCCGTTCCTGGGCCGCCTCGACGTCGGCGGTGGTGATCTCGTAGGAGTCCGGCAGCACCTCCACGCCCTTCAGCCCTGCGATGTCCAGCAGCACGCCGCGGGAGACGAGCTTGGTGGCGACCTGGGCGATGTCGTTCTTGGAGGCGCCCTGGAAGTTGTTGACCGCCCCGGCGGGCACGCCGTTGTAGAAGAACCCGTCGTAGCCGACGTGCGCCAGGCCGTCCCACTGGGTCGAGGCCTGCAGGCCCATGATGATGATGTCGTCGGCCGCGATCTGGCCGTCCTTGGCGTAGGACGAGTCCGACGGCAGCAGGGTGAACAGGTGGTGCGGGTTGCGCCGCCAGCCGCCGGGCGGGAACGGGCCGTCCTTGTCGAACGGGATGCCGCAGTCGATGGTCTTGCCGGTGCGCACCAGCTTGGCCGAGGCGACCAGCTTCTCCTGGGTGATGAAGTTGAGCGTGCCGATCTGGTCGTCGTCGCCCCAGCGGCCCCAGTTGCTCAGTTCCTTGCCGAGCTCGTGGTGCGGCCACACGGTGGTGTCGGTCATCTTCGGCCTTCCTCTCAGAATCGGTGTGACATGTAGCGGGCCGACCAGTTCAGCGTGCTGGTGGGCACGTAGTAGCTGGTCTCGTCGTTGATCGCTTCCCAGTGGGCGGCGACGTCCTCGGGCGTCGGCGCGACGTCGTCGGGGTGCAGGTAGCCGTCGGTGGAGGCGACGAACAGCCGGGCGAACCGCCCGCCGCCCGCCAGGTAGATCCCGGCGCTGACCGGGCAGCTCTCGTGGGCAAGGAACGCGACCATCGGGGCGACCAGCTCGGGTTCCATGTGCGGCGGCACCCCGGCCGGACGGTTCGCGCGCAGCTGGTCCATGCCCTCGGACGGGTCGCCCGCCATCCGCGTCCACGCGTTGGGCGCGATCACGTTGACCTTGATGTCGTGATCGCCGGCGGACTGGGTCATGGCCTGGGCCATGCCGATCATGGCGGACTTGGCGGTGGCGTAGCTGAGGTTGTCGGGCATGCCGAACATCCCGGTGGAGCCGGTCAGCACCACCCGGCCGTAGTTCTGCGCCAGCATGTGCGGCCAGGCGGCCTTGGTGACGTTGAACGTGCCTCTGACGTGCACCGCGAGGATGGCGTCGAGGACGCTGACGTCCACCTCGGGCAGGCCGCCGTAGATGACGTTGCCCGCGTTGTTGACGACGATGTCGACCCGTCCGAACTCCTTCACGGCCGCGTCGACCGCCTGCTGCCCGCCCTCAATGGTGGACACGTCGCTGGAGTCGGCGATCGCCGTTCCGCCGGCCTTGGTGATCTGGCCAGCCACCTCTTGCGCGGGCGCCGGGTCGTGCCCGGTGCCCTTGGTGCTGCCGCCGAGATCGTTGACCACCACCTTGGCGCCGCGCTGGCCGAGCAGCAGCGCGTACGCCCGGCCGATGCCGCGTCCCGCGCCGGTGACGACCGCGACCCGGCCGTCGAAGTCGAATTCGGTCACCGGTCACTCCTCTTCCTGGCCGGGGAAGAATCCGGCGTAGTCGCTCTTGACGGTGACCTCCATCAGCTCAAGCAGCTTGGGCCGTCCGAGGGAGTTGAGCAGGAAGCGGCGGGCCTTGCCGGGGATGTTGGTGCCGTAGAAGTAGCTCTTCTCGTTGAACGGCGACATGGTGACCGCCGCCTCGTTGACCATCGTGGTCCATTCGTCTTCCAGCCCCTTGGGCACCTCGATCACCCGGTGCCCGTGCTCGCGGGCGAAATCGATCAGGCCGGCGATGAAATCCGACTGGTCGCCCGAGTACCGCGGGTTGTTGCCCGCCGCGCCGTGCGGTCCGCCGGGGAAGAAGAAGTTCGGGAAGTGATGGCACATCAGGCCGAGGTAGGTGAGCGGGCCGTCGGCCCAGTACTCCTTGAGCGGCAGGCCGTCCCGGCCGCTTACTCCGAGCCGGTTGAGCGCGCCGGTCCCGAAGTCGAAGCCGGTGGCCCAGACGATGATGTCGAACTCCCGCAGCCCTGCCGCGGTCTCGATGCCGGTTTCGGTGACCGCGGTGATCGGCGTCTCGTTCAGGTCGACCAGCGAGACGTTGGGCCGGTTGAAGGCCTCGTAGTAGTCGGTCACGTACGGGGGGCGCTTCCCGGCGTAGCCGTGGTCGGTCGGGATCAGCTTCTCCGCCGTCGCCGGGTCGTTGACGGCGGCGCGGATCTTGCCGGCGACGAACTTCGACCATTCGGCGTTGGCGGCGGGGTTGAGCGTCATGTCCTGGTAGTTGGAAATGATCTTCCCGAACCCGCCGAGCTGCCAGACCCGCTCGTAGAAGGCCTGCCGCTCCTCGGGCGAGTCGTCGAAGGTGTTCTTGTCCGAGTGATCGTGCAGGAACCCGGACGGCGACTTGGCGCAGGTGTCGCGTATCGCCGCGAAGCCCGCCTTGAGCTCGGCCTGCTCCTCCGGCGTGATCGGCCGGTTGTTGAGCGGGGTGGCCCAGTTTGGCGTGCGCTGGTACACGGTCACCGAGGCGACCTCGGGGGCGATGACCGGGATGACCTGGACGCCGCTCGACCCGGTGCCGATGACGGCCACCCGCTTCCCGGCGAAGTCCACCGGGGTCTTCGGCCACAGGCCGGTGTGGTACGCCTCGCCGCGGAAGCTGTCTCGTCCGGGGATGTCGGGATAGAACGGGACCGACAGCACGCCGGTCGCCGCGACCAGGTAGCGGGCCCTGGCGCTGAACCCGTCCGCCGTGACCAGCCAGGTCGCCGACCCCTGGTCCCAGACGGCCGACGTCACCAACGCGCCGAACCGGATGTGGCGGCGCAGGTCGAACTTGTCGACCACGTGGTTGAAGTAACGCTCGTTTTCCGCCTGGCCGGCGAAGTGCTCGGTCCACTCCCACTCCTGGAACAGCTCCTGCGAGAAGAAGTACCCGTAGGTGTAGCTCTCCGAGTCATAGCGCGACCCGGGGTAGCGGTTCCAGTACCAGGTGCCGCCCACGCCGGTGCCCTGCTCCACCATCTGCACCGAGTAGCCCGCCTCGCGTGCCCGGTACAGCTGGTAGATGCCGGTCACCCCGGCGCCCACGATGAGGATGTCGACGTCCGCGTCCTGGTCCGAACCCATTGGCGTTCTCCCTGCTTGGCTGGCCGCGCTCAGAGCTGCACGACGATCGTCTTGGTGGCGGTGTAGGCGTCGAGCGCCTCGACGCCCTTCTCGCGCCCGTATCCCGACTTGCGGAAGCCGCCGAAGGGCAGCTCCACGCCACCGCCGGCGCCGTAGGTGTTCACGAAGATCTGTCCCCCGTCAACCTGTGCGGCAACGCGGTGCGCGCGCGCCAGGTCCACCGTCCACACCGCGCCGATCAGGGCGTAGTCGGTGCCGTTGGCCAGGGCGACCGCCTCGTCCTCGGTGCTGAACGGGGTGACGGTGAGCACAGGGCCGAAGATCTCCTCCTGGGCGATCGGCGCGGCCGGGTCCACGCCGTCAATCAGCGTGGGGGTGAAGTAGGCGCCGCCGGTGATTCCGTCGGGCTCCGCGACGGTGCCGCCGTAGACGATGTCGGCCCCCTTGGCGGACTCGACGTAGCCGCGCACCCGGTTCTGCTGCTTGCGGGACACCAGCGGGCCGAGGTCGGGGTCGGTGATGCCCGGCCCGATGGACACCGCGGCGAAGCGATCCGCGATGCGCTCCAGCAACTCGTCGTGCACCCGTTCGTCCACCAGCAGCCGGGATCCGGCCGAGCAGGTCTGCCCGGCGTTCTGCAGGATCGCGCTCGCCGCCACCACGGCCACCCGCTCGACGTCCGCGTCGCCGAACACCAGGTGCGCCGACTTACCGCCGAGCTCCAGCGTTACCGGCGCCACCCGCTTGGCGGCCGCCCCGGCGATCAGGCTGCCGACCTCGGTGGAGCCGACGAAGCTCAGGTGGTCGACGCCCGGGTGGGCGGCGAGCGCGGCCCCGGCCTCCGGCCCGAGCCCGGTGACCACGTTGACCACGCCCGGCGGCAGTCCCGCCTCGGCCGCCAGCCGGGCGAGGTAGACCGCCGTGCGCGGCGTCTCGTCGGCCGGCTTGAGCACCGCGCAGTTCCCGGTGGCGATGGCCGGCGCCACCCCGCGGCCGAACAGCTGCATCGGGTAGTTCCAGGCGACGATGTTGCCGGTGACGCCGAGCGGCTCACGGCGGGTGTATACGTGCAGATCGGGCCGCAGCGGGATGCTCAGGCCGTAGTACGACTCGATGACGTGGCTGTAGAAGCGGAAGTAGCGCGCGCACATCCGGGCGTCGGTGCGCGCCTGCGACAGCGGCTTCCCGCTGTCCTCGCTCTCCAGCCGGGCGAGCGTCTCGGCAGCGCCGTCGATCAGGCCGGCCAGCCGGGACAGCAGCTCGGACCGCTGCTCGGGGGTGGTAGTCCGCCACGCCCGGCCGGCGCGGCGGGCCGCCGTCACGGCATGGTCGATCTCCTTGCCCCCCGCCCGCGCCACATCGCCGAGCGTGGCACCGGTCGACGGATCGATATTCGGGTACGTCTGCGCCGATCTCACCGAGGCTCCGTCGATGAATGACTCGGTGACCTGGTCAGACACGAGGGTCACCCGGGACCAGGCGGGTGGTGAACCCCCACGGCACGCCGATGCTGGTGTCGGGGTCGGTCACCAGGGTGTCGGCGGTCCGCGAGCGGATGCCGACGCCCTGGAACTTCAGGTGCTCGGCGGCCCGGTCGAGGTCGGCCACCTTCCAGGTGAGCGAGTGGTAAGTGTCGTCGGGCGCGGTCGTCGTCCAGTCGGCGTAGGCGGCGGTGCCCTGGTCGGGGACCGCGACCTGCAGCAGCGAGTCGGCCAGGGACACGTAGCTGGCGGCGGCGCCGATCACCTCGTCGCGGCCCTCGTGGATGACGCGGCCGCCGAGCGCGTCCACCAGCGTGTGCAGCGCCCGCTGCGGGTTGTCGGTGAGCAGCGTGTGGAAAGCGCACCGCTCGAGGCCGAGCGGGCCCTCGGGTGCTGCCGCCGGCGTCCAGCCGGGCGCGTTGCGGTGGTCGAGCGCGAACGGGAAGTCGGGCAGCACTTCATGGCGCAGCCCGGCCGACTCCGGGACGGTGAAGTAGAGCGGCATCGCCCCACCGCCTGCCGACCGGGGCGCGTCCTCGCCCTCGGCGGGCTTGCCGTACTGGTCCACCATGGCAATCCCGGCGGCGCGGAGCGAACGGTACACCCCCTCGGAGTTCTCGGCGAACCAGCCGATCGTCTTCAGGTGCGGCTTGTCCACCGACGCGTACTGCTGCACGCCGTTCAGCACGTAGAGGGTGGGGGCGATGGTGTCCATCAGCACGTCGGCCATCGGGGTGAAGGTCGAGTAGGTGGTGGGGTAGCTGCCGGTCTCCCGGCCCTTGAACGTCTCGCTGATGTTGGTGCTGGGACAGCCGAACACCCGCTCGAACCAGTCCTCCACCTCGCCCAGGTCGGGCGCGTGGAAGCTGGGGTGGTACATACGCGTGATGCGGAAGCTCTCCGACATGCTGACCTCCTTGTTAGATGCGGTTACCGAGATTCCGGGCGCGCGATGCCGAGGTGCTCGCGCAGGGTCGGGCCGGCGTATTCCCGCCGGAACAGGCCGCGCTGCTGCAGCACCGGCACCACCATCCGGACGAACTCCTCGAAGGCGCCGGGCAGGTGGGTGGCCGCGAGGACGAACCCGTCGCAGCCGCCGGAGTTGAACCACTCCTCCATCTGATCCGCGACCGCGGTGGCGGTGCCGACGAAGCGCGGGCCCTGCAGCAGCGTGGCGCGGTGCGCGGCCAGGTCGCGGACGGTCACGTCACGGCCGAGATGCCGTCGCACGCCCATGGCCAGGCCGCGGACCCCTGAGCTGGCCGCCATCATCTCGTCGGTCACCACGTCGTCCAGGCCGTGCTTGGCGAAGTCGTAGTTGAGCAGCTCGGACAGCAGCGCGAGGGACGCCATCGGGTGCACGTAGGCGTTGAGGAACAGCCGCTCCTTCTCCTCGGCGATCGCCTGGGTCTCCCCCACCACCACGTACGCCATCGGCAGCACCTTGACGTCGTCGGGGTCGCGGCCGGCCGTCGCGATCCGCGCCTTCTGCTCCCGGTAGTGCTGCCGCGCCACCTCCAGGCCGGGGTCGCCGGTGAAGATCACGTCGGCCCAGGCGGCCGCGAACTCCCGGCCGCGGCCGGACGAGCCTGCCTGCAAGATCACCGGCCTGCCCTGCGGTGCCCGCGGCACCGTCAGCGGGCCGCGGACGGAGAACCACCGGCCCTTGTGGTTGACCTCGTGGACCTTGGCTGGGTCGGCGAACGTTCCGCTGCGCTGGTCCATGATCAGGGCGTCGTCGTCCCATGAGTCCCACAGCGCGGTGACCGCCTGGAGGAACTCGTCGGCCTTGTCGTAGCGCTCGTCGTGGTCCATGTGGGTTTCCACGCCGAAGTTCTGCGCCTCGGAGTCGTTGACCGAGGTGACCACGTTCCACGCGACCCGGCCGCCGGACAGGTGGTCGAGGGTGGCGAAGGTGCGCGCCACGTGAAACGGGGGGTAGTAGGTGGTCGAGTAGGTGGCCCCGATGCCGATCCGGGAGGTGGCGCCGATGATCCCGCCGAGGACGGCGGTGAGGTCGAGCTTGACCGGCCGGGCGCCGTGGCGGACGGCCTCGGCGACGGAACCGCCGTACACGCCGGGCATCGCGAGGCGGTCGTCGAAGAATACGCAGTCGAACTTGCCTTCCTCCAGCACCTTCCCGATGCGGGTGTAGTAGTCCATGGTGAGGAACCCGAGGTCGGCTGACGGGTACCGCCAGGATCCGGAGTAGACGGTCACGTTGCCGGCCTGCATGAAGCCGACGAGGGTCATCTGGCGGGTCATCCGGGAAGCCCGTTCCCTGACAAGCCGAGCAGTTCGGCCCGCGCGGCGACCGTGGCGGCGTGCCGCAGGTGGGCGGCGTCGACAAGCATCCCGTCCAGGCCACTGGCCCCTTTACCTGCCGACTCGGCCGCCCGGTAGGCGGCCACCAGCCGCTCGGCGTGGGCGACCTCGTCCGGGGTCGGGGAGAACGCGGTGTTGGCGATCTCCACCTGGCTCGGATGGATCGCCCACTTCCCGAGGAAGCCCATGGCGGCGGCCCGCTCGCAGGCGGTGCGGTAGGCCTCCGGGTCCTGGTAGTTGGGGAAGGGGGCGTCGATCGCGTCGACGCCGGCGGTGCGGGCGGCGACCAGGATGCGGGCGCGGGCGTAGTGCCAGATGTCGCCGGGGACGGGCACCACCGGGTCGAAGTTCGTGTCGACCCGCGCCCCTTGGGAGGCGGAGAAGTCGCCAGCCCCGAAGATGATCGCCTCCAGCCGGTCGCTGGCGGTGGCGATCTCGTCCGCGTGCTGCAGGCCCTCGGTCTCCTCGATCAGCACTTCCAGCGCGATCCGCTTGCGCAGTCCGAGGGCCTCCTCCAGCTGGGTGAGCAGCACGTCGACCCACCATACGTCCCGCGCCCGGCGGACCTTGGGCACGATGATCACGTCGAGCGCCTCGCGGGCGGTGGTGACGACCTCGATGACGTCGCCATAGGCCCAGTGCGTGTCGATGCCGTTCATCCGGATCGCCCGGGTGGTGCGCCCCCAGTCGAGGTCGCGCAGCGCGCGGGCCGCCTTGCCGCGCGCCTTCTCCCGTTCGGCGGGCGCGCAGGCGTCCTCTAGGTCGAGGAACACGAGGTCGGCGCCCGAGGTGGCGGCCTTCGCGAACATGTCGTCGTTGCTGGCCGGGGTGGCCAGTTCCGAGCGGCGCGGCCGTGGACTCGGCGGCATGTCAAACCACTCCCTGTTCGTGTAGTTCGTGCAGGCGGTCGTTATCGAGGCCGAGCATCTCGTGGTAGACCTCTGCGTTGTGCTCCCCGAGCCGCGGGCCGAGGTGGGTGACGGAGCCTGGGGTGGCCGAGAAGCGGGGAACGGGCGCCTGCACCCGCATCGAGCCGAGTTCTGGATCCGGGACCGACGGATAGATCCCGCGCGCCCGCAGTTGCGGGTCGTCGAGTAGCTGCTCGGCGTCGTAGATCGGCGCGGCCGCGACGCCCGCTTCCTCGAAGACGGCCAGGGCCGCGTCCAGCGTGCGCTGGCCGATCCAGTCCGCCATGATCGCGTCGATCTCTGCCGCGTTCCGCAGCCGCTGCTGCGCCTCGGCGAACTTGGGGTCCAGGGTCAGCTCCGGCCGGCCCACCGCCCGCAGCGCCCGCATCGCGATCGTAGGGGCGCTGCCGGACATCGCCAGCCAGCGGCCGTCGCTGGTCCGGTAGGTGTTGCGCGGTGCGCTGATGTCCCACCGGTTGCCGGTCCTGACCGGGATCGTGCCGAGCTGGTCGTAGGTCAGCACCGACTGTTCGAGCAGCCGGGCCAGCGGCTCGATCAGGTTGATGTCGATCAGCTGCCCGCTGCCACCACCCGGGCCGCCTTGGGTGTCGCGGTGGTAGAGCGCCATCATGACCGCGTAGGTGGCGGTCAGCGCGGCCACGCCGTCCGCGAGCATGAACGACGGCAGGGTCGGCGGGCCGTCCGGGGTCCCGGTGAGGTGCGCGAAGCCGCTCATCGCCTCGCCGAGGGTGCCGAACCCGGGCCAGTCGGACTTCGGGCCGTCGGCGCCGTATCCGGTGACATGGACCATGACCAGCCCGGGATTACCGGCCGCGAGGCTCCCGTACTCTAGGCCCCACTTGTGCATCGTAGACGGGCGCAGGTTCATGATCACCACGTCCGCCTGCCGGGTGAGCGACCGCAGCAGGTCACGCCCCGCCTCGAGCCGCAGGTTGAGGGTGACGCACTTCTTGTTGCGGGCCACGCTCTTCCACATCAGCCCGACCCCCTCGCGCTGGGCCCCCCACTGCCGCAGCGGGTCGCCGCCGTCAGGCTGCTCGACCTTGATCACCTCGGCCCCCTGCTCGCCCATCCAGGTGGCGATCAGCGGCCCGGCCGCGAGGGTAGCGGCGTCGATCACGCGCAGGCCGGCGAGGGCACCGTCGGTCACTGATGACTCCTTGGTCGGGCAATCACGGGCGTCTGCCGGGGCGGTGAACCGGTGGAGCCCGCGATGTGCAGCACGGCGGGCACCTGGTGCGGTCCGGCCGCGGGCGGCTGGGTGCCGACCTCGCGGGCGTCGAGCGCACGCAGCAGCAGCCGGGCGGCCCTGCTCGCCAGCCCGGCGTACGGGACCCGGACCATCGTCAGGGGCGGGTCGGCGAGGACGAACCAGGCGGGGTCGCCGTAGACCACCAGCGACAGGTCGTCGGGGAGATGGCGGCCGCTGGTGCGGACCGCGGCGGCGGCGCCGACCGACAGTGAGCCGCTGCCGACGACCAGCGCGGTGAACGGGAGGTCACCGGCGAGCAGCTCGCGGGCCGCGGCCCCGCCGTTCTCCTGCGTCGGTTCCACCAGCCGGATGGTGATCCGGCGGGGATCGAGGCCGGCCTGGGCGACGCCGCGGCGGATGCCGCGCAGCCGGGTTGCCCCGTTGGACAGCTCCCGAGGGGTGCCCAGGTACGCGATGTCGGTGTGCCCGAGCCGGGCTAGGTGCAGGATGCTGTCGGTCAGCGCCTGCTCGTCGTCGCTGAACACGCTGGGGGCGTCGATTCCGGATACCCGGTGCAGTTCGACCACCGGGAACTCCGCCAGCAGGCGGCGGGTGTCGTCGAGCACATGCGTGCTTGGCGAGATGACCAGCCCCGCGATCCTGGTTCCCACCAGGTCGCGGAGCTGCTGATACTCACGCTCGGGGTCGTTCTCGGTGATCGCCAGGATCATCTGGGTGCCGGCCGCGGACAGCAGCCGTGCGCACTCGGCGGCGACCGCCGAGTAGGCCGGAGTGTCCACGAACGGGATCACGAACCCGACGAACGCCCGGCTGGTGCTCGCCGACAGCGCCCGGGCGAGGCGGTTGGCGACGTACCCGCGCGCCTCCGCGTGTGCCCGGATGCGGTCGGCGAGCTCCCGACGAACCGAGGGGCTTCCGTTCAGCGCGCGGGAGATCGTCGCGGTGGAGACGCCCAGGTCACGGGCCATCTCCACCACGCCGACCGACCTACGCCGCCTGCGGGACGCCATCTGGCGGCTCCTTGCTCGTCGTCTGTCGCATGCCGGTTCTGCTACTTCTGCTACGAGACGTGCATCTTGATCGTCGTGAGGTTGGCGTTGCTGCAGTTGAAGGTGCCGGGCTTGACCGGGTCCACCCGCTGCCACACCCCGTTCTGCAGCTGCACGACTATCTGGCAGGCGGACGGAATGCGGTTGCCGACGTCGGTCGCGCCGATGATGCCCTGGGCGGTGAACGCATGCTCGTTGTTGAGCGCGGCGAACAGCGTCTTCCGGTTCAGCGTCCCGCCGGTGGCCACCGCCTTCTGCACCGCGTCCTGGAACAGCAGGGCCATGTTGAAGGAGTTAATGGCGTTGTTATTGATGTTGTTGACCCCGCCGAGCTGGGTGACCAGCTTGTTCAGGGTGGGGTTGTCCTTGTAGTCGCTCAGGTACGGCAGGTTCAGCATCAGCGCGTAGGTGCCGTTCACCGTCGCGCCGCCCTGCTGGTAGAAGGCCGGGTCGTAGCAGCCCGAGTTGCACTCCCAGACCTTGACCGTGTTGACCCCCTGCAGCTGAGCCTCCCGGCGCATCAGCACCATGCTGGCGGTGGTCACGTCGACATAGACGAACGAGGAACCCGATGACTTGATCACCTGGATGAACGGGGTCAGCGCGCTCTGCGGCGCCGCGCCGCTCAGCGCGTAGAAACCTTCGCCGTCCTTCTTGATGCCGAGGTTGCTCTGCGCCTGGAACAGCGGCGTCTGGGTGATCTTGAACGTCGGGTCGTCGCTGTCGTAGAGCCAGATGCCATGCAGGCCCGAGTTGTTCGATGTGAAGTACCGGGCCTCAGCGAGCGGCACCACGTACGTGGACGGGTTTTGCGTCGCCGTCTTGCAGTACGCGCCGAGGCCGGCGGTGAGGTACGTGTACGGATCGCAGGCCTGCGGGGGGAAGGCGAAGGCAGCCAGGTTGGCGATGCCGACCGCCTCGCCCTGGGCGTTCTTGCAGCCGTCGATGTCCTTGAGGTCCTCCAGCG
>Ga0306921_10001390_pt1 | contig 23292 bp, 36 predicted proteins | sample sta12Cox44000080_FD_203760 | JGI IMG/M metagenome (GOLD analysis project Ga0306921, IMG submission 203760) | Lab enrichment of tropical soil microbial communities from Luquillo Experimental Forest, Puerto Rico - statoxic.12C.oxic.44.000.080 (v2)... | ecosystem: Environmental > Terrestrial >...
GGCGGCGCCGCGAAAGCAGCGCCGGCAGCGGCCAAATAAGAACAATCAAAGTTTGAAACAGACGATCGACAATGTCGCGGCGGAGGAGAGTTCACAAGAAAGAGGAGCACGTCGATTCCCGATATGGGAGTCCGGCGGTGGCCCGTCTTATCACGACCGTAATGAAGCGCGGCAAGAAATCGCTCGCCGAACGCGTCGTCTATACCGCGATCGATAAGTCGCGCGAAGGCTCTGACTCAGTCGATCCGCTGGAGATTGTAAACAAAGCAATCGAGAACGTTCGTCCGCGGCTTGAGGTGCGTTCCCGCCGGGTTGGTGGCGCTACGTACCAAGTGCCTATGGAAGTGGCGCCCGCGCGGCAAATCTCACTAGCCACGCGCTGGATCGTGAGATTTGCTGACGGCCGCAAGGGCCTAAAATTGGCTGACGCGCTGGCGCAAGAACTCAAAGACGCCGCTGCGGGCCAGGGGAACGCGATCAAAAAACGCGACGATACACATAAAATGGCGCAAGCGAACCGTGCGTTTGCGCACTTCAGGTGGTGACGATTATGGCGACGGCGACGATGGAACAGAAGAAAGCTGCGGCGAAAGATCCAAACTCGCCGGATCGCAACTTTCCGCTGGAACGGACGCGGAACATTGGGATCGCGGCGCACATCGATGCCGGCAAAACAACGATTACCGAACGCGTTCTCTTTTACACCGGCATGATCCACAGGATGGGGGAGGTGCATGAGGGCACCACCGTCACCGATTGGATGGAGCAGGAGCGGGAACGTGGAATCACGATTACGTCCGCAGCGACGACCTGCACGTGGGCGCAGCGAAAGGAAGAAGGCGTTTACAAGATTTTTGAAGGCGTCAAACAGCGCATCAACATTATCGACACCCCAGGCCACGTCGATTTTACCGCCGAAGTCGAGCGTTCACTCCGTGTGCTCGACGGTGCGATCGCAGTTTTCGACGGTGTGGCGGGTGTGCAGCCGCAATCAGAAACAGTCTGGCGTCAGGCCACCAAGTACAACGTCCCGCGTCTGGCTTTCATCAACAAGATGGATCGCGTCGGCGCGGATTTCAAAATGTCGGTCGATAGCATTCACAAAAAACTCGGCGCGAACGCGTGGCCGGTTTTGCTGCCGCTCGGCAAGGAAGATCAGCTGCGTGGCCAACTCGATGTCATTAACAGGAAGGCGATCATTTATGCTGAGAACGATCAGCTTGGATCTACCTATGAAGTCACCGATTTGCCGAAGGAGTACGTTGATGCGGTTGAAGAGGCGCGCAACGAACTAATCCACCACGTTTCTCATATCGACGACGAAGTTGCCGAGGCGGTGCTTCACGAGCGTGAAGTCACGCCGGAGTTGTTAAAGGCCGGCATTCGTCGCCAGACGATCGCGAATAAATTCGTGCCGGTCATTGGCGGCTCCGCTCTCAAGAATATCGGTATCCAATATTTGGTCGACGCGGTGGTCGATTATCTGCCGAGTCCGCTAGACATTCCGCCGGCCAAGGGTCAGAACCCCGACACAGGCGAGCCGATGGAAGCCGTAACCGATGACCACGGCCCGTTCTGTTCCATCGCGTTCAAGCTGTGGAGCGATTCGTTTGTTGGGAAACTCGTGTTCTTCCGCGTTTATTCCGGCACTCTCAGCAAAGGCGACACTGTTTACAATCCGCGTACGAACAAACGTGAGCGGATTTCGCGTTTAATTCAGATCCAGGCGGACAAACGCGAAGACATCGAGACGTGTTACTCGGGCGATATCGCCGCGATTGTTGGAATCAAAAACATTACGACTGGCGACACGCTCTGCGATGAGGACCACCCAATTCTTCTCGAGCCGCCATCGTTCCCCGATCCGGTTATTTCAATGGCGATTGAGCCGAAGACGAAATTGGACCAGGAAAAAATGGCGACTGCGTTGCAACGCCTCGCGGAAGAAGATCCGACTTTCCGCGTTTACACGCACGAGGACACCGGCCAGACCATCATCGCGGGAATGGGGGAGTTGCACTTGGAAATCATTCGTGACCGCATGTTCCGCGAGTTCAAAGTACAGGCGAACGCCGGCAAACCGCAGATCGCGTACCGCGAAACCATCACCACCGGCGCCCATGGCGTTGGCAAATTGATCAAGCAATCAGGCGGCCGCGGTCAGTATGGGCACGTGGAAGTGGACGTGCGTCCCGCCGAGCGCGGCAAGGGTCTCACTGTCGAGAACAAGATCGCGGGCGGCATCATTCCGAGGGAATACATCCCGGCGGTGAAGAAGGGCATTGAAGAAGCTGTGCTCAATGGAGTACTGGGCGGTTATCCGATTGTCGATGTGGAAGTGGACATCGTCTATGGTTCGTTTCACGAAGTCGATTCCAGTGAGCTCGCATTTAAGATGGCATCGATTTTCGCGATGAAGGACGGCTTCAAGCAGGGCAAGCCGATCCTGCTGGAGCCGATCATGAAGGTCGAGAACATCACGCCGGAGGAATATCAGGGGGATATTTGCGGTGACTTAAGCCGGCGACGCGGTGCGATCAACAGCATCGAGACGCGAGGCAACTTGGTGATCATTCACGCGATGGTGCCGCTCGCGGAATTGTTCGGATATGCAACGGCGATCCGCTCTTTGTCGAAAGGTCGCTCGAGTTATTCGATGGAGCCATCGCACTTCGAGCCGGTCCCGGCAAATCTGGTCGCAGCCATTCTTGATCAAAAGGAGGCGAAATGAGCAATGGCCAGCGCATTCGAATTCGCCTGAAAGCGTTTGATCATCGCATGCTGGACCAATCCGCCATGGAGATCGTGGATACTGCCAAACGAACGGGCGCGCGTGTAGCCGGGCCGATTCCGCTGCCGACGTTAATTGAAAAGTTCACGGTGAATCGTTCCCCGCACGTGGATAAAAAGTCGATGGAGCAATTTGAAATTCGCACTCACAAACGGTTGCTGGACATCATCGAACCAACCGCGAAAACAGTAGACGAATTGAAGAAACTGAATCTGCCCGCGGGCGTTGACATCACGATTAAAATTTAAGCGGAGGCACTTCTGAAATACTTGCGATTGCATGGTCATGAGCATCGGACTTCTAGGACAAAAAATTGGTATGACCAGCGTTTACGACGCCAAGGGTCGGCTGTGTCCGGTGACTGTGATCGCGGCCGGCGATAACGTTTTATTGCGCCGTTTAACTCAAGAGAGGGAAGGTTATTCGGCGGTGCAAATCGGGTTCGGAGTGCAAAAGGAATCGCGCGTGTCGAACGCACTGGTGGGTGAATTCAAGAAGGCCGGCGCCGAGCCGCAGCGATTTGTGCGCGAATTTCGCCTGCAAAACGATCTTCCTGAAGGCGACATCAACTTGAGCGTTACGCAATTTCAGGCCGGCGACTTCGTCGATGTGATTGGCCGCTCGAAAGGCAAAGGATTTCAGGGCGTGATGAAAAAGCACAATTTCGCTGGGCAAGGCGCGGCGCACGGTTCGAAAATGCACCGGCGCATTGGCGCGGTCGGCAATCGTTCCACGCCGGGACGCATTTGGAAGAACCAGGGTATGCCCGGACACATGGGCGATCGGCGTGTGACAGTGCAAAATCTTCAGGTGATGCAAGTGCGCGAAGCGGAAAAAATTATTCTGGTAAGCGGCGCCGTGCCGGGGGCGAACGGTAGTTATGTGATCGTCCGACCGGCGATTAAACATCCCGAACGCGTATTGGCCTTACATGCTGAGCACCGAAAGCATGAGGAAGAAGAGAAGGCGAAGAAGCCGAAAACTCTACGTGAAATGGCGCAGAACAAATGAGCGCGAAAGTTTTAACTAAAGCCGCAGCGAAAGAAGCGAAGCTCGACATCATCGAGGATGGCCGCGGCACGCAGGCTGTGCACGATGTGGTCGTGGCAATGCGCGCTGCGCGGCGTTCCGGTTCTGCCAACACAAAGAGCAAAGCCGAAGTGGATTTGTCAGGCGCAAAGCCGTGGCGGCAAAAGGGGACTGGTCGCGCCCGAGCCGGTTACAAATCGTCCCCGATTTGGCGAGGTGGCGGCGTCGTTTTTGGCCCGAAGCCGCGCGATTATTCGAAGAAAGTTGGAAAGTCGGTTCGGCAACTGGCGTTCCGCAAAGCGTTGAGCGAACGCATCAACGCCGGGGATGTTTTGACCATCGACAAATTCGTTGTGTCTGAGCTAAAGACGAAAGCTTTGGTCGACCTTCTCAGGAAACAAACCGACGCCGAGAGAGTCCTCGTTGTTTCCGATTCGTTTGACGAGAAAACGTGTAAGTCGGCCCGAAACGTGAAGCAGGTGACGTTAGCCACTGCCTCGGATGTGAACACGGAGCAATTGCTCTCGTTTCAGAAAATTCTCGTTACTCAGAAGGCCTTGGAAAAACTGGCGGAAAGAACACGCCCGCCATCACCGAAAGCTACGACGCAAGAATGAACGAGCCACATGACATCATTAAGACCGCTTCATTGACGGAGAAGTCAACGCTCATGAGCGAGAAGCAGAACAAGTATGTCTTTCGCGTCAGCCCAAAGGCGAACAAGATTCAGATCAAGAATGCAATCGAACAGCTGTTTCAGAAAACAGTCGTCGATGTGAACACTTGTAATTACGTCGGCAAAGAAAAACGCCTGCGCGGGCCTCTTGGGCGTCGACCGCGTTGGAAGAAAGCGATAGTGACTTTGAAGGAGGGCGAGAAGATCGATCTGATATGAGCGCCTTTCAAATTAATCACAGCATTGTCCTCCTGAGCCGCGCAGACGGCGAAGGATCTCAGGATTTATTGAATGCCATCTGCCGAGGAGAATTCCAGAGATTCCTCGCTTCACTCAGAATGACAATCTAGAACTTATGGCACTCAAAGAATTTCGCCCACTAACGCCGACCCAGCGTTTCAAGTCGCTGCCTGCGTTTGATGAAATTACCAAGTGGCGGCCTGAAAAGAGTCTTCTCCAACCAAAGAAAAGGAGCGGCGGTCGCAACAATTACGGTCGGCTGACATCGCGACACATCGGCGGCGGTCACAAACATAAGTATCGCAAAGTCGATTTTAAACGGCGCAAGCACGGTGTCGCGGCGGAAGTGATCGCGATTGAGTATGACCCGAATCGCTCGGCGCGCATTGCTCTCATCAAATACGCCGATGGCGAACTAAGCTACATTCTCGCGCCGAACGGTCTTCAAGTTAAAGCGACTGTTGTTGCTGGAAATGATGTTCCACCTGATTTGGGGAATTCGCTGCCGCTTCGCGCGATTCCTCTGGGCACGAATGTTCATAACATTGAATTGACTCCCGGCTGCGGCGGCAAGGTCGCGCGCAGTGCGGGGCAACAGGCGACACTTACCGCGCTGGAAGCCGGTTACGCGTTGGTGAAAATGCCTTCGGGCGAAATTCGCAGGATTCACGAGAACTGCTTCGCGACCATTGGTCAGGTTGGCAATGTCGATCATATGAACGTTTCGAGCGGCAAAGCAGGACGTACTCGCTGGCGAGGCCGACGACCGCATGTGCGCGGGATGGTGATGAACCCGATCGATCACCCGATGGGTGGCGGCCAGGGGAAATCAAAGGGAGGCGGCGGTCGTCATCATCCAGTCAGTCCCTGGGGACAGCTGGCTAAAGGCTTCAAAACGCGTGCGAAACGTAAACCGAGTGACCGATTCATTTTGGAAAGGAAACGAGCAAAGAAGAAAATGTAGCCGTGAATCATAATTGGTGAATCGAGATTCGTGGGATTCTCGATTCTCGATGTAACGAATCTCGGTTAACGAATCACTTGCATTTTATGGCTAGATCGTTAAAGAAAGGACCCTTCGTCGAGTCGCATCTTCTTGAGAAGATCGACAAGATGAACGCGTCGGGCGTCAAGAAACCGATCAAGACCTGGTCGCGACGCTCGATGGTGACGCCGGACTTTGTCGGCCACACGTTTTTGGTGCACAACGGAAAAACGTTTAGTTCCGTTTTTGTGACCGAGAATATGGTGGGCCACAAGCTGGGCGAATTTTCGCCTACACGCGTGTTTAGAAAACACGGTTCGCACACGGCGAAGGTGACCAAGTAATTGCGGATTGCGGATTGCAAATTGCAGATTGGCAGCTCGCGGCTACGTCGCGGGGTCGTGCGATTTGCGATTTGCAATTTGCAATTTGCAATTGGGGTTTGCGCGTACGCGCAGGGGAACAGTTCTTTGTTAGAATCCAAAAGTGAAACCGTAACGCGATCCGCAGCGGTGGAGCCTGCGACAGCAGAAAATGAGGAATTGCGGAGGCAATTGTTCATTGCGCAGGAATCTGTGAAGGCGTTGACGAGTAGCCTGGCTGAATCAAATGCGGAAGCGGAAGAACTGCGCCGCAAGTATTCCGATCTACAGTTGCGAATGGAGGCGCTGGGTCTGGCATCGGCGAATAAGGACCGGGCGAAATTGGAGCAGCGTTTGCTGGCGGCGGTGAGCGATCTTCAATTGGCGCAGAAAACGCGCGACGCGTATCGCGACCAGATGCTGCGGCTAAACGAAGCGATTTTGCGCTACATTAAAACTTCGCAAGGCGACGACGCGCAGGCGCGAATGGATCTTGAAACGCAATTGCGCGGTACGAACGAGCTGGTGACGAAATCGACAAATCCCCCGGAGGCGCCGGAGCCGGGTTTAATGAACGGTAGCGTGATCAGCGTGAAGCAGGAGTGGTCATTTGTTGTCGGCAACCTTGGCGAAAAACAGGGAGTTAAGATCGGGATGCCGATGCGTGTGATGCGCGACGATCGAAAGATTGCGACGCTGCGGGTGGTCGATGTGCGGCAGAAAATCTGCGGTGCGGTGGTTCAGGAAATGGATTCGAAGAATGAGACAATTAAAGTGGGGGACCGCCTCCAGGTGGATGCGCAACCCGATGTGAGTTTGAGATAATGGAAGTCAGATCGACATACAAATATGCGCGGATTTCGCCATTCAAAGTGCGCGAAGTCACACGTGAGATCCAGGGTTTGCCTGTTTCGGCGGCGCTCGATTTACTCGCGTTTACTCCGAAGAAAGCGGCGTTTCTGATCGGCAAAACGCTAAAGAGCGCAATCGCCAACGCGGAGAACAACGCGAACCTCAAACCGGACGGTTTGGTAGTGAAGGAAGCGACGGTCGGCGAAGGACCGACGTTGAAACGGATCATGGCGCGTGCTCGCGGCAGCGCTAGTCGGATTTTGAAGCGCACCAGCCATATTCGCATCGTGCTTTCGGACGAGATCGTCATCGAGACGCGGGAAACACGAAAAGCGAAGCGACAAGCCGAAAAGAGAGCTGCCAAGAAAGAAGGCGCTGACCAGACAACACGGGGTGCGGCCACCGTGCCGGATCAAAAATCAGCGAAGCCGAAGCGGAGCACGAAGACGAAGAAACAACCAACATAAATTTATGGGACAAAAAGTTAATCCAATTGGGTTCCGCCTGAACGTGAATCGCGACTGGCGCTCGCGCTGGTACGCGTCACCACAGGAATTCCCCTCGTTTCTGCACAACGATCTGAAGATTCGCGATTACGTGAAGAAAAAGCTGCAGTTCGCGGCAGTCGCGAAAATTGTGATTGAGCGGGCGTGGAATTCCATTCGTGTGACCATTCACACGGCGCGCCCTGGAATTGTGATCGGACGAAAGGGCGCGGAAATCGAGAAGATGACGGAAGAAATTTCCAAGATGGCCGACGGCAAACAGGTGAAGATCGATATCCAGGAAATCAAGACGCCGGAGCTCGACGCGCAGTTGGTTGCCGAAAATGTCGCGCTGCAGATTGAACGTCGTATTGCGTATCGGCGCGCGATGAAAAAAGCAGTGCAAACGGCAATGGATTTTGGCGCAGAGGGGATCAAGCTCCGTTGCTCCGGTCGACTGAACGGCGCTGAGATCTCACGTTCGGAATGGTACCGGGAAGGGAAAATTCCCCTTCACACGCTGCGCACCTCGATTGATTACGGTTTTGCTGAGGCCAATACGGTTTACGGCAAGATCGGAGTGAAATGTTGGATTTGTAGAAAAGAAGAGCGGCCCGCCGAAGCGCCCGCCGCTCCCTCCGCCCCACCACCGCCGCCAGCCGAGCCAGCTGAAGTTTAGGAGAAGCCGTTATGCCGTTGATGCCAGAACGTGTGAAGTATCGGAAAACCCAGCGTGGTAGCCGGAAGGGGACTGCGTCGCGCAATCTCACCATAGATTTTGGCGAGTTTGGTTTGCAGACACTCGAACGCGCCTGGATCACCAATACGCAACTTGAAGCCGCCCGCGTCGCGCTCACTCGCAACATGAAGCGCAAAGGAAAACTCTGGATCCGTGTTTTCCCGGATAAGGCAGTAACAGCGCGTCCACCGGAAACGCGCATGGGCAAGGGGAAAGGCCAGCCCGAGTTTTGGGTCGCCACCGTGCGCCCCGGCAACATTTTGTTTGAAGTTGATGGCCTGCCGGAATCCGTCGCGCGCGAATCTCTGCGGCTGGCAGCCGACAAGTTACCGGTGCGCACGAAGTTTCTCAGCCGGCATCGCGTGAGGGCTGCTTAACAATTATGAAAATGAAAGAACTTACCGAGCTAGTGATGGACGAGTTGCTCACCAAGCGACGCGACCTGCGCCAGGAAAGTCTGCACCTGCGCCTGCAACAGCAGAGCGGTCAGCTTGAGCAGCCGAGCAGGCTGCGCTTGCTTCGGCGCGACATCGCGAGAATTGAAACAGAGCTATCGAAGCGCGCGAAAAAAGGTGACAGGAAATAGATCATGGCCCAGCAAGAATCTTCATCATCGACATCAACGCAGACTGAGCCGACGCCTCGTGCCGCGCGCAAGACCCGGACAGGCGAGGTCGTTTCCAGCAGCATGAACAAGACAATCGTCGTGCGGACGGTCACGCGCGTGCCACACCCGAAGTTTGGTAAGATCGTAAAGCAGATGAAAAAATTTTATGCGCATGACGAACAGAACCAGGCGAGGCCCGGCGACACCGTTCGGATCATGGAAACGCGCCCAGTGAGTAAACTGAAGCGGTGGCGCCTTGTAGAGGTCGTTCAGAAGTAGAGAGTAGGAGGAAGCGGAAGATTAAGATGGTACAAATTCGATCCAGACTGGATGTGGCTGACAACACCGGCGCGCGCATGGCGACGATGATCGGTGTTATCGGCAAACAAACGCGTTCTGCTGGCATCGGCGATGTGATCACTGCCAACGTGAAGGAAGCCAGCCCGACCGGAACTGTTAAGAAGGGCGAAGTAGTACGCGCAGTCCTGGTTCGCACGAAACAGCCGATCCGCCGCGAGGACGGTTCGCTACTGCGCTTTGATCACAATGCCATCGTGATTATCGACAAAGATTTGAATCCTCGTGGCACCCGTATTTTCGGGCCGGTCGCACGCGAATTACGTGAGCGCAACTTTATGAAAATTGTGTCGCTCGCTCCGGAAGTTTTATGAACCGCGTCAAGCATCACGTTAAAAAAGGCGATCACGTCGAGGTGATTTCCGGGAACTTCCGTGGTTCTTCCGGACGAGTGCTGGCTGTGTTTCCAGGCAAGCAGCGCGTGTTGGTGGAAGGCGTTCGCATTATCAAGAAGCACCTGCGAAAATCGCAAGATAACCCAAGTGGGAAGATCGCCGAACGCGAGGGCCCGATTCACATTTCGAATGTGCGATTGCTCGAGCGCGAAAAAACGGAAAAGGGCGGGAAATCAGAAAAAGAGCAACAAGGTGGTAAACCCGAGCGCAGCGAGCGAGCGCGCAAGTAAACTAAACCTTGGTCGTGAGATTCTTCACTTCGCTCAGAATGACAGATTGATCGTATGGAAAACGAATTTCGTCGTCACTATAAAGAGCATGTCGTGCCGGCCCTACAGAAACGCCACGGCTACAAAAACGTCCATCAGATCCCAAAGATCGAGAAGGTCGTGCTTAACACTTCGGTGGGCTCGCAGTCCGACGTGAAGCAGGCGTTGGAAGAAGCCAAAGCGGAGCTGGCGTTGATTACCGGGCAGCGGCCTGTGGAGAGGCTGGCGAAGAAAAGCATTTCCAATTTCAAATTGCGCAAAAATCAGGCCATCGGGGCGAAGGTCACCTTGCGCGGAGAGCGCATGTACGAATTTCTTGAGCGCTTCATCAAGGCTGCCCTTCCGCGGATTCGCGATTTCCGCGGCGTATCACCCCGGTGTTTCGACAAGCACGGCAATTACACACTCGGCATTTCAGACCAGTCGATTTTCCCCGAGGTCGAACTCGACAAAATCAAGCGCAACATTGGATTTGATGTTACAATTGTGACCACGGCGCGAACGGACGAGGAAGCAAAATCGCTGTTAAGCGAAATGGGGATGCCGTTCAGCGACCGGGCAAGGAAGCCCGCCTCGCAAGCCTGATTTTTTGTATGAGCACTGTTACAGACCCTATTGCTGATTTTCTGGCGCGCGTCCGCAACGGCGCGCGTGCGCAACAGCCGGAGGTGCTCATTCCGTACTCGAAAATCAAAGCCGAAATTGCACGGATCTTGAAAGAGGAAGGTTATATCTCGGATTACTCGGTCGACACGAGCGGCGCGCATCCGCGAATCAAGCTCATCAATAAACTTGTGGACCGATCAAGCGCGATTGCGGGACTGCGGCGGGTCAGTCGCCCCGGGTTGCGCCGTTACGTTGGCGCGGATGAAATCCCGCGGGTCCTCGGTGGAATGGGTCTGGCGATTCTTTCCACTTCGCGAGGCATTTTATCGGGGCGCGAAGCAAGAAAGCAAAAGGTTGGCGGCGAACTGCTAGCATACGTCTGGTAACGATTTACCGAATCACAAGCTTATGTCACGAATCGGAAATAAAGCGGTCGAGATTCCCGACAAGGTTAAGGTGAACGTCAGCGACGGCGGACAGGTGTCGGTGGAAGGGCCCAAGGGAAAAATCCAGTGGACGCTTCCACGGCAGATCAAGGCCAGTGTGCAAGACAATCGTGTATCGCTGCTGCGGAAAGCCGAAACGCGTAGCGTGAAGGCGTTGCACGGACTTTCGCGCAGTCTCGTGCACAACATGGTTCGGGGAGTCAGCGAAGGGTACACCAGGCAACTTGAGATCGAAGGCGTCGGATTCAGGGCGGCCGTCCAGGGGTCGAACCTCAACTTGAGCCTGGGTTTCTCGCATCCGGTTGCATTTCCGATTCCGAAGGACATCAAAATCACGGTGGCCGATAACACCAAGATCACAATTCAGGGCGTAGATAAACAATTAGTAGGACAAGTTGCAGCGGATATCCGTCGTTTTTATCCGCCGGAGCCTTACAAGGGCAAAGGTGTTCGCTACGCGGGCGAGCAGATTCGTCGCAAGGTAGGCAAGACCGTTCAATAATCATGGCGACGTTTCGTAAGGCAGCGCGGCAGCGCATTCATCAACGGATCAGGAAAAAAGTTGCAGGCACGGCACAACGGCCGCGACTGGCGGTTCATTTTTCCGGGAAACATATTTATGCCCAGGTGATCGACGACGATGCGGGACGCACAATCGCGGCTGCATCGACCGCCGAGCGCTCGTTGCTTGGCGAAACTAAAGCGCATGCGAACCAGGCTGCAGCGGAGATAGTCGGCAAGGCAATCGCGGAGCGTTCACTCGCGAAGAACCTTGATCAGGTTGTTTTTGATCGCGGCGGGTTTCTTTTCCACGGAAAAGTTAAGGCACTCGCCGATGCAGCGCGCGCGGGCGGTTTAAAGTTTTAATTCATGAATCCAACATTTTCAGGAAGGCGATCGGACTCACGCAGGCAAGATAGGGCTTCGACGGCCAAAGGTGACACGAGTGAGAAGGTCGTGTTTATCAATCGCTGCGCGAAGGTCGTGAAGGGCGGCCGGCGTTTCAGCTTTAGCGCCTTGATTGTTGCTGGCGACCACGATGGACGGGTGGGATACGGGTTTGGTAAAGCCAACGAAGTTTCCGAGGCCATTCGGAAAGCCTCTGAGGCGGCACGCAAAGCAATGGAAAAAGTTTCGCTGAACGAAAATACGATCCCGCACGAAGTGGTCGGCGAGTTCGACGGCGCACGAGTGCTGCTGCGCCCTGCTTCGCCGGGAACAGGGATCATCGCCGGCGGCGGCGTTCGAGCCGTTGCGGAAGCTGCCGGTATTCGCGATGTGCTCGCGAAATCGCTCGGGTCAAGCAATCACGCCAATGTGGTGAAGGCGACAATCGCCGCGCTCCGGTCGCTTCGCCGGAAAGATCAAATTTTCAAAGTGCGCGGGATTCCGTCCCGCGACGGAAGGGGTGAGGCAAATGTTGCGGCTTCATAATTTGCGCCCGCGCCCCAGATCGCGCCATCGCGTCAAACGCCTTGGGTGTGGCGAAAGCTCGGGACACGGGAAAACCAGCGGAAAGGGGACCAAGGGCCAAAAGGCGCGCTCTGGTGGGAGCATCCGGCTCGGCTTTGAAGGTGGACAAATGCCGCTCATTCGACGATTGCCGAAGCGCGGATTTAATAACGCGGCGTTTCACAAGCGTTACGCTGTCGTGAACGTGAGCGACCTCAATGCATTTAAGGCCGGCACAGTCGTAAATGAACAACTTTTGCGCGACTCCAATCTCGTCCGCGGTCATTTTGCCGGGATCAAAATCCTTGGTGAGGGCGAGCTGAAACACGACCTCCAAGTGCAAGTCGACAAAATTAGTACGACCGCACGCGAAAAAATCGAAAAGGCCGGTGGAACCGTCGCGCTGCGGGAAGCGCGCCGGATTGAGAAAAGCGAAACAGACGCTGCTTCGTCTAAAGCAGAGCCGGACGCCGCGGCCACGACAGCTAAGCCGCCGCGGGTTAAGAAAACGAAATCGCGCAGCAAGAAGAGCGAATGATTTCGGCGTTCTTAAATACCGTAAAGATACCGGAGCTGCGCCGGCGCATTTTATATACGCTGGCCGTCATCGTGATTGTGCGTTTAGGCGCTGCGATTACGACACCGGGTGTGAATCAGGGGGTTTTGCAAGAATGGTTTCGTACTTCGCTCACCCAGCGCACCGGAGGCGGTCTGGCGGCGTTGTTCAACTTGTTTAGCGGCGGAGCGTTGGAAAACTGCGCTGTCTTTTCTCTCGGAATCATGCCGTACATCAGTGCGTCGATCATGATGCAACTGCTGACTGCAGTGATTCCGCAACTCGGCAGGTTGGCGCGCGAAGACGGCGGTCGGCAGAAGATTATGCAGTTGACACGCTACACGACGGTGGTGCTCTGCATTTTCCAAGGTTATTTGCTGGCGCTCTCCTTCCAGCACCCGGAGTCGTATCACACGATGCTGCCTGGAATTACTGATACAATCAGGCAACTCGGGGTTCCGCTGGTCAGCGATCTTGGTTGGAAATTCCGAATCATCACGGTGATCTCCCTAACGACTGGCACGTTGGTGTTGATGTGGTTGGGCGATCAAATCACCGAGCGCGGTATCGGCAACGGCATCTCTCTCATTATCACGATCGGAATCGTTGCGCGGCTGCCCGCTGCACTGGTGCAGGCGTGGAAGACGTTTGTTCCGACGGGGCAAGGAGCGAGCCAGGTGAACCCGATGGTGCTGGTGCTGCTCGTATTGGTTCTCATCTTTGTCATCGCCGCAGTGATCGCGATTACGCAAGGCGTCCGTAAAATCACTGTGCAGTACGCCAAGCGCGTGGTGGGGCGAAAAATGTACGGTGGTCAGACGCAGTACATGCCTCTGAAAGTGAATTATGCCGGCGTCATGCCGATTATCTTTGCGTGGGCGCTGTTGTTGTTCCCTGCAACGATCGTGAGCTACGGCTTCAAGAACAGTCCCACTGCGAATCGCATTGCTGCAGCGCTTTCGACCGGCTGGCCGCATTATGTCGCTCTTGCGGCAATGATTTTCTTCTTCAGCTATTTCTGGGTCGCCACGCAGTTTCAACCAACCCAAATCGCGGACGATCTGAAAAAATACGGAGGTTACATCCCCGGTGTGCGACCTGGAAAACCGACTGCGGACTTTCTCGATTACACGATGACGCGCCTGACCTTTGCGGGCGCAATCTTTTTAACGCTGATCGCGGTGTTCCCAAGTTTGCTCAGCCAGTGGTTGAATGTGCCGGTGATCACGGCTCAGTTTTTCGGCGGCACAAGCTTGTTGATCATTGTAGGCGTGATGCTCGATACGATGCGGCAAGTAGAGACGCACCTGATCCAGCGGCATTACGACGGATTTTTGCGCAAGGGCCGAATCCGCGGCCGCTCATTTGATCGCGCTGCCTATGCACGGGGCGAAGCGGCGGCTAGCGGCACACTAATGTGGTTGTACGTGGGCATTGCGGTGCTGGTGATTGCCGGTGTCGCGATTTTTCTGTATGGGCGATAGGTGAAAAGGCGGCTTGTTCTTCTCGGTCCGCCCGGTTCCGGCAAAGGAACACAGGCGGAAATGATTACGCGGCACTTCGGGATCCCCGTCACTTCACCCGGGGCGATTCTGCGCCGTGAACGCGATCTGGGGACGCCGCTGGGGCAGGAAACTGCCGATGTGCTCCGGAGCGGGGGACTGGTCTCGGACAAAATCATCATTGAACTGATCGAGGACTGGCTGCGCTTGCATGGCGGCCACGGATTCGTCTTCGACGGATTTCCCCGAACATTGCCCCAGGCCGAGAGTTTGATGTCGATGTTGACGAAGTTACACACAGCGCTGGATCTGGCGATCTGGCTGGAAGTATCGGAGGAGACAGTGCGCGATCGCATCACCGGGCGGCTTCAATGTGGCGAGTGTGGGTTTACGACGAGTTTATCGAGCGCACAATTCGCCAACCGTCCAGTATGTCCGTATTGCGACGGCCGATTGGAGCGCCGCAACGATGATGACTTGGGCGTGTTGCAAACACGTTTGCAAGAGTTCCACACGAAGACCGAACCGCTGGGAGCCTTCTATGGAAAAGTATCCATTTTGCATCGTATCGACGGGAACCGCGACCGCGACATGGTCTTTGACGACATCTCAAAATTGATTGAGGACAAGATGGCGCAATGATTCCGATCAAGAACGCCCGGGAAATCGAGAAGATGCGGCAGGCATGCCGCACAGCAAGCGACATCCTCGACAGGGTCAGCGATCTGATTCGTCCTGGAATTGCGACCAAAGAAGTCGATCAGGCAGCTGCGGACTTTATGAGCGATGCTGGTGTAAGAAGCGCCTTCCTGGGTTATCGGCTGGGGCATCGCGTCTTTCCCGGGAACATTTGTATCTCGCTTAATGACGAAGTGGTCCACGGTATTGGCAGCCAGCGGCGCATTCAGTATGGCGACATTGTGAAGCTCGACATCGGTATTGTTGAGGATGGTTGGGTTGGGGATAACGCCACGACTGTTCCCATTGGAATTATCGAAGAGCGTACGGACCAGTTGCTGCGCGCGACTGAAAACGCTCTTGCGCGCGCAATCAGCGTGGCCCATGAAGGCCGGCGCGTGGGGGATATCTGCGCCGAAATTGAGGATGAAGCACGCCGATATGGTTTTTCGGTCGTGCGCGAATTCGTCGGGCACGGCGTTGGACGTAAAATGCATGAAGAGCCCCAAATCCCCAATTACGGCAAACGCGGTAGCGGACCAAAATTGAAGGCGGGCATGACGCTCGCAATTGAGCCGATGATTAACGTCGGCACGTCCGATGTCCGATTGCTCGACGACGGCTGGACAGTATGCACGGCAGACGGACTGCCGTCGGCGCACTTCGAGCATACGGTTCTGATTACGAAGGGCGATCCCGAAATTCTGACATGGCGCGCAAAGACGCAATTGAGGTAGAGGGCACCGTCGTCGAGTTGCTGCCTAACACCATGTTCCGGGTCGAGATTCCGCGTGGCCGTCGCGTGCTGGCGCATATCTCCGGCAAAATGCGTCTGCATTTCATTCGCATCTTGCCAGGAGACAAAGTTATGCTAGAGATTTCACCTTACGATTTGTCGAAAGGGCGAATTATTTATCGCCAAAAATGATAACCCGGCGGGCGGTCGCGGTTTTCGATTTAGCGAATTATGAAAGTACGACCATCAGTAAAAAGACTTTGTGCGAGTTGCAGGATTGTGAAGCGCAAGAACGTCGTGCGCGTGATCTGCAAGAACCCGCGGCACAAGCAACGTCAGGGCTGAACCGATTGGCTTTGTAACCTTTAACTTATTTAACGAATACCATGCCAAGATTGCTCGGAGTTGAAATTCCCGCAGACAAACGCGTTGAGGTATCTCTGACGTACATCTACGGAATCGGTTTTAGCACCTCGAGGCGCATCCTCGAGCAAACCAATATCGATCCAAACATACGAGCCAAAGATCTTACACCGCAGCAGTTGAATGAGATCATTCACGCGATCACGAACAACAAGATCAAAATCGAGGGCGACCTGCGCCGCGACGTACAAGGCAATTTGAAACGTCTGCAGGCCATCAATTGTTACCGCGGGATCCGTCACCGCAAAGGTTTGCCCGTGCGCGGTCAACGCACCTCAACGAACGCGCGGACACGAAAAGGACCTCGCAAGACGGTGGGGGTAATTCGAAATCCCGACGCCAAAGCCGGCAAAGTTTAAGCATCGATTCACATGGCTGAAGAAACAAATCCCGAAAATCCGGACGAAACAAAGACGCAAGGCGAAGCTGGTGAAAAGCAACCGCTCGCCAAAGAGGAGACTCCAAAGGCCGAAGCAGCCAAAGAGGCAGCTCCAAAAGCCGAAGCAGTGCCTAAACGCGCTGCGGCAAAGAAGACGGCAAAGCCAAAGAAAGAGCAGCCGGCGCCTGCTGCTGGCGCGTCAGAAAGCCTTTCCCTTTCAGCCGAAGAGGTTGACAAGCCGAAGATTGTCAAAGCCAAAGGGAGCAAAAATGTTCATTCAGGGGTTGCGCATGTGCTCGCCACGTTCAACAACACGATCGTGACGATCACTGATCTGAAAGGCAACGTGATCGGATGGTCGAGCGCAGGCAAGGTTGGCTTCAAAGGTTCGCGCAAAAGCACTGCTTATGCGGCCCAAATGGTTGCCCAGGATGCCTCGCGCCAGGCAATGGGCCATGGACTTAAAGAAGTGGAAGTGTTAGTCAAAGGCCCGGGCGCAGGACGCGAATCCGCTGTACGCGCTTTGCAGGCGATCGGGCTCGACCTCACGGTGATTCGCGACGTTACACCGGTCCCGCACAACGGTTGTCGTCCGCCGAAGCAGCGCAGGGTTTAACATCGAACTCCGAATTTAGGAATGGCTAGATACACAGGACCAAAAACAAAGATAAGCCGGCGTTATGGCGTCCCGATCTTCGGTTCGTCAAAAGCATTGGAGCGCAAGAATTATCCGCCCGGTATCCACGGCCCGAGGGGCTCCCGGCGCAAGCAATCGGATTACGCGATTGCCCTCGGTGAAAAACAGAAGTTGCGCTATCAGTATGGACTGCTTGAACGACAGTTCCGACGCATTTTCCAACGTGCGTTGCGCAAACGTGGTGTGACCGGTGAAACGCTTCTCCAGTTGTTGGAAACGCGACTCGATAATGTTGTTTACCGGCTTGGGTTCGCCAACACGCGCAGTGCCGCGCGCCAACTCGTGTCGCATGGTCACGTGCTCGTGAACGGGCGTCGCGTCAACGTCGCTTCATATAATGTCAAAACAGGCGACGAAATTACGATCAAGGACAAGCCGAAATCACGTCAATTGGTGTTGCGAAATCTCGATCTGACCCAAATCGTTCCCGTGCCCGACTGGCTCACAGTCGATCGCGATGGTCTCACCGGTAAAGTGGCGCGTATCCCCTCGAGGGAAGAGATGCAGCCCATTGTCAACGAACAGCTAGTCGTCGAGTTGTATTCGCGTTGATCTGTAGAGGCGCTCTGCGAGCGCCGAGATTCAATACAGGATCTGAGCATTGGCGGTCGCAGGCCGCCGCTACAGTTCCGCCTCCAGGTACTCGAGCGCTTTATCGTAGCTTTTCCGATCAAGATAATGTTTCAATCGCGGATCGGTTGACGCCGGAAGCGACTCTAGCAGCCGATCGATTTTTTCTGAGACGGCGCGCAATCGATCGATATGTTTTGCATGATCACGGCGGCTTTCCTCGTCCCGAATCACCGTGAGCCGTTCCCGCAACGCCTGCGCCAGGTTGGCGAAATTACTTTCCATTTTGTGCTACTGTTTTTTCTCGAGTTTAACGGCGAGCCTCGGCCAGCAACTGCCGCTTCGCTTCGAGCCAATCGGACTCCGCGTCGCCAGGCAAAGCGAATCTGCGCCGGCGTTCGGAAATGAAATAGGCCCGAAGGCGAACCGCGTCCTCTGAGGGTTCCCCGGATAGAGGCGTCATGTCCGCCGGTGGAGATGCTGAAATGCGTGCAGTTCGTTTACTTGCATCTCTTGTCGCACTCGGCTTGCGTGGCTTTTTCGTCATAGTTGGACGTCGTGGCGTCTGGCGCTTGCCGGTCTTTTTCGTTGCTGCCGCCGCATCTGACTCTGGCAAGGGCTGTTTTATTTCTTCGGTAGTTTTCGTTTTTTTTGGCACAAGTGTTAAGTGGTTAAATGACTTCAACTCGTTTATCGTTCATCGAGTCGTTCGCAAGTGCTTTCTAGTCTTCGCTATGAGATCGGGTAAATTAAAGGAGACATGATCGGCATAAAACAGTTCGTTTTCCGCTGGGCAGCGACCACGATTGCAGTGATGGTCGCCTCGTCCGTCATCCGTGGAATCCGCTACGACACTGTTTCGGCGCTCATCGGGGCATCACTTTTGCTGGGTATTCTCAACGCTTTTGTGCGGCCATTTCTATTGATCCTTAGCGCACCGCTCATTCTGATTACGCTGGGCTTGTTCATTCTCTTCTTGAATGGACTCCTGCTGCTTCTGGTACACAGTGTTGTTGTCGGATTCCATGTAGACAGCTTCTGGAGCGCATTCTGGGGCGCGATTGTGATCAGCTTCGTCAGCTGGGTTTTAAGCGCATTTTTCCGGGGGAGCGATGGACGCGTTCATGTGTTGACCCATCACAACGAGACACGCCGTGTCCGGGGTCGAGTCCTTGAGGACGAGGAGCGCCATTGAGACTCGATTGACGGACTAATCGAGATATTTGCTGAGCCGCGAACGGAGTTCTGTGCGCGCGCGAAAAAGAACGCTTTTGACCGCCGGCACCGAGAGATCGAGAACCTCGGCAATTTGCTCGTAGCTGAGCTGTTGATACCTGCGCAGCACGAGCGCCATCCGCTGGGTCTCCGGGAGCCGCTGAATCGCTTCCTCGATCGCCTCCTGCAATTCGGTTTCCAAAAGAGATGCGTCCGGCGCGAGGTTCGTCTCATCCTTCAAAGGTGCATCTTCCACGCCTGGCTCTGATTGCAGCGGAACATGAGGACGACGTTTGGTGCGGCGCATCTCGTTAAACACCAGGTTGCGCGTAATTTTCAACAGCCATGTCGTAAACTTGGCGCGCGGAACATATCGACGCGCGCTTTTCCAAACCCGGATAAATACCTGCTGCGCGATGTCTTCCACGTCAGAACTGCTGCCGAGCATGCGCGCGACCGTGCCTGCCACCAACGTCTGATGCTTCTCAATGAGCTGCTCAAATGCCTGAGTATCGCCTCGCCCGACCAACTGCATCAGCCGCACGTCATCGGCATCTTCTTCCGATCTGCTCGGAGTTCGTCGATCGTTTTGAGACATCGTGACTTAGACGTTGGCAGACCGCAATACTCGCCAGAAAAAATGAAGCTCGGTCGTCCACCACCCTCGTAGCCATCGTTTTTGTTGCAACCCGCGAGCGGCTTGTGCATGCTTCACTGGCGATTAATCAGAGTCTGCCGATGAACTACCACCTCATTCCAAAAGAACTCAGACCGATCGCGGAGAAGGTTGAGGCGCAGGAGCGGATTTCCGAAGCGGACGCTCTGACCCTTTACAGTGAAAATGATCTTAACGCTCTTGGAATCATCGCCAACGTGCTGCGCGAGCGTAAGAACGGCAACTACGCAACCTATATCCACAATCGCTACATCAATTACTCGAACATCTGCATCTTATCATGCCAGTTCTGCGCATTTGCCGCCAAGAAACGCGACGCTCACGCATTTGAATATGCAATTGACGAAATTGTTCAGGCGGTGACGGATGCGCTTCGCCTTGGAGTCACTGAGGTGCACATGGTCGGCGGATTGCATCCCAGTTTGAAAAAAGAGTGGTATCTCGATCTTTTGAGAAGACTACGGGCGCTCAATCCGCAGCTGCACATAAAGGCATTCACCGCCATCGAAGTCCGCCATTTAGCCCAGCGAGTCTTCAAGATGCCGATTCGCGATACCCTGGAAATTCTGCGCGAAGCGGGACTTGGATCGATCACTGGGGGTGGCGCCGAGATTTTCGATCCGGTTGTGCGCGACCAAATTTGCCGCGGCAAGGAAACCGCCGCCGAATGGCTCGACGTGCATCGCACCTGGCATTCTATGGGTGGCCGCAGCACGTGCACGATGCTTTACGGACACATCGAGACGCTTGCTCATCGGATTGACCATTTGCGCCAACTGCGGCAACTCCAGGATGAGACCGGCGGTTATACCGGCTTTGTTCCTTTTGCTTTCGAGCCGACGCAATCCCACGGAATCCTGGCCCACATCAAGCGCGCCTCTGCATTTGAGCAACTGCGCAATCTCGCGGTAAGCCGCATTTACCTTGACAACATCGACCACCTGACGGCGTATTGGGTTAGCCTCGGATTGCCTCTCGCTCAGGTCTCGCTGAGTTACGGTGTGGACGACCTCCACGGAACAATCCTGGAGGAAAAAATTTTCCACATGGCCGGCGCCACGACGCCGCAGCAGCAAACCATCGCCGCGCTCGAACACGCAATCCGCGAAGCTGGCCGCGAGCCTGTCCAGCGCGACAGTCATTACCGGCATATTTCGCACCGGTCGGCTGGGACACGCGCGAGGCCAGCGTCTGCCGAGCTTGCGTACGCGTGAATGGTAGGGCGCGACCGCCGGGCGCGCCGGGGGAAGAATGCTCCGCATTGCCTGCGTAAAATATTTAAATGCTCGTCCGCTCATTCGCGGCTGGCCGGGCAATGTTGAGTTCGACCATCCATCCTCCTTGTGTCAGCGACTCGCAAAAGGCAACCTCGACGTCGCGCTTGTTTCCAGCTTCGAATTTCTGCGCAACCCGATCTATCGAATCGTTGACGACGTTTCCATTTCATCCGACGGCCCGGTTTACAGCGTGGTGGTCGCGCACCGTGGCGAGTTCTCGGACATCGAGGACATAGAACTTGATCCGGCATCAGAAACAGCGGTCAACCTCTTGCGTTGTCTTCTCGCGGAGCTTGGATTGAGCCCTCGATTGACGGGCGGTGGTTCGGACGACGCAGGATTGCCTCGCGCACGCCTCTTCATTGGCGACCAAGCGATCAGCTTCCGGCGAAACCACGCCGATGAAGTTCAATTCTGGGATCTAGGCGAGCAATGGAAGAAACTTACCGGGCTTCCATTTGTTTACGCCCTCTGGCTGATTCGGCCCGAAGTCCCCGATGCAAAGTCAGTCGCTCAACGCCTACGACGAGTACGAGACAAAAATCTTGCTGACACCTCCGGCGTTGTGACAGACGCCCCTGATAATAAACAAGCAATCACGCAGGAATTTCTCGATCGTTATTACCACCAATATCTTCGATTTGGTTTTGGAACTCGAGAGAAGCAAGGGTTGCAAACTTTCGCAGATCTTTGCGCGAAACACGGATTACTTCCAAAACGCATCTCCGGGTTTAGCCTGGTATAAGGAGCCCGAGCGGGATCGAGCGACTCTGCGATCGATGTTGGAAATTAGCGCTTTCCTTCGATCAAGCCGAGGTCGAGATCGTGAAGCTGCCAGCCTGAGGCTGTGAAATGGAACGCGAGTTTGATTCCATCATGATCGACCACAAAACTGCGCGGCCCGGTGAAGAACGCGTATTTCACTTTCGACAAGTTTACGTTTTTGCCGAGCTCCAAATGGAACTCTCGCGGGGCTTTGAGGTTCTTTAGTGCTTCGGGATTTGAGAGCAGCGCCGCGATCCCCTCAGGCGTGACGTAAGCATCAATAATGGCATCGATGAGCGTTGGCCCGAGATTGCTCCAGCGCTTATGACTGCTCGTCTTATTGGCGAAACGCGCCACCAGTTGCCTTTTTAGGGAAGCTCGGACCGCAGGAAAATCAACGCGTGCACTTATGGCCGCGGCATCGCGAGATTGTACGGCGGCTCTGAATCGCCAAAACGCAAAATAAGGCGATGCGCCGTAAACCAGCAGAACAACAACGCAGATGATTACAAGCCAGCGGATGAATTTCATTTGCAGCGCGATCAATTGTGAGGTTCGACCTGTTGTTGAACGTGGTGCACCATCGCTACAGCAGCAATCAGAACAATGGCCGCAATTACCTGATGCGGGTGAAGACTGGCGTGGAAGAGACCCCAGGTGATGCAGACCGCGGCGAGCGTTTGCATCATTTCGAAGTAACCCGCTGTTGATGCGCGGGTGAGATGTAGCCCTTGAAAATAGATCAAAAGCGGAATCCCGCCTGAGATCGACGCAAGGCAAAACAGAAACACAATGGCCTTTATTGGATGCGCGTGCGCGGCCTCGGGCCACAGCGCCACGCCGTTCAGTTTGCCGTAGGCCAAAAGAATAAACGTCATGCAAACAAGTCCGATCACGATGCGCATGCTTGAGGCCAGTCGCAGTGACATGCCAACCATTACACCCCGTCCGGCGACGGTGGAGAGACCCCAAAACAACGCACAGATCAGCGCGTAGCCGGTGCCCGCGGTGAGACCTGCGCGCTCAAACGAAACTCCGATCTGAGTCGGATACGCAATTGATACAAACACGCCTGCAACGATTGCGGTCCCAGCGTAAAAGAAGAAGCGGCGAGCAAGGCGATCACCGAAAAGGATGAATGCGCCGATTGTTGAGATCACCGGCTGAATGTTCAGAATCACGTTTACCACCGTCGGATTCCCGTACTTCAACGCTAGCGTGAAAAAAACGGTGCCCACCGCGGAACCGGCAAACCCCGAGAAAATCAAAAAGCCCCATGTGCCTGCGCGCACGTTCGGGATTTCGTGCAACTGCGAGATCAAGGTCGGCAGGAACATGGTTAGGATGAAAATGTGTTCCCAAAAAACGATTACTTTTGCGTCGAACAATTCGTTTAGCGGGATACGCCACGCGCTTTCCGTTCCCCACAGCGCAGCGCCAAGGCCAACCAACCACGGGCCATAAGTTGCGGTGCGTGCTTTGCTATTTTGCATCGCAACGGGTGTAACGTTCGTGAATGCTTGCGTC
>Ga0306921_10001393_pt1 | contig 23272 bp, 22 predicted proteins | sample sta12Cox44000080_FD_203760 | JGI IMG/M metagenome (GOLD analysis project Ga0306921, IMG submission 203760) | Lab enrichment of tropical soil microbial communities from Luquillo Experimental Forest, Puerto Rico - statoxic.12C.oxic.44.000.080 (v2)... | ecosystem: Environmental > Terrestrial >...
GCTGGCCACTCGCCTATAACCAGAATCGAGCAGAAGTAAAAGAACAGGATCCTGCAGGCCGGATGCTATGACGATCTGCTCATGAGGCTTGATTATGGTCCCGTAGTATCCAGTCCTTGGGTAATCGCGTAAATACCAGGGCAGCGGCCAGTAGTCGGGGGAGGTTACTGTGATGGAAGTCTGTTTGTCCGTCCCAAAGCGATGCGCGGACTCCTCGATCTCCCGGACCAGAGACAGAAAGCCGCGTCGGGTTTGCGAATAGACATAAGGATGAGACTCATCATCATAGCGAAACCAATTCAATGAAATGCATTGATACGTAGGAACGACTACCGGCAACAAGACGAACGCTGCAATCGCTCGAGTTGAAAGCCTGGCGGCTTTCTCTATTCTTACCAAAATGAAATTTAAGCCCAGTCCCGCGACAATTCCCATAGGAATGACGGTATTGATTGTCAACCAAGGAGTCTTATAGGGAAGCGGCGAGTACGCAGCAAGGGTTCCAAAAGCCCACAGGGATGCAAATATTTCAAAGCGGCGGCATCCCCGCCACAGTGAAAAAACGAAACCCACGCCTCCCAATACGAGGATGACTGTTTCCGACTTCATCAGCCAAAGGGCATACGAGTACCAGGGATGTCGATTGGATACGAGGCCTGTATGTCCCCAGATTCGCAAGGCCCGTGCCGAGTCCGCGATTCCCTGCATGTTGCTGAAGAACGAGGAAAAAAACAAAATCCCTACGAAGACAAAAAGCAGCAAGCTCATCGCCAATTTGTAGTGGTTCAAAGCGGAGAGGTCCTGTATGACCGCGACCGGTTCCCAGTGGCCACGGGCTCTGACCCAAAAGGATGCGCAGAGCCAAGCAAGCAACAAAACCGCTATCGAAATGATCGCCGTCTCCTTCGTGGCAACCAAAACAGCGCCTGATGTTGCGGCGAGATACAAATACAGCGCATGGAGTGTCTCCAGCCATTGAAGCACCGCGACCAGGAGAGCGAGGGTGAAAAAGACGAGCAAGCTCTCATGAATAAAGTCGCGCGCGAAATAAACCGCTCCGGGCGAAAGGGCGACCAGTCCGGCGGCAAAGAGAGTGGGCCGATCCCCCAGGGGGCGGCGCAGTAGAAGAATGAGCCAAATGGTAGCGATGGAGAAGAGCGCCGGCGTAATACGCAATCCGGCGACGCCTAGATCGAGCGGTCCACCCAAAAGGTGCCTGAGGCGAGCTGGTGCCAAGGCGAAATAGTACAGTGTGGGTCCGTGGTAATTGGCTGCATCGAAGCGATAAATCCCCTCGCGGATCAACCGTACCAGGAATAGCCCATTGACACCCTCGTCGTGATGGAGAGGTTTGAGACTCAACTGCAAGAGTCTAAGGATAGCTTCCAGGCGCGACGCCGTGCAGCTCGAAATTGCCCACAGTCGTCCTTGGAGGACGACTTTAGGATTCACACCGGCGACATGGCACGTTTGCAGTTGGGCAACGGTCGTTCTTTTCGCTCAATCGGCCGAGGGCAGCGCTCGAACACCCGTCGATGTCTACGGATCGAACATAAACGACGTGAACCTTGTAATTACTCCCAATTTAGAGGTGCGGGGACGCCTGCTAAGTCCAGACGGTGGCACCGTTAGGTTAAGTGACCGCCGCGTCTTCGTAATCTTACAGCCCCGGGACACGCCTCTCAACGTTCTAGCCAACTCTGTAAAGTCGGATGGCACGTTCTCTATTCCCAATGCGCCGCCCGACACTTATGCGGTGAATTTCCGTAACCTTCCGGAGGGCTATTTCGTGAAAGAGATCCGGATCGGGGCAAATAAACTTACCGATGGCACGTTAAATCTGGCCGGTGGCCCGACCGCGGGATATTTGGATGTTTTGCTCAGCAAATCTGGCGGCGAGCTGGGCGGCACCCTTCACAATAGCCGTCAAATCTCAGGAAATCTACGATGCGGTCAATGCGTTGTTTCGTCTTGCCAAGACACGCGGCTGGTGACACGTTCGGATTCGTGGCCAGTGGGAGCGTTCTAGTCAGTGACGAGTTTGGCCGACGCGAGCGATGGAAATTTCAGGTCGCGGTAACGCCGTGAAACCAGGGGCACTCCCTGTTCTTAATGTAGGCAACACCGCGGAATCCAAGGTGCTTCAGCTCGAAAATGTAATCCGGATAAGCGAAGCGGCGCGGACAAGACGCAACTCCATTGGCGCGACTTTTCGAGCATACAAAATTAGATGCTCGCACTTGTCCTAGAGCAACGACAACCACCCATGAGGGTATGCAAAGTCTCGGTCCATAACGGGCGCGCGCCACATCGGCCAGCAGGCTCCGGCCAGAGTAATCTCAGCCCTGTGGCTGGTAGCTATGCTGGCCGATTTATGATCCCTTCACTCGCTGGCGCGTCTCGACCTGGGCTCCTTTAGAGGAAAACATGGATACGAAGTTGAAGTATCCTGAATGGCAGAGGCCATTGCAGGACTTCATGGTATTTCGGAACAAACGCAAGCTTCTTGAGAGCGAAACGGCGATAGGTGAGCGATTGCATGGCCAGCGAGTATCTTTCGATGAACGAGAAGCGCTCATAGACGCGCTTTCGGTCATACAAATATTGAAACAGGGGCGATAGCTCACTACATCTTGCTATGGGCCGATTCTAGCCTTTAGGTTCCAAGACGGACACGAGCAAATTCGCGTTTTCTAATGCGTTCGCAATCGCAGCAACTGCCCGCGGCGAGCGTTTGCCGCCCCAATCGGACAGGGGGAAGCCGCTTCCCATCGCGCCAACGCAACGGCACTGGCACCCAGAGCGGCAGGACCAAGAACGTTGCGGTACTAGCCGGCTTTCCGATTTGGCGACCAATCAGCGCTTGAGACGCTTGGCTGCACGTTCGCTCGGGACTTTTCGGATAATCAAGTCGCTTTTTCGGAGTCTAATTACATCATCTTGGAATCCCAGGGCGATCTGTCGACAACAGTCCGCCTCACTAGGGGTTTCCTCATGGCCAAACAAATTTGGACCTTTCTGGTCTTAGCGTTTGCGTTCTCATGGATAATTTGGTTCACCGCCCTAAAATTCGGTGCCGCACCGGGGAGGGGTGAATACATTCTGGCGTTTGGGAGTGCTGGCCCGGCGTTCGCCGCTATTTTGTTGTCGCGCACTTGCGAGCCGTGTTCTGACCGCCGCTCAGTCCTGCAGCTGCTTGGTCTTGTATTGTTTTGGGCGCTGGCGTGGTCGGTGTACATCGAAAATGACAGTCTGCGCGGTGTTCATCCTTCCTCTCAGACTACATACCGCATGGTGGTCGGCCTTCTGGCCTTCGTTTCTGCGTGCATCATTTCCGGATCGTTCTCGCGAGACTCGGGTGTCCGCCGGCTTTTGGGCACCTTGCTTCGCCCGCGAACGTTCGTATGGCCGTGCGTCGGCCTTCTATTTTTCCCCGCGATTCTGATCATTCCGGCGGCGGTCGCGAAACTCTTTGGTGGGGCCTTGGCTCTGCCTCCGCATCGTGATTCCCCGTGGAGCTACCTGTTCCAAGGTACGATCGCTTTTCTGAATGCTCTGCTGTTTACTGCTATTCTTGAGGAACCCGGCTGGCGCGGTTTCTTGGTTCGGCTTCTGCAAGAGAAGTTCTCCCCGTTACTGGCAAGCCTTTTGGTGTGGCTGCCCTGGTCGCTGTGGCATGCGCCGTTGGATTTTTCAGGTGGCGTCGGTCGCTCGTTAATGACTTACGTCCAGGTTCGTTTGATCTTTCTTATACCAATCGCCATCATCCTGACATGGCTCTACAATTGTTCAGGCGGGGACCTGTTGGCCGTCGCACTCTTCCACGCCGGTATGAATACGTTCCCATTCGTCCTGCCCTACGCACCCAAAATGCTTGGTCTAATATTCGTTTGGGCTCTCTATGTAGTCGTTTCGCAGCGAATGTGGCGCCAATATTCTTCGCCTATGGGTGCGGTGCTTGCGGAAGGGTAATCGGGCGCATCTTCGTTTTATTGGAGATTGAAACATCATCCTCGGCGAGATAGTCTCTTTGTAGCGAGCAGTTTAAATCGTTACACCGCGCGAATGTTTGGGGGCGCGGCTTCCTTTCATTTCGCAAGTGTACCTCTCGGCTGCGGCTCGGAGGTTAATCATGGCGACCCCACCGCTTAGTCCCCCTGGATTGAACCTGCAATTGGAAGCAACGTCTAACGAGACCATCGTCCATTGCAAGGGTAAGATTACCGCCGGAAATTCAGAGGCGTTTCAAAGACAGATTCGCGATCTGCTCCCGGGATCGCACGCTCAAATCGCTACGGCGACCCTCCGGATCATAGTCGATTTGAGCAACGTCACGCATGTCGAGAGCACTGGTTTGGGCGCACTGTTGCGTGTATGGACGGTAGCCCAAAACAAAGGATGCGACCTTGAAATCGCCAACCTGAATCCACGAGTCGAGAAACTTGTGGAGATAACGAAGCTCAACACCGTGTTCAAGCGTGCCAAGGTAGTGGCGGCTGGCGCCTCAGCAGCAGCACTGCCGGCTGCCGACGAACGCCCAACTGCACTGGAGCCCGAAGCGGCATACCAGCAGGCATTCGAGGCAGGGATGGTCGTTCACCGTGCCCATCCTCTGAATTGCGAGACCTCAATTCCCGCATTGATCGGCGGCGCGGTGATGCCGAATCAGAGGTTCTACGTTCGCAACCACTTTCAGATCCCCCAGCTTGACGGCTCGAGTTGGCGCTTGAATGTAGTTGGCCTGGTCGAGCGACCCCTGAGCCTCAGTATGCGCGACCTGGTGAAAATGCCCTCCCAGACCCAGTTCGTGACTTTAGAGTGCGCTGGAAATGGCCGCTCACTGCTGAGCCCGCGCGTTAATGGAGAGCAATGGAATTTAGGAGCCGTTAGCACAGCCGAATGGACGGGCGTACCACTCGCGGAGGTTCTGGTCCGGGCAGGCGTTAAGGCGGGTGCGAGTGAGATAGTGTTTCGGGGGGCCGACAGAGGCAAACTTGATCCAAGTAGCGAGCCGATTCGCTTTGAGCGTAGCCTGAGCATCGAGAACGCTCAGGCGTCCGAAGTGCTGCTGGCCTATCCGATGAACGGAGACGCGCTCCCGATCGTGCACGGCTATCCGCTGCGGGTCATTGTTCCCGGATGGTATGCCATGGCATCCGTCAAATGGCTTACGCAGATTGATGTGATCAGAGAGCCCTTCACCGGCCATTACCAGACCGGAACATACTTTTTCGAGTGGCAACGTGGCGAACACGTCGCGAGAGAGTTGGTGTCACTGCAACGCGTGCGAAGTCTTATCACCGAGCCTGAGCCTGACAGCGAAGTCGAGCAAGACGAGTTGCCGATTCGCGGTGTCGCATGGTCCGGAGCGGCACCTATTGCCCGGGTCGAAGTCAGAATTGGCGATGATCCCTGGCAAAACGCGCGCTTAGTGGGCGAACGCAAGCGACACAGCTGGCAGGGGTGGGAGCTCATCGCTCGCCTTGAGCGGCCTGGCCCCCTAGTGATTTCCGCCCGGGCGACGGATATGGCAAGCCGAACACAGCCCGACTCGTCTGACTGGAATCGGCTCGGCTATGGGAACAACGCCATTCAGAAGGTTCTCGTCGATGTTCGGTAGACCTTGCGGCAATCGTACAGAAATGCGGTGGATTTAGACTAGCCACACCGGGCAGTCCGCCTAATAGTCCACACGGGAGAGTGTCGAATGAACCTAGAACGTCATTTTTCTCGCCGGGATCTCGTGAAAACCTTGGGAATGTCTGCTGGTGGGTTCGGCCTCACTCCGCGATTCGTACGGAGCGCGGCGATGTTTCAAGAGCCGACTCAAGCGAAGATGGAGAGTTTTACCGGGCCCGAGGCGAATTCACATTGGAACTCCGTGGGTTCGTATATTGTGGAACCGCAAAAAGTACCTTTGATTTTGCTGACCGACCGCCCCGTTCAGCTGGAAACCCCGCGCCATTACTTTCGTACCGCCTTCACACCTAACGAAGCCTTTTATGTGCGCTGGCACCTCGACGGTATTCCGAACGCAATCGACTTAAAAAATTGGAAGCTACAAATCGAGGGCAATGTTAACAAGCCGCTTGCGCTGAGCCTTCCTGAGCTAATGCAGAAATTCACGCCAGTCTCCGTCGCAGCAGTAAATCAGTGTTCGGGGAATAGCCGCAGTCGGATGCAGCCACGTGTGCCCGGAGGGCAATGGGGTAATGGTGCGATGGGAAACGCGATGTGGACCGGGGTTCGCCTGCGCGAGCTTCTTGATATGGCCGGCATAAAAGCGGGCTCTGTTCAGGTGCAGTTTCAAGGCCTGGAAACTGGGCAGGGACCAAACGGGCTAGGATCAAACGCGTTTCTCAAATCGCTCGACCTTGCAAACACCATCCTGGACGAATGCATTGTCGCGTACTTGATGAACGGTGAGCCGCTTCCTATGCTCAACGGTTTTCCGGCGCGGTTGGTGGTTCCGGGCTACTTTGCAACTTACTGGACCAAATGTCTGACCTGGATTCGCGTTCTCAACTCGTCGGACGATAGTTTCTGGATGAAGAGCGGATATCGCGTGCCGGACGCGCCCCGGGGAAATACCACGCCGGAAGAAGTGAAGAAGGGCGAGATAAAATTGATTCCGATTGCGCGATTCCCAGTCCGGTCTTTCCTCATCTCGCCCGATGGTAGTTCAAAGGTTCCCACCGGGATGACCATCAAGTTGCAAGGCATTGCATTCAGTGGGTTCGGACGCGTGAAAAGTGTGGACGTTTCCGAAAATGGCGGAAAAACATGGTTTGCGGCGCAACTCGGCGACGATCATGGCGCGTACTCCTTCCGCACCTGGGAGGCCTCATGGACAGCGAGTTCCCCGGGTCGCCATACGTTAGCGGTGCGTGCGACCGATGAAAGTGGCAACACGCAACCCGACGAACCTGTCTGGAATCCAGGCGGTTACCTCTGGAACAGAGTCGAACAGCAGGAAATCGTTGTGGGATATGCGAGCTAAAGGGAGATTGGCGATGAAGAATAGAGTGGCCGCCATATGTCTCGTGATATGCAGTTTGGCGCTTGCTACCGCCGTCGCATACGCCGACTTAAAAAGAGGGTACTACCGTCCTATAGAGCTGGGCAGCTTGCATCAACCAGCTCTTATCGAACTTTCACCGGATTCGAACTACCAGGTTCCCGCTTATCCGGCGACCGGCGCAGATCTCGCCCCCGGCGACGGCATCCAAGAGGTTCGCATCTACTGCAACACATGTCACAGCCCGAGCTACATTACCATGCAGCCGCCGCTTCCCGCCGCGACTTGGGAAGCTGAGCTAAACAAGATGAACAAAACTTTTGGCGCAGCGATCCCGGACGCGAGCACACAGAAAATCCTTGAATACCTCAAAGCACACTATTCGATCGAGAACCGTAAGCGTTAGAATCTACTCCTTGACGTATCGTTTCCGGGGCTTGATCACAGGCCGTGGTCTCGCGTTTATCGCGACCCGATCGAAGGCAAAATCCTTTTGTTGGTGTCACCTCAATTGCGACTTGCTGGCGGAACCATATTGTTCATCCGCAGGTATTCCACTATTTGCCCGTAGTGATCAAAGGGATGGGCGATCGCTACGATCCCGAGGCCCATCCGGGTCGTAATCATGTCAAACAGCGGGTGCTTGATTGGCAGTTTCGCATTTTGCTCCGTGATTGATGAAAACGCTTGGTGAGTGTGGGTAAAAGAGTCCTTGAGGTATTGAAGGACGGCTGATCGGTTCTTCAGCTTTTCTGCTGGGCTGCCTTGATGTGGGCTTTCACCTAGGATTGCCGCAGAAAGCGCGAAATTGACTTCTGCCACGTGGATGAGTTGTTCAGCGAAATTGCGCACGTCGTGAAACTCTCCACTCGCTGGTGCCCAGAAGAATTTATCTTCCGGCATCGCTTCTGCCGCCGGGACAAACTGTTGCTCCATCCAGTCCATGTGCTTATTAAAGATACTTGCAGTATCTGACGGTGTTTGCGAATTCTGTCCCGAACCGATCCGCGATAGGAATGGCACCATCGCTGAAAACCATAGAATACGTCGGCGAGTGGTTTTCATTCTGAATTCTCCTGTAACCGTGATCAGGGCAGTGCAACGCGCTTCTTCAGCTCATTAAAACGAGAATCGGAGCGCAGCCGGTCCCAGCGCGGATCACGGTTGAGCCAGACCAGCCAATGACTGCGCCCCTCGATCGCTTTGTCGAGCCAGACGAATGCCTCATTCTTATCGCCGAGTCCGGCGTACACGAGAGCAATTCCGTACGGTGTAACGTATTTTGCACGCGCCATCTCGTTTAATCGGACCAGCACCTGTTCCGCTTCGGCTTTATGTCCCCACTCGCCGTACGCGTTTCCCATTCCGGCTATCGTCACCACCCATCCCGGCAGGGCGGCGTCAGTCTTGTTAAATTCATCGATCGCCTCCGAATACATCTTCTTCTGCTGATATGCGCGGCCGAGCCAGAGATGTGCCAACGGAAATTTGGGACTGAGGGACAGAGTGGCACCCAGCTGGTTGATCGCTTCGTCGTAGTTGCGCCGGTAAAAATAGTTGAAGCCTATGTCGGTGGAGATGGTAACCGATAGAGGGTCCAATTCGTGTGCGCGATTCACCTCTTTCCAAGCCTCATCAAATCGGCCCATTGCCATCAGGTAGTAGCTATACCAGTCGTGCGCGGTTGCGTAATTCGGATTCAGCTCAATGGCTCTCTTGAACTCGTTCTCGGCTTCCAGCCAGTTCCAGGCGTGATAGAGGTTGTAGTAAGCGAGCGACGCATGCGCCTCCGCCAGGCTGGAATCGAGTTCAAGCGCCTGGGTGGCAGCATCGCGAGCACGAGGAAATGCATCGAGCGGGTCAAGGTAGCTCAAATAGCCGAGCGTGGTGTAGCAGTCGGCGAGTCCGGAGTAAGCAGGCGCGTACCCAGCATCCACTTCAATAGCTTTGTTGAACTCGTCAATGGCCCGGAGCAAGCTTGCTTCGCTGCGCTGATTCCAAAACGAGCGTCCACGGAGGTAGCTCTCATAAGCCGCGGGATCCACTGCACCAGCAGTGGCCAAGCGTTGTCGTTCATTGGGAGTGAGAGTAACCCGAACCTGTCGAGCAACGTCGCGCGCAACCTCACGTTGCAAATAAAGGACATCGCGAAGGTAGCGCTGATACTCTTCCGCCCAAAGGTGCTGATCGCGAGGCGCGTAAATTAATTGCGCGGTGATACGGACTTGATCCCCGGAGCGCACTACCGAACCCTCGATGATTCCATCCACCTGAAGTTCTTGCGCAACTTGAGGCAAGGACTTGGAAGTCGTTTTATACTTCGACACCGATGTGTAGGAACTAACCCGCAGCGCCGAAATCTTGGCGAGATTCGTGATCCAGCTCATCCGTCATTCCATCGGCGAAATATTCATCGTCGGGATTGCCAGAAAGATTCTTTAAGGGCAACACTGCGATGGAATGAACCGGTGGACGCGGCAGCCAGCGACCCCAGTCAAAATACTTGACCGCTATGGCTACAGCGGCGAGCAGAATCAACGCAGCCAGGGACGCCTTTATACCCCACCGAGGTAAAGTGTTTGGCCGATTCCGTCGAGCTTTTTCTTCGACCACGGAAACCGGAGCCGAAGACGGATCAGCCGCTGGCGCAAGATCGACAACATTAATAGACCCGACGAAGCGGTAGCCTTTGCCCACGACAGTCTGCACGAAACGCGAACGCTCCGGATCGTCACCCAGGGTCTGGCGTATTTTACGAATGGCGGTGTTGATGCTGTGCTCGGTCTCAATGAAAACGCCCGGGCCCCATAGTTTAGCGATGATTTCCTCGCGGGACACCAGTTCGTCCCTTCTGCTGACCAGTAGAATCAGCAGTTCCATGGGAATCTTCTCCAGCTTCAGGACATGGCCATTGCGCCGCAGCTCGTATCGCGCTACGTCCAGCTGGAAGCCCTCGAATTGGTAGGGACCGACCAGGAAGCACCCCGGCACTTTGACGGCATTATAGGTTCGGCGAAATGTTTACACCAGCTATAAATCCTTTGGCCAGAATGGCTTAGTCCTTCACACAAACTTCAGACAATCACCACCCGGCCTGCATTGTGTGCCCTCCGGCTCGCTGGAATCATGCGCCCGTCCCTGGCGCAAAACCATTCAAAGGAGATTCTCCATGCGTTCCAGCCTTATGCAGCGTTGGCGTCTGCTTCTCGCAATATTGGCTGTGGTCGGGTCGGCCGGAACAGAGTGCGCGCAGATAATGCCGCCGCCGTTCGATTTTTCCCAGATCGACCAGGAAATGTACGAATTCGTCGGGCAAGTGAAAAACTTCCCCCCGGCCGGTCCGGGACTTCCCGCGACTTCCGTTCAGTACGGCTACATCAGCCATGTGCGCGGATTGAGCGACGACCAGATTTATCTCGGTGGTGTCCCCCAGAACGAAGCATCGGCGCTGCTTACTTTCTACAATGACTCGGTCACCGAGAAAGTCACCAATCACGGCAGCTTAAAAATTGTTATCCGGGAGGGTACCACAACCATCTACTACAATCCCGTGCCCAGCGGTGACCTGACTACGCCTAATCCCGATTCCTTCCGCCAAGGCACCCCGGTGCTGACTACCAAGTGGCGTCATCAGGTGATTTTTGACGCCAATCCGAGTCCCAACGCCAATGATCCGCCTCGTACCAATCTTTTTTTCGTCACTTGGTGGCACACCATCACCTCGTCCACGTCTTTCACGCTTGGCAATCAGACGGTGCTTCTAGGTCGCACCGGCCACACGTTCCGCCAGCACCTGGTCGGTGGTGTGGATTTCACCGGCAAAGTGAACGGAAAATTCGCAGGTTATACCACTTCATTCGATCCTGCAGTCCTTGTTTTCACCAAGCAGTGAGCTGGGCTGGGCATCGGTCACGCGCTTTATGAAGAAGCCATGTTCGATAAGAGCGGCGTCACTTCGCGTGACTGGAACACCGATCCAATCGCGAAAATGACCGCCACTCCCGAATTAAAAGTCGTGCTCATCAACGACCCCAAAATCGGCGCATACGGTGGCGGCTTGGAAGCCGCAAACGCTCTAGCGGCTCCAGCCGTCGCCGCCGCTCTTTACGACTCGACCGGCAAAGTCCTTCGCTGGCTTCACCTAAAACGCGCCTACGTTCAGTCTTTGCTAAAGGGATGATGCAGGGCGCACGGTCTCCGTCCAACAGCGATATCGGCCGTCCTTGCCTAGCTCACGTTGCTCACTTTCGAGTCATCGAATCTGCCGCCATCATCAATACGATGCCCACGTCGGCATGGACTACCCGTCCAGACGAGCGACACTTTTGAAGGATCTTATGGCGTACTGTCATCAGATAAAGAAATACTGGCGTCATTTCGCGGCCTGTTAAATCTGGCAGGTCCATCGCTGTTATCACTCGATTAGCTTCCTCCGGGCAGGCCCAGCGGCTTCAGGGAAAGTGCCGTGAAAAACCCGCGACCCGTGGTGCAGTGGATCGTGCTGAGCCTTGTTGCCGCCCAGTGTTCGTCGCCAACGATGTTTGGTTCTCCCCCGCAACCCAAGTACAGTCCTCGGCTGGAGCTCCCGTTTTTAAAATCACGTCGGTGCAGAGCAAAATCGGGTTTTACGTGAAATCTTCAGTCAAGCTCGAAGGAACTTTCAAATAAAGACTATCGCGGCGGACTATACCACTCGCGTTTCATAAATTAACGAATCGATGGGCTGGGGAATGACATGCTGGTTCGGCCGTTAACATTGCTCAATTTGTTTGTTGTCCTGGTGATGCTCTCGATTGGGTTGCATGTAAGCGGTGGGGAGTTGCTCAAAGTCTTGCGCAATGGCGCCCTCTTTACACGGACGATGTTGGCGAATTGCGTGCTCATCCCTGCTCTAGGCTTCCTGTTGGTGAATTTGTTTCCACTGACGCCTGACGCCAGTATCGGCATCCTACTGCTGGCTGCCATCCCGGGAACGCCGATCGCCCTGCAATTCACCCGTCAAGCCAAGACGCGCTTGGCATTCGCCGCCGTCATGACCTTCTTGCTATCACTCGTGAGCATTGTTCTAACACCGCTGGTATTTGAAGTAATGCCTCGAATCGCACAGCGCAGTGAACGCCCGATATTGAACTTAATTGCCAGCATGTTGCTATACATTTCCGTGCCATTGTGCGTCGGATTGTTGGTGGCGCAGCGTGTGCCAGTTACAGCTCGCCGACTGATATTACCTCTCAACATTCTGGCAAGCGGCGTGTTTATTTTCGTGATGTGGGAAACACGACTGGCACGCCGAGAAGCCCTGTATTCGATTGCCGGCCGAGGAACCATTCTGGCCATGTTTTTATTGCTCATCATGTCGATGATAATCGGATGGTTGATAGGTGGGCCTGATAATGAGTCGCGTCGCGTGCTGGCAACCTCTACCGGCATGCGCAGTGTGATCGTCGTCCTATACATCGCACGCTATTGCTTTCCCGGGACTCACATTTACATGATCCCCATTGTCTACCTGTCTTTGATGGTTCCCGCTAATCTGCTCTTTCACCTGGCTTTCGTGGCATGGCACAAACTACGGACTGCGGCCTTCGTCTGACAATAATGCAAGACCAGAATACTTTTGTAGCCGAACGAAACTAACTGTCGAAATATCCGAAAGCAGCGTAAAGGTCAGGCGACGAATCCATTCGGCAACTCTGAAATTATCTCACCGAGCAGCGAGGCCTGGTTACAGGTAGCGATGACGCATGACTCTCAGCGTTTGCGCTCTATTCTCGCGGCGCTCCAATTCATGAGCGCCGTGAAGATCGTCCACACGACATACAAAATCGCTAATCCGAGCAACACATACTTCGCCCCCGAGGTGTGGGCAGAGATGCAAGCGCAGGTGGAAGAGCTGACCGGGCGGGCAGCGCCTTCTCCGGGTCGTGAGATCGTCCTTTTTAGGCAGCTGCACATCCACTTTTTTCATTAAAGATCCCACAGGTTGGGCCCGGTGGATAGTCAAGTGGTATAGGCAATTTCCGGTTGTTGGGGCCTGCTCCCCGAATTCTTAAAAACTTAAGGTCGAGTTCATCTTTAGCCAAAAAACGAACAACGCCACAACCAGCGCTACGCCCAACCAGACAGGCGATCGACGAAATAACCAGATCACTGTCGCGGGCAATCCAGCGAAGAAGGCCCAAAATTTCAACGGGTATTCAGCTCTCCATGCTCGGACAAAAGTGTCGACTGTACTCACATCCATTGATGCCTGCGTAGAATCGGAAATTTCATTCGGCGAAATCGATTGCGCATTGCTCGTCACCGCACTCGGCACAAACAACAAAACCAATAGAACCATTGCGAAGGCGAGACCGAGCGTACCGAAATCAAATTCGGCCCGATGTTTTGCTGCGTCCATTTCAATTTCAACATCCCTCGCGAGTTCTGAATTGGGATGCTCATTTGACCAACGCCCTAACGCTGACAATGCTTCCCCAAAGACCCACGCGATTACGATGGTCACGAACGCGAGTGCAAGGAAGACCCAGAACATATCCCCCCCTCTTCGAAAATCCAGAGGATACCCGAAGCTTTTATCTACTTCGATGCGGAGCGCCAGTCAATCGGCAGAAGCACAGCTGGAACCGCAAGAGTACACTCGGCAACGAGCACCGCGATAGCGTTGGCTGGGGCCTTCTTGTATAGCGGCCGCCCGCAGACCCTGATGCGTCTCAAAATCGTTGGACACTTATGCGACTGGTCCCTTTTTCCCTCCCGTAAGGCATACCCGTAACTGCGTTGACGGGTTTAGTTACCGGACGGGGAAAAGTGATACATCTAGATTCGGACCAGTTAAAGGGTTTAACCCCTTACTAGCTCTGTGTGCTGACCTTCCCGGTAACTACGGCATTAGCCGCCAACTTTCCGTTTGGACTTCTCATGGAAGGACTTAACCGTCATGAAACTTCGGGCTTTGAACAGATTTTGCGGAACATTTGGGTAGGCTATACGTTACTCGCACAAGGGCGAGTCTACCCGGGGGGCGGCCCGGGAACGGGATGAAGCAATGAACATCGTACAACACGGGAAATACACAATGCGGCAGGTGCGGCAGAATCCGGGATTTTTCGCTATAGGGATCGCGGCATTGGCCCTGGGTATAGGCGCGAATACGGCGATTTTCAGCGCAGTGGACGCAGTGCTGCTGCGTCCTCTGCCGTACGGGCAGCCGTCGCGGCTGGCCATCGTGTGGGAGGACGCGTCGTTCATCGGGTTCACGCACAACACCCCGGCGCCAGCAAACTATACGGACTGGAGGAGACAGAACCAGGTGTTCACGGACATGGCGGCGTTAAGGTACCGGGGTTCCAGCCTGACGGGAGACCAGGCGCCGGAAGAGGTGCTGGGGGGATCGGTAACGGCGAATTTCTTCGATGTGCTCCAGCGCGAGCCGAGCCTGGGAAGACGGTGGACTGCGGAAGAGGATGCGGCGCAGAGCCCGGTAGTGGTAATCAGCCACAGCTTGTGGCAACGACGATTCGGGGGCGATCCGGGAATCGTAGGGCGGAAGATCTTGATGGAGGGCAAGAATACGACAGTGATTGGGGTGATGCCGAGGGATTTTTATTTCCCGATGAAAGAAATGGAGTATTGGGCGCCGGGCTACTTCACGCCGGAGAAACTGGCGCAGCGAGACAACCATTATTTGACGGTGGTTGCCCGGCTGAAACCGGGAGTGACAATCGAGCAGGCGCGACAGAACATGACGGCGGTAGCGAAGACGCTGGAGAAACAATACCCGGATTCGAACACGAATCTAGGAGCCGTGGTGGTGCCGATCCAAGTGGAGTTCGCGGGAGATACACGCATGGGATTGTGGGTGTTGCAGATTGCGTCGCTCGCAGTGCTGCTGATTGCGTGTTCGAACCTGGCAAATCTCCTGCTGGCACGGGCGAGCGGGAGGAAGCGCGAGATCGCGGTGCGAATTGCAATGGGAGCCAGCCGCGGGCAGATGATCCGGCAGCTGCTGACCGAGAGCGTACTGCTCGCAGTTGCGGGAGGAGGGCTAGGCTTGTGGCTGGGAGAGCTGTGCTGGAGGGCGCTGGGAAAGCTTGTGCCGGAGCAGATGACGGGGGCAACGTTCACGCTGAACGGAAAGATGATGCTGTTCACGATGGGAATTTCGGTGGCCACGGGGATTCTGTTCGGGCTGGTGCCGGCGCTGCGGGCCACGCGAGTGTCGCTGCTGGAGGCGTTAAAGGAAGGTGGGCGGAGCGGGGAATCGCGGACGAGCACAAGGTTGAGAGACGCGCTGGTGGCCGGGCAATTCGCGATGGCATTTGCGCTGCTGGTAGGAGCGGGGCTGATGATTCAGACACTCTGGAACCTGCGACGAGTGGATCTAGGATTTCGGCCAGATCACCTGCTCGTTCAGATCCTCCCTCTGCCGCAGCCGAAGTACGACTCGGACTCGAAGAGACGGAATTTTTATCGTGACGTGCTGGCGCAGTTGGACGGACAGCCGGGTGTGGAAAGCGCGGGATTCACTTCCGATGCGCCGTTTACGTCTGACGGGGATACAAACGGGTACATCGTGCAAGGTGAATCGCCATCGCGGCTGGGGCAGGTGAATGATGCGCTGTACCGGGAGGTGACACCGGGCTATCTGGAGATGGTAGGAGCGCGCGTGATCGATGGACGGTCGCTCGAAACGACGGATGTAGAAACCACCGAGCCGGTGGTAGTGGTGAGCGAGTACCTGGCGAAACGGCACTGGCCGGGACAGAGCGCGGTCGGAAAGTACATGAAGGTGGGAGAAGAGAAGGAGCCGTGGCGACGTGTGGTGGGCGTGACGGCGGATGTGAGGGAACGCGGGTTGCTTCTTGGAATGAAGCCCGCTGTTTACTTGTCAACGCAGCAGGTGAAAGCGCCGGGCGCGGATTACCTCGTGGTGCGGACAAAGCAGAATCCACTGCAACTGGTGAAGACCGTTGAGAGTGCGGTGTGGGAGGTGGATCGAGAGCAGCCCGTCGCGCGGGTGCGGAGCATGGACGACATCATCGAGGCCAGTGTGGCGGACCGTAAGAGGCCGATGGTGCTGCTGGAGATCTTCGCGGGACTGGCGCTCGTGATTGCATGTGTGGGTATTTATGGAGTGCTGGCGTATGCGGTGACACAGAGGACGCGGGAGATCGGGGTGCGCATGGCGGTGGGAGCGAGTCGGCGTGAAGTGATGCGGATGATCGTGGGCCGTGGGATGACGACAAGCGTGATTGGGTTCGGAGTGGGGCTAGCATTGGCGACGGCCCTGGGTCGACTGCTCGGCACGCTGTTGTATGGCGTGAAGACAATGTCACCGGCAGTGTACGCTGGGACGATGGTGGCGCTGGCGCTGGCGGCATTGCTGGCTTGTTGGATCCCTGGACAGAGGGCGGCGCGAGTCGATCCCGTGGTGGCGTTGAGAGAAGAGTGAAAACGGAAAGAAGATGGAAGGGCACTTGAAGGGCACAAGTCTAAACGCCCGGCATCGCTACTTGCCGCATCCGGCGACTCGCGAAGTACGCGTGCACTCTCAGTGAGGCGTGCAGTCGACTGCAGGTGGCAACGCGAGGCCGACAGTCGTGTTCAGCGATGGCGAACTCGTGAAGTCGAACATATCTTCGAGCGCGTCAGCGTGCAGGTCGCGCTTTGTCAGGTGCAGACGCTCATCTGGATTGTCTAAACTCAAAAACCGCTTCTCGATGAACGCCAAGAGGGAAGTGTGGTCCGCCACCGTGTGCGACACGTAGTGCTGCTTCGCAAATGGCGAAACCACCATCAGGGGAACACGGAATCCCAGCTGATCGAAGCTGGCGCAGGTGTCGGGATACGGCCCGGTCGGATCTGCGCTCAGCTCTGGGCAGAGCGCCTCCGCCTCGCCTACGCTGGTGTCCACAGTGCCCGACAAGTTACGCGCGCACTCCGCGCCCTGCCCAGGCAGCAAGCTTAGCGGGGGATTCGATAAGTCCGCGCACTGCCCTGGCGAAATTCCATCCGGCGTCCGCGCGCCGCCTTGCGGCGCCTTCGGTGGCGCCACATGATCGTAATAGCCGCCGTGCTCGTCATACGTAATAAAGATGACCGAATCCTGCCAGAAAGGCCCATTTCGTACCGCATTCAGTACCTGCGAAACAAACGCCTGTCCTCTCTGGATGTCCGTCGGCGGATGCTCGTCATTCTCATTTTGGATTCCTCCGTTTGGGACTCCGGGTAGTCCAAAATTCGGATCAACAAACGCTACTTGCGGCAGCGGCGGTAGCTGAGGTGACCCCGCGGCTTGGGCGAAGAAAAATTGCAGTGGGATGAAGTGGGGGTCGATGTTCGGCGGCGCCCCGAACGGCCGGAAGCTCGCTCCTTGCGGGGCATCCTGGAAATAATCGCCCCAGGAAATTCCACTCCTATCCAGCAAATCGAAAATCGTTCCGGTGATCGGCTTGTATCCCCCGGGCGGTGGAAACTGGTCAAAGGTGCTTAAATGTCCGAAGGAAGTCGCGGCCGCGAAATACGCGCGATTGGTAAACGTGCCGCCCAACACCGGCGAAAAGTATCGATCATTGATCGCAAAGTTCGAAGCTAGGTTGTAGTAGAACGGAATATCGTCCTGCGTGTAGAAACCCATCGTCTGATCTTCAGTCGCGTTCTCGACGCCATTGTCCACCTGTTCGGTTGCGTCATTAACACGAACGAATCCGTCACTCAGCGTTTCTTCAAGCGCGCTGTTTGGATTCAAGAAATTCGCCTCCTTATGGGTGCCCAGCCAGGAATGATCCAAATCGGGAGCCGCGCAGCGTCGGCCATCATGAAACACAAACACCGTGCTCCCATTGTCGTCGAGGTTCGAGTTAAAGCAGGTCAAGTTACCTGCCGAGTCGACTCTGCAAGTTAATCCGTCTACGCAGTTGTGGTCGTTTTTGCTGCAGCCATTGGAGGACGTGTGATACGGAGTCCCGGGCGCATAGGCCAGCGCTCCAAAATAATTGTCAAACGAATGGTTCTCCAGCATCACGATGATGATGTGCTTGGCCTTCTTGATGTCACCATTACCCAACGACTGCTCCGCGGTTACTGCTGTGAGGGCAGTCACCACCACAGCAGCGAGCAACAACCGGCACAGCTTCATGTTCTCCTCCTTTCGCTGCTATTGGTCCCTAGTAATGCTGCGCTCTTCAAGAATGTGAATGACCCGTGTGATGTTTGTCGCGTAAATCCCTCACTGACAGCAAATTGGTTATGACCAGGCCGACGTAGGAAGTAAATTTACCCCGGCCCGAGGCCAACCGAACTGCTTCGGGAGAACTGGCTAACACGGGGCTTTGTGGAGGGAGCTTCTCTTGCGATACCTCATAAGTCAAGATCTTTTTGGTATGCACCACAGCACGCCGCTGCATGCTACATGGAAGATCGAGAACATGCTCCGTTCGGACGGTGCACAAGAGGTCGTCCGATTTGATGAGCTCTATCGATATGGCTGGTTCTTTGTCGACGCTCTCATGCTGATGGTGCTGGCGGTCGCTTATCTCCTGCTGACGCGGGTGCAATCGCCTTTGCGCGAACCCACAAAAGTGGCGACGACGGCTGGAGGAAAAACGCACGAAAAATAGTCCGACTTGGATGTGGGGAACATGTCTTCGGTCAGTTGGGACCAACATGCACCTGTGCTGTAAGTGAGACGCTCGGTTTCCGGCCGTTGATCCGAATGAACGACAGGACCTCCTCATCGCCTCAGGCGTGTTCGCTCTCATCCGGTGTAGGGCTCATTTCGCTATTACCAGCGAAACAGCCTTTCAGCGGGCTGGTATCGGCAACTTGGAGTCGCAAATACAAGGCCTTGATCCCTGCTCTTAGTTGGCGTAAGCAGGCTATCGTCCATAATGCAAACGAGCCTATTGGGCATATCACGGGTAATCCTGCCGTTATGCCGTTATGCCTTTTGCCTTTTGGGAAGAGTTGCTACAACACGTCCAGAATCGTCGGATCCTCTGCATAAAGGCGAAATCCGCCTTGTCAAATGCACGAGTCCCCGGTTGAATTGCCAGTGACTGCCAGAAGACGAGTGGATGCCGATAGAAAATCACAGTATGGTAATATTCCGCGCGATATGATCGCGAGTGGTTCCACTTCTCAGTATGTGCTTGGTAGTACGGATGCCGAACAAGAGCGGCTGATTCGACAGGCTGCGCGCCTTGATCCTTACACCGAGCGATTGTTCCGTGACGCAGGTATGGGTCCGGGTCAACGAATTCTGGACATCGGCTCGGGTGTCGGCGACGTGGCGATGCTGGCGGCGCGTCTGGTTGGTCCTTCGGGAGAGATCGTCGGAGTCGAGCGCGACGTACGGTCGATCGCCAGGGCCAGGGCTCGCGTAGCGGAAGCTGGACTGCACAACGTAACGTTTGTGCAGTCGGACGTGAGCCAGGTGACAAGTGGTGCGCCCTTCGATGCTGTAGTGGGCCGTTGCATTCTGCAGTTTCTCCCCGATGCCGCGGCTGTTATGCGTTCCCTCTCGCTCATGGTCCGACCCGGAGGCGTGCTGGCTTTTCACGAGCCGACGTGGTCCCCTTTGCTTTTGCTTACCGCTCAACTGCCGCTGTGGTCGGCGTGCGCTTCGCTCATTCGCAAGACCTTCCAATGCTCTGGAGCAAACCCAGACATGGAACTCGTGCTCTTCCGGGCGTTCGAAGAGGCTGGCCTGCCTGCGCCAAACATGTGGATGGAAATCCCCATGGGAGGTGATGCGTTTTTTGCAGGATGGGTCTGCGATCTTCTGTGCAGTGTTCGCCCGCAGATGGAGCAGCACAATCTTTCCTGCGAAGCGCTGGGCAATTTCGAGACGCTGCGGGAAAGGCTAGACGCAGAGCTGGTGGCGCTGAAGTCGCCAGGCGCTTGCATCGGATTGGTGGGCGCTTGGTCTCGCGTCCCTGCGAGCTCCGCCCCTCGCTAGTATTCAAAACCCAAGCGATGCGGAGCAGCGACGTTTAGAAAAAGTCGAGCTACAGGCGTCGTGGGATAGATCGTTAATGATCCGTTTTCCGCTGCTCGTTGTGTCACTGCTTGCCCAGTGCCTCGTGTTGCTAGTCGCTTCGGTGTAGCTGGTGCGCGCTCTCCTTCGAAGAGTAATGTGCTTTTCGGCGATGGGTCTCGACAAGTCGGCTTGTGTGAATCGATCTCAAGAGGTGTTGCCGAATCGGAACGTAGCGTATCGCAGACACAAGGTCCAGGGATCGTTCATACGTGCAAGTAGGCCACCCAGGCTCAAAGCAAGTACAATTCCGACGTTTGGAGCGAAATGAGACCTGTTCGTTCTCTGCTTGTTATGGCCTTCTGCGTGTTCTGGTTGGGCTCAGGTGCTGAGCAGAGAATCCCTGGATCTGCGCCGAAACCGACGGAGGCTTTACGCGCCGTCACGCTCTCTTCTTGCACCTTGCTCGGCCTCGCACAACCGGCGCGTTGCGGTGTGCTGAAAGTCCCGGAGGATACTGATCGCCCAGACGGGCGCAAGCTCGCAATCGGCGTGGCGGTGGTTCCCGCAACGGGCGGCCGGCCACGTCCCGACCCGATTGCCGTGTTAATGGGTGGCCCGGGCGAAGACGCGATTAGTGCAGCCGAGGTGTACGCCAGGCAGTTCGCGCCGCTGCTTCAGGATCATGATCTTCTGCTGGTGGACCAGCGGGGCACAGGCAGGTCCAACGCATTGCACTGCGACCTGTCTTCGAGCGAGGACCCGGCTGCCAGTCTTCGCGACCTGTTTCCGCTTTCCGCCGTCGAAAGATGTGCACGAAGGCTGCGCGCGCAGACAGACTTGACTCAGTACACCTACGACCGCTTCGCCCACGACCTGGAGCAGGTCCGACACGCTCTCCGCTACGGACCAATGAATTTGTTTGCGGGCTCCTATGGAACTCGGGCGGCACAGGTTTATGTGCGGATGTACCCGGAAAGTGTGCGAACCGCGTATCTGGGCAGTGTTGTTCCGATCGACGTGGCGATGCCACTTCCTTTTGCGAAGGCGGAACAAACCGCGATCGAGAAGATGCTTGAGGCGTGCGCGGCCGATTCCAAGTGCAACGCCGCGTTCCCGAGCTTACGTGAGGAGTTCCGTCAGATATCCGCTCAGCTGGGATCGGGACCGGTAGATGTCCAGATTCCGGGCCAAGGAGGAAGGGCACCGATGTACGGGGGCCGAGTTGCTGAGTGGTTTCGTTCGAAACTTTACCGGCCACGAAGTTCTGTAGCGCTGCCGTGGATGATTCATCGTGCTTCTCTTGGAGACTGGAGCCCGATTGCCGAAGGTATTCTGTCGGACGCCCGCGCAGCCGACTCGGGATTTAGTTTTGGGCTGTTTTTCTCGATCACATGCAGCGAAGATATTGCGTTCATCCGGGAAGAAGATGTCGCCGCCGAAACAAAGGGCACCTTTCTGGGGGACTATCGGGTGCGCCAGCAGCAGGCTGCCTGCAAGCTCTGGCCGAAGGCTTCGCTTCCGAAGCACTATCGCGAACCCGTGCAGTCGTCCGTGCCGACGGCGTTCGGCTTTGGCGACACGGACGGAGCTATGCAGCTTTGGTTCATGGACCACGTAGCCCAGGGTTTCTCGCATAGCCGCAAAATCGTGATGCGAGGGCAGGGACACACCGAATGGAATGAGTGCGTTGCGGAGATTTATCGGCGACTCGTCGTTACCGGCTCAGTCGAAGGCGGGGACACGTCAGGCTGCCCCGCGATACCACGCCCGCCATTTAAGACGCGGTAGACGCATCAGCAAGCGAGGCACGATCCCCAGGAGTCGCAGGAGTTCCACGATTTTACGGTGTTGCGAGGATTCGGCCGCGCTACTGGGCGGTGCAATCGCTCGTTCTGGTGACGCCTCTCCATCGGTCGTCGCGTTTCCCTGCGCCACTGACACTCCTTCTGCCCGTGTCACGGGCCACTCGGAAACTACCAGAAGTCCCGTGTGCGCGAGTTGCGGTCCTATAGTGGGTGCGGCCTCGTGTGAATAGGCCTGGCGCACGACGCTCTGGTAACATTCCACGAGGCCAAAACGGATTCATGTTTCCGCCACAGAATGTCACTCGATTGGACGAATGAAGACTTATCCGAAGGTTTGCGCTGTTTCCATTCAGGCGCTTTCTTCGAGGCCCACGAACACTGGGAATCGGTATGGCTGGCCGCGCAAGAGCCGGAAAAGACGTTACTGCAGGCCTTCATTCAGCTCGCTGCTTCTTTCCACCATTTTCAACGCGGCAACTGCGCCGGAGCCATTTCGCTGTTGCGATCTGCCTTGCAGCGTCTGGACGGATATCCGGAGGCCTTTGCCGGCATCGCTATCGCTCCGCTGCGCGCGGTGATTCGCCTATGGCTCGAGGCCCTCGAAACGGTCCCGCAATCTTCCCCGCCGTCTTTCCCCCGGCTACAACTAGCGGAAAGAGGGCCACTTTACTGAGAAGGCGTTTTCAGTCTCTGCCGATTCATTGATCTGCCTTCTATAACGATGCCTTCGAGGCAAGGTGCGAGAACACAGTTTCAGGTGATGGAGGATCGCGCGACTCGGAAACCGTAGTCGGCGTATTTGAACTCAGGCGGAATACTCGATCGCGCCGCAATGCGGGCGACCTTGACGTGGTGCCGCCAGGAGCCACCTCGCGAAGCTCGACGGTTGCCGTTCGTTGGCCCTGGCGGATTTCGTTTGGGAGAGTAGACGTAGTAGCTGGGGTCGTACCAGTCGACACACCATTCATGCACGTTGTCGCCCAGATTGTATAGCCCATAGGCGTTTGGCGGATACAGACCTACCGGCTCAGGCCCGGTCTTCCAACGCCGGGCATAATTGGGTAGCAGCTCGGGGGGCGTGTCTCCCCACGAATACAGAGAGTGTTCGACGCCGCCGCGTGCTGCGCACTCCCACTCGGCTTCGCTCGGCAAGCGATACGGCATGGAAGTCTCGCGATTTAGCCACGCGCAATAGCCCACAGCCTCATGCCATGATATCGCGACGACAGGCATCTTCGGATGATTGAAGTTCGGATCCTTCCAGCACATCGGCTCAGGATAACGCATCGCAGTAAGAAAGCAGGCGTACTCCTCGTTCGTAACCTGGTAAGCGGAAAGCTCGAAGGCATCCAGCCAGACGCGATGCCGTGGCTTTTCATCATCACGCCCGATTTCGCAGCCCATCCAGAACCAACCCCCTGGAACGCGCACCATCGTCGGTTCGATGACTTCGATCCGGGCCGTTAA
>Ga0306921_10001397_pt1 | contig 23243 bp, 20 predicted proteins | sample sta12Cox44000080_FD_203760 | JGI IMG/M metagenome (GOLD analysis project Ga0306921, IMG submission 203760) | Lab enrichment of tropical soil microbial communities from Luquillo Experimental Forest, Puerto Rico - statoxic.12C.oxic.44.000.080 (v2)... | ecosystem: Environmental > Terrestrial >...
GCCATCGCCGGCAGCAACTAGCCCGTATGCAGTCCGCCACGAAAGCCCCAAGCGGGGCATCGTCGCGGTTTGCTGACGGGAGCCCGGTTCTTCGCATATCCACGTCCTTTGAAAGGAGGACACATGAAAACCACAGTACTCACAGCCTTGATCGTGATCGCGCGGTTGGGGACAAGCGCGGCGCAGGTTTCCCAAGCAAGCCCAGTCGCATCAGTCCCGGCACGGCATCTGACTCATAAGCAGGCGGCCCACTTGATCAACACCGCCGTTACGGCGGAAGACCATCGTGCACTGGCGCAATATTTCCGCCAGGAAGCTGAGAGGAAGAGAGAAAAAGAGCAGTACTGCATGGAAACGGCATGGATCTATCGGCGGCATCCACCTCGAGTCGACATGTACAGGAACGTGTCAACGTCCGACTCTTACAGGCATGCGGCTGACGAAGCATGGAACACAGCTCTTGCCGACGATCAATTGGCGATATTTCAGGACAGACTTGCGGAAGGTCTTGCGACGGCCAAGTGACCGCAGAGTGCGACGATCGACAACACACTGTCGACCGCAACGCTCTCTACCAGCCAAGCGCTGACGAGAGTCATCAGTGACGGCCGTTGCCAACAGACGCACATGGTGACCGGTTACAGCGAGGCGGACTTTAATCTTCGCTTGTATGAACGCGACGAATGCTCCCGGATGTAAAGTGTTGGGGTTGTCGACACACCGGGAGGTTGATCAGCAGATGACGGCGAAACCAAGTTTTCTGAATCGCTACGGAAGGCTGATGATGATTGCGGTGGGACTGATGTACGGCTATGGCGCAGCAGCACAGCAAGCGGACAGCGGTTCCGCCGCCTCAGTCGTCTCGGCGACGTCCGAGGAAAAGGTGGAACAGCTACAGCGAACCGTAGGCGAACTGCAGGCTGAGGTGGCTGAACTGAGGACACAGATGAAAGAGATGAGCGCGACGACGGCGGCATCGAAGTCGTCAGTCGCGGTAGCAACTCGCGAATTGCCGCATACCGTTGCCGATAGTGAAGAGCGAGGCGGCGCCTCCGTCGAGACAGCGCAGGAGGCTCAGGGTGGCCAGTCCAGTCTGGTCGCGTCGACGGCGACCACTCCCGCCATTTCCGCCGAAGACCGCGGGATTCTCGATTACCTTAAAGGCACCACCACCAATGTGATGGTGGACGCCTACTATTCCTACAACTTCAATGATCCGGTTGGCCGGGTGAACCTGCTGCGCGCCTACGACGTCCTCAGCAATGCCTTCAGCCTGAATCAGGCGGCAGCCGTCTTCGAGCGGGCCGCCGACGTGGAGGGGGGTCGTCGCTGGGGTACGCGGCTCGACCTGCAATTTGGCCAGGCGACGGCAACTCTGCAAGGCAATCCCAGCAACGAGCATCGTCCCGACATCTATCGCAATATCTTTCAGGCGTTCGGAACCTACGTTTTTCCTGTGGGAAGCGGTTTGAAGGTCGATTTCGGGAAGTGGGCGAGTTCGCTGGGGTATGAGGGCAATTACACCAAGGACCAGATGAATTATTCGCGCGCATACTGGTTCAACTTTCTGCCCTTTTATCACATGGGCTTCCGCGTGAAGTATCAGGTCAACCAGTGGCTGGGACTGAATTATTGGCTGGTGAATGCTACGAACCACGTGGAACCGACCAACGGCTTCAAAGACGAGCTGTTTGGCTTCGTTCTAACGCCGACAAAGCAGATCACTTGGACTACCAATTACTACTTTGGCCAGGAGAATCCGGATTCGGTTGGAACCACCAACTGTCCTCCTGTGCCCGTCCAGCCCGGCTTATGTTTTGCGCCAGTAGTGCCTGCTCCCAACGGGAAGCTGCACATCTTCGACAGCTATGTGAACTGGCAAGCCACTCCCAAGTGGACTTTCGCGCTCGAGGGTGATTACGTCGTCAACCGCATGTGGGCCAGCAGCAGCCCGGGACAATCGTCGGCACCGGCTCACACCTCGGGTGGAGCCGGTTACGCGCAATACCAACTATCTGCGAAGAGTTACCTGGCGGCCCGCGGAGAATATCTCTCCGACCGCGGTTCCTTCTTCACTGGCGGCCTATTCAGCAAGGTTACCCAAGCCCTAAAGGAGTTCACGGTGACCTACGGATACAACGTTGCAGATGGCCTTCAGGTGAAAACCGAGTATCGCTACGACTGGTCCAACGTGCCGGTGTTCCTGACCAGTGCTCAAAACGTGTTCAGCAAGGACCAGAGTACGGCCACACTGGGTCTGATCTGGTGGTTCGGGCGCAAGCAGGGCGCCTGGTAGGAGAAACGTTATGCAGGATCTCATTTTTGTAGCCATCACCATTGCGTTCTTCGCGCTGTCGCTGGGGTATGTCCACTTCTGCGACCGCGTGAAGTAGGGGGAAGCCATGCACACTGAATCAGCCATCATGATCGCGATTTGTGCCTTCATGATGATCTATCTGTTCTACGCATTGTTGCGTCCGGAGAAGTTCTGACATGACTGCCAATGGGTGGTTCCAAATCGCCGTGTTTCTTTTGCTCGTGCTCGCGGTCACCAAGCCAGTGGGTGTATTTATCGCCCGAGTGTTCAATCGCGAGCGGACTTTTCTGGATCCGGTAATGCGGCCCCTGGAACGGCTTATCTACAAGCTGTGTTTCGTGGATGAAAACCATGAGATGCGCTGGACCGAGTACGCCTTTGCCATGCTGCTGTTCAGCGTGGTCTCGATGTTGCTGCTGTACCTGATGCAACGCGGGCAGGGGGCTTTGCCGCTCAATCCGCAGAAGTTCGGGGCGGTTCCGCCGCCTTTGGCGTTCAACACGGCCGTGTCGTTCACTACCAATACGAACTGGCAAAACTATTCTGGCGAAACCACCATGGCCTATCTGACCCAGATGGCCGGTCTCGCCTACCACAACTTCACCTCCGCCGCCGTCGGCATTGCCCTGGCGATTGCCTTTATCCGCGGCATCGCACGCCGGCAGATGCAGACCATCGGAAATTTCTGGGTTGACATGGTTCGCGCCAGTTTGTGGCTTCTGTTGCCGGTTTGCGTCGTTGGAGCACTGGTGCTGGTTTCGCAGGGAGTGGTTCAGAACCTCCGGCCCTACGACGCAGTGAAGCTTGTAGAACCCCAGCAGGTGCAGCGTGTGGGCCAGGACGGCAAGCCGGTTGTGGATGCGCAAGGCAAGCCCGTTATGGATACCGTGACCAGGCAGACCATCGCTCAAGGACCGGTGGCCTCGCAGGAAATCATCAAGGAGCTGGGCACCAACGGCGGTGGGTTTTTCAACGCGAACAGCTCCCATCCCTTCGAAAACCCAACCCCCCTTACGAACTTGATTGAGCTGATCTGCATCTTTTCCATCGGCTCCGGACTTACTTACACGTTGGGGCGCATGACCGGCTCGCAGCGGCACGGATGGGCGGTCTGGGCGGCGATGGTCATCCTGTTCTTTGTGGGCGTGACGGTTGCCTACTGGGCGGAAGCGGGCGGGAATCCCTTACTGCACGGAGTCAATCAGCGGGCTAGCGCTACCCAGCCGGGCGGCAATATGGAGGGAAAGGAAGTTCGCTTCGGCATCGCCGACTCCGCTTTGTTTGCCACCGTGACCACAGACACCAGCTGCGGCGCGGTCAACAGCTGGCACGATTCGTTCATGCCGCTGGGAGGCATGGTCCCGCTAGTGAACATCATGCTCAGCGAAGTCATTTTTGGCGGCGTCGGCTCGGGCATGTACGGCATATTGATCTACATCGTCATCGCGGTGTTTATCGCCGGGCTGATGGTCGGCCGAACGCCGGAGTATCTCGGCAAGAAGATTGAAGCCTTCGACGTGAAGATGGCCATGCTGGTGGCGCTCGTGTTTCCCCTGGTTATCCTGGGATTTTCGGGCATCTCTTCGGTGTACGGTTTTGGCACTTCCAGCATTTCCAATCCCGGCCCCCATGGTCTCAGCCAGGTCCTCTACCTCTTCACCTCCTCGGCAGGAAATAACGGTTCTGCCTTTGGCGGAATAAACGGCAACACGCTTTGGTACGACACGGCAGGTGGTATCACGATGCTGGTGGGCCGCTTCCTGATGATCATCCCGATGCTGGCCATCGCCGGCAATCTGGCACAGAAAAAGTACGTGCCGCCGTCCGTGGGAACATTTCCGGTGACCACGCCGCTGTTCACCGCGTTGTTGATCGGAGTGATTCTCATCGTCGGCGCGTTGACATTTTTCCCGGCGCTTAGCCTGGGACCAATTCTCGAACACCTGCTGATGGGCGCAGGCAAGACTTTCTGAGAGGCGAAGCAATGGCAAGAAATAGTTCCAAGAAAGCGGTTTGGGAAGGGAAGATCGTGCGTCGTGCGATTGTGGATTCGCTGGTGAAGTTGGATCCACGCCACATGATGGGCAACCCCGTGATGTTCGTGGTCGAAGTCGGCAGCGTGATTACCGTCGTTTTGCTATTTCGCGGTGGTGCCGATTTCAAGTTCAATTTGCAGATCACCCTGTGGCTCTGGTTCACGGTGCTGTTCGCCAACTTCGCAGAAGCCATGGCCGAGGGCCGTGGCAAAGCACAGGCTGACACTCTGCGCAAGGCACGTTCGGAAACTGTGGCTAACCGCACACTGTCCGACGGAAAGATCGAACAGGTCCCCAGTTCAAAGCTGCGCGCCGGCGACATCGTGATCGTTTCCGCAAGCGAGATGATTCCGTCTGATGGAGAAATCATCGAGGGCGTCGCCTCGGTAGACGAGTCGGCGATCACGGGCGAGTCCGCGCCCGTGATACGAGAAGCGGGCGGCGACCGCTCTGCCGTGACCGGCGGAACGCGGGTCCTCTCCGACCAGATCAGAGTGAAGGTGACGTCGAATCCTGGCGAGACCTTCCTCGATCGCATGATTGCGCTGGTGGAAGGCGCGGAGCGTCAGAAGACGCCCAACGAGATTGCGTTGAACATCCTGCTGGCAGGCCTGACTATCATCTTTTTGTTGGCTGTGGTCACTCTGCAGCCGTTCGCCATTTACTCCGGCTCACCACAAACCGTGTTCGTGCTGGTTTCGCTGCTGGTGTGCCTGATCCCGACGACCATTGGGGGATTGCTTTCAGCGATCGGAATTGCAGGCATGGACCGGTTGATTCAGCACAATGTGCTGGCTATGTCGGGCCGTGCGGTCGAGGCGGCCGGCGACGTGGATACGCTGCTGCTCGACAAAACCGGGACGATTACTCTGGGCAACCGGCAGGCGGCGGAGTTCATTCCGGCTCCGGGAGTGAGCGAAGCCGAGATGGCCGATGCCGCACAGCTCTCGTCGCTGGCCGATGAGACGCCCGAGGGGCGTTCGATCGTAGTCCTGGCAAAGGAGAAGTACGGGCTTCGCGGACGCGAACTGGCGTCGCACGAAGCGGAGTTCGTGCCGTTCACTGCACAGACGCGAATGTCAGGTGTCAATCTGAACGGGAATCAAATTCGCAAGGGCTCGGTGGACGCTATTCAGCGTTACCTGGCGCTGAGTGGCGGAGCGCTGCCTCCCGATGTACAGGGAAACGTCGAGCGGATCGCTCGCTCCGGTGGCACTCCGCTGGTGGTCGCCGAACAGCATCGCGCCCTCGGCGTGATTCATCTGAAGGACATCGTCAAGGGCGGCATGCGCGAACGTTTCGACCAGTTGCGCGCCATGGGCATCAAGACCGTGATGATCACCGGCGACAACCCTCTGACTGCGGCGGCGATTGCCCGCGAGGCCGGCGTCGACGACTTCCTCGCCGAAGCTACGCCCAAGGAAAAGATGGACCTCATCCGTCGCGAGCAGTCGCAAGGCAAGCTGGTGGCGATGACCGGCGATGGCACCAACGACGCTCCCGCGCTGGCTCAGGCCGACGTCGGTGTGGCGATGAATACCGGCACACAAGCTGCCAAGGAAGCCGGCAACATGGTCGACCTCGATTCCAACCCCACCAAGCTGATCGAGGTGGTGGCCATCGGCAAGCAATTGTTGATGACGCGCGGATCGCTCACCACATTCTCCATCGCCAACGATGTCGCGAAATACTTCGCCATCATTCCCGCCATGTTCGCCGGAACATTCCCGGTGCTGAATGCTCTCAACGTCATGCAGCTTCGCACTCCGCAGTCCGCGATCCTCTCGGCGGTGATTTTCAACGCAGTCATCATCATCGCGCTGATTCCACTGGCGCTGCGCGGCGTCAAGTATCGTCCCATGGGAGCCGCTGCGCTGTTGCGTCGCAACCTTTGGGTCTACGGCGTGGGCGGCATCATCGTTCCGTTCATCGGGATTAAAGCAATCGACATGCTCATCACGCGCATCGGACTGGCGTAAGAGAGGGAACCGTGAAACAAAATCTCAAAATCGCAATCTTGATCACGATTGTTACTACCGTACTGTTGGGGATCATCTACCCGTTGGTCGTGACCGGCTTGTCACAAGTGCTCTTCCACGACAAAGCTAACGGCCAACTGATCTCGCGTAACGGCGAAATCATCGGTTCGCGCATCATTGGACAGACATTCGCTGGCCCTGGTTACCTCCACTCGCGGCCCTCTGCTGCGGGCAATGGCTATGACGCCGCCAACTCAGGCGGCACCAACTACGGTCCGACGAACCAGAAGCTCATCGATCGCGTGAAGGCCGACACCCAACGCCTGCAGGGAGAGAATCCGGGCGCCCCAGTTCCCGTTGAGTTGGTGACGACGTCAGCCTCTGGACTTGACCCCGAGCTGTCTCCCGCGGGAGCCGAGTTTCAGATCCCCCGCATCGCTCGCGAGCGTGGAGTCTCCGAAGGCCAAGTTCGAGCCATCATCGCGCAGCACACAAAGCGGCGCCAGTTAGGATTCCTGGGTGAGCCGCGAGTGAATGTGCTGGAAGTCAATACGGCTCTGGATGAAACAAAGCCGATGGCTCACTAACTGGGAACGCTCTGGATGACTATCCTCTCGGTTAGAGCTGGCCTTTGCAAGTTGTTCGAGGGGTCGGCCAACGTCGAAACGGTTGGAGAGACCTCAAGGGATTCAGACCCGGCTTCTTAACTGCGGCGAACAGTCCTTAGCCTCGGTCCACCTCTCACCGGATAGCGACGCCTTCGAATTCATCGTTCTTTCACACGATTGCCACAGTAAGCAATTGTCTGTAAGCGCAGTCAGCACATAGACTAAATGGCAAAGTTATCGGAGTCTGCCGTTGTCTCACGCGATAATCCAAGCTCGCGCAGTCGAGAAGTATTATCCCCAGCCTGACGGCAACCGCATCCAGGTCATTGCCCCCACCGACATTGACGTCACGCCCGGCAAAATCATCGCCCTTCTGGGTCCGTCGGGTTCGGGGAAGTCAACCTTGCTGCGCATTCTCACTGGACTCTCCAAGCCCTCCTCTGGCAGCGTGTTGTGGCATGGACAGCCACTCACCGGGCAAATTCCCAGCGTCTCCATCGTCTTTCAGAGTTTTGCGCTTTTTCCCTGGCTGACCGTTCTCGAGAACGTCGAAGCGCCCCTGATTGCCCGAGGAGCAGGAGCGATTGAGCGCCACAAACGCGCGCTGCGCATGATTGACACCGTCGGCCTCGACGGGTTCGAAACCGCTTATCCGAAGGAACTTTCGGGCGGCATGAAGCAACGGGTCGGCTTCGCCCGTGCCCTCGTAGTCGAACCAGAGGTGCTGTTCATGGACGAACCCTTCTCGGCACTCGACGTTTTGACGGCTGAAAATCTGCGTTCTGAGCTCTTGGAGTTGTGGCTCACACAGAAGATGCCGACCAAGTGCATCTTCATAGTGACCCACAATATCGAGGAAGCCGTATTGCTGGCCGACCGCGTGATCGTACTGGGGCGCAATCCGGCTCGGATCCGGGCGGATTTTGAAATCGACATTCCGCAGTACCGCGACCGAAAATCGCCGCGTTTCCTGGCATACGTCGACTACATCTACAAGGCACTGACCAAACCCGACGACGCCCTGACCTCGCCGCATTCTGCCGTGGCTGCGGCCAGTAACGGCAGGGATCGCGAACGCAACAAGTTCCAGATGTTGCCGCATGCTCGTCCCGGGGGGATCGCCGGCTTCATGGAGCTTTTAGTGGACCGCGGCGGTCGCGACGATCTTTACAAACTCGCGGATGAGTTGGCGATGGACGTTGACGATATTCTCCCCATCGTCGATGCCTCCGTCATGCTCGGATTTGCCGTGTTAAACGAGGGCGATGTCGAGATCACCCCTGAAGGCCGCCAGTTTGGCGAAGCCGACATCCAGACGCAAAAGCGGATGTTCCGCGACGCTGCGCTGAAAAACGTCGCCATACTGCGTTTGATCGAGAATACGTTGCACGCCAAACGCGACCACGCCATCGGCGAAGAGTTCTTTCGCGACATTCTCGACGAACATTTCAGCGCCGCCGAAGTGGAGCGCCAGTTTGAGACAGCCCTCAACTGGGGGCGCTACGCCGAGATCTTCAACTACGACTCTGAAACCGGGCGACTCTACCATAGCGAAGTCGTCGATGCAGCTCCCGTTGAGGGCGAGGGCTGATGGCCCGCGACTCCGGCCAACTGATTCGGATTCTCGGTAAGGGGCCGTGGTCGCTGCTGCCGGCGCAAACCTGGTCGGCTCTTACTGACTTCTTTATCTTTGCCCTGGGACTCTCGTTCTTTTACTTCGTCGTAGTGCTGGCGCGGACATGGTACGGCCCATTCAATCCCCAGGTCGAGATCTCGCGCAGCCCGGCTATGCTCCCGGTGTACGCGGCATATTCTCTGGCGCGGATCATAATTGCCTATGCCCTGTCCCTGGCGTTCACCTTGGTATATGGATACATCGCAGCCTATAACGTTAAGGCCGAACGTTTCATGGTTCCTCTGCTCGACATTCTTCAGTCGATCCCCGTTCTAAGCTTCCTTCCCGGCGTCATGCTGGCAATGGTGGCGCTGTTCCCCCGCCATCAAATGGGGGTCGAGTTGGGCGCCATTCTCCTCATTTTCACCGGGCAGGTATGGAACATGGCGTTCAGCTTCTATTCCTCGCTGAAAAGCATTCCCCGCGAAATGCGGGAGGCGGCCAAGATCTACCAATTCAACTGGTACCAAAGGTTCACCAACATCGAACTGCCATACTCTGCGATCGGGCTGGTATGGAACTCCATGATGTCGGTTGCCGGTGGCTGGTTCTTCCTTATGGCCTGCGAGATGTTTGTGCTGGGCGACAAAGATTTCCGCCTCCCCGGATTGGGCTCGTATTTGCAGACGGCAGCCAGTGCCGGGGACAGGCGCTCGATTTTGTGGGGCGTGGGCACCATGATCGCGGTTATCGTATTGACGGATCAGTTCGTTTGGCGCCCCATTATTGCCTGGGCCGAGAAATTCAAGGTGGAGCAGGTCGAGAGCGCTAACGCACCCCGGTCGTGGTTTCTCAATCTCATTCAAGGGTCGCGATTGTTGGTGCGTTTGCGCAAGCGTATATTCCGACCGGCGGGTGAGTGGCTGAGCTTGCGGTTTGCGCGCCAGCATGATACGGTCGACGCCGAGACCTCTCCACCAACTTGGAGGGTCTGGGTGGGTCGTGCGATGGGCGCTATCGCGGTTTGCGTAGTGCTCTATGCGGTGGCGCGTGCCACCGGCATGCTCAGCCAGTTGTCCCGTGAGGAGTACAAAGAAATCGTGACCGGCGCTTTCGCTACGTTCCTTCGCGTAGTGGCCGCGCTGCTGATCGGCTCGCTTTGGACGATTCCCGTTGGGGTGGCGATCGGCTTCAATCCAAAGTTGGCGCGCATTGCGCAGCCACTGGCGCAAATCGCCGCCTCCGTGCCTGCTACCGCTTTATTCCCAATCGTGCTTCTCGTGCTCATCAGGATCGGGGGAGGGATGGGAGTCGGTTCCGTCCTGCTGCTGCTGCTTGGGACTCAGTGGTACATTCTGTTCAACGTCATTGCTGGTGCCATGGCGATTCCTACCGACCTCAAGGAAGCTTCTACGCTCTTTCAATTCACCTCCGTCCAGCGCTGGCGCAAGCTCATCCTGCCTGGTGTCTTCCCTTACCTCATCACTGGGCTGGTTACCGCCTCCGGAGGAGCCTGGAACGCCAGCATTGTGGCGGAATACTTTCGCCTCAAGGATCAGACCTACACGACCGTCGGTCTCGGTGCTTTGATATCCCGCGCCACTGATGCTGGTAACTTTGATTTGCTGCTAGCGTCAACCATCGTGATGGCGATGGTGGTGGTCATCATCAATCGCCTGGTCTGGCGCCGTATGTATCGTTTGGCCGCCACCCGGTACACGATGGACGTTTAGCACGCCCAGGGCTGCTGATATTCGCGAGATGCTGGCATTCGAGTGCTTGCCGTAATCGAGCGCGCGTCTGGTTCCGCAATGGACGCACACTTGTGGAATCTCAGCATGGGATTCGATATTCTTCGGAAAGAGCGCGCGCTCGGCCCCTGAGGGAGCCGGCAAAGAGGGCCCCCGGCGTTATCGATGGCGCAATCTTTGCGCGGTTGGGTCTGCTCGTGGCGTTTACTTTTTCGGGCGCTGCTGCCCGTTTTGAGGCCCGCAGGCATTTGCTTGTCGAAGAAGCAAACGATATCGGAACCGCGTAGTTGAGGATCGACTTGCTGCCCGCCGAGGCACAACCGGAGATCAGGGACCCGTTCCGGCGTTACGTGGATGCAAGACTCGCGATCCACAAGGACGCAACTCAGAGATCCGGCGATCCCGTGTGACCAAGTCGCAGGACCTGCAGGCGGAAATCTGGAACAAGTCCGTCGTGGCCGCCGGGCAATCGAATACGACGGCGGCAAGCATGCGGCTTTTGCCCGCCCTCAACGCCATGATTGACATCACCACGGTCAGAACGGCGGCTGCCGAGGACCATCCACCGCAAGTGATCTTTGCCATGTTGGTTCTGATCGCACTGGCCAGTTCGCTGATGGCTGGATATGAGATGTCAGGGGCCAGCCGTCGCAGTTGGCTCCACACGGTCGGCTATGCGGTCATTCTGTCCATCGCAGTTTATGTAATTCTCGATCTCGAGTATCCTCGTCTAGGGCTTATTCGCGTCGATGCCGCCGATCACTTCCTGGCGGACGTGCGCAATAGGTTGAAGGAAACTGTCCTACTCAGCGCCCTTCAGTATTAGTTGCTCTGCCGGGGAAAACGCTTGCGATTGGATCATCGTAGTGCTTAGCAGCGAAGTGAGCCCTGACGAGGCGAGGATCATCGCGATGACCACGAACTGGTAGATAGCAGCGTACAAAGGGTCCGCTCGCGAAAGCAGCATTCCAGTCATCAACCCCGGTATCCACACAATTCCCAGCGAACGCAGGTTGTCAATGGCCGGGATCAGGGAAGAATGAATGCTCGATTCGGCATAGCGCCGCACCGTCGCCTGGGGCGCGGCACCCAGTGCCAGAGCGGTTTCGATTTCGCCCGTGTGGGCCAAGACTTCCGAACGGAAGCGGTTCAGGGCCAATCCGTTGGTGTTCATCGCGTTAGCGATAATCATGCTACCGACTGGGATGAGGGACGTGATCGCCGTATCGATCACTCCGGCCCAGGCCATAATTGCGGTTACCATCCCTGCCCCGGCCGCAATGGAATAGGTCGAAATCTTCGCAGCTCCGGGAATATTCTTCGCACGCTTCGCAGAAATTGACCCGGCCGCGAGCACCATTCCAGTTAGCAGAAATATGCTGGTCCATCGGGGAGCCTTCAGCAGGAGAGCAAGAACTGATCCCACGACAACGATTTGAACGATGCCGCGCAGCAGAGCGATGGCTGCATCGCCTTCGAGGTGAATGTTACGTCGTCTTGCCAGCAGCACCACAGCGAGCGCCAGGATAGCCGCAATGCCCGCCTGCGCCAGTCCGAGTGCAATTTGTGAGGGAAACATCGTCTTAAGCACCCAGCACCTCCACGGCCGTACCTGTTTGTACGAGTTGTCCTGCTTCCAGCAGGATTACCCGGTTACACATTCGACGCGCCTGTTCGCGATCGTGAGTCACCATCACGCACGTTAAACCATGATCGCGGACTAAGCTGCTGATCAATTCCTCAATCCCGACCTTTGACTCCTCGTCCAACGCCGACGTGGGCTCGTCCAGCAACAGCACCTCCGGACGGTTCGCCAACGCGCGTGCCAGCGAGACCCGTTGCTGCTCGCCGCCGGAGAGTACCGACACCTCCCGGGCTGAAAATCCCGGCAGCCCCACGCGCTCAAGAAGGCGCACCACTTCTTCGTTGGGCACTGTCTGGCCCCGTTGCGCCGGCCCGAAACGCAGATTCGACGCGACATCTCCGGGGAACAAATACGCACGCTGCGTGACCATTCCCACCCTGCGACGAAGTTCACGCGGAGGAACATGGCGATAGTCCTGCCCATCGAGGTACACCGTGCCGCTGGTTGGCTCGTCGAGGCGATTGAGCAGGCGGAGAAGCGAACTCTTGCCCGAGCCGCTCGCTCCCACGATGCCAAGCAGGTCCGCGGTATTTACGTGAAACGAGACGTCGCGCAAGATGGTTTTGTCCGCCACCTCACGACCCAGATTCTCGGCACGCAATACCACTTCGCCATGAGTCTGCTCGGCGGGTGCGCTCATCAGGTCAGGTGCCCATAGTAGACTTTCGTCTCGTATTCAAAGACAACCTGGCCGTGATCGGCATGCTTGGCGAAGATTTCCGGCAATTCGCGGAGCATCGTCTCGGCTGCTGGTCCTTCGCGCGGAACATAGGACGATGACAGCAGCCTGCCCCGCAGACCGTCGTAATCGAATTGCTGGCAAGTATGTTGCGAGACAAGATGAACGGTGTTCGGTGCATAGAACTGCCGGAGTACTTCGAAGCTGGCGACAGTCTTGTGCGCTACCTGGCGGTAGTCGATCGAATGTCGCCGCAGGAAATCTTCATAGGCCCGCAGAAAGGGAGTCGACTCGGTGTCACGGTCGTGCCAGATCAGCACTACCCAACCGTGCGGCTTGAGAATGCGTGCAAACTCGTCGCGCGTTGGCTCGGGGAGGAACCAGTGAAACGCCTGTCCCGCGACCACAAAATCCGCGCTGGCATCAGGCAAGGTGGTATTCTCGGCGCTACCTGAAGTCATGCGGAATCTCTGAAAGCGCGACAGGTACTGCTCACCTGCCTGCCCCATTTCGGGGTTCGGCTCGACTCCAATCACCCTATTGCCGCTCTCCAGCAGGAGCTCGGCGAGCAGTCCGGTACCGCACCCCACGTCCACAACCACGTGTTCGGGCTCCAGACCGCAGACTTCCCGCAATGCCTTGACCACATCGGTCGAGTAGTGGGGACGGTACTTGCTATAGTCATCCACGCGGTCGGAGAACCGCTGCTTCGGATCGCGGGCCAACTCAGGCATGGGTGTATCTTATCGTGAACCATGAAGCGCACGCCGGACACCAAGCCGCCTCTCGCCGCCGCCCTCGCCGCGATGATACGGAAGATACCTCGCGGACAGGTCAGCACTTACGGTGCTGTCGCCAGGGCAGCGGGATATCCTCGCTGTGCGCGTCACGTCTCGAAGGTATTGAACCAAGTGCCCGGACTGCCTTGGCAGCGAGTGTTAGGTTCTGGGGGTCGCATCTCATTGTCTGGCGAGCATGGCCTTGAGCAACGATTCCTTCTGGAAGCCGAGGGGGTGCGATTTAAGGGCGGGCACGTCGATCTCGGGAGTTTCGAGTACCACTTTCCGCGCAGTCGCCGGAAACCCTCTTCCGAGCGCCAATAACCACTACATCCCGCCAACGTAGCATCCGAGTTAACAACGGATACCCTCCCATTTTTTGGCGATTGGCTTAGAATGGTGTGGGGTCTAAAGGGTTTGCTATTTTATGTCTCTGTCTCACACCACGATGCGTCGAGTCGCTTGTGCATGCCTGTTTCTTACCACGGCTGTTTCGGCCCAGCGATACACGGGTCACGACCATGCGGTGTTTCATCGTCCCCCCCAACCTCCACCGGCGGCGGTTAAACACCAAACTCCATCTCCAACCAACGGTACCGCGAACCGTACAAAGAACACGGCGACGACTTCAAGTTCGCAAACGTCGCACACGAGTGCTGGGCAGGGAAAATTGGACGCTGACGTAAACCACAATTCCGCCCCCGGCAAGACGGATCCATCGCCGGACAACTCTCCTCGCATGTAATCAGCGTTGCGAATCCCCGGCTCTCAGGCTTGCCGCAAACTTTTGTGGTGATTGAAAATTAACACTCCTGTAGCAGGGTGCAGCTATAAGATATATCTGCATGCAAGAGAAGCCTTTGGAGATCGAGCGCGTCGACGATTCTGGGGGAGCCAGCGTCGTCTTTCGCCTACATGGTCCTCTGTTACTGGGGAACTTCTTCAGTTTTCAGTCGATGGTGCGAAATGACCAATCGAATCTGCTGATTGTGGACGTGGCCGACGTGCCCTACATCGATTCGGCGGGCATCGGCTGCCTGGTGGGTGCACATGTATCGCGGGCAAACGCCGGCCGCAAACTCGTGGTTGTTGGCGCCTCGGAACGACTCGTCAACTCGCTGAAAGCCACCAAGGTCGATCAATTGTTTACGTTTGCAACCACGGTCGAAGACGCCCGGTCCAGAGTGTCAGGCACCCAGTCACAACGGGGAATCGAGTAGTGCGGCTTCCGATCGAGCTTCGATTTTCTGCGAGACGGGCAAGGCGCCGCATTTTTCCTATCGTCGGCCGGGCACGGTCCCTCGTTTCGTTCTAGCCCGCCGCCATCGAGGGCTGTAACCACATCGTTAATCTGTTTATCGGCATGCTTCGGATGGTACCAGACGCCCGGGCGTGGCATTCAGACCTCCTTGCCAGCTTTACGGTTTCACCGAGACGCTCTGTCCTGCATAGCGGACCGTCGTAGCGGCGCCCTCGGTGTCGTCGATCCCAACGCCGTGGTTCTCGCTGACAAAGACCACCTGGAAGGTTCGGCTTTTCAGCATGCCCGGGAAGGAGCCTTTTTGCTCGCCGATTGTGAGGGTCTGCAAGGCCTCATTCCAATGAATTGGAATGGTCGCATAGGCGCCTTTCTCGTAGTTGTAGCCGTCGTTCTCGTCTTCGTAGAGCGTGAATGTGCCATCCGCCCCGCGATACACACGCAACTCAATCGGATCGTCTGGTTTCTCGCTGGCATATTGCACGTCGGGGCCCATGGGAATAATCGACCCTGCCCGGACATAGAGTGGGATACGATCGAGGGGAGCGGAGGTCATGATCGTCGAGCCGCCGCCTTGCTTCTGCCCCGTCCAGAAGTCGTACCAGATAGTCTTTGGCAAATACATTCGGCGCGTGTCGGCAGCGGGTTCGGTTACCGGGTTTACCAGCAGCGCAGGCCCGAACATGAATTGGTCGCCCACATTGAGTGCTCGCGGATCAGAGGGGAAATCCATGGCCAGCGCCCGCATCGGCGTGTAACTGGCGCTGGTCACCATCCACGCGATCGAGTAGATGTACGGCATCAGGCGGTAGCGCAAACGGTCATAGCTGGTTAGAATCTTCTGCGCATCACCTCCGTACGACCACAGTTCGTTCTGATCGTTGCTGCGGGTACCATGTACGCGAAAGATCGGGCTGAACGTGCCGAACTCGAACCAGCGCACGAACAATTCGCGATACGCGGGATCATCGGGATTGCCGCTGACGAATCCACCAATGTCGGTGGTCCAGTAGGGAAGTCCCGAGAGTGCAAAATTCAAACCGGCAGGAATCTGCCGCTGGAACGTGATCCAGTCGGAATTGATATCACCCGACCACGCCGTAACCCCGTTGCGCTGGCTGCCCGCGAACGCAGAGCGCGAGAGAATGAACACGCGCTTCTGGTCTGACGCGGTGCGCTGTCCTTCATAGACCGCGGTGGTTGTCATCAGCGGAAACAGGTTCACGTATCGGTTGCCGCTCCCGATCGAGAGCTTGTGATTGAGTTGGAGGTTCTCTTCGCGCCCTTCGGTTTCCGGCTCAGTCGTGTCCAGCCACCACGCGTCTACTCCGAGTTTGAAAAGCCCGTCGTTCATGAGCTGCCAATAGTACTTGCGAGCCTCGGGGTTGCTTGCGTCATAAACCGCCATCTCCGCCTTGTGATACGGAGGCTTTGCGACCACGGTCTTGTCGATGAACCAGCCGTTCTTGTCCATCGTCTCGTACGCGGTCGAGCCTGGCTCGAAGAACGGCCACACCGAGATCATCAGGTGATAATTCTCGCCATGCAGTTGGTCGATCATGTCCTTGGGATCGGGATAGTTCTGGTTGAATATGTGTTCACCCTTGCGGTTCCACCAGAACCAGTCCTGCACGATGTTGTCGATCGGGATTTTTAGCTTGCGGTACTTCTGCGCCACACCCAGCAATTCGGCCTGCGATTGGTAGCGATTCTTGCATTGCCAGAACCCGTACGCCCACTTGCCGAACATCGGCGCAGCGCCCGTCAACTCGCGATATCCCGCGATGACCTTGTCGAGCTCCGGGCCGTACAGAAAGTAGTAATCGATGGTATCGGCTACCTCCGAGCTGACGTACAGCGCGTGCTCAAAACGATTGTTGAAGCGGCTGCGCGACGGGTTGTTCCAGAACAGACCATAGCCCACGCTTGAAACCATCAGCGGCACGGCAATGCTGGTATTGTCCTGCGATAGCTCGATCGACTCGCCGCGATAGTTCCACACCCCGGCCTGATGCTGGCCCAGGCCGTAAAGCGCTTCGGTCGATCCGTACCCGACGAGGTTCATGTAGTCTTCAGCTCGGTAGGTTTGCTCGCCGTTTATGGTCACGGGCGTCATCGTCTTCGAGTCATCGTGCAGTAGCGTTCGGCCATTGGTGTCGGCGTAGGTGATGGCACCGGTCTCTCGGTTCACTGCGACGCTCAGTGCGGCCGTGATCAGGGTGATGTCGTCTTTAGTCAATTGCAGCGACCAAGGCGCCTGGTGCCAGCTCGTCTTGATCACAACGGGATTTGCATGATCCGGAAATGACGACGAAAGCGAGTACATCAGGTGAACGATCGTCGGGGTACAAACCTGCAATCGAAGTGTCCCTGTCTTCAGGCGAAACACGACGCCGTCAGGCTGATTCTTGAAGTCCGTGACGGGATTGGGCGCTGTCCACTGAGCTTCGGCAGACGCCCCCAGCACAGCGGCGACCAATATGGTAAGTGAGGGCAGCCTGCGACCAAGGTGATTCATGATGTCGGATCTCGCAGTGATCTTAGATCATGTTTCACCCGCGACCTAGTGCTTACAGGAAGACCCCAACCTCGGGCGGCGTTAGTGCGTGACTGGCCGGCGCGCTTCCCTACCGCAGTGTAATGGCGTGCTCGCCAAGCTGCTCGTTGATCAGGCGATTGACCAGCTTCTTAATGCCTTCGCCGCTCGTGGTCAGGACAAAGTCCTTTTTGTTGGGAGACCAGTCTAGCTTGAAGCTGGTCGACAGAGCAGAAATCCAGATCTGCCGCGCCGGTGAGTTGGGCGAAATGATGAATTTGCCCGGAGGCTCCTCGAAGCTGATATGCAACGCGCCGGCGTTATCCTCAACCTCAAAGTCGGCCTCTCCTTCGGCTTCGTACAGACTGCGCTTCAGCTCCTCAATCGATTCGTCGGCAAGGCGGCGAAAGTCCTGATCGTCCATGACAGGATTATATGCTGTCGCCGCAGCCTTGTTGCGGTCGCTAGCCCAGGTATTGCAGAAAGGATTGCGGAGAGCTGTTGAATCCGGGAAATACCTTATTTAAATCGCGATTGCCCAGGTGACGAGAGACTGTTTCGCCCATCACCGTGCGAAAATCTGTCGTCAGTGCCAGGTCGCGGCCCTCATGCAACTGCGAAGGATCCAGGCCCGGCCAGCGCCCGTAGACTCTGCCTCCATGCACCCGCCCTCCCAGGACAAACATCACGTTGGCATGCCCGTGGTCAGTGCCGCGATTGCCATTTTCTCGCGCGGTGCGACCGAACTCCGACATCGTCACCAGCACAGTCTCCTCGGCCAGCGGACCAAGGTCCATCCAGAATGCGGCGATGGACTGCGAGAAGTCGCGCAGCACGTTCGCCAGTTGACCTTCGGTCGCGCCTTCGTTGACGTGATGGTCCCACCCACTAATGTCGGTGAAAGCGATCTGAACACCCACATTTGACTTGATCAATTGCGCTGTCTGGCGCAGCGCATCGCCGAAGCGACCCTGGGGATAGTTGGCGCCAGCTACGGGGGCGTACTTCTGCGGATCAGCAGATTTCAGCATCTTCACCGCTTCGAACGTCTCACGGCCCGTGCCGTGCAGTACAGCGTCAACCGACTCTGCATACATCGCCTCGAAGGTATTACCGATAGGAGCGGCCGCCGGATTTCCCACCGCGATCCCAAAGCGGTTGAGGCTATTGACCGCGACCGCCGGTGCCGTGCCGGCAAGAATCCGGGGCAGTGAAGTACCCAGAGCCACAGCACGAAACGGACTGTCGGTGGAGTCGGGTTCGGACTGCATGGTTCGATTCAACCATCCATCGGTCGTGTTCTTCATTCCGGGCGTACCCGACTCCATATAGTCCTGGGCATCGAAGTGCGAGCGTGTTTCATCCGGCGAGCCGGCAGCATGAACGATCGCCAGATGTTTTTGGTCCCACAGTGGCTTCAGAGGCGCCATGGAAGGATGCAGACCGAACAACCCGTTTAGGTCGATCACCTGCTGCCGGGGGATACTGATGCTGGGACGCATCGCGTAGTAGGCTTGCTCGCCGTGTGGAATCACGATGTTGATCCCGTCGGCCGCGCCGCGCTGGAAAATCACAACGAGTCGTCGGTTGCTTGCGTTCGGAGCCGCAGCTCCGAGTGCAGCTCGGGCCAAAAACGAGGGGATTGCCGCGGTGCCGACCACGGCCATCGCCCCGCCTTGCAGGAATGTTCGTCGGGTTATGCTCATCGAATATCCAGTCCTTCGACAACCGCCCGGCCGCCCATCATCGCCGCTGAAACTCGGGTGATCCCAAAAGCAGGGCAACCGTCGTGTTTACATTTGGTAGATGTTTCCCATCCTGAGCAGCGCTGGTTCTGGCGCTGGCAATCTCTTGTTCGATCGTTTGGTGGGTCTGCAGCGAAATATCGCCGGAAAGTAATATCTGCTCCAGCCTCACCTGGTCGTCATAAGGATCAACCGACTGCGTTGCGGGGTCGGGCGATGACGCCAGGAAGAGCAGTTTGCTGGCATCGAAATGTGTGCCTGCGATCTTGTTATTCACCAGCGACAGGGCAAAGTTCATCCGATCAAGTAATGCCGCCGAGTTTACCCACACCGCTGCGTTCGTGGAATACCCCGTCGGAGGCTGCATTCCGTAAAGGCCCATGCCCATCGTATTGAGAGTGTTGAGCAGGGCCTGGGTGTCGGCCACGTCAGTCTCTGTGGCCCGAATCGCGGAGACAACGTACTCGAATGGCGTTTTCACCTTGCAGCGGTAGGCCTCTGGAGCCCAGAACTCCCGCGACCGCAACATGGTCCGCATCACCTCGCGCAGATCGCCGTCCGTTTTGAGAAAAGTCTTCGCCATCTGTTCGACCAGCGACGGTGGCGGGTCATCCGACACAAAACGCTTTGCCAGTTTCACAGAGATATAGTGCGCGGTGGAAGGATTGTGCGCCAGGAGTTCGAGCACCTGCAGTCCTTCTTTCTCTCCCCTTTCCTTGATTCGATGGCCCAGGACGGTCTTCGTGCCGGGTTCATGCAGCTTTGGCTTGAAGACGAATCCGCCACCGTCACGAGGTTCTTGCAGCGTCCAGCCAGTGAATACACGGGCGACCTCTGTGACATCCTGTTGGGTGTATCCGCCATTCACCCCGAGGGTGTGCAACTCCATCAGTTCGCGGGCATAGTTCTCGTTCAACCCGCTGCGGCGTTTCTGATTTGCCGGTGTTTGTGGTGGGCGCGTCTGCGGGGGACGAGGAACCGGATAGGCTGCGACAGGCCGCGGACCGAAGGGCGGCTTGGCATGTGCTGCGGCCTGCTGAGGACGTCCCCTGGCCGCCTCGGAATTCGGTCCCTCGCTCTGCCAATTGTCGAGGTAAAACAGCATGGCGGGACTTTGTGCTGTCGCCACTAGCAGGTTTTTAAACTTGCCCAGCACATGCGGACGAATCACATCCCGCTCGTACGCTGTGACCAGGTAACGGTCGGCGCCCTTGCCGATAAACACATTGAAGTGGTTGAACCAGAAATCGGTCAGCACTTCTTCGAGCTGGCGGTCGCTGTAGACGGCGCGCAATAGTTTGGCTGACTGGACCTCGTAGTTCACCAATCCTTGAGGATTGTCGAGCGCGATGACCGTTTCGCGCTGCTGAGGCGAGAGGCCGGTCAGGAGCGCCTTTTTCTTAGGTCCGGGCAAGCCTTTCAAGAGAACCGCCTGTTCGCTGGGAGGCAAGCCCAAAATCCGCCGCACGCGCGCGTCTGGATCAAGCAGGATTAGGCCATCAATCAACGGATGATCATCCCCGGAATCCTGCCGAGGCTGCATGGTCGCTGGGCTCAGCGGGGCCGTTTGACCCTTGCTGGCTGACGTAAGGGTGGCTGAAGCGCTTGGCGTCATCATCGAAGTTGTCGCCACATTCTGCTTTACCGATTCGTGTTGTCGAATACGCGCAATGCCAGCGGCATAGATGGCGTGACCGTAGGGATCGGTGGGCATCGGAACCTTGCCGTCCATGGCTGCCTTCAAGATGGGATTCGGAGGAAACTCCATCACCATCTCGCGCGAGGTCATTTGCAGCGTGCGAAATTGCGCCAGCCGCTGCTGCATTGAACGGTTATCAATCTTGTCGGGATGCAACTGCAGGTCAATCCATTTATCGACGCCCATTGCGGCTACGGTCTGCGCGTCTCCCGGGCGGGGCCCGAACGTGAGACGATCCAGCGCGTGTACAGCCCGCCGGTGCTCTTCCGCGGCATTCGATTCTTTGGATTTACTTTTTGCGGTTACGACCGCCGAGAGGAAAAGCGCCAGCAGCAGCCCCGTGGCCCAATGCCTACGCGGTATCATGGTCGCGACGCTCCTGATCGGTTCACGGCTGCATCCTTTAAACCGCTCCGGTAGGGAAAGTTGCTGGTTGGAAAAGCCCGGCAGCAAATCATCAAAAGCAATCGCGCAAACGGCTAAAGCTTTCCACCTGCAGCAGGCGGCCGTCCGCTACATGGTTGCGCAACTCGTCGCGCTCCAGCATCCAAGTGTTGTCGTGGGGCACGAACACAGCGTGCAAACCCGCCTCCAGCGCAGGATTGATGTCAGATTTCGGGCTGTTGCCGATCATCCAAGTGAGTTCGCGAACCAGCCCATACTTCTGCACAACCGCCCTATACACCGCAGAATCTTTTTCAGCGACAACCTCGATCGCCGTGAAGTATTCCTTCAGGCCTGAGCGCTCGACCTTGCCCAGTTGCTCGGTGATATTGCCTTTGGTCACCATAAACAGCCGGTGCCGCTGAGAAAGATCGGCCAGCGTCTCAGGCACTTCGGGAAGGAATTCCGTCGGATGTTCGGCGATCTTGTAAGCGATCCCGCGGATTGTCTCGTGTAGCTCCAGGGTGACCGGTTCCACCGAAAGCTTCTCGAAACAAATCACCAGCGCGTTCGCGAAGCTGTGCATGCCATAGCCATGCTGCCGGATGTTCTCCCGCTCAACGTCGTAGAGCACATGGCGTACTTCATCCGGAGTGTATGGGTGGTGATTGAGGAGCGAAATGAAATCGCTGATCGCCCGTTCAAAGTAAATGTTGTTCTCCCAGAGAGTGTCATCCGCGTCGATGAGCAGGTTCTGGCCAGGAGGGAACTTTTCGGCGACACACCAAGGCATGTGCAGTATCTTACCGAATTGAAACAAGGGTTGCGGAAAGCAAATAGCGGGGTCAGACCCAACGCATATTGCCGGCAGCAGGGCCGGCCGTTACGCCTGAAACAGGATCAAGGATGGCTACGCCGTGACCGCGGTATCACCCACAAACTCAACGTTGGGTTTATGCGGGATAATGCCTCGCTCGTAGCCCATCTCCAGCAATTTGACGATGGCCTCGCGGCCGTCTTTGCCGTAGTCGAGGGTGCGCTCGTTCACGTACATTCCCACAAACTTGTCTGCCTGCTGCAGGTCGAGATCGCGCGCAAACTGCATGGCATACTGCAACGCCTCGTCGCGGTGGTCCAGAGCGTACTGAATGCTGTCGCGCAGCGCATTGCAACACGCAAGGGTCAGGTCCGGCCCCAGGTCGCGCTTGATAGCGTTTCCGCCCAGCGGCAGCGGCATGCTCGTGAGGTCCCACCACCATTTGCCCATATCTACGATTCGGTGCAGTCCCGATTTCTTAAAGGTGAGTTGCCCCTCGTGAATGATGAGCCCTGCCTCGTATTTGCCTTCCAGAACCTTCGGAATGATCTCGTCGAACGGAACCACCTCAGTTGCGACATGAGGAGAGAACAGCTTAAGCGCAAGGTACGCTGTCGTCATCGTGCCGGGCACGGCAATTTTGATTTTCGCCATGTCTTCCACCGGAACATTGCGTGAGGCCACGATCATGGGGCCGTAGCCCTCGCCCATGCTGCCGCCACTGGGCATGATCGCGTACCTGTCCTGAATGTAAGGATAAGCGTGGAACGAAACCGCCGTAATGTCGTAATAACCTTCCAGCGCGTTACGATTCAGCGTTTCGATGTCGCAGAGTGTATGGCTGAATTTCACCCCGGGAACGCGCACCTTGTTCGTCGCCATGCCGTAAAACATGAAGGCATCATCGGAGTCGGGGCTGTGTGCTACCTTGATTTCGCGGGTTTTGCTTCCAGCGCTGCTCATAGGAAATTAGGCCGCTTAGCCTGTGAAAACTGGAGAAAACTCGTCGTTAACCGCTGGTGGAACCCTATGTGGCGAGCTAAATGGTGCGCTGAAGTCGCAGCGCCGCCGCCGCCGCCACCATGACTTTCATGACTTCTGCAAACAGGAAAGGAATCAATCCGAAAGCTATGGCGCGCTGCCAACTCCGGGTCACAACCGCCAACCACGCGATCCCGGCACTAAATAGTACAATCTCGGCAATGATTCCGGCCACAACATTGCTGCGGAAAGAAGCAACTCCCCGCTCCGCAATCCATCCGGCCAGAAATGCCACCACCGGGTAAGCCAGCAGATAGCCGCCGGTCGGGCTGAACAGTTGAGCAATGCCGCCGAGCCCCACCGGACTGAACACCGGCAGTCCTATGGCTCCCCAAGCCAAGTAAAGGGTCGCTG
>Ga0306921_10001398_pt1 | contig 23235 bp, 26 predicted proteins | sample sta12Cox44000080_FD_203760 | JGI IMG/M metagenome (GOLD analysis project Ga0306921, IMG submission 203760) | Lab enrichment of tropical soil microbial communities from Luquillo Experimental Forest, Puerto Rico - statoxic.12C.oxic.44.000.080 (v2)... | ecosystem: Environmental > Terrestrial >...
CTCTTGGCGAAACCTTTGTGCGCTTGCAGCTGGATACAGATGCAGAAGTCCTTGAGTTCGAGGAGGAGAATGCACCGAAGGTAATTGCCGCGCCAAACCCCACTCGCTCCAGATAAATCTTCATGCCACGCCTCTCGCCGCTAAAAGCGGCCTGAGAGTGTTGCCCGACTCGCACACGCAAGGTTCGGCCAAAGATCCCGGGTGGTCCCTTTTTACCCCTGGGAGTGCGAGTTAGTGCTCTTGCGTTGCGTTTTTGAGAGTTATGCGTAAATTCCACGCCAGTTGACTATCTGTGCGCGGCATCCCGCCGCTGTTCCTGCCCAAGAACCAATTTGTAGGCGACGTAGTACTTGTAAATGTTGCTGACGTAGCGGACGGTTTGTTGACCGACATCCTTGGCCACAACCAACTCGACATTTCCAAACCACTCGTTTGGATTCAACCCTTCGGTTGCTGCCTTCTTGCGAAGCTCGACGATCCGGGTAGGACCTGCGTTGTAGGAAGCAAACGTGAATAACGTTTTGTTCAGGGCATCGAGATTCTCATCTTTGAAGTACATGTCCTCGATTGCACGCAACATTTTTGTCCCGGCGTGGACGTTCGGCTCAGCCGTGTCCACGTTCGGGATGTCGATAGGGGGGCAGCAGCATATCGGGGAATCACTTGCATTAGACCCAGAGCTCCCGTGGGGTTCCTTCTGTTTTGGTCCAGCTCCGATTCCTGATAACTTAGCGCCACTAACATCAAATAATCGAAATCATATTGGGCAGCGTATTTCTTAAAGAAATCGACATATAGCTTGAACTTTCTCATTTGAGCAGTGGTCATGGGATTCGTGACCCACTGCGTATTCTGCAAATATCGGCGGAGCAGGGTGTTGCCGAACGACGTACCCTGTCGGTGCGTCCGTACGAAAGCGTCTAGCGTCTGCTTCAGCTTCGGCGAGTCTTTGCGCACGGCCCATGCCAGTTGTTCTTCATCGTTAAGCACGCATGCTGGACACAAGTGAAGACCGTCCAGCACCTTGGCCCAAAACAGCGCCCTGACATTAATGGTCACTGTAGCTGGAATTAGGCCGGCATTGACCATCTCAAGCAAGTCTTCATCTTCCAGGTTCTTATCGGCGGACATGATCGTGATCGGCTTCTTTCCTTTATGCGCCAGTGACCTGTTCAGATTCTGCATGCTCCCGTAGTAGACGCTCAAGGGATTCACAAAGACTTCCTTGCCGCTCAGCTCGTCAAGTCTCGTGACGGCGGGCCCACTCGGTCCAGTGACCACCGTCTGTGTCACATGTGTGGCAATGGGAATGGAAAACGCTACTCTCTGCTCTCGCTCTGGTGTGACGGCGATGGGAATCGCAACCAAGTCACCCACGCCGCTTGTAAGATCTGATTCCAGCTGGTCGGGCGCTACAGGCAAGAAGGTGATAGTCAACGGGCGGTTGCCGGTCCTGAGTTCACGGTTGAGGGTGTGTTGAAACTCCTGCAGAGCCTCATATGAAACCCCCTCCGGGCGTCCCTGATCGTAGAAAAAAGCAGTTTTGCTGTAGACGACAAGGGCTCGAATCTGCCGCCGCTGGAACATACCGTCGAAGTCGCCCGTCCAGTGCTGAGTAGGCAAAGGGAGGTCCGAAGTCGAGTCCTGCGTCGCGGAAAGTATCGGATTTGATTCGAGTTTTCCCGTAGCAAGTGTCGGACTTATCAAGAAGCGCTCAACTCCAACGAGAGCCCAGGCAATCGTTAGCAAGCCAGGCACAAGTGGCAGTAGGATTCCGACCGTCAGGCGGGTTCGCTTCCGAACAGCTATCGCTACACTCCTAAGAGTTGTCTTTGTTTCCGCTCTAGTTCTCGCCAGCCGTTCCTTTCCAATCGATCACATCTATCAACTTCCAAGAGTTTTGGTTGAGGTCCATCTGCAACTGTCCCTCCTTATCGATCACGAGCTGCGCTGCCGGAAACAGGACACCAGTGCTCTTGCTCTTGTCCGTGTCATTCAGGTCGAACTCGCCTGCGGTCAGGTTATAGGATTGACTGAGGCTGTCCGTCCAAGATTCAGCAAATCGAATTTGTCGATTGGTGGCAAAGCGAATCTTCCGTCCGGTGGGAGTCGGGATCATCCGAATGAAGGTGCAGTCGTTGCCCAGTGTGCCGGTTATCTCAATACGACCCACTGATCTCATCTTACTCAGTGCGTTCACCAGCCCTTGGTTCTGACCCTTTTCAAATGCTTGTGCTAGAACCGCTCTGTCCGCCGGACTGGAGTACTCGTTGATGATGAGGGTTACTCCGATGACCGCGCCCATCTGGGAACCCGTGCCCATTGCAGTCGCCTCAATCGTCTCCGGCCTCACCCTCTCGCTTGACCGGCTGGGGGCGTTACAAATCAGGAGCAGCCCAACAAACAGAAAGGCGATGGCCAGTCTGTGTCTATATAACCTGGGAAATGCGTCTCGCCACATGGCATTCTCCTTTTCAGAGTCCAACCCGCCGCAATGGAAAAGGCCGTCTTCCCTCTTGCCGATGTCTGAGCAACACAGTTAAAACTCGAGGCGGCGGCCTTTTCCGTTCGTAGTTTTTTCTTTGTGTTTCTTTTAGCTAATGTCTGGTGCGAGATCCGGGCCAAATGGCGCATTTTGTTTAGGCCCCTTCGTTCAGGCCGTTGTTCACGATAACCTTTACATCGACTCGGCGGTTCAATGCGCGCCCTTGTGGGTCGTTGTTCGGCGCGTCTGGATGCGTAGCTCCGTAGCCAGCAGGGACGAGAATGCGACGCATGGGAACATTCTGGCTCTCCTGTAGGTATTTCGCCACGTTCGCTGCCCTATCCTCGCTCAACTGTTGGTTTAGTTGCTTGGTGCCGGTGCTAGACGCATATCCCGCGATCTCGATCATGTAACCCTCCAGGCCTCCGTTTGTGTACTGTGCCAGAGTCGCTAGATCTGCTTTCGCCGCGTCATCCAAACTGGATCCATCCGCTGGGAAATAGATAGCCGCCTCTGCGACCGTCTTATAGCTGTCAAGGTCTGAGACGCGGTGGTTCACCATCGTGATTGCTTCAGCGTCCATTACTGCGGCTGCACCGGCTGCCTGCGCATCAGTTCCCGCGACATTGGCAGCGACTTGTGCGGCATTGGCAGATGCCTGCGCTTGATTAGCCGAAGTTTGGGCTGCCCTCGCGTCCCTAACGCCTTGATCTGCCGTAGATTGGGCTCGCGCGGCCGCGGCTTGATTGGCTGTGATTTGCTGCTCTTCGGCCACTTCCACCGCGAATTCATCTGGATCGAATGAAATCTTCTTTGCGACAAGTTGCCCCTTGGCATTTCCCACGCCTTCGGCTTCGATCGTCAACCCCGGCACCATCGCCGTCACGTCCATATCTGTGTGGCGGAAGAATTCGGCCTTACCGTGCGTGCGTTCGATCTTGGTGTCGTCCGTGAGATCTACAACGGTCTTGTTCCCGGTCTTCTTATCCTTCACGGTAACAAGGTCGCCATTTCTTGAAACGATTTTGCCTTTGATCGTTGCTTTTTGGTTGCTGGTTAATTGTTCCGAATTGATGCTCCCTGCCCAAGCCAGCGTGATGATGAACGTCGCGCAAACTAGACGGCTAATCCAACGTTTTCCTGGACTTCTAGACTTCAGCGTCATTTTCAACCTCCTTCTTAAACTTCTCGATCTCTCAACACGCAGCAGTTCAGAAGTCCGAACAGCCTTCTCGGACTCGGCCGCTGTGTGTCAATGGAGCGCTCATTTCTAAACCGGACAGGTGCGAAGCGATACTCGTCAAATTGACAGCTGAAGTTGTCCACTTGATTAACTACTTTGGTAGAAGGTGTACTCTAGGGACAAGTTTGACCGAGGAATTCAAGGCAACGGTGATGGAAGCGTAGGCAATCGGGTTTCATAGGCGATTGCCTGAGACGGACAGTGGCCTTCAGGCGAAGAACGACTGAATCACAAAGGGAGCACGTCATGACGAGGAAAAATTGGGAGAAGCTCTTACCCACCATGGCCGCCTCTCTTCTGATTTTCTCTCCAGCAGGGACGGTGTGCGGCGCCGAAGGGCAATCGGAGCAATCAACTTCTACGACGGGGAACCCCACGGAAGCTGCTCCCCAGAGTGCGAGCGAGCTCCAGGCTTTAGTGGCTCCGATCGCACTTTATCCTGACTCGTTGGTCGCACAGATTCTTACGGCGTCGACGTTCCCGGACCAAGTGGCGATCGCCGACTACTGGGTAAAACAAAACAAGAATCTGAGCGGAAACTCGTTGATGCAAGCTGTTGATAAGCAATCCTGGGATCCGAGCGTCAAGGCCCTCACGGAGTTTCCCTCCGTACTCGACAACCTGGCCAAGAATCTCACGTGGACCTCCTCACTGGGGGAGGCACATCACGATCAGCAAGCCGAAGTAATGACTGCAATTCAGACCTTGCGTGCGCAAGCCAAAGCGAAAGGCAATCTCAAGTCTAGCTCCCAAATTACCGTCGTTCAGCAGACGCCGCAAACTATTGTCATTCAACCAACTAATCCGCAGATTGTGTACGTTCCGCAATACAACCCGACAGTGGTTTATGGGACCCCTTATGTGGTTCCCAGCTATGTAGCGCCGGTGTATAGCGCTGGCGATGTGGCAGCTGCCGGGATCATTGGATTCGGCGCTGGGATAGCGGTAGGTGCATTGATGAGTGGCGGAGGAGGATGCTGCAGCTGGGGATATAGCAGTTGGAACTGTGGTTGGCACGGTACTGCCGTCGTCTATCACGGCGGTGGCTACTACGGCAATGCAGGCTGGCACGGCGGTTACTACAACGGTGGCTATCACAATAGCTATGGGTACGGAAACTCCTTTAACTCTTACAACCGTACCAATCTGAATAACTACAGCCGAAACACTGGGAATACCTACAGTAGAAACGTGAGCGGAAACACGGTAAACGTCAACAGACCGTCTTCCGAAAGCTTCGGTTCAAACTCGTGGGCTAACCGTAGCAGCAGCGGTTCCCATTCGGACGCCTGGAGCGGCATGAGCGGGCACTCAGGCGGATTTGGCGATAACGGAGGCTGGTCCTCTAGGGCTGAAAGCAGCCGCGGCTGGGGAAGCATGCGCTCCAGCGGGTTTGGCGGAGGCCGATGGGGCGGTGGTGGCGGATTCGGTGGCGGCAGATGGGGCGGCGGCGGTTTTCGTCGCTAGTGATCGCCAATGCCAGACTGCAAACGATGGAATGCCGATTGGGAGGATTAGTCATGCCAAGGCTAGTTCGAAACGCACATCTCACGGTGTTTGTATTTTTGGCGCTAATCGCCTCGCTCATCGCATGTAACCGAACGGCAAGTAAGAAACCCGTTCAAAAAACCTTTGCGTCTCCGGATGACGCCGGCGCGGCCTTTTTTGACGCGGCCAAATCTGGAAACCAGAATGCCTTGCTTGAGATCTTCGGCCCGGACGCCAAGGATGTCCTATTCTCAAGGGACCCGGTCAGGGACAAGGATGTTCTCGAAGATTTTGTCGCCGCATATTCCCAAATGCATCGCTGGCGGAAGATCAAAGCGGGCGGCGAGATGCTGTACATCGGGGCAGATAATTTTGTGTTTCCCATTCCCCTGGGCAGGAGTCCATCAGGAGAGTGGTACTTCGACACCGACGCAGGCAAGGACGAGATTCTTGCACGCCGAATCGGTCAAGACGAGTTAGCTGCCATCGCCGCCTGCGCGGCTATCGCCGACGCTCAGATCCAATACTTCAGCCAGACTCATGATGGCGACAAAACAAAACAGTACGCGCAAAAGCTCGTCAGCGACGATGGTAGGCAAAACGGACTTTACTGGCCTGTTGCAACGGGCCAAACTCCGAGCCCGCTTGAAAGCGTTCGTAACTTCGCCCAGGCTGCGGGCTACACAAACGCCGGCACTCAGCCGCAGCCGTTCAATGGTTACTACTTTCGATTACTCACTAAACAAGGAGACAAGGCAAAAGGCGGTGTCCAGGATTATATCGTGAATGGGAAAATGACCGGCGGATTTGCGCTCCTCGCCTATCCGGCGGAATACAGGAATTCGGGGGTCATGACATTCATGGTCGGCAGCGACGGTGTCCTCTACCAAAAGGACTTGGGGGAAAAGACCACAGAAGTGGCCGACTCTCTGACGCAATATAACCCCGGCGACGGCTGGAACATGGTATTCGGAGAAGAGCACATAGGGACCGGAAAAAGAGACCACTCCTCGCTTTAGTCAAGCCAATAAATTTGGGAGCAGCCACGCGTACTGGAACGCAGGCGATTAGAGGCATTCACAATGGCGTCGGCGTTTTCACACACGGTTGAGGCCAAACGAGCTGTTTTTGGGTAGAGCTCCGAATCTAAGCACTTCCGCGCTCTGGCCTTGAGCTCTACTGGGAGTGTAGGGATTCAACGAGACTCTCCAGGTTTTCTGGTCGCACCTTAATGACCCGACCAAGTGGGCTGTCAATATCCGCAATCAGAAAGAGGGAAACGGAAAGAGCGATCGGCAAGACTAGGAGGCGGAAGGTGCGTTGCCCGTGTGCTACGTACCCGACCAGGAGGTTGCAGAAGATCGAGATAGTGATCAGAAGAGCCCACGCAGCAATGGGCATTCGGTTCCGCCAGGGCTTGAGCGTACCTCTGGGAGTTCGCTACGTCGTTCATGCCAGAGGCTACGAGAACCGCGACAGGCGGCGCTGCAGCGGACGTTGCGACAGTCGACCACATCTCGGTCTGCAGTTGAGCAGCCCGGGCTTGGACCTCGCGTACCTGCTTTTCGCCGCGAGTGCTGTAGCGCAAGATGCGCTGATCGAGATAGCTACTCAACAAAGCGCGCAACCTAGCCGTCTCTGTGACAGGCAAGAAGTCTGCACGGGCGTACTCTGTACCGATGGCGTTGGTTTCCGCCACTTCGTAGTTTTTGCGTTGATGGTACCTACTAACAGCCATCGAGAATGTAAAGCCGATGATCAGTCCCAGCAGTGTCAACGCTCCGCTAGTGACAGAGGTCAAATCGCTCCGCGTGCTTTCTTCGAGGTCTACTCGCTTTTTGCGGAACCGGGCGCCCAGCCAACCAGAGAACCAAAAGGCAGGAAGGGAGAGCACAAGAACGAGAGTCGGGTGGTTCAAGAAGTCGTTCATTTGCCGCCCTCCGTTCGCTGTCGGTAAAGCTAGAAGAAAATACAGCGACTTATCGCCCACTTGGGGACAGAGTTGGGACTCCGAGATGAGTGGGACGAAGGCATCCCCGTTTGACCCCCAGCATCACTGCACCTCGTTCTTCCTCTAGTGAATCACGGTGCCTTCGGATGCGCCCCGATCCTTAGTCTGAGTTTCGCGAGCAGCAGCCTTGCGATTTTCTCTAACGATTGGTTGCGCGGATTCTTGAACCAAGACGGGCGCGAAGCGTTCCGTCAGGATCGGTCCAAGTATGGAGGTAATCAGCATCATCACGAGCACCGCGTTGAGCAAAGCGCGGTCGACCAAGCGTTGCCCTGCTGGGTTGACAGTATCGTAGGCGACCAGCGCAGCGGCAAGTGTGGCTGCTACTTGGGGCAAGGTGAGCGACCACATGGTCATTCGCGCGGCATGGCTGTATTTGAATGCCCGGACAGCTATCTCGGCGGCGACCCATTTGCCCAAGAGTAGCGCAAGAATGATTCCTGCGGTGAGGGGGAAATGCTGAGCAATGCTTCGGAAGAATACGACCGGATCGATCAAGAATCCGGTCGCCACAAAGAAAATGGGAATGAACAATGAATTTCCAAAGAACTCCAACTTTTCTTTGGCGGGTTTTTCGTGGGCCGCCGCATTGACCGCCAAGCCGGCGAGAAACGCCCCAACGATGCCTGGTAGGTTGATACTCTGTGCGAGTACGGCTGCGACACCCATGATCCCCATCATGACGACAAAATAGCTATTCTCGTCAGGTTCCACTTTTTTCAGCGCGTACGCTCCCAGGCGGCTCAGGCCGAGGAGGATGAGTGGGACGAAGATGGCGATCTCGATGAGTTGACTGGCCAGAGTCGAAACGGAGAACCCACTGTGGTAGGTCGAAGCACAGATTGCAAAGACGATCAAGGACGACGTGTCTGACATAACGGTGGCACCCATCGTAATGATGATTGGCTCAAGCCGGGTTGCACCAAGCCGGAGAATGGTCGAGGCAGCCAAAAGGGTATGAGATGCGAGTAAGGACCCTATTACGACGGCTGGAACGAACTGATAGCCCGCCCACAGCCCCACGATCGTACCGAGCAGAAGAGGAAGCGAGGTGGTTAAGAGCCCAAAGATCATTGATCTGCGCTGCGCCTGGCGAAACAAGGTAAGGTTGATCTCTAGGCCGGCGCAAAACATGAGTAGCAGTTTTCCTAGCTCGGCCAGGAAATCCACAACCGGATGATGCTCTGCAAATAACCCAGCTCCATGCGGCCCGATCAAAACTCCAGTTAACAGCAAGCCGACAACACCTGGGATCCTAAGGCGGCGAGAGAGTGCGGGAATGCCCACGATGATCGCCATCGCCAGAGCAAACTTCACCAGATCTGGGAGGGCTGCGGCGTGTGATCGGATAAAGTCCAGAACATCCATCTTTGTTACCTTACGAGGCTATCTCAAGAGTCATTGGTTCGGTTAAATCGGTGGTTTAACGACACTCTAAACCCAGGCACGCCCACGCTGTGGGGTCCGAAATTACTCGATGAGGGCTGGTTGAGAAATGAAATTGCTACCTAAAGTTTCTTGAAAAGATGAGCCACCTCCTTAATGAAGATTCTATTCACGGATTCCTCCTAAGATAGCACCACAAGTGGTGAGAACAAGACGTTTGGCTACTGTCAACTTTGACAGGACGCCTGCCAAATCGGCCATTTGTCAGTGAAAATCCTGATTAAGACCGAGAGCGGAAAGGTTTTTTCGGAACGCGCCGAAGGAACTTTCGGATGCGGGTTGCCCACAATCCTTCGTTCTGCCCCCAAAACCCGTCTACTCGAGGCCGTGATTCATTCAGGATTTGCTTGCCCAAAAGTGCATTTCTATGCGCCAGAAAGAACTGATTCTGGGCAGCGATATAGCTTGAACCTGGCACAAAGCTGAAAGAGAAACGAGGACTTGCGCCAAAACAGGAGTTCCCCAGATAGGCTCCGTTCGCGAGAATTTGACCCTGGGAATTCTGACAGTTCAGCGCCCGCCCTCAGGGCTGCTATCCTTTCAACGCGGGTCCACAAAAAGGGAAGGCCTCAAATCGACATCGCCTTTGCAGGTACGCGGAACACAATCTTCGGCGCGATTAGTTCTGGCCCGTCTGCTAACGGTGGGGTTGATTCCGATCTCGTCCTATCTCGTCCTATGAACGCTGAAGTACGAAACCATCGAGGCCACGGACCGGCGTTTAGCATGAGCGGCTGCTTGAATGACGATAACGAATGGAGGTCCCAAATGCCCGTCTTGCGGCTCTCAATCCTCTTCCTCATCGCGTCCTCAATGCTTTCAACAATTAGCCAAGCACAAAGCGTTCCAACTTTCGTGATTCCCCAGGATGGAAGCACAGTTAAGTTCCACGTAAAGGCATCGGTCGCTATCGATGGGGCTTTCGACAAGTGGGACGCCACCCTGATATTTACGTCTGCGGACGTCACGACAGGGGTTTTGGACATTAAAGTCACAGCCGACAGCGTGAATACGGGAAGCGGCATGAAGAACGACAAGCTGAAGGGCAAAGATTTCTTCGATGCTAAGAAAGATCCGTACATCACGTTTCATTCCACCAAGGTGGCGCAGACCGGTCCCAACGCGTTTGACATAACGGGAACATTCACAATTCGAGGAGTGTCCAAGCCGGAAACGTTGACTCTAACCGAAACCGGCACCAGGGGGTCAGGCGAAGGCACGATCATGGGGACCATGGCTTTTGACCGTAAGGACTACGGGATGAACAGCGGCATTCCGTTTATCAAAATTGCTGACCGTGTGGAAGTTGACGTCGACTTCCAGGTAAAGCGAGTCAGCGGACCTCCCTTGGTCTTTAAGGAATAGCCGATGACCTGTGGAGATGTCCTTCCAGGGATGCGCGCGTCGAAGACGCGGTCGGGGCCGGACCGTGCTCTGAGGGGATAATCGCGGGAATCTGGGGATCTGCTGCAGTCTTTTCAAAAATGAGGAAACTCGTTCTTAGACAAGTTCCTGGCATTCGCCGTTGGAACGAAGCCGCTCGTGCGGCGGACGCTTCGCGTGAGGTGGATGGCGCGGTTGGTGCTTGATGGCTGAGATAAGTTTTGGGTCACAAGGGGGTCCTTGTGACCCATCTCAGAAAAACGATGCTGGAGGAACTCCAGCGCCGTAATTACTCGGAAAGTACCACACGCTACTACATCCGCACAGCCGAAGATTTTACTCGACGATTCCACTGCCCGCCGGACCGCTTGGGCCCTCAGCATATTCGCGAGTACCAAGCCGAACTGTTTCAGAAGCGGAAGCTGTCACCGGACAGCGTCACGATCTATCTGGCTGCCTTGCGGTTCTTTTACATCAAGACGCTCAAAAAGGCTTGGAGTATCACCGAGACTCCCTACCCGAAAAAGTCCCACCGCCTCCCCGCGATCCTCAGCCAAGAAGAAGTCGCGCAGCTCATCGATGCCGCGAGCACCCCTTTTCACCGAACTCTGATGACACTCTACGCCGCTGACGTGCCTGACGGTGATGTCGACAGCCAGCGTATGGTGATTCATGTCCAAGGCGGCAAGGGACGCCAAGATCGCGATGTCATGCTCAGCCCCAAGCTGCTCGACGAACTGCGCCAGCACTGGCACCGCTTGCGGCGAAAACCCAGAGCTTGGCTCTTTCCGGGCAGCCAGAATCATGACGGCAATCAGCCGATCGACCCTAAAACGGTTTGGCGTGCTTGCCACCAAGCCGCCAGGCGGGCAGGTATCGCCAAAAGAGTTCATCCCCACACTCTGAGGCACTGCTTTGCCACACATCTGCTCGAGGCCGGAGCCGACCTCCGCACCATTCAGATCCTGTTAGGGCATCACGATCTGAAAGAAACCACCGTCTACCTGCATCTCTCCGAACGTCACCTGAAAGCAACGGCCAGTCCTCTGGATTCGCTCACACTCAAAGGAGCCGTGGGTGGTCCGGAATGTGTGCTCCACTATCTGGGTCGCTACACCCATCGCGTGGCCATCTCCAATTTCACTTGCTCGGCACAGCACAGCCATCACCAGCCGGACCCCATGTCTCATCGGCCCCTGACTTCCATGAGTTCCGCTGCTGCCCCAACTTGGTGCGCCGATGGTGGTCATCGAGAGATTCACCGCTGCCGACATCCAACTTCGTTCTCCACCACCGATAGCCGCCGCAGCATGAAACCACTCTCTCAACCTCGCATCTCGGGAGCCTTGCGACCTGCTCGCTACGTCCGCGTCTTGCCCCACCACAAATCTTTGCTTCTAGCTTCCTCACTCCTGTTTCCCAGGCCATCTACCACGCTTCCTGACGCCTCCTGCTGGTTCTCTTGCTCCACCGCTGAACCTCGGCGTCGCCTCACCCCCCGTCTCATATCGATGCAATCCCCATAGAGCCCGCCTCCACCGCAATCACGAGCGGCTTCGTTCTAACGCAATATAGACGGGCGCCCCTTTGATTTCGTGAAGTGGGGGCGGCCTTTTATGGATTCGCAGGATCCCACCGCCAAGGGACGAAGCTCCACTGCACTTCGTTTCGCTTCGTCCCTCTGCTCGATTCTGAAAAGGTTGGGAGGGGAGTCAAGGGTCGAGATGAACGCCCTGCGGGCGCCCTTGACTCCCCTCCCAACCTCACTCGGAGAGGCTGTCGAACTCCGCTTGCGCCGATTGTCCCAGGTCCTGCAGATCAAGCCTCCTCAGAAAAATCGCCCTGCGAGCTCTGTATCACAGAATTTTTTAGCCAGAAGAGAGGAGCGCCCCTTTGTAGTACTTTTTGAGCGCTGTCTCATTTCGCTCAGAAAGGAGCGCCCCCGATGATGAATGGTACCAAATATGTCGCTATGGACGTGCACACCGCATCGATTTCCGTCGCCGTCCTCAACTTCGATGGCAAATTGATCATGGAGTCGGTAATCGAGGCCAAGAGGAGCACCATCGTCCAGTTCATCCAAGGATTGCGCGGCGAACTGTTGCTTACTTTTGAAGAAGGCACTTGGTCGGCCTGGCTCTACGACCTGCTCACTCCCTATGTCACAAAGGTCCTGGTCTGTGATCCGCGTCGCAACGCCTTGCTCAAAAAAGGCAGCGCCAACGACCGCATCGATGCGCGTAAGCTCGCCGAGCTGTTGCGCGGCAACCTCCTCCGCTCGGTCTATCACGGACAGAATGGACTGCGCACGTTGAAAGAACTGGCCCGAGCTTATCTGACCATCAACAAAGATCTCGTGCGGGTCATGAGCAGGATCAAGGCGGTTTATCGCAGCTGGGGCATTCCTTGTGCCGGCCAGAGTGTGTACCACCCACGCCATCGTGACGAGTGGCTCGGCAAGATCACCCAAGCCAGCGTGCGCCGTCGGGCAGAGCTTTCTTACGAGCAGCTGGACGCACTGGTTTCCTTGCGCAAACAAGCTCGGCAAGAACTCCTCGCCGAGAGCAAAAAACATCCAGCGTGGAAATTGCTTCGCTCGATTCCGGCCCTGGGCCCGATCCGCGCGGCCGTGCTCATGGCCATTGTTCAGACTCCGCATCGGTTCCGCACCAATCGAATGTTCTGGAAGTACAGTGGGTTTGGAATCGTGACCCAAACGAGTGCCGATCACCAGGTTGTGGACGGGCAGCTGCAGCGATCGAAGAAACCGCCGTTCGTTCGTGGACTCGACCCCGCTCACAATCATCAACTGAAAGAGGTCTTCAAGAGTGCAGCGATCCAAGCCTCCACGATGAAGGGTCCCTTCCAGGAGTTCTATGAAGCTCTGATCGCGAAAGGAATGAGGCCGGAGATAGCGCGGCTCACTCTGGCCCGGAAAATTGCCACGATCAGCTGGATCGTGTGGAAGAAAGGAGTTGCGTTCGACGCTAAATATCTGAAACCGCAAACAGCTTGAGTGTCTCGGAGGCTGTGTTCGTTTCACCCCGGAGGTTGTTCTTCCCCGGCGATGGCGAGTCCGGTTCTGGGACACTTTGGGTTCGAGGACGAGTCTCAATAAAGCCGTTAGGCTCCGTGTGCCCTGCACCTAGTCTCCGTTCAAACTCTAGGCCCCCTCGGATAACCCGACATAGCTATGGGCCACGAGTCCCGAATAGGACCATGCGTTGCCATTTGACAACCGTTCTGCTTGCGGAGTTTCAGAGCGGATTAGCTTCGTCGCTTAAGGGACCATCAAAACCCTTCGGAAGGAAAACCGAAATCTGGGTCTCCCAGCATTCACGGGAACGATGCGGACAGAAGACCCGAACACCTCCAGTTTAATCACGTGGGGCTGGAAGCAAGAAAAACCACGGCCCCAGAAGAAGTGGGAGAAGTATTTTTTCTTGACTTCCCCGTCTATAGGACGGCCTTAGCCGATGATTGGAGATGGCCACGCGGTGGGTGTAGCGACCAAGGTAGTGCAGCACATGCTCGGGACCGCCGAACGGGGGCTTAGCGTAGACCACCCAGTCTTTGCGGAAAAGCAGTCGCAGCCAGGCAGCGAAAGTCTTGGGTTGCGCAAGAGGCGCAAGTTTTCCTCCGCAATGGAGTCGACCGTCACGGAACGCTTGCCGCAGGCCGGCAACGAACTTGCCGCGAAACACTGGGGAGAGCACTTTCAGCGGGAGGAAGAAGTGATCGGGGGAGTTCACCCACGCTTTGTGATCAAGGCTCAAGCCGCCGGCGGGAATGACGCAATGGACGTGGGGATGCAAAGTGAGCTTCTGACTCCACGTGTGCAACACACTGAAGAAGCCAATTTCTGCGCCGAGGTGACGGGGATCCCGAGCGATTTCGAGAAGTGTTTCCGCGCTGGCGCGAAGCAGGAGGCCGTAGAGCAGTTTCTTGTTCTGCAGGACCAGGGAGGCCAACTGCGGCGGCAGCGTGAACACGACATGAACGTAGCGCGTGGGAAGAAGTTCGTTCCGGCGCGCGGCGATCCAGCGATCCCGAGCCGAGGTCTGGCACTTCGGGCAATGTCGATTGCGGCAGGAGTTGTAAGAGATGGCGCGATGCCCGCAGCGGGTGCACTGATCGAGATGACCGCCGAGTGCGGCGGTACGACACCGCCGAATGGCGTTCAGCACTTTGACGTGCTGCCAGCCCAGCCAGTGGCGGTTTCGTTCGAGGAAAGCGTCTCCCGCAGCGCGGATCAGATCGGCCACCTCCAGCGGCGGCCGATTCATTTATTGTTCCTGTGGTGACTCTTTCCCTGGCAGCGAGTACAGGGCGCTCGCGGTAGCCTGCAGGTGGCGCTGCGACAGATGAAGGTAGACCGTGGTTTCCTTCAGATCGTGATGCCCAAGCAGAAGCTGAATGGTGCGCAGATCGGCACCGGCTTCGAGCAGATGAGTCGCGAAGCAGTGACGTAAGGTATGCGGATGGACGGCCTTCTTGAGACCCGCCCGCCGATATCGGCCTGCTGGCAGGCATTCCAAGCCGTTTTGGACTCGATCGGGTGACCGGCACTATGCCGGCAATTGCCCGGGAAGAGCCACGGGCCGGATTTTCGCGGAAGTCGGCGCCAATGTTGGCGCAGTTCTTCGAGTAGCTTTTGGCTAAGCATCACATCGCGATCTTGCCGTCCTTTGCCGCCGCGGACGTGAATCACCATGCGCTGGCTGTCGACATCGCTCACCTTCAGACGGGCGAGTTCGGTGCGGCGCAGCCCGGTGGCGTAGAGGGTCATCAGCAGGATGCGATGGAAAGGACTGGCAGCAGCATCGATCAGCTGTGCGACTTCCTGTCGGCTGAGGATCGTGGGGAGGTGATGAGGCTTTTTCGGATACGGAGTTTCGGCCATGCTCCAGGGCTTGTGGAGAGTCTTGGTGTAGAAGAATCGCAAAGCGGCGAGGCGGATGGCCACCGTGCCCGGCGACAACTTCCTCTTCTGAAACAGCTCCGCCTGATATTCACGAACGTGCCGTGGACCTAGCCGGTCCGGTGAACAGTGAAACCGTCGAGCAAAATCTTCGACTGTGCGGATGTAGTAGCGTGTGGTATGTTGCGAATAATTACGACGCTGGAGTTCCTCCAGCATCGTTTTTCTCAGATGGGTCACAGGGACCTCCTTGTGACCCACAACTTATCTCAGCGACTCACCGCAACCGCTATCTTCACCTCACGCGAAGCGTCCGCCGCACGGGCGGCTTCGTTCTAACGGGGTAATCGCCGAAGTGATTTCATGAAGGCATCGGCTCCCCTCGATCTGAGTAAACTTGGTGGTGCGACGACCAAAGGCTCGGGAGGCAAGGAGCCGAGATACTCATTAGCATACGCAAATCGCCTGGGCAGACACGGAGACTGGGGAATGTGGCGAGAAGCGGCTGATGCACAGCGATAGAGAAGCCGAAAGTTCTACCGTAAGCTGAAGCAGAAAGGAGTCCAGGTGCGAGTGGGGATCGAAGCGACGGGACACTCCCGTTGGTTCGAGCGCTTACTGGCTGAGCTGGGGTTCGAGCTGTGGATCGGAGACGCGGAGAATTGAAAAAGAAGATACTGAATGTTTTAGTTTTCAAGGCAACGCTGCTTCTGATCGTGCTGTCGCCTGCGCTCAGCGCCCAGCAGCAACCTGAGCCAAAGCCGCTGCGTTTCGATTTCACTCCATTTATCGGGTATCGCACCAGCATCAGCTTTCCGATTGAGCCTCATGTTTCGGGGATGAACCCGAGAATCGTAGTTGACGCGAGCCCGAGCTACGGGGTTTCGTTTGGTGTGCGCCTTGAGGAAGATGGCCTGGTGGAAATACGGTGGGCGAGGCAAAACTCCTATATCCACTCTGAAGATGTCAGTCTTCCGATTCCGCGGCAACGCGCAATACTGGACCAATTTCATGGAGACTTCAGCCGTGAGTACGTTGTCGATGAGTGGCGTCCTTGGGCACGACCGTTCGTGCTACTTAGCGTGGGAGCCACGCATGTTTCCAGTAGCACAAACAGCAACTTCACGCGCTTCTCTTTCGGAATGGGTGGCGGGGTGAGGTTCTATCCAAGTCGACACGTCGGGTTCAAGATTCAGGCAGAGTGGTTACCGGTTCTTCTGAACCCGCAAGTGGCATTCGTCTGCGGCGCGGGTTGCATAGTTCGCGTCGGCGGTTCGTTAGGTTCTCAGGGCGAGGTCATGGTCGGACCGATGCTGCGATTCTGATTCTTTTAAGGATGGCCAAGTAAACCGAAAAGGTGGTTAGGTCCTGATAAACGATACGGGCTCAACTGGTCGATGCAACACCACCTGATATAAATCCTTTTCCTGAGGGTGGTGTTCATGATGCAGAAACGATGGAAGCTGTCTTCGGCCCAGCGGGCCGATATGTGGAGCCGTTGGAAAGCTGGACAGTCGTTACGTGCGATTGGTCGCGCGCTCGGGGGCTGGAGATGGCTCAACACAAGAGCTTCACGATGGCTACGGAGGTAGAGGTTTACTTCTGCGATCCGCAAAGTCCGTGGCAACGCGGCTCGAACGAAAACACAAACGGGCTATTGCGGAAATACTTGCCGAAGAAGGCGGATCTGTCCTGCTACTCGCAGTCGGACCTGGACGAGATCGCTCTACGTCTGAATCAACGGCCGCGAAAAACATTGGGATTTCAAACTCCGGCGGATAAACTGCAAGCCAGGTTGCATCGACCCCTTAAGATCACCGGGCTTACCGCCGAAGTTGGTACTGCTTTTCCATTTGCGGACTAGGCGGGAGTTGGTTTCGTCTTAGTCCCAGCATAAGATCACAATCTTACGGCCCTAGCAATTCAAATGAGGTTGATGATGGGAGTTAGCATCCGTCGCGGGCAGTCCGAAGATGCTGGATTTCTCGCATGGGTGATGTTGGCCGCGTCACGCGCCCATCTCGCACGAGGTGCGTGGGACTTGCTCATTGGGAGAGATGAAGCAGGATGTCTCGATTATTTGCGGCGTCTCACAGTCGCAGAGCCCCGCTCGCTGTGCCATTACGAAAGCTTCTTGGTGGCCGAAATCGATGGACGGCCAGGTGCGGCGCTCTGCGGGTTCGAGATTCCTGCGGGTGGGTGGGAAACCGTCGGCCAAGCAATGGCAAATGTTCAGCGCGACCTAGGCTGGTCCGAGGCGAACACGGCGGATTCACAGAAGCGTGTTGGTCCGATATGGGCTTGTTTTCTCCCGGACTTGGGGGCTGACTGGGGAATTGAGAACGTGGCATCAAAACCCGAGTACCGCCGGCGAGGATTAGCGAATGCGCTGCTCGACCAGGCGGTACGTCAAGGACGTGAGCGCGGCTGTGCACTTGCGCAGATTACGACATTCATCGGTAATGACGCAGCACAATCGGCCTACAAGAGATCCGGATTTAGGTTTTCCGACGAGAAGCGTTGTAGCGAGGTGGCATCGATTCTAAATGCGCCTGGTTTCGTTCGGTTCATCCGAGAACTCTAAAATGACGGGATTCCCGGACAAGTTAGTTTTGGTACGAACCTTTCCCGATTAACCGGGACTTGACGTTCTCCCCGGGTGCAGCTGCGTCGTGATGATGCCCGTTGCACTCAAGTACACCGGGATGTTTTGGGACGTGCACGGCCAATACCGGATAGCCGACGATTCGTCCGGAAAGGACGAAGGTAGCCCAGTTTTAGAACTCCAATTCAGCGATCAACTTCAGGAGCCGAACCAGTGTTGCGCGTTCATCCGAAGTTAGTTGATGCCGGACATTCTCATCGGCGGCCATCCGGGCCTTGATCAACCGCTCCCTATACTGGTTTCCTTTGCGAGTTAACTGAACGTGAATTGCCCTGCCTGATTTTGCCTTTTGCTCCGAAACAAGTCCTTCGTGAGCCATGGACTTGATGGCCCGGTGCACAACAGTTCGGTCAAGACCGAGAAGCGTGGCGATCTGATTCTGATTGAGCGTAGCGCCGCCTCGAAGCGTTGAAAGGATAAAGCCGCGAGTCGCGGAACACCGAGTTTTTCGTTCCAGCCTCTTCCCTACCGAAAAATAGGCCGCTGCGATATGGGCCAAGACGGAATTTTCCAGGATGTCTTCAGGAACGTCTTTCCTGGGAATGATGTTCATAGGATGCTTACCGTCGCATGAAGCGGTCTGCGCCACTGGGGCGTTTCAACGTAGGTCTGCGATTTCTTTCCCATCGCAATCACCATCACAGTCTCATGATACCGGGCGGACAAGCCGAGATACTTCGAGAGCCTGCGGCCATCGAAGCCTTCCATAGGGCAGGTGTTGATACCCAGCGCTTCGGCAGCGATCATCAGATTCTCGCAGGCCAGCGAGGTACTCTTGGTTGCCCATTTGAACAGGTCCTGGCGCGACGTGGGCGGCATCCCCATCACCTTCCACAAATTCAGCAGCCAGAACACCCCCCATTTCACAGCGCCAAAGATACCGAATGGCCCGGGCATGAACAGGATCCGACCGATCTTTGCTGTCCGCTCGTAGTCGCGAATCTTCGCTTCGCTGAACTCACTCCGGCTGCGCATCCACTCCAATTGGCGTTGCGAAGTTGAGGCCAACGATCCGATGTCCGCGACGACCACGATCAGTGCCGACGCGGTTTCCGCGGGGATCTGTCCCATGCAGAGTTTGGCCACCACCGCCCTTTCCGTTGCAGTTTCTATCCAATAGAGCCGGTACGGCTGACTGTTGAAGCTGGAGGGAGCATGGCGGGCTGCATTGAGGATTTCCTCACGTATCTCCTCGGAGATTTGGACTGGCTCAAAGACTTTAACCGCTCTCCTGTTCAAGATCGCTTCCAGGATCCCTTTCATACAACCTCCATGTTGCTATTACAACATACTGATGTTGCAAATGCAACATGTGAATTTACAACGGAGTGGTCGCGGTTCCTCCTGGATCACGAGTCACCCGGAATTATGTGGAAAGCCGAGTTACGAACGGAAGGTCGGCTACGTATCGTGGGCCCACAGCTTCCGCTGGAGCTCCTCAGTTTTACCCGGTGCTGTCAGAGACGCTGACCAAAGGATTGGGCCGCTACGCCATCGGCGAAAAACTGCGCGCGTTGCGGCTGAAGAAGAAGATCGGGCTTGTCGAGTTGGGCCGTCACACGGGCCTCTCGGCAGCCATGCTCTCGAAGGTCGAGCGTGGCAAGCTTTATCCCACTTTCCCGACGCTCCTGCGCATCGCCCTGGTTTTCAGCGTTGGCCTCGAGTACTTTTTCTCCGATGACCAAAAGCGGCGAGCCCTCGCCATCGTGCGCGAGCGGAGCGCAAGCGCTTTCCCGAGCGTCCGGATGGGCGCGATATTTCTTTCTACTTCGAATCGCTCGATTTCGCTGCTGTGGAACGGAAATTGAACGCCTACTACGCAGAGTTTCAGCGACTACTGCCTGGAAAGGCCCGTCCGCACCATCATCCTGGCGTCGAGTTCTTGTCCCTATTGCGCGGTAAACTCGAAATGCGCATTGGGACAGAAGAGCATGTGCTTGATTCGGGAGACTCGATCTATTTCGATTCCTCTGTCCCCCACTCCTACAGGAGGATCAGCCAAAAACCCTGTAGCGCAATCGTTGTCACGGCAGCGTAAACAGAACCGACAAGTCTTCCTGGCCGGTTGGAATTCTTGCACTTCCTGCAAGAAGAGCCGGCATCTGCATTGGCGAGCTTCGTCCAACCGCGCGAGTATTGGGCAATCATTGCGACCTCCGCCGTAAGATGCACCCATGTAGGAATTCGTATCCGGGCGATGTGTGAAACGATGTCGCCTAGAGCAGCATACCAACGAAGCGGCATTTGTCCCACGCAAACGATTCGTGAACCGAGGTGAAGTACTTATGAAGAAGGTTCAACACGAACTGCGGCTGGCTCAACCACTGTTCGTACGTCTGACGTTCGAGTTCTATCATCGTCGCTAACGCGTCAAGCTTGGCAGAGCATCTCCGCATGACCCGAATCCCGCAAACAAAATGCACGAGCGCTAGAAAAGGAGTGTTCGGGAATCCAGGCCCGTCCGCCGGGCTTACAGCGGACCGGTACGCGGAACGTCCGATGTCGTGTGCTGCTTCTTCGATGACCCTAGCTGGTACCTTCCCCGCTACTCATTTCCGGCACTTCGGCCTTAATGCGTCGTGCGACTCGTCTCACCCTGGCGACTCTCCTCCCGGTGCGCCTTACCCCACGTGCTCGGCGGCGTACGGCACGTCGCGCTTTCCGAATCACTCTCCGTCCAGCACGCCGCATCCTGCGTGCCACTCGGCGTCCAGTTCGCCGGGATTGACGCGCTGCCCTCCGCGTCGCCCGTCTCGCACGACGCTTTGCCCGCCTTGCTTGTCTCTCCGCACGAGCCATGTCTGCCTCCGTAAGAAGAATGTACCAATGCCGTCAGACGCTAACTTCGCGCCGTTGGACCCGAGATGGATGTAGCGCTGGGTACTGACCGCTTGGTTGCGCCACCAGTACAAGTTAGGACCGCTCTTTGCAGGCAAATACTGTCAGAATTTACAGACTTCGTGAGCTCTGGCTTTCAGCAAATTGCTGGGCCAGAGCCGCTTTTGGAATGGGCTCTACGGCAGCGGGCCACTGACATCGAGAAATGCTAAAGCCTCATCGAGCGACCGGAAAACGCCGACCTTCTTTGTACTCCTATCGTCAAGACCGCGCAATATTTCGTAAAGACGACCCAGCCCGAAGGCAAACTCAGCCGGCGCGACTATGGCGAGCTTTGACGTCGTCGAGCGAATGTCCATTTCAGCAGAGAGACGCGCCAACTCTCGGACCCTCTCCGTTGACGGTACGGCTATGTCTTCGACCTGGGTCATGTCCACCAACTCGTCGTAGCCTGCGACGTCGGCGCGCGACCAGACGTCCGTTTGGTATGCGAAGACATCCTGGTCCGTCAAGGTGCCGTGGCCTCTCGCCACGACAAGCCGCCGTTCGTGCACGATCCGGTATGCGATGGGCATTGTTTAACCTTCATGAAAATTCAACTCCTTGGCCTACGAGTCAAAAAAAACTAGCGTTTTTTCGCAAGCACTGATAGCTCAGATTCGGGAACCACAAATTGCGCGGCACCGCAATTCAAGCAAACCAGCACCTTGCGGAATACCCACACAATAGGTTCATTCAAGCCTTCCCCTCGGTTGCTGGAAGATCGCAATCTAAGAGCGCGCTGTGGGCTAGAGGTGGACTCGGGAGCTTCCAGCTAGTAAAGAGGGAAGGGGATGAGAAACAGCCGCCCGAGTCCATGCGGGACCTAATCCGCCAGGGTACTTTTGCAGCTGAAGCAACTTCAAACAACTGACAGAACTACCAGGGTTTTTTCGCGAGCACCGATAACTCATGCGATTCGCGCTGCCATCGACCGCGTGAAGAAGTCTCAGCCAGCCATTGAAATCTCAGAGGAAGACTGGGAGCGGGCTCGCCAAATCCCGTTGGCGAACGCTATAAACTGATAGTGCCGCAGATCGAGTCGGCGTAGAAACCTTCTGCGTGGAGGCGTGTCTTTGCGCGTCCGGCTCATGCGCTCGAGTTTAGACCAATTTACTATCCGACATGCCTGGCTAACGGTGCCAGTTCAGACGCTCGACGCAACACTCTCTAATCGGTAGTTCCGATAATACTTTTCCGCACTAATCGGCGAACTGCATTCCGCTCTCGCCCTCGGACGAGCCGCAACAACTGAGTGACCTCGGCGGCTTTTCGCTCGATCACACGCACTGGATCAACTCGCTCCCGATTCTTTCTCTCCATCAAGGTGCTTCGTCGCGTATTCCGTGGCAAGTTCGTGGCCGGTCTCCAGCAGGCCGTCCAGGATGGCCAGCTCAGTTTCCAGGGAGATCTAATCCTCCTCGCTCAGCCGAAGATCTTCGCTGCTATCAACACCCTTCTGGATGGTGTCTGGCCGTTGGGCGCGGAAGAAGTAAAGTTGCTAGATCTCCAGATATATGGCTTATCGAGCCACAGAGAGGCCGACTAGTTGATCCTCTCTTCGAGCAAGACCTTAACCGTATCGCCTTGCTTTTTCCCTATCGCTCGGAGAATATCCGCCTTTACCGGAAGCTTGTGCCTGCCGTCGCCCAGAGCCATGAAGGAACTCCGAAAGGCATGCCCATCAATTTTACCTTTGACCTTCACCAAGCCGCGCGTACCAAAGAACTTTACAGAATCAGGCCAGACCACATAGGTCCAGCCACCCTTCGCTCGGCCCTTTTGCAATTTGGCGGAAAATGACCTGTTCAGCATGTCGCTCCTCCTAATCTCGGAATCTTCCGATTCCCCGACCTACCGGGACTTAGTTCTGCTGCTTGTAAACATCGAGTGTCTTTACGTGCTCCGGGCGGAAACCGACCGCGATGAAGCGTGTGCGCATCCGACGCGGGAGCGTTGTGCGTTCCGCCAACCGCAAGGAGAAGAGACGGTGCCCCGCTTGCAGGGGCTAAGCAGAAGCCAGGTCTGCGCCCTTAGCCCTGCGGTTCAGCTTGGCTACGGTCTTGCGCCGGCCTGGTTTCGATGCCACCTCTAAGGTTGAGGGCACTGTTGATAAGTGCTAGATGAGAAAACGCCTGCGGAAAATTCCCCAGCTGGCGGTGTTCCTTGGAATCGTATTCTTCCGCCAAAAGGCCGACATCATTGCGCAGCGAAAGCAGGTGCTCGAAAAGCGCGCGTGCATCGTCGATCCGGCGTTGCAGGACGTAGTTGTCAACCATCCAAAAACTACAGGCGAGAAAGGCTCCTTCGTTCCCCATCAGGCCATCCACTGAGCTTCTAGTGTCATAGCGCAATACTAAGCCATCTCGCATTAAGTTCTTCTCTATTGCGGCCACGGTGCCTTGGACGCGCGGGTCTTCGGGGGGGAGAAACCCGACCAAGGGCAGCAGCAATAAGCTGGCATCAAGCTCTTTGCTCCCGTAGTACTGAACAAAGGAATTCAATTCTCGGCTGAACCCGAGCCGACAGACCTCGTCATGGATATCACTGCGTAGCTTGACCCAACGGTCGAGCGGTCCATCTGTTCCAAACTCTTGCACAATACGAACCGCCCGGTCGAAGGCTACCCATGCCATCACCTTGGAATGAACAAAGTGCCGCCGAGGCCCGCGAATCTCCCAAATTCCCTCATCCGGCTCAGTCCAGATTTGTTCGA
>Ga0306921_10001399_pt1 | contig 23235 bp, 17 predicted proteins | sample sta12Cox44000080_FD_203760 | JGI IMG/M metagenome (GOLD analysis project Ga0306921, IMG submission 203760) | Lab enrichment of tropical soil microbial communities from Luquillo Experimental Forest, Puerto Rico - statoxic.12C.oxic.44.000.080 (v2)... | ecosystem: Environmental > Terrestrial >...
GCACACCCCGGTTCCCGCCGGGAACGACTCCTTTTCGCGGGAGATGATGCAAAAATATTTCGGGAAATTCGCAAAGGAACTCAACCTTCCTTTCGACGAGCTGTTCTCATTTGGCCACACGCGTCTCAACCCCGACGAACCGTTTAGTATGACTATCCTCGCGTTACGTCTCAGTCGCCACGCGAACGGCGTCAGTAAATTGCACGGTGACGTGAGTCGATCACTCTGGAAAGATGTGTGGTCGGGCGTTCCGATGCACGAGGTGCCGATCACTAGTATCACGAATGGTGTGCATACGAAAACGTGGATGGCGCCTGAATTCGCGGCGCTTTATCGCAAGCATCTCGGCGATTGGGAGGAGCACCTAACTGAACCTGATTTTTGGCGCGGCGTCATCGACATTCCCGACGCGCAATTGTGGGAGACGCATCAACAACTCAAACGGCGCCTCATCGATTTTGTTCGCAACCGCGAACGACGACGCCGAGAACGACTGGGCGAATCGCCGGAGTCAATTCGCAGAGTCAATCGCATTCTTGACCCGGAAATTTTGACCGTCGGTTTCGCCCGCCGGTTCGCCACTTACAAGCGCGGCGCGCTTTTGTTTAGCGACAAGGAACGATTGAAACGCCTGGTGAACGACGCGACGCGACCGGTCCAATTCCTCTTTGCAGGCAAAGCGCATCCACGCGACGAAGCAGGCAAAGCATTGATCCAGGAAGTTTATAGGTTCAGCCGCGAACAAGGTCTGGAAACCCGCGTTATTTTCGTGGAGGACTACGACAGCTACATCGCGCGCCGCCTCGGGCAGGGGGTCGATCTTTGGCTGAATCATCCGCTGCGTCCGTTGGAAGCGAGCGGCACCAGCGGAATGAAAGCGGCGCCGAACGGCGGGATCAACCTCAGTGTGCTCGATGGCTGGTGGCGCGAGGGCTTTAACGGCAGCAACGGTTGGGCCATCGGCGCTGAGATCGATGATGGCACCACGGATTTTCAAAACGAAGTGGACGCGGGTAGCCTGTATCAATTGCTCGAGAACCAGATCGTTCCGCTTTATTACGCGAAACCGGACGGCAAACTTCCCCTCGCCTGGCTGCAATTGATGCGCGAATCAATTCGCAGCGTGACGCCCGTGTTCAACACGCAGCGGATGGTGAAGGAATACACGGAGAAGCTTTATATTCCCGCCGCCAAGGCACAGGAAAATTTTTCTCGTGGCAGCTGCGGCGCAGCCAAGCACCTGAGCCAATGGAAAACGCAGATGCGCAAAGACTGGCCACAAGTTCAGGTGTCTGACGTGCAGGTAGCTAACAAAGACCGGCAAAGCATTTCGGTTGGCGAATCCTTGCAGATCAGTGCACGCGTGCATCTGGGCGCTCTCGATCCGCAACACGTGCGCGTCGAAGCATATCATGGCGAAGTGGACAATGGCGACCTTCGCAATCCCACCGCGACGGTGTTGAATCAAAGCAGCCAGGGTGATGGCAACGGCGATTACCTTTACCAAGGCAGTGTTCCCGCGACGGAAAGCGGCACCTACGGCTTTAGTGTCCGCGTCGTGCCCACGCACCCTTGCCTGATGCAGGCGCACGAGCTGCGCCTGATTACCTGGTCGTAGAGTACTGCAGCCATCCTGGGTTTGTGGGCGGCGGGCTTCGAGGCGCGCCTCCAGGAACAGGATGCGAGAATTCAAAAAGTGAATGCGCAGGTTGAAGTAGAAGGCTCTCATTGCGAATGCTCGCCGACAATCCTTAAACTCGAAGATTTTTGCCGTAGCTACGGTCCTGTGGGCCGTCACCTTGTTTGATCGAGCAGACCTTTGACACAAACGCCTCTACAATCGGATTTCGCTCCACTGCTAGGCGCGACATCTCCTGAATTCTGGGGTTTGCTTTTAAAAGAACTCGGCGGTCAGAGACCGCCGCTACAACAATGAACGAATCCATTGAAGGTCGAATCGAGCGGCTGCAGGCTGGTGGGATCATCGACATGCATTTCGATTTGCCGATGGATCTGTATGAGAAACGCGAGCGCAGAGATGTTCTTGAAACGGAATTTTTGCCCGAATTCCTGGCAGGAAATATTTCTGTTGTCGGCGCGGCGATTTACATCGAGGACCGTTACTTGTCCGCCGCAGGACGGACTCGCCATGGTGAGCCTCAGAAGTGTTTACGCGTCGCGCTCGATCAAATTGCACGCCTCTATGCCGAAACAGCAGCTTCGGACCGCTTCGCGATTTGCAAAACTTATCGCGAAATTCAAGCGGCGGGAGAAACGGGCAAAATCGCGTTTCTCATCACGATGGAGGGCGTCGAGCCGCTGGGCACTGATTTAAACCAATTGCGCGTTTTTTACGAACTGGGTGTGCGTTCAATCGGGCTTACACACGCGCGAACCAACGCCGCCGGCCACGGCGGACTTTTCGCAGCGAGCGGATCGCCGCGGGAGGGTCTCACCGCTTTTGGTCGCGAGGTGGTGCGTGAATGCGAGACACTCGGGGTAATTGTTGATCTTGCGCACATCAATCCAACAGGGTTCGAAGAGATTCTCTCGATCACAACAAAACCGCCGATCGTGTCACACACGAACGTTCGCCGGTACTACGACATCGAGCGCAATATTAGTGATGAACAGATCAATATGATCGGTAAGCGCAATGGAGTGATTGGCGTCAACTCCATCCTCGTGAGCCCGCGAGAAGAAGAAAGCACGCTCAACCATTACGTCGATCATATCGAGGACATCGCGAAGTTGATAGGAATCGACAGCGTCGGAATCGGCTTTGATTTCTTCGAGTTCATTTATCGACAGTGGCCTGAATCGAGGCAAAAGGAGCTAGCCGCAAAATTCACAACGCCGCACTTCATTCCTGACCTAACGAATCATTCGCATGCGCGCAATCTCACCCGTAGATTGATCGAGCGCGGATTCAGCGACGTTGATATCGAAAAAGTTCTGCGCGGGAATTGGCTGCGCATTTTCAAAGAAACGTTGAACGGTTAAACCGTTTAAGCGTTGAAGCGGAAAACGATCCGGATAGTGGAACGCGTTGGCGGAATGCCGCATTCCCGCCTGAATATGAGCATCATTCAGCACCGTTGGCGACGTCGCCATGGTCTTCGGAGAAGGCGATCTACCTTGAAACTGCAGATGTAGCTTTTGTCTTGACCGTTTTAACGCTTCAACGCTTTAACGCTTCAACGCTTTAACGGCCTTGAAATTCACAAATCTCACACGGCGCACGGAGATCGGCGCGAATTCATACTATCTTGAGATTAGCCGACACCGGCTTCTGCTCGATTGCGGAATGCACCCGAAATATACCGGTGATGACGCGCTGCCGTATTTCAAAGCGATCGCCGATCGCGAAATCCGGGCGATTCTGATGTCGCACGCGCATCAGGATCACATCGGAACCCTGCCTCAGGCCATGCGACGCTTCCCAGGCGCGCGGATTTTCATGACGGAGGCCACAGCTGAGGTGGGCAGCGTCCTTTTGCACAACTCGGTGAATGTGATGACACGGCAACGTGAAGAGATCGGAGAGATGGCGTATCCACTTTTCACGCATCGTGAAATCGATCGCGCGTCGGAACGGTGGCGTTGGTGTCCGTTGCGCCAGCGGATCTCCATTGCCGGCGAACGGACGCCCGAAAAGGACACGTTAACGTTTGAGTTCTTCGATGCGGGACACGTGCTCGGCTCGACTGGGGTAATGCTCCGCGCCGAAGGCCAAACTGTTCTTTACACCGGCGACGTCAATTTCGACGATCAAACGATAATGGAGGCAGCGGTTTTCCCCGAGGAGAAAGTCGATGTGCTGATCATGGAATGCACCAGAGGCGATCACGCAAAGCCCGAGGGCTGGACTCGCGCCGGTGAAGAGCGACGCCTGGCGGAAGCGCTTGCCGCCGCGTTCGAGCGTGACGTGTGCGTGCTGATTCCGGTATTCGCGTTAGGCAAAACACAGGAGATCCTCGCGATGCTCTATAGGTTTCGCCGCCAGCGGCTGCTGCCCGAATTTCCAATTTATATTGGCGGTCTTAGCTCGAAATTCACGGACATCTACGATCGCCGCGCGCACACGACGCGCCGGCAATTGCCGCGCCTGAAACTCATGAGAGAAGTGGCGCCATTCATATTAAATGATGAAACCGTGCGCGATACCGCCGTGCGCGGCGGACGTGTGTACGTTCTCTCCAGTGGGATGATGATTCCCAAGACGCTATCGAATGTTTTTGCCCGGCGAATCATCGAGAATCCGCAGCATTCGATTTTTTTTGTCGGCTACGCCAATCCAGAGTCGCCAGCCGGACTTTTGCGAGACGCAGGCACAGGCGGCGAGGTAGCGCTTGATCCAGACAAACGTCTGCAACGCATCCGTTGCAACATCGAGCAGTTCCAGTTCAGCGCGCACGCGACACGCGAGTCACTCATCGATTATGCAAGGAAGATTTCGCCGAAAAAAATTCTTCTCGTGCACGGTGACCTCCCGGCGGTCGAGTGGATGCGCGCCACACTATCGAACGAACTCTCCGACTCAGAGGTGATTGTACCCACGCCGGGCTTAGAGATCGAGTTGTAGCGGCGCTCTCCGCCTACGGACTTTGTCGCTAAGGAAATTAGTGCGACGGTCACAGACCGCTGCTACACCCATGCGCATTGCCTCCTGGAACATCAATTCGCTGCGCAAACGGCAGGATCGGTTGTTTGCATGGCTCGAGGCAACACAACCGGACATAGTTTGCCTGCAGGAGACCAAATGCCCGGACGAACAATTTCCGGCGCTCGCTTTGCAAGCGGCAGGTTACCGCTCGGCGTATTACGGAGAGAAATCGTACAACGGCGTAGCGATTTTCGCGAAACACGAGTTGCACGAAATTCGGGCGTCGCTTTGTGATGAGGTAGTCGATCCCCAGGCGCGCGTGATTGCAGCGACCGTCGGCCAACTGCGCGTATTCTCGATTTACGCGCCCAATGGAAAAGCCGTTGGCTCGCCGGCCTATGAATATAAACTGCAGTGGTATCGGCGACTCCGACACTGTCTTGCGAAAGAAAAATCGCCCGACCTCATTGTGTGCGGCGATTTCAACGTCGCACCCGAGGATATTGATGTTTACGACGCCGAGCTTTGGCGCGGGGCCATCATGGCTTCGAACGGCGAACGTGCTGCGTTTCGCGATTTGTGCAGCCTCGGCTTGCAGGACACGCTTCGAATCCATCACAAGGAACGAGAACTTTTCAGCTGGTGGGATTATCAAACGCGCGCTTTCGAGAAAGATCGCGGCCTGCGCATAGATGCTGTTCTGACAAGCGAATCGCTGGCGAAAAAATGCACCGAGTCCGGGATCGATCGCGAAATGCGCGCTGGAAAAGACCCTTCTGATCACGCGCCAGTCTGGGCGGAGTTTGCGACTAAGAACGTCAATGCCTAACAAATCGAATCTTCGCGTTTCCAATCCTCCGCCGAAGCCGCTGCTGATCTGGGACGGCGACTGCGATTTTTGCCGGTTATGGATCGAGCGCTGGCGCGAAATGACAATGGATAAGGTCGATTACAGCACTTATCAAAAAGCAGCTGACCGCTTTCCTGAAATTCCAACGGATGAATTCAACCGCTCGCTGGTTTTAATCCAACCCGACGGCGCTGTGCTCTTCGCAGTGGAAGCGGTGTATCGCTCCCTGGCATATCGGCGTTCGCGAGAATGGCTGGCTTGGAGCTACGATCATCTCCCCGGGTTCGCGGGTATTTCTGAAACGGGCTATGGCTTGATCGCGCGGAACCGGAAATTTGCCTCAGCGGTTACGCGAGTGCTCTGGGGCAAAGACGTGCGGCGGCCCACCTACTTCTGGGCGCAACGCTGGTTCTTGCGCGCACTCGGCGTGATCTATTTGATCGCGTTCGTATCGCTTTGGGTCCAAGTAGACGGACTTGTCGGCAGCAACGGCGTGTCGCCCGTTAGCCAATTCCTGCCAGCAGTTCGGGCCCAACTCGGACCAGACGCTTACACTCTGTTGCCGACGCTTTGCTGGTTCGGGTCGAGCAATGCGTTTCTTCATTTTCTTTGCGGCAGCGGCGTTGTCTGTTCGTTGCTGTTCATTTTCGGAATCGCTCCGGCGGTTTCACTGCTTGCTCTTTTCATTTTGTACTTGTCGCTCACAATCGCAGGACAAGTCTTTTTCAATTTTCAATGGGACGTGCTTTTGCTGGAGATGGGTTTTTTATCGATCTTTTTCGCGCCGTGGCGGCTGCGGCCAAGGGAGTTGTTATTGTGGCCACGATCACCACCGCCAGCCGCAGCCTATCCGATTTCGCGCGTCGGTTTGTTTTTGCTCAAGCTTCTTTTGTTCAAACTGATGCTGATGTCGGGAGTGGTGAAGTTAACCAGCGGCGACGACAGCTGGTGGAACCTGACGGCGCTCGATTACCATTACTGGTCGCAACCGCTGCCGACGGTGTTCAGCTGGTGGGCGGACAAAAGTCCCGAATGGTTCAAACATTTTTCCGTCGCGTTTTGCCTCGTAGTGGAAATTATCGTGCCATTTTTTATCTGGGGGCCGCGACGTCTGAGAGTGATTGCTGCTGGACTGCTGATTTTTCTTCAACTCGCGATCGCGGTCACCGGGAATTACTGCTTTTTCAATTTGCTCACCATCGCCCTGTGCTTATTGCTGATCGACGATTCGGTGATAAGGAGGAGCGACCGTAGGGCCGTTCGTGAGCAAGGCGTCCGCGCACCCGGCGTTCGCCCCCTACCACAACGATTGTGCGCTTATACTGGCATAATCGTGATCATCGTTACGTTACCGATCAATGCCTGGTTAATCTTCAGTGCATTTAAACCGCTGAGTCGACCACCGTCCGCGCTGGCGAGTCTTTACGAAAGACTTGAAGCATTTCGGATCGTGAACGGTTACGGTCTGTTCCGCGTGATGACGAAGGACCGCGGTGAAATCGTGCTTGAAGGCAGCGCCGATGGGATCGACTGGTTGCCATACGAATTCAAATGGAAACCCGGCGACGTGAAACGCGCGCCAGGTTGGTGTGCACCGCACCAGCCGAGACTCGACTGGCAGATGTGGTTTGCCGCTTTGGGAACGCCGCACGAAAATCCGTGGCTCGTTGCACTAGTCTTTCGATTGCTCCAAGGCTCGCATGACGTGAGCGGCTTGCTCGCGAACAACCCATTCCCGGACAAACCACCACATTACATTCGCGCGATGTTTTATCGCTATCGATTTACATCGGTGGATGAACTTCGTCAGGCCGGCGCATGGTGGAAACGTGAGGAGCTTGGCGAATACCTGCCAACGCTTTCGCTGGAACAGTTCCGCTAAATCGCGATGCAGACAATCTTGTCTGTTCCCACAAGAAGGCGGCGGTCTCCAGATCCCCTAAGGGCGACGGACTAAGGCCGCCGCTCCTTGGAGGCGCTAGCCTTGAGCGGCGTGCGCTGGCGCGTATATTCGCCGCGCAATGGCGAAGGAAGAACAGATCATTACCGAAGGCACCGTGACACAGGTTTTGCCCGGAACGATGTTCCGCGTCGATCTTCCCGGCCAACGCAATGTCCTTGCGCATATTTCAGGCAAAATGCGCAAGCATTTCATTCGGATCGTGCCTGGCGATAAAGTGTCGGTGGAGCTTTCGCCATACGATCTCACAAAGGCCCGAATCATTTTTCGCGAACAGTAGATTTCAGTTTTCTCGCTCGTTCAAGACATTAGGCGTTAAGGCGAAAAAACGTTCAAGAAGTACGCCTCAATCACGCGCCCCATTCATTGATCTAAAGACAAGTCGGCGTTTGCCCATTTAGCAAAGCACGCGGATAGTCGCAGCGAACAAACCAACTGGAGATTACCAATGGCAGAAGAAAATAAGGCAGGAGAACAAACATCATCGGGCACCGCCCATGCACAGGACAAATTGCAAAGCAGCAGGGAGCATGCTCGCAAAGCAGCGGAAGATTTGAAATCAGCGGCAGGCGCTTTTGCGGAACAATACCGCGGCAAGGCAGAGCAGGCCTGGGGCGAAGCGCGCGGCAAAGCGGAACATGCGTGGGGCGATGCTAAAAGCCGCGCTCGAACCTTCCAGGAGGACGCCGAGCAGTATGTCCGTGAAAATCCAACAAAAGCAGTATTTACGGCGCTCGGAATTGGGTTCGTGCTGGGTCTGATCTTGCGCCGTTAAGCTCGAAAGCGCTGCGGAAATGAGCAGCGAGAGCTCTCCATCTCGCAATCCTGCGGGACATTCCGGCTTGCTCGGCAACGCGCTGGGACTGCTAAGCGCGATTTTCGAGTTTTTCGAGGTCCGGTTTGCCGTGCTTGCGAAGGAATCCAAATCCGCCGCGCTGCAATTGCTGATATTGGTGGGTTGCGTTATCGCGGCGTTGGCGCTTTGCGTGATGGGTTATGTTTTCCTCATAGTCAGTGCGGTTGTAGGCATCGCGCATTTGCTCGGGACGTCCTGGCCTGTGGTGGCGTTGGTTGTCGCCCTGGTGCATTTCCTTATCGCTGGGGTGCTTTTGCTGGTGGCGCGCAGCCGCGTCACCAAGCCGATGTTTCGGGGTACCGTTGACGAACTACAGAAAGATCGCGAATGGCTGAAAACTCTGAATCAATCAACGAGCTAAAAGCCCAGGTCGCAGGTTCCCGAGAACGCCTGGCGCGCGAGTTACAAGGCCTGCGTTACGAATTGGATTTCCCGGCGAAATTTCGCAGGTCCTTCCGGAAACAGACGGGTTCATGGATCGCCGCAGCGGCAGCTGTCGGGGCAGTGATCGCGTTGGCCCCGATGCGGAAGAAGAAAGTTTATGTGGACGCAAGGAGCCCGCGTAAGGAAGATAAAAAGCTGATGCAGACGGGGCTTGCGCTGGCGGCGATGAAGCTCGTCGGAAATCTGGCCCGGCCGGTCATTATGGAGTTTGTTAAAAACCGGTTTTTTTATTCTGGCGAACCTTCCCGCAGCAGGAAATAATGCGCATCTGTCTCACCGGGGCTTTATCCCTGGGAGGCGATGAGCGCGTTGCCGCATGACATCACAGGTTTTAGCTCCCCAGCTCGAATCGCATCCGCTGCCGCACGTCGATAACTATTTGGAGATTGGCCAAAAAGCCGGCGCATCAGACGTTCATATTGGGGTGGCCGCGCCGCCGATCTGGCGAGTGCACGGAACATTGCAGCCCATGTGGCCTGACGCACCAGTTCTGACCGGTGAACAAACCGTTGGGCTGGCGGAGGCGTTTATGCCAGAACTGTACAAGGAAGAACTCAACGAACGCGGCGATTCTGATTTTGCGTATGAGAACGAGTACGCCCGTTACCGGGTGAGTGTCGTTCGGCAGCGGCTGGGCGTGGAGATCGTATTTCGGGTCATCAATTCCTACGTCCGGACAATGGACGACCTGGGATTGCCGCAACAGCTTAAGTTACTCACTCGTTATCAGAACGGTCTCATCCTCGCCACCGGTTCGGTAGGCACCGGCAAATCAACGACGCTTGCCGCAATGATTCAGCAAATCAATATGGACCGGCACGATCACATCATCACGCTCGAGGATCCAATCGAATACGTAATTCACTCAAAGAATTGTCACGTTAGTCAACGCGAGGTTTTCACCCACAGTGAGTCATTTGCCACTGCCTTGCGCGCCGCGCTGCGGGAAGATCCCGATGTGATCATGGTCGGCGAAATGCGCGACTTGGAAACGATTTCCCTTGCGATCACTGCTGCCGAGACCGGCCATCTTGTTCTGGCAACCCTGCACACGGCTAATGCTTCGCGCACACTTGATCGATTGCTGGACGTGTTTCCGCCCGAACAACAGGAACATGTCCGGGTTATGGTCGCTGAATCGCTGCGCGGCGTCATTAGTCATCAATTGATACCGCGAAAGGATGGAACCGGTCGGGTGCTCGCGCTTGAAATTCTTACCAATACACCCGCTGTCGCCAACGTGATTCGTGAAAACAAAACGTTTATGTTACCGGGTATAATTCAGACCGGAAAAAAGCAAGGCATGCGGTTGATGGACGACACGTTGATTGATCTTTACCGGCGCGGTTTGATCGATGCAGAAGAAGCCTACGCGCGCGCCGAACAAAAAGATATCGTGCGGCAACAGCTAAGCATGTGACCGCGACTATGAGTTGTCGACGCTTCGCAGGTAACTAAACTCATTTTCACGCGCCGTAATCCGCGGTTGTCCGATGGCATACATTAATCAATTTCTGGAACTCGTAGTCCGGCAGGGGGCATCGGATTTGCATATTGCCGAGGGCGAACCTCCCAAAATGCGGACGCATGGCGATATCATGCCGATCCGAAATGAGGCAATTTCGCACGACGAAGCCAAGCGGATGTTGAGTGAGGTTTGCGGTGCACATAACTGGGAAGTTTTTGAGCAACACGGCGATCTCGATTTCGCCTACCAGATGGATGAGAACTCTCGATTTCGCACCAACTACTTTAAGCAATCAGAAGGGTACGGCGCGGCATTTCGACTGATCCCCACCAAGATCTCGAGTCTCGAAGAACTGGGTGTTCCCACGGTCGTGAAGGATTTCGCCTATTTGCGTGGCGGCCTCGTGCTTGTCACTGGTCCGACTGGTTCGGGCAAAACAACAACGCAGGCCGCGCTGGTCGACTTCATTAACAAAAACTTTTCCAGGCACGTGGTGACGATTGAGGAGCCGATCGAATTCGTGCACGACAACAAGCGCAGCATTGTTACACAACGCGAAGTGCCCACAGATTCAACTACGTTCGCTGCCGGCCTGAAGGCCTCGCTGCGCCAGGACACCGACATCGTGCTGGTTGGAGAGATGCGCGATCTGGAGACAATCGCACTCGCTTTAACCGCAGCCGAAACCGGACTTCTCGTGTTCGGCACGCTGCATACAAACAACGCGCGTAAAACCGTCGATCGCATGGTGGATGCTTTCCCCGCTGACCGACAATCACAGGCGCGCGCAATGCTGGCAAACTCACTCCGTGGCGTGGTAGCGCAATTGCTTCTGAAAAGATCGGATCGTCCCGGGCGAATCGCCGTAAACGAAATTCTGATCGCGAACGCAGCGGTCGCCGCGATCATCCGCGAAGGCGCCACGCACAAGCTGCAGGATATAATCGTTTCCGGTAAAGCACACGGAATGCAGTTTATGGATGACGCCATTTGGGCGCTGTTGGAAAAAGGCATTGTGTCTCCGCATGAAGCATTCATGAAAGCGATCGACAAAAGCCGCTTCAAACCGTTTCTCTCTGCCGAGGAAGAAGCACTGGCCAACGCGGCCGGTGGCATTAGCGATGATGAACGACGGTTTCCCGGCAATTTATCCAGGTCGATCGGTGCGCGCCCGCAGGTGCGAGCGAGCTAAGCGTTGCGAACACTCGGCGCGATTCGACGATCCTGCCGTCGCAGTCGCAATTTTTACGCATTGCGAGTTTGCCGGGTTGCTGACGAGCGCGCAAAAGCTTGCGCGCCATCTGCCGTTGGCAGTGGTTTGCCCTCGACAAGACAGCGGGACTTTTGAAATCTCAACGCTATGAAAACAAAATCTTTAGCAGTTTTTTTCTCACTCCTGTTCGGATTAATGACGTTGTTGCCAAACGCAGAAGCAGTCAGCCCCGCACCGGATGGGTGCTATCCCAATTTCACAACAGCCGAAGGCTGCGACGCGCTTAGCCTGCTGACCAACGGCGCAGGAAATACAGGCCTGGGATGGCGTTCGCTCTTTTCCAATAGCAGCGGAAGCTTCAATACCGGTGTTGGCGCTGGCGCGCTGGTCCTCAACAACGCGGATTCGAATACCGCCGTGGGCGCGGCAGCACTTTTGCTCAACACCACCGGCACTGAAAACACGGCCATTGGAACTGCGTCGCTCGAAAATAACGGCACCGCCCAGCAGAACACCGCCACTGGAGCGTTCGCACTTTCTAGCCACGTTAGCAGTAACGGCAACACGGCTATCGGAGCGAGTGCTCTTTTTAGCGACACTACCGGTGTGGTTAACACGGCCGTCGGCGCTGGTGCGCTCTTTGCCGTTAACAGCGGTTTTAATGGCAGCTTTAACACAGCCATCGGCGCTAGTGCGCTTGCTATGAACACTAGCGGGGACAACACCGCCGTCGGCAACACTGCGCTTAGCGGTAACACAAGCGGCCATGATAATACGGGCCTTGGCATTAGTGCGCTCTCGAACAATACGACTGGCAGCAATAACATCGCATTGGGGTCCCTCGCTGGCCTAACAGTTACCACTTCTAGCAACGTTATTTGCATCGGTGTTCAGGGCGCGAACACAGACAACAGTTGCTTTATCGGCAGCATCTTTGGCCAAACCACCAACGGCGGCAGCGCTGTCTTCATCGATGCTAACAATAAGCTGGGTACGATGACTTCCTCCAAGCGCTATAAGGAAGACATCAAGCCAATGGACGAACTCAGCAAAGCACTCTTTGCACTTAAACCAGTTAGCTTCCGCTACAAGAAGCAGTTTGATCCGGCAGGCACATCGCAGCTTGGACTCGTAGCCGAGGATGTCGAAAAGGTGAATCCTGACCTGGTAGTGCGAGACAAAGAAGGAAAACCTTACAGCGTGCGTTACGACCAAGTGAACGCGATGTTGCTTAATGAGTTTCTCAAAGAGCACCGCGCGTTTGTCGAAGAACATCGCAAGGTAGCGGAACAGCAGAAGGAGATTGACGCCTTTAAAGCAGAACTCAAAGAACAACGCTCTCTTATCCAGAGGGTGAGCGACAGACTAGAGTTAAACAAATCAGCGTCACAAACGGTGGCCAATGGCCGTTAAATCTGTAGGGGCGTCTGTGTCAGACGCCAACCTAGCGCCAGCGTTTCACAGAAACGCCCTACAATTACAGGCACTCATCACTTTGGATTAACAATTAGTACCGCTGTGCCCTTAAGTTTGCCGGCGCGAAATCTGTCTAAAGCAGCGTTCGTCTCTTCCAGGGGGAAGGTTTCCGTGTGCGTTCGAACGGGAACACCCGGCGCGATCTCGAAAAATTCATCCCCATCTCGTCGAGTAAGGTTTGCCACCGACGAAATCACACGTTCCTCCCACAAGTCGGCGTACGGAAACGAAGGGATGTCGGTCATGTGAATTCCGCCGCACACCACGACGCCGCCTTTGGCCAGCGCCCGGAGCGCCGCAGGCACGAGCGGACCTACAGATGCGAAAATAATCGCGGCATCGAGTTTTTCCGGCGGCGTCTCGTCGGAACCACCAGCCCAAACCGCGCCAAGGTTCTTTGCGGCTTGCTGTGTAGCTGTATCGCCCGGCCGCGTGAACGCGAAGAGTTCGCGCCCTTCGAAAATTGCAATCTGCGCGATCAAATGCGCGGCATTGCCAAACCCATACATACCAAGGCGTCGCGCATCGCCCGTTTTGCGATAGGAACGGTAACCGATCAGTCCCGCGCAAAGCAGCGGCGCAACCTCGACGTCATCGTAACGCTCAGGCAGATGAAAACAGTATCGCGCATCCGCGACAGTGAACTCGGCGTAACCGCCATCAATTGTGTAGCCGGTGAACCGCGCGTTATCGCAGAGATTTTCCCTGGCCGATCGGCAGTACGCGCAATCGCCATCGGTCCAGCCAAGCCACGGGATTCCCACACGATCTCCGATTGCGAACTTCGAATTTTCTCCGCCGATTTCTTCGACTTGTCCGACAATTTGATGACCGAGAATCAACGGCAGTTTCGGATTGGGTAATTCGCCATCGACCACGTGAAGGTCAGTGCGGCAAACGGCGCAGGTGCTGACCCGAACGAGCAGTTGTCCCCTGCCCGGCTTCGATTTGGGCACATCGCGCAGCTCCAAGGGGCGTTTCGGTTCGGTGAGAACTATGGCACGCATAAGCTAAACGATCTCTTTGTTACTCTTGCTCATGCTCCTACTCGCGCTGTTCAGACCAACCAAGCTCACGAGGAAAAGCAGGGGCATGAGAAAGAAAGCTAGCGTGCTCCGGCCGGCATGGGTCGCATCTCCCCCTTACGCGGGCCTGCCGCGTGTTCACCTTCGTGCTCGTGGTAGTGGGCGCTACGGAGGAACGGCACCTTGTCGAGCACGTGCTCTTGGAACCATTCGAGCCAGAGATAGATGACAGGTGTCACGAAGAGGGTAATTAGTTGAGAGAAAATCAGGCCGCCCACAATCACCAGACCCAGCGGGCGCCGCGATGCGGCGTCCTGGCCGAACCCGAGCGCAATCGGGATGGCACCCATGAGCGCGGCGAGCGTGGTCATCATGATGGGGCGAAACCTCTCCATGCTGGCCTCGTGAATGGCCGAGCGCAGGTCCCAACCTTCGTCGATCCGTTGCAAAGCGAAATCGACGACCATGATCCCGTTCTTCTTGACGATGCCTAACAACAGGAAAAGCCCGATGACACTGTAAAGCGAGAGCACCGAGTGAAAGAGGTACAATGTCGCCAATCCGCCCACTACTGCGGGAACGATCGCCGGAAATAAGACCGTGAACGGATGCACATAGCTTTCGTAAAGAATTCCCAGAATTACATACATAACAAAGACCGCGGCGAGTAGCAGGAGGGGCAGAGAGCGGAACAACTGCTGGAACACGAGTGTTTCTCCCTGGAAGATGCCCTGCACGGTCGGATAATTGGGATGGATTTGCGCGAAGGCGTCCTCGATGGCCTTCGTGGCATCGCCGATTGCGACGTTTGGCATCAGGTTGAAATTGAACGTAACGCTGGTGAATTGATTCAAATGATTTACAGCTTGCGGGCCGATAACTTGCTTGGTCGATGTTACGACACGCATCGGCACGAGAGTGGACATGTTACCTGTGGTCGTGGCTATTGTTCCCCCACCCGAACCGCTCGCGCTGAAATTGCCGCCGGTATCGCTTCGGACGTAGAGATCGTCCAAGTTGTCAGGGTGCGCCCGCGCTTTGCCTTTGACTTCGAGAATGACCTGATATTGATCGTCAGGTTGCTTGATCAGGTAGACGTAGTTTTGCGCGTAAGCATTGCGTAACAGGCTTTGGATTGCAGAGGTAGAAACACCGTAACTTGCGGCGCGGTCCCGGTTGATATCGATCCGAAGATTTGGCGTGTTGTGGTAATAATCGGAGCGAACACTGGCGAAACCTTTAAACTGTTGCAGTTTTTCCATCAGTTTATCGGCTACGGCATAAACATCCTGCGGGACGATGCCGCTAATGGTGTAGGCATACTGCCCCTGGGTCTGGCTCGTAGCACCGACGCTGATTTGCAGGACCGGACTCGGCGTTAACACCGCAGCAATGCCAGGAATTGAGTCAAGCGATTTTTGCAGCCGCAAAATGATTTGATCAACGGGCGGGCGTTCACTGCGCGGTTTTAGAAAAAGGAACATCAATCCCTGCGACAATGGGCCACGCGAGGCAAAACCGGCGAGCGTAAAAAACTGCCCGACGACTGGATCATCCTGGAGTTTTTGGTTGACCTGCGCTTGAAACGCGCGCATCTGCGCCGGCGAGGTCCCCTCCTGTGCGATGAACACGCCGCGAATGAAGCCGCTGTCGCCTGGCGGCAATAATGTGAATGGCAGATGGGTGAAAAAGAACCACACGCCAAGAATGCAGGCGAGAACGACCGGCACAGTGAGCCATGCCCGATCCAAAAACCAATCGAGCGCGTGACCGTAAGAAGCGATCACACGTTGGATAAAATTGTGGGTGTGCCGTTCCATCCAGGCGCGCTTGTGACCCGCCTTGCGCTCACCCAGAATGCGCGCGCACATCAGTGGCGTAAGTGTTAACGAGACGAGACCTGAGGCTAGAATGGCCACGATTATCGTGACGGAGAATTCTCGGAAAATGCGGCCTAGCAATCCGGGAATGAAAACCAGCGGAATAAAAACCGCCGCCAGCGAAAGGGTCATCGACAGGATGGTGAAGGAAATTTCGCCGGCGCTGTTGAAAGTCGCCTGCACAATGGATTCGCCATGCTCGGCGCGACGCACCACGTTCTCCAAAAACACGATGGCGTCATCAACAAGGAAGCCGATGGCCAGTGTCAGCGCCATTAGGGTGAGATTGTTGATGGAGAAATTGAGCATGTACATCACGGCCACGGTCAGCAGCAACGACATCGGCAGCGCCACCGCCGGAATCAGCGTGTCTGTCGCGCGGCCGAGAAAAACGTAGATGACCAATACCACCAGCACGAAGGCGATGATGAGCGTCCATTTCACTTCGTCGGCTGAATTGACGATCGTTTGTGACCGGTCGAAGATCGGCGTAAATTGGATCGAGCCGGGCAAACTCGCGCGCAGCTCGGGGAAAAGCGCCTTCACTGAATTAGCCACTTCCACTGCGTTTGCGCCTGCCTGGCGTGAAACCGCAAGCACGACCACCGAACCGGGTGGATTGAGACCGCGCATCCAAAAAAAGCGCGAGAGCCGTTCGTCCTGCACGCTCTGCTTGACGTCGGCGACGTCGCTCAGGTAAACAGGCGAACCGTTTTGGTTGCGAGCAACAATCAAATTGCGATAGCCCTCCGCCTCGTTGATCTGCCCATTGGGCTGGAGCACAAAGGTGCGATGCGCACCATCGAATTGCCCCGCGCCAGAATAGACCGTGCCCGACCTAATCCCGCTGGCCAGATCGTCCATGGTTAGGCCGCGCACAGCTAGCGCCGATGGGTCGGCCTTGATTCGGATAGCGCCTTGCACGCCATAAATGTTCACCTGTGAAACGCCCGGCAGGATGTTAATGCGCTGCGCCACAACGGTAGATGCGTACTTATAAAGGTCCCAATCCGTGAGCGTATCTGACATCAAACCTAACAAGTAGACGGCCTGGTCGTTCGGATTTGTTTTCGTGAACGTGGGCGGACTCGGCAAATCGCCCGGCAACTTTCCAGTGGCACGCTGGATCGCTGCCTGCACGTCAGTTGCGGCGTCAGTGATATTTTTGCTCAGAACAAACTGCAACACGAACGACGTGTTACTTTGCGTGCTGGTGCTAGTGATGATGTCGAGACCGGAAATTTGCAGAAATTGTTTTTCCAACGGCGTGGCAATGTTGTTGGCCATCGTCGTCGGGTCCGCGCCAGGGTAGGAACAAGTGACTTGAATGACCGGGTAATCGACTGCGGGCAGATCGTTGACGGCAAGTTTCCCGTACGTCGCCAGACCCGCGACAATCACGGATAACGTCAGCAGCACGGTCATCACTGGCCGGCGAATAAATGGTCCGGAGAGCCCCGAGCCTTCGACCGGCACTAACTTTGCCGTCGACTGAGGCAAATCCTCGGCAAACGAAGTCGATTTAAGACGGTCCTTATTTTTTACTTCGCGTTCGCCGTCATGTTCCTCGGCGTCGTTCATCATCACATTCCGCCTTCTGAAATGGCCGAGCCCTGACTTTTGTCAGAGTTTCGAGGAACGTACGGCTGGGGTGCTACTTTCGCTCCGGGCGCAAGTGCAAGCTGCCCGGTCACCACCACAGTCTCGTCGGGTTTCACGCCCTCGATCACAGTAAGGTCGCCTTCCTGCCGTTGGCCGGGCTTCACAGGACGAAGTTCGACAGTGTTGTCGGGTTTCACCACGAAAACAAACGGCCCACTCTGGCTAACCTGGACGGCTTGGGACGGAACAAGCGTCGCGTTCTTCAGTATGTCCAGGATGAAACGGACCCGCACAAATTCCGAGGGCCACAGCCCGCGGTCGGGGTTCGGCGTGACCCCGCGGACTCTTACGGTTCCCGAGCCCGGCTGCACTGCCTTGTCGATAAAGTAAAGATCGCCCATACGTGGCGTGATCGAACCATCCGACAGGTAGGTCTGCACTTTTACGTTCGGACCACCGAGATACTTTCGCACCAACGGAAGATCGTTCTGAGCCACGGTGAAATCGGTGTAAATCGGATCAAGGCCTTGAATGGTGACGAGCGGCGGAGTCGAGGGCCCAACCAGATTGCCAACGTCAACATTGCGCAGACCTACTCGTCCGTTGATTGGCGATTTTATGTAGCACCAATCGAGATTCACCTGGGCAGCTTCGGTCGCGGCCTGAGACTTCTGCGCGTTCGCCACAGCCGTGTCATAGTCCTGTTGCGATATGACCTTTCTCGCGCGCAGGTCCTCTTGTCGTTTCAGCGTTACCTGGTCCAGCGCGGCTTGCGCTTTGGCTTGGTCGAGTGCCGCTTGATACGGCCGAGGATCGATCGTAAAAAGCAAGTCGCCTGTCTTCACATCGGTACCATCTTGAAAATGCCGCTGTAAAATCACGCCGCTCACCTGCGCCTGCACCTGCACTGTCTCGTATGCTGCACATGTGCCGATCTCATCCAGGTAAAGCGGCACGTCCTTTGCAATCACCTTGGCGACGGTTGCGGGGCGGGCCGACGGCTGAGCAGTCTTAGCCTCTGTAGCCCGGTTTTGAAGAATCCGATAAGTGACGAACCCGGCCAGGAGGATGAAAAGCAGGTACGCCCATTTGGGAGTTCTCTGATTCGCGCGGGCACGTCTCGTTTCCGGCCTCGCTGATGGTTCAGAACGGCCGTAGTTCAATGCCTTCTGATGACTCACAGCTGTGTCAACTTTCATTTGGACCCCTCCGAAGCGCCCCTTTTCTTAGAATCGAATTTCCATGTTTAGTCTGGCCGTTGTGCCGGACCAAACGACGAGCCATCGCCCTCTCACCGGAGCGGCCCTTGTCTTTTTTCTCGGCGCGCTCGCGAATACGCGCCAACACATTCATGCAGGTTTGAAGATCGGATGTTGGGATGCCTGCCATTAATTCATGGCGCAGTGTTTCCGCGCTTGAATTAATCTGGGCGATTATGCGCTGCGCGCGTCGACCGAGCAGCACCATCTTGCAACGGCGGTCCCGCGGCGAACTGGTACGGGTGATCCAGTCTTCGCGCTCCAACCGGTGCAAGAGGGTCACTACACTTGGCTCTTCCACGCCGAGTCGCGCGGCGATCTCAGCCTGAGTGAGCGCGTCGCCGGCCAGCGACAAATGCATTAGCGTGCGCCACTTCGCCTGGCTTAGCCCCATCGGCTTCAGGCGCTGGTCCAATTTTTGTCGCCAGGCACGGGCTACGCCATGGAGCAACTGTCCAAACGTTTCAGGGTTGTCGCCAGACATAAGTCCTCAGATCAAATTAGTTAGTATGCTAACCAATTCCAATCTGCCGGTCTGTCAATGCTCGTTCGCAGGCGCCACTTTGAAGAGAATCAGCCTGCGTTTGCTGTAATCCTGCACCCGAGCAACAGGACGTGCGCTAAGTGGTGCCCATTTTCGCTCGGCTAATGCATTACCTTCGTTCTTAGTGCGAACGAGAAAATAATGCGCATCACGCGGCAGCCCGTTGATGTCACTGACGTATTGCACGGACGCTTTTACATAGAAAAGGACGGGCTGATAATCTGGATCCACCGCGTAGAGCGTTTCAGTTGCAGGCACGACTGCATTGATTTCTGCAGCGGCCTTTTTCACTTGCTGTCGGTTTCTCAACACTCCAGCGGTAATCGGGTAACCGATTGCCCCGATCACAAGGCCGAGCGCTACGAAAGCTGCCACGATTCTGGCCCAATCCCGATCGTTTGTTGTCCATCTACGCGGCCAAAGCAAGGCGTCACCGGCATAAATCATCGCCACTAGCCAGGACGCTGGAACTATCGCCGGCATGCTGTACCGGGCAACGGCACCAGGGACCAGGTTGACGGCCACAAATGGTACCGCGATTCCCCAAGACAACGCCCATGCCAGCCGCTGCTGCGCTTCTCCGTGAAGTTTCGAGAATCGCGCGAACGGGAAAAGGAGAAGCCATGGCAGGAAATACACCAGAGCACGCGGAATATTTTGAATCCAGCCGAAGAACTTGAAATCGATTCCTTCAAACCGTCCAGTGAACTGAGCAGACCATTTCCCCATCGCACCCTCCGTTTGCGTACTGTGGACGAACGGAATTGCCCAGGCAGCCGCAATCCCAAGCATTGCAGCGATCGCAATGAAATGCGCCGGATGAAAAAAAAGCCGCCACTCCTTCGAATAGGCGAGAACGGCCACTACTATCCCATAGAAAAACAACAGATGCGTAGGGCCCTTTGCCAGCAAACCAAGCCCGAGAAAAACCGATGCCGGTAGCCAGATCAACCACGGAGACTCCTTTTGAAGGAAAAGGCTCAGCCAACAAATAATCGCGAGACCGCAAAGGGAGACGTAGAGCGCCTCGATCTCGATCAAGCGTCCTTTTTCAATGATTCCGATGTTTGTCATCCAGATCAGGGCGGCCATGATTGACCCTTTTGGGCCGAGACTGGCACGCGCGACGGTGACAAACGCAATGGCTACGGCAAGCACCGAGAGCACCGACGGCAGGCGCGCAGTCCATTCGTTGCGCACCCCCAGGAATTTGAAAGATGCTGCTACGAGCCAGTTCACCAACGGCGGCTTGCGGTAATAGGGGCTGCTACCCACTTGTGGGACGATGTAGTTCCCCGTCTCAAGCATCCGAACTGCCGGCAATATCCGGCGTCCCTCTTCTCCCTTTATGGCGATCGAACCAAGCGCGGGTAAATAGACTACGGCCCACACGAGAATCACCGCCGCGACGGCTCGAAGCCGCGAATTGACTAAATCTTCAATGCTCAATTGTTGCTCGCGATTTATCCGAAGCGGAGCACCGAACGTCAAATCAAACCGAACCACAGCTTGACGCGAACGGTTAGCAAACGTAGACTACGGCCCTAGTCCGCGCGCTGATCGGAGTGGGAACTGGTGTCCCACTCTTTTTAGTCTGCGGGCTGTATGTTTTAAATGAACGCCGAATTTATCGCCATGCTCGATTACCTGGAACGGGAGCGCGGAATCAAACGCGAAATCCTGCTCGAGGCAGTGTCGAATGCCCTGCTCTCTGCCTCGAAAAAGAGCGTTGGGGCCTCCCGTGATTTACGCATCGACATCAATCGCAAGACAGGCGAAATCCGCGCGCTGGCAAATTTGGTTGTCGTCGATCATGTAGGCAATCCGCAGGATGAAATCGAGCTCTCGAAGGCGCGTAAAATCAAGCAGGACGCCAACGTCGGCGAGACTATAGAGGTCGAAGTCACACCAAAAAATTTCGGACGCATCGCTGCGCAGACCGCAAAGCAAGCCATGATGCAGCGGATTCGGCAGGCGGAAAAGGAGATGATTTACGAGGAATTTAAAGATCGCGCGGGCGACATTGTCAGTGGCACTGTGCGTCGGTTCGACCGTTCCGATGTCATTCTCGATCTCGGGAAATTTGAAGCCGTCATGCCGCAGCGCGAACGCGTCGCGGTCGAAGATTACAATGTGGGTGATCGTCTGCGTGCTTACGTGGTGGCGGTAGAAAACGGCGCACGTGGTCCTGAGATAATCGTCTCACGCAGTCATCCGAATTTCGTACGCCGCCTGTTTGAATTGGAAGTAAGCGAGATCGCAGATGGCACAGTTGAGATTCGCGGTATCGCGCGAGAAGCCGGTTATCGCACCAAAATTGCGGTGTGGAGCGCGACCGAAAAAGTGGATCCAGTCGGCGCCTGCGTAGGCATGCGCGGCTCTCGCGTCAAAAACATTGTGCGCGAGCTCAACAACGAAAAGGTGGATATCATCCGCTGGAGCTCAGATCCGAAGGAATACATTCTGGAAGCACTCAAACCGGCGAAAGTAAAAAATCTGGTTTTCGATACAGAGAAAAAAACCGTGCAAATCTCCGTGGATGAAGACCAGCTTTCGCTCGCCATTGGGAAAAAAGGACAAAACGCGCGGCTGACTTCGCGGCTCACCGGCTGGGAAATCAACATCGGCAAGGACACATCAGCGACGACCGTCGTGGAACAGAAGGTGGCTCAAGCGGCACAAACACTCGCCGGCGCGCTTCCCGTCACTGAAGAACAGGCGCTTACGCTGGTGAAATCCGGCTTTACCAATTTAGAAGGATTGCGCGATGCAGACGTGCAGGATTTGGTGGATATTCTCGGCGTCGACGAAACGAAGGCGCGCGAAATCTACGATGCAGTGCCCCGGCAGGAAGTCGTACACTAACATGGCTCCGTTCGAGGACGCTTGAGCCATGAGCGAAATTTTAAAGAAAAAACAATGGCAACGAAGACGAGCAGCAAAACTGCAACGCGTAAGTCGGCCCCGAAAGGTTTTGGGGCAGGACGCAAGACTACTGCTCCTCAGAAGCCAGCCGACATAACGCCAAAAACGAAGGCGCCGAAAAAGGCGCTTGAAACACCGGGGGAGCCGGCTGGACGCGCCAGGCAGCGCACGAGCCAACCGGAAAAGCCCGACGTTTCTGGACACGCCACTCCGCATCCAGAGACTGTCTCGCTGATCGATCGAAAACGGCCGGCAAAAAAATCTCAAGACGGCGAGGTAAAAACAAAGCGCACTGTTCTACCGCCAATCTCCCGTATCCGTGCGTCGCTTGAAGCCAGTTCCAAGGGTTCGGTGCCTGCGCAGGTGCCTTCACCGGAACCCCCGCCGGCCGAAGCGGCAGAGCAAGCGCCTGCCGAAGCGACTTTGACTCCTGCTGAAGTGGAAGCCGGCCCGCAGCAGAAAGTTCTTCTGATCAAGCCTCCAATCGTTGTTAAACAGTTTGCAAACGAGCTCGGACTAAAACCGCATCAGCTAATCGCGGAGCTGATGACGCATAACATTTTCGCCAACATAAATCAGACAATCGAGCCCGACATCGCCGCGAAGATTGCGGAAAACCACGGGTTGGTTCTCGAAAAAGAGCGTAGGGAAAAGGGCGCCGGTGTTCACAAGGTGGAACAGCCCGTGGTCGCACCGCCCCCTCCAGTGATTGAGAAGAAAGAGGAACTCAAGCCTCGCGCGCCAATTATCACGTTCATGGGGCACGTCGACCACGGCAAAACCAGTTTGTTAGACGCGATTCGAAAGACGCGCGTCGCAGCTGGCGAAGCCGGCGGCATTACGCAGCACATCGGCGCGTACAGCGTCGATCACAACGGCCACAAGATTACGTTTATCGACACGCCGGGACACGCCGCGTTCACCGCAATGCGAGCGCGCGGCGCGAATGTCACCGACATCGTTGTGCTGGTGGTTGCCGCCGATGACGGCATTATGCCGCAAACCGTCGAAGCGATAAATCACGCCAAGGCCGCGCCCCATGTGAAGATCATGGTGGCCGTCAACAAGATGGATCTTCCGGGTGCGAACCTCGATCGCGTGAAGAAACAACTGCAAGAGCACGGTCT
>Ga0306921_10001401_pt1 | contig 23223 bp, 27 predicted proteins | sample sta12Cox44000080_FD_203760 | JGI IMG/M metagenome (GOLD analysis project Ga0306921, IMG submission 203760) | Lab enrichment of tropical soil microbial communities from Luquillo Experimental Forest, Puerto Rico - statoxic.12C.oxic.44.000.080 (v2)... | ecosystem: Environmental > Terrestrial >...
CACCCACTCGCCTGAATCGCTGCCCTGCGGGCGGCGCACAGGCTTCGGGGGACCCACTCCGCCGGAGCGCACCCCCGCCCCCGCCGCACGCGCGGCCCCCGATAACAGTCCGCGCTAGGAGCCTTTCGAGAATGCGCGCATGACGCGCTTGACCAACCGCTTGCCGCTCTGATCGTGGGCCTTGCCCGCGCAACCGAATCCTCGGGAGGCGGGCGATACCCGCCTCCAAGGGTCCTAGGCGGGGAGGTCGATGAAGGGGTAGCGGCGGAGCGCTCCGAAGACCTCGTCCTTCATGCGCTCGACGGCCGCGGCGGTTCGCCCCTCGAAGCGCAGGGTGAGGTAGGGATTGGTATTGGAGGCGCGCACGAGGCCCCAGCCGTCGGGGAAGAGGATGCGGGCGCCGTCGATGTCGATGGTCTCGTAGCGCCGCTTGAACTCCCCGGAGAGCTCGGCGATCACCGCGAATTTTTTGTCGTCGGGGCAGGGCGCTTTGAGCTCGGGCGTGGAGTGGAAGTGAGGCAGGCCGTCGAAGTGCGCGGAAACGGGCCGGGGATCCCGCGCCATCAGCTCGAGGAACTTGCACGAGGCGAGGATGCCGTCGTCCACCCCGTACCAGTTCTCGCCGAAGAACATGTGCCCGGACACCTCACCGCCGAGGAGGATCCTATCTTCGCGCATCTTGCGCTTGAGATGCGAGTGGCCGGTCTTCCACATGACAGGCTGGCCGCCGTGAGCGCGCACGTCGTCCACCAGGGCCTGGGAGCACTTCACGTCGAAAACCACGGAGGCTCCCGGGTGCCGCGTGAGGAGGTCGCGGGCGAGGAGGGCCAAGATGAGGTCCGCCTCGTGGCGGCGGCCGCGCTCGTCCACCACGCCCACGCGATCGGCGTCGCCATCGTAGGCGAGGCCGATGTCGGCGCGCGTCTCCATCACCTTGGCCACGAGGTCGCGGGTGTTCTCCTCCATCTCCGGATCCGGGAGATGGTTGGGGAAGGTGCCGTCGGACTCGCAGTAGAGCTCGATCACCGAGGCACCCAGCCGCCGCAGCAGCTCGGGCGCGAAGCTGCCCGCGATGCCGTTGCCCGCGTCCACCACCACGGTGAGCGGGCGGGCGAGGCGGACACGCGCGGCGATGGCGTCGAAATACTCCTGGCGGGGACTCCGCGCGGTGCGAGTCCCGCGCCCCCGCTCGAAGTCGCCCGTGGTGACGGAGGCGAGAAGCCCCTGGATCTCGTCCTCGGTCAGCGGCGCCGCGCCCGCGTGCACCATCTTCACGCCGTTGTCTGACACCGGATTGTGGCTGCCCGTCACGGTGGCGCCGCCGTCGAGCTTCCAGTGGGCGGCCGCGAAGTAGAGGAGCGGCGTGTGGTTGACGCCGATGTCGACCACATCCACCCCCGTGGAAAGCACCCCTTCTGCGAAGGCCTCCTTGAGCGGCCCCGACGAGACGCGGTTGTCCATGCCGAGGGCGACCGTCTTTCCGCCGCGACGGCAGACAAGGGTGCCGTAGGCGCGCCCGACCTGGGCGAAGACGTCTGGCGTGATGTCGGTCCCGACCTTGCCGCGCACGTCGTAGGCGCGGAAGATGTACGGATTGATGCCGCTCACGAGGTCGTGCTCCTCACACCACGGCGATCGCTTCGACTTCGATGAGCCAGTCGGGCTGCGCCAGCGCGGCCACCGCGACCAGGGTGGAGGCGGGACCCTTCTTGCCGAAGAACTCCTCGCGGACAGGAACGAGGTCTGCGCGGTGACGGATGTCCGTGAGGTAGGTATTGACCTTCACGATGGAGGCCATGGTTCCTCCCCCTGCCTCCACCTGTGCCTTGACGGCTCGGAACACCGCGCGCGCCTGGGCCACGAAGTCGCCCCGGTGCGCCGGCTGTCCCTTGTCGTCGTAAGCGACTTGCCCCGCCAGGAAGAGAATGGTCTGGGCGCCCGTGACCTTGATGCCCTGGGAGTAGGTCGGCGGATCGAAGACACCGGGAGCGCAGTACCGCTCGATGTTGGCCATGAGAATCTCCTTGAGAGGCGCAGGGTCTTGGGTGAATATGACGACGCCGCGTGGGTCCGTTCCTTCCTACGCTAGTGGCCCCGGGCGTGACAAGTCAACCCTAAAGGAGTTCCCACCGGCTCGCATCCCCGAATCGGTGCAGGAGGCCGCATGGACGAGGCGCTGAAGGAAAAGACGAAGCAGACGGCGCGAATGCTCTTCCACACCCTCAAGGACGGCGTGGGCTTCGAGGACTGGAAGAAGATCGACAAGGAGCTGGCCCGCGAGCTTTCCATGTTCTTCACGGGAAAGCTCTACAGCCGCGAGGTCATCTCCCAGAAGCAGCGCGAGCTGTGCGCGGTGGCCAGCCTCACCGTGCTCAACCGCGAGCGCGAAGTCCACGCTCACATCCATGCCGCGCTCAACGTGGGAGCGACCAAGCGCGAGGTGGCCGAGGTCATCTTCCAGCAGGTGACCTACGGGGGCATGCCCGTGGTCGTGGAGGCGCTCCGCGTCTACAAGCAGGTGCTGGAGGAGCGCGGCGAATGGCCGTGATGCATCCGACCGTCACCGCCGGCCTCGAGGCCGCGCGCGCCGCGGGGGAGATCGCCATGCGCTACTATCGCGGCGGCTTCGAGGTCACCATCAAGCCCGACCAGACTCCGGTGACCCAAGCCGATCAGGAAGCGGAGAAGGCCATTCGCGCCGTCCTGTCCCGCGCCATGCCGGGCTGCGGCTTCCTCGGAGAGGAATTCGGCGCGGAGGGCCCGACCTCGCAGCGCTGGATCATCGACCCCATCGACGGGACCAAGAACTTCGTGCGCCACATTCCCATCTGGGCCGTGCTCATCGCCCTCGAGGAGGACGGCGAGATCACCACGGGCGTGGTGCACAATCCCGTCACGGGCGAGCTTTTCTGGGCGCGCAAGGGCGAGGGTGCCTGGGCCAACGGCGAGCGCATCCACGTATCCTCCTGCGCGGCCATGAAGGACGCCATGCTGCTGCATTCGAGCCTCAATCTCCTCAAGAACATCGGCTACTGGGATGGCTTCGTGCGCCTGGTCGACGCCACCTCGCGCCAGCGTGGCTTCGGCGACTACTACGGCTACTGCCTGGTCGCTGCGGGCAAGGGCGAGATCTACGCCGAGGGCGATCTCAAGCCCTGGGACGCCGCCCCCATGAAGATCCTCGTGGAGGAGGCGGGCGGACGACTCACCGACTTCGAGGGCAAGCCCGACATCTATACGGGCACCGTGCTCGCCACCAATGGACTGCTGCACGATGAGGCGCTCCGTCTTCTCCGCCGCGCGTGACGTGACGGGCTGGGCCCGGGCCGCCGTCGGCGTCGATCAGGCGCACGAGGCCCTCGGTCACCACACCTTCGAAGCAGACGGCGCGGTGTTCATCCGCAACCCCGCCCTGCCGGACATCCACGTGGCCAACTACTGCCGCTCGGTGACGGCGGCGACGCCGGACGCGGTGGACCGGCTCCTCGCCCGGGCCGACCGCGAGTTCCGCGACTGCCCACATCGCTGCTTCGAGGTGGATCCGGACACGCCTCCGGCCTTCGAGGAGCGGCTGGTACGCGAGGGCTACGACGCCCGCGAGTTCGTCCTCATGGTGCTGGAAGGCGAGCTGCGCGGCCGAGCGAAGCCCATCGACCTGGAGCTGACGGCGAGCGAAGCGGGCTGGGCCGCCGCCGATCGCCTCAAGCGGCTCGACTGGGCCGAGGCGAGGCAGAAAGCGGGCCTCGCTCCGCTGCCCCGCGTGGGCGATCGCCTCGCCCTTGCCTCACGGCTCAAGACACCGCCCGATCGGAAGTGGCTCGCCCGCGTCGACGGAGCGGCCCGCGGCATGTCCTCCGTCTGGCAGGTGAACGGGCTGGGACAGGTGGAGGACGTCTTCGTCGAGCCAGCCTATCGCCACCGAGGCATTGCCACCGCCCTCATTCACCACTGCGTCGCCGACTGTCGGGGGCAGGGTGCGGGGGCGGTGGTCATCGTCGCGGACGCCTCCGACACTCCGCAGCACATGTACGCGGCCATGGGTTTCCGCCCCGTGGCGACCAAGCGCCGGTATGTGCGGTACCCGCGCGCTCATTCCTGACGGACCTGAGGATGCATGACCGACACGAAGGAGATCTTCGAGGACTCGTCGAGAGATCGACAGACGCGAAACGCGACGAAAGCTCGCGCTGATCAGCGGGGATCGTGTTTGAGCGCGCGATGATGCCGGGCCGTCCGGGAGCGGCGCGAGGCGCGGGCGGCCGCGCGCCCGGTCAGGACGTGGGCGGCGAGCAACAGGGGCACGCTCAGTCCCACCACGATGTGCACGTCGCTCGTCCAGCGCCGAAGCGTGTCCGAGCCCGCGTAGTAGAGTCCGAACGCCGTCACGACGAGGATCGCGTTCACCGCCAGCATCACCGTACCCATTCCCCGATTCTCTCTGCGCCGCCAGGAGATCACGGTGTGGAAAGGGAGGAGCGTGCCCAAGAGGACGAGCATGAGCATGGCCGCGGCGCCATGGAGCATGAGGACATACGAGGTTCCCTTGCCCCAGGCTTCCATTCCTCCGTCCTGCTGGAGCCAGTTCATCACCAGCCACCCCGCCCCGGTGACGAAGAGCGCGGCCACCGTGACGTACAGGAGCCGGCGGAATCGAGGCTCAAGCCGCAAGGCGCACCCGTCCCCACCAATCGCGAGTGATGCGGAGCTCTCCGTCATTGGCCAGGAAGAGCGCGCTCGCGCCGTAGTGCGCCAGGAGAGCGGCCACGCGCTCTCCCCCGAGCATGACGACCTTCGTCAGCGCATCGGCCACCATGCACGTCGACGCGCGGACCGTCGCGCCGAGGACCGCACGGGCGGGAGTGCCGGTCCGGGGGTCGATGATGGCAGGCGCCATCACGGCCGACGACTCGAAGAGATCGATACGTCCGCTGCTCGAGGCGAGCGCCTCGTTGCGGAGCTCCAGTCGGCAGAGAATCGACCCGGGGTGACGGGGATGTCGGATGGCAATCGTAGACTCGTCCACCCCGAAGACCGCGACATCCCCGCCTGCATTCACCACGCCCTGCGGCACGTCCCGCGCATGGAGAGTGAGGGCGGCCCGGTCGACGGCGAAACCCTTCGCGATGCCGCCCAGGTCGATACTGAAATCTCGTCGCAAGAAGCGAACCCGACGCCCGTCCATCAACTCGATGGCGGGCCGGGTGCTCCGGGGCACCGGCCGGCCCGGCGGGGCAACGCCGATGTCGAACAGCCCGTCGGTAGCCACTTGAAGCTCGAGCGCGGCCGCGAGGACTTCATGGGTCCAGGGATGCACGGTGACCGTACGCGCCGCGGCCTCCCGGTTGAGGCGGCTCACGTCGCTGGCTGGATCGCAGGGGCTCATGAGCCGCTGCACCTCCGCGACGACGCGGAAAGCCTCCTCGATGGCCGCGTCGAGGCCCCGACGCGAGATGCCTCTCGCCTCGATCTCCACGAAGGTGCCGAGGAGGGCCCGCGCCCGGCGCGCGCTAGTGAAGGCAGGTCTCATAGAAGGCCAGGATCCGTTTCACGCCCTCGGTGACGTGCTGGGACGAGAGGGTGGCGCCGGAGATGTTGCGGATGTCCCGATCGAGGGTGACGGGGTCGCGACTCGTCTTGCCGACGAACTGCTCGAGCCAGCTGTGACTGGTGATCTCGCCGCCGTGCGGCTCCCGGTACTCCAGGACCTCGACCGCCTTGATGCGCCCGTCCGTCTCGAGGGCGACCGAGTAGTCGATGACGAGATGCTTGCCGATCACATAGTCCACGATGAAGAAGCCCAAGAGACGGCCGTCCGCCTGGGCCCGCCACACCTGCTGACCGCGCGACCGCACCTTCTGACCAGACAACCGCTCGATGGCGGCGACGTCGGGGGGGCGGAAGATGACATGAGCTTCAACGAACTGGGTCGCCGCCGGGAAGGCCAGGTGCTGGGCTTCGTCCACCGTGAGATACCGCGTCGCGTACCCCGGGGGGGCGACGGACATGACGATGGCCGCAGGCACGGCCACCCTGATCCAGCCCGACGGCACCGAGGGTGACATCAGTTGAAGTAGAAGCCCACTCCACCCAAGACGTAGTCACACTTGCAGCCGCCGCGCTGGCGGTCCGTGACGTTCTCGTACGTGAGCTTGAGGACGAGCTTCCGTCCTGGGAACACCGCGAAGCCGGTCGTCTGGATCTGCTGCTGGCCGGAGCCGGTGGGGGCATTCAAGTCCGAGCCGCGGAAGCCGCCTGTCTGCAGATCCTGGTAGGTGTACCGGTAGAAGGGAACCAGCTCCCACTCCGTGCCGAGGGCCTGGCCGAGCGGGAAATGATAGGCGATCTCCCCGGACATCCCATACATGGCGCGGCCGACGTTGTTGGTGGGATCGGAGTCGTTGTTGGCGCGGAGGTTCTTGTTGTTGCCGAAGAAGTCTCCCACGTACTCGGCACGGAACTCGAGACCGGTGTTGGGCACGCGATAGCGGAACTCGGTGTCGACCATGGTCAGGCTCGATTGCTTCAGGGGCAAGCCGGTGTTGGAATACGCGCCGCGCGGCGTCGTGTTCGGCGAATAGTAGACGCTCGTGCTTCCCGCGAACCCGGGAATGAACGGCGGTCGATAGCTGACGCGCATAGCGGTGGCCAGGACATTGCTCAGCTGGCGAAAGTCACCGATGGGCGATTTGGCAAAGGCGAGCGCATCCTTGCCGCTGAACCCCGGGGCGTAGCCTTCGGGGAAGGGAGGTACCGAGTTGCCGTCCGTGCGGGAGTTTATGCCATTGCCGAAGTCTTCGAGCGAGGTGCTGACCTGCACCTGGTAGTCCAGATTGTCGACGATCTTCCCGTACACGCTCATGGCAGGCTCGAACCAGGTGGTGGGCACGAGACCGTTGGCCAGAGTGGGCCGGTTGACGCTGTAGAAGAGGGTGGGCTCGTGGTAGAGGTTGCTGTACCCGATGGGCACGAGGTCGACGCCCGGAGCCCGCACGTTGAAGTAGGGATTGATCCTGAAATCAACCCACGCCTGCTCGATGCCCACCGCGCCGTTCTCTTTGTCGTCCTCGTCGCCGGCGATGCCGCCATGCTCGAACTCGATCTCGGAATAGAAAAAGATGCTGTCCGTGAAGGCGTAGCTCGGCATCAAAACAATCCTGGCCATGTCGGCGCCGAGCTGCCACTGGCCGTTATGGTCCGGATTCTGGACCTTCCCGAACTTGAACTCACCGTACATGCCGATTTTCAACCCCTCGAGAGGCGAGGGGAGGATGCCGAAGAGATCCCGGTTGCTTGTCGTCGGTGCCGGCGCTTGAGGTGTCATCGCCGACGCGGGCGGAGCGGGGGCCGCGGGCGGAGCGGGGGCTGCAGGCGCGGGCTGCGCCTTCATCAGCTCCATCTGCTGACGTAGCGTTCGCATCTCGTCTTCGAGCGTCTTGAGCTTCTGCTCCAACTCTTCCTGCGAGGCACCAAGGGCGGGCGACATCCGGCCGAATACCGTCAACACCATCAACATCAGCATGCCGACCGTGACGAGCCTGGGGCGTCCGGTTCTGGCCACGAGCCCTCCGAGTCGACCGGGGCGATCGCCCCGTGTCGAAGTTAGGTGGCTCGCTGCCTGAAGCGGAGGGCGCCTGTGGGTGGCTGGCTGGTGGGACCTCTCTCACGTGAGCATCCGCGCTTGATTGGTGGCATGTACACAGCGATCGATCCGCTCGGGATCGAGTCGTTAGCCTAGGCTAATGAGGAAGGTTCTGTCAACCGTACAATCGACGGCTGGGTAGGCTTACGTGGATCGAACGGAGGGACGCTTCTACCTGCTAGCCGAGGGTTCGCTGGAGCCAGACGCCGATATCCCGGATCTCCTCGGCGCAGACCGAGTGAGGCATCGGATACTCGTGCCACTCGACGCGGTAGCCGAGGGCGCTGAGGCGATCGCGAGACTGCGCGGCCCGCGCGAGCGGGATGAGGGGATCCTCGACGCCGTGAGCCATGAAGATCGGCACGTCGCGCGCGGCGGCGCTCGCTTCCTTCTCCAGGGTGTCGGCCAGCGGAAGATAGGTGGACAGCGCGAGGACGCCCGCGAGCGGGTCCGGGTGGCGCAGCCCCGTCTGGAGCGCGATGGCGCCGCCCTGGGAGAAGCCCGCCAGGACGATGCGATGCGCAGCGACCCCGCGGCCGCGCTCTCGGGCGATGAGCGCCTCCACGCGTGACTGCGAGGCGCGGATGCCCGCCGCGTCCTGCCGGCCGTCATGGCCGATGTCGTACCACGCGCGCATGCGGGCGCCGCCGTTGATGGTGACGGCCTGGATCGGCGCGTGCGGGAAGACGAAGCGCACCGCCGTCGCCGGCGGCAACGACAGCTCAGGCACGATGGGCTCGAAGTCGTGGCCATCGGCGCCGAGGCCGTGAAGCCAGATGATGGCGGCCCGGGGGGCCGGGCCCGTCTCGACCTCGATGGTGTCGAGTAGCTCGCTCATGCCGGAGTCCAGTCGTGGGTGAGTCGGCGCACGCGTTCCATGAGCGTCTCCTGGTCGAGGGTGGCGAGCCGTTGCCGGGCGACGACCGGCCGGCCATGCACCCACACGTCGGTGATGGCCTGCGGCGACATCGCGTAGACCACGTTCTTGAGCAGGCGCGAGGGCGGGTGCAGGGATGGATGGGCGAGATCCACGGCCACGAGGTCCGCCAGATGTCCCGGGGCAATCTCCCCTGCCTCAAGGCCGAGGAGACGAGCGCCGCCACGTGTACCCATGGTGAAAGCCGCCTCGGCGGGCAGGCGCGTGCCGTCGAGGTGGCGCACCTTCTGGAGCAGAGCGGCCATGCGCATTTCTTCGAACACGCTCAAGCGGTTGTTGGTGCAGCCGCCGTCCGTGCCGAGGCCGATGCGCACGCCCGCTCTCTGCAGCTCCGTGATGCGCGTGATGCCGTCACCCAGGATCATGTTGGAGGAGGGACAGTAGGCGAGGCCGACGCCACGCTCGCCCATGAGCCGGACCTCATCGTCGTCGAGCCACACGCAATGGACACCGATCATCCGCTCGCCGAGCACGCCGAGCTTGTCCAGGTAACGGATGGGGGTCGCGCCGTGCTCTTCGAGAGTACGCGCGCCTTCATACTGCCCTTCTGCCACGTGGATGTGGAAGGGCGTGCCCGTCGAGTTCGCCACCTCGAAGCCGGCGCGGATCATGGCTGGAGAAGCCCCGTGCGGGCTGTGGGGGGCGGGCTGCACGGAGACGAGCGGGTCCGTCGCATATTTGGCGACGAGATCGGCGGTGCGACGGGCCGCGTCCTCGGGCCGCTCGCGGTAGCGAGCGGGGGCGCCCTCCCAGTCGTACATGGTGCGCGCGAGGACGAGGCGAATGCCCACGTCGCGCGCGGCCTGGATCACGGCCTCCGCGTTGTCGTTGCCCTGATCGTGAAGATAGAAGAAGTCCACGCAGGTGGTGGCGCCGTGCAAGAGCATCTCCGCGAAGGCGAAGGCAGCCCCGAGGTAGATCCCTTCGCGATCGAGCCGTGTGGAATACGGGTACAGCACGCGATCGCGCCACGCCATGAAGTCGAGGTCGTCGCCGAGCCCGCGAAGGAGCGACTGGAAAGTGTGGCAGTGTGTGTTCACGGTGCCGGGCAGAAGGAGCGCGCCGGCAAGGCGAGTGATTCCCCGAGCATCCGTGGCAGAGGTGAGTGCGGTGATGCGCCCGTCGGCCACGTCCACCGCGAGGCCCGACTGCATGCGGCCATCGACGTGGACGAGATCGGGAAGGAGGCGCATCGGCGCGTGGATTCTACCGCGCCCCTCTCGCACGCTCAACACGCCACCGTTCGCGGCGCCGCCACTAGAAGCCGCAGCGGTCAATGATGACGGCCAGGGAGAGCACGGAGCACACGAGCAGGGGAACCGCCCTTGGCGAGCATACCGACCAATGAGCTGAGATGGTGCACGAGCCGCTCTCCATCTCCGGTGGAGTGTCGGAATCCACGGGATCTGGTGCCTTGCTGGCGGAGCGAAAGGGGCTCGGTGGCTGGCTGGGACGAACCGCTGCTGCTACTTGGTCAGGATGAGCTTGTCCGCCTTGGTGATGTGCAGCCGGTATTCCATCCCTTGATGCACGATGACGATCTCGCGACGACCGTTGAAGAGATCGTCGCTCTGGATGCGCGGAGAGGGCGAGGGGAGGCCGATGTCCGCCTGCTCACCTTCTTTGCCGCTCACTTCCGCTCTCCCTGGGCTCCCACCGTGTGGCGCGCCTCCTCCACGAGGGCGGCGACCATGCGATAGCACGCACCGCAGTCCGTGCCCGCGCCACAGGCCCGCGACACGTCCCGCGCTGTCTTAGCGCCGGCGGCCACCGTGGCCTCGATGTGTCTCTCGGAGATGCCGCGGCAGAGGCAGACGATCATGAACGGGTAGGGCTGGCGAGCCCGACAGGAGCGGGCGTGCGCCGGGCGAAGAGGAGCAGGCTCACTACGACCACGTAGGCGAGGTAGGCGCAGACCTCCGGCAGGGTGGGCTGAGAGCGGTAGCCGATGAGCCCGGCGAGGAAGCCGCCGGCGATGCTGTGATCGGTCAGCAGCCAGGAGGTGTTCCAGAGCGGCTCGGAAAGCGGGATCACGCCCAGACCCTGGAGCCGCGCGACGCCGCTGCTGAGGAGACCGGCCGCGAGCAGCATGATGAAGATGGTGGTGACGGAGAAGAAGCGCGTGAGGCTCAGTTGCTGGCCCCCGCGGAAGATGGCCCAGCCGATCGCGGCAGCGCATGCCACGCCCGCCACGCCGCCGATCGCGCTGCCCCAGCCGCCACCCGCCTGGGCCACGATGCCCCAGAGGAAGAGCACGGTCTCCGCGCCCTCGCGGAAGACCGCGGTGAAGGCGATGAGCCCTACGACCCAAAGGCGATTGCCCGCACGGGCCTCGTCGATCCGGTGCTGGACGTCGCTCTTGACGAGACGCGCGTGCTGCTGCATCCACCACGCGTGCCAGGTCAGAAGAGCCACCGCCGCGAACATCACGACCACGGTGACGATGTCCGGCCCGACGTCGAGGAGGGGACCGGAGAGATAGCCGACTCCCACGCCCATGCCCAGGCTGGCGAGGAGGCCCAGCACCCCGCCGCGGGTCACGAACGAGAAGCCGTCGCGCGCCCCGATCTTTCCCAGGTAGCTATAGATGATGCCGAGCACGAGGGCGGCCTCGAAGGCCTCGCGCAGCGTGACGACGAAGGTGGCGCCCATGGACTATTCGGCGACGATGGTTGCCTTGGCCGTCTCGGCGTGGTACTCGCCCACAAACGGATACTTGCCGGCCTTGAGGGCCGGGATCTTCACCTTCATGGTCTTGCCGGCGGGGATCACTTTCTCGATGCGCGGGTTCTGCATGTCGAACTCTTCGGGACCCTTGTCCTTGTTGGTGATGACGAGGACGAAGGGCGCCCCCGCCTTGACCTTGATCACGTCGGGCTCGAAGCGGTTCTTCTCGATCACGAGCGGAATCTCCGGCTCGGCGGCCTGCGCGACGGCTACTCCACCCAGCGCCACCACCACGGCCAGCATGATCACTAGGCTTTGTGCGGAGTGTCTCTGCCCCATGGGCACCTCTTTCTTGATCATCGGGGTTAGCCTAGCCTAACTAAAAACTTTGTGTCAACCGCAAAAACTGTGGGTGGCAGGGCTCAAGCGAGAAGGTGGGAGACCGAGGCCGTAACGGCCGGTCTTCTGAAGGACAGGATCAGCTCATCTGGAGTCTAGCCGTCCGCTAGGCAACCTCTCGTTGCTACTCCTCTTTCTTGATCTGTTGGGCGAGATAATTACCCTCGCCGGTCTGGCGGATCAGCTCGAGCTGGGCCTCGATCCAGTCGATGTGCTCCTCCTCGGAGACGAGGATCTCCTCGAGCAGCTCGCGGCTACCGTTGTCGCCGAGGCTGCGGCAGCGCTCGATGCCGTTGTTGAGCGCCGTCACCGCGGCGCGCTCGAGGTCGAGATCGAGGCGGAGCTGCTCGGGCACGGTCTGGCCCACGTTGACCTTGCCCAAGCGCTGCACGTTGGGCACGCCCTCGAGGTACAGAATGCGTGCGATGAGCCGGTCGGCGTGCCGCATCTCCCCGATGGATTCCTCGCGCACCTTCTTCCACAGCCGCTCGTAGCCCCAGTTCTCGCACATGCGCGCGTGGATGAAATACTGGTTGATGGCCGTGAGCTCGGCGGTGAGGATCTCGTTGAGCATGGTGATGACGTCGTCGTGGCCCTTCATGAATGATCTCCTCGTGTAGGCACGGGGCTAGAGGACGTGGAGCAGGGGGCGCGCGGTGAGGCTGCCCGGCTTCCAGAGGCCACTCTGCTCGAGCTCGGCCAGCGCCGCGTCGGCGTCGGGCGAGCGCATGAGCGCCCAGGTCGCTCCTCCCGGAAAGAATCCGCCGAAGGCGAGCCGGCCCGCTCCCCGCGCCTCGATGAGGGCGAAGGACGCCATCTCGGCGTCGGGGGCGTCGCCCTCCACGATGCTGACCTGGCGCGAGCCGTCGAGGACCACGGGGGGCATCTCCCACGGCTCGATGAACTGCGAGAAGTCGCGTGGCTGCCATGCCGTCCAGACTCCACCCGCCCAGTAGGGATCTTCCTCCACGACCCGGTTGATCACGCCCGGTCCCGGCACGCGGTACACGATGTCGGCGGTCTTGCCGTCGGGCGATGGTCCTCCGCCGATCACGAAGCCACGCTGGCGAAGCTCCACGATGCGCTCGATGTGCGCGGCGCGATGCGCGCCCCGGCGCTCCCGATAGTCTTCGGCCGCGGTGAGGGCGACGCGGCAGACGATCACGGCGTCACCCAGCCGCCTGCGAAGGGCACCACCTGGCCGATGAAGAAATCGGCGTCCTCGGAGGCGAGGTACACGGCGAGGCGCGCGGATTCCTCGCTGCGCGCGAGCCGTCCCGCGGGAATGTTCTTGACCATGCGCGAGAGCTTCTCCGGATCGTTGGTGAGGGCAGGGGGAAAGTACGTGGGGTTCTCCACGTAGTTTTGGGCGATGGCGTTGACCTGGATGCCGTCGCGCGCCACCTCGCGCCCCACCGCCTTGGTCAGACCGTTGACACCGGCCCGCGCCGCCGAGTACGCCGCGTAGTTCGGCAAGCCCGGGAAGGCGGCGGCCGACGACATATTGATGATCTTGCCGCGCTTGGCGGGGCGCATCACCCGCAGAGCGGCGCGCAGGCAGAAGAACGGCTCGTCGAGAAGGCGCGCCATCATCTCGCGCCACTGGGTGTCGCTGATGCGCTCGGCGGGACTTCCCGTGGGCGGATTCGCGCTGTTGTTCACGAGGACGTCGAGGTGGCCGAACTTTGCCACGGTGGCTTCCACCATGCGGTCGGCCTCGGTGGAGCGCGAGAGATCGCCGCCGAGCACGAGCGTGTCCCGGCCCACCGCGGTGGCGATGGCGCTCACTCGCGCCGCGGCCGCCTGGTCGCGATCGTGCAGGGCGAGGGTGGCGCCCTCGCGGGCGAACTCCTCGGTGATGGCGGGACCCATGAACTCGCTGACGTTGGTGACGAGGACGACCTTGCCCGTGAGCTTCATGCGCAGACGATGGTCATCGGCGGCTGACCTTCATGGCGCACAGCCTAAGCGGGATTTCACGCCGCCGCAAGACCGTGCTAAGGTGACGATGCGGCGAAGGGAGGGCCGGATGTGAGGAACGATCTGCGGCAATCCTTCGAGGCTCGCTACCCCTTCCCGCTCGATCCCTTCCAGCGCGACGCCATCGACGCCATCGCCGACGACAAGTCGGTCATCGTGTCCGCGCCCACGGGATCCGGCAAGACGCTGGTGGCGGAGTTCGCCATCCACGCCGCGCTCGCGCGCCGTCGCCGCATCGCCTACACCACTCCGCTCAAGGCGCTCTCCAACCAAAAGTACGCCGACTTCTGCCGGCAGTTCGGCGACGAGCACGTGGGCATCCTCACCGGCGACGTCAAGGTGAATGCCCGCGCCCCCGTGCTCGTGATGACCACGGAGATCCTCCGCAACATGTTCTACACGGGCGGCCTCGAGGGGCTCGAGTTCGTGGTGCTCGACGAGTGCCACTACATGGGCGACGAGGGGCGCGGCACCGTGTGGGAAGAGATCATCGTCAACGCGCCCAAGGACGTGGCCCTGGTGGCCCTGTCCGCCACCGTGCGGAACATCGGGGAGATCGCGGACTGGATCAGCATCGTCCACCGCCCCATCGTGCCCATCACGCATCCTCACCGCAGCGTGCCCCTGCAGTACCTGGTCGCCGATCTCTCGGGAGAGATCCACACCTACGATGCCGTGCGGCGGGGCAAGGTGCGCCTCCTCGGCCAGGAGCGCGAGGGCGGCTACAACGACAAGGGCCGCTGGTACACGCGGCGCGTGGTCGATCCCACCGTGATGCTCGACGAGCTGGAGTCGCGGGGCTGGCTGCCCGCGATCTACTTCATCTTCAGCCGGGCGGGCGGCGAGCGCGCCATGGAGACGGTGCTCGCCGAGGGCAAGCCGCTCCTCTCCCGCCCCGAGCAGCAGGAGGTGGATGCGGCCATCCGCGAGGCGGCCAGCGACAACCCCACCATCCTGGAGTCGCCGCTCAACCAGACCATCTTCCAGGCTCTCGGCATGGGGGTGGGCCTGCATCACGCGGGGGTGCTGCCCTCGGTGAAGCGCCTCATCGAGCTGCTCTTCGAGCGCGGTCTCTGCAAGGTGGTCTTCGCCACGGAGACCATGTCGCTGGGCATCCACATGCCCGCCAAGAGCGTGGTCCTCCAGTCGCTGACTAAGCGGACGGACCGCGGTTTCCGCTCGCTGACCCACAATGAGCTGACCCAGATGGCGGGCCGAGCGGGCCGGCGCGGCATCGATCCCGAGGGCAAGTGCGTGATGGCCCTCGACGTGCGTGACGGGCTCGAGGACATGATCCGCGTGGTGGATGGTCCACCCGAGCCGATCCTGAGCCAGTTCAAGCTGGGCTACGGCTCGGTCGCTCTCCTCCTCGCCACCGGCCAGGACATGGCGACCATCCGCCGTATCGTCGAGTCCTCCTTCGGGCAGTACCAGAACCTGAAGAAGATCCGAGGACTGGAGGCGGAGGTGGAGAGCCTGGAGGTGGCGGTGGCCGATGCGCGCCGCTTCGAGGCACCCTGCGGTGATCTCTCGAAGATCGGCCGCTACCGGGCAGCGCGGGCCAAGCTCGAGCAGTACCGGATGGGGCGCGGGCGCGGCGGCCGGCAAGGGCGCTCGGCCGCCGACGCGGAGCCCGGGCAGCTCGCCCTCGTGCGCCGCAAGGGAGGGACGTCCCTCGGCCTCATCTGCGGGCTCGACCGTCGCCGCCATCGCCTGCTCGTGACCATCCTCCTCCAGCACGGTGTCGCCGTCCAAATGAAAGAGGGCAACATCAAGCGCATCTTCTGGCAGACGCCGCCGCTCCATATCCCGCGCGACTGGGAGCGGCGGACCCGAAGCCTCTCCGAGCAGCTCGAGCGTCTCTCCATCTCCGAGCTGACCGAGCGCGAGCGCACGCAGGGCCCGGAGGGCGAGCTGGCCGCCATCGAGTGCCACCGCTGCCCCTGGTCCAGCCAGCCCCGCTGCGAGCACGCGTGGAAGGGCATTGAGTCGCTGGAGGGGAGACTCGGCCAGAAGCGCGAGATGCTGGAGGCTATCCGCAACGCCTACTGGCAGGAGTTCTGCCGGGTGGTGAAGGTGCTGGAGCGCTTCGGCGCCGTGCAAGACGGCAAGCTCCTCGCTAAAGGGCAGCTCATCGCGGGCTTCCGCCACGACAACGAGCTCCTCGTGGCCGAAATGGTTGACCGCGGCATCCTGGACGACACCACCCTGGCCGAGGCCGCCGCCCTCTGCTCTTGTCTCATCGAGGAGTCACGCTCGGGTGACTCCACCGTGGCTCGGCTCTTCCTGAAGAAGCGGCCCAAGCTCAAGCGCAAGCTCACCGAGCTCGAGGGGGTGGCCCACACCGTGCTCGAGGTCCAGCGGCACCATCAGCTGCCCATGCCCGTCGGGGTCTCGACCGGGTTCATGCCCTCGGTGCTTCGCTGGGCTTCCGGGGAAGACGACTGGGCTGGTATCGTAGAGGAGTCGTTCGGCGGCCACGAGGGCGACCTCATCCGGGCGCTCAGGCGGCTCATCGATCTCCTGAGGCAGCTCGCGGAGGCGCCGGAGGTCGCGCCCGCTCTCGCCTCGCTGCTCGGACGGGCGGCGCGGGTGGTGGACCGCGGTATCGTGCTCGAGTCGGCGTTGATCTAGATTCCGCGTCGGTGACCTACAAGGAGGCGAGGATGGCGCGTGTCCTTCGAACGGCCGGACTCATGGCGGCTGGGGTGCTCGCGGGCGCCTGTGCGGCGCATCAGCCCGTGGTCGAGAACACGACCCGCGGCCCCATAGCGGCTGAGATGAACGTCGTGCGGTCCTTCAACGCCAACGGGCGGGAGCCGGGCTGGGACGAGAAGCGGCAGTTCGAGGACCAGCTCGAGGACAAGGTTTTCAAATACCTGCGCGAGCATCCCGAGATCGAGAACGAGTCCCGCTACACCAGCTTCCGTTTCTGGCGTCAGGTCAGCATCGGCAGCACCAGGGAGGAGGTCCGGATCCTCCTCGACGAGCCAGATCAGCGCACCATCGATCCCGCCCTCATGGCCTCGCTCTCGCGGCGCCACTGGTCGCAAGTGCAGACCAAGGCCAAGGAGGCGTGGGTGTACCCGCTGGGCTGGGTGCTCTACATGGACGACACGGCGGTGGTGAGCATGATTCGCGAGCGTCCCGCCTGGGACAAGCACGACGACCAGTAGCCGTCTCCGCGCACACGCTGTGGTCGAGCACGACGGCAGCCCCTGAGCTGCCGGGGCTGTCCATCCGACGTCGCCAGGGAGGGCGCATGATCCGCTCCTCGCTCATCGCAACGAAGCGCACCCCGCTCGCCACTCGCGGCATGGTGGTCGCGGAGCATCCGCTGGGCGCGGAGGTCGGCGCCAGCATCCTTCAGAAGGGCGGCAATGCCATCGACGCCGCGGTGGCCACCGCCTTCGCCATGCCCGTGGTCGAGCCTTTCATGTCCTCGTTGGCAGGCGGCGGGACGATGCTCGTGCACCTGGCCAGGCGCGGGGAGACGCTCTGCGTCGACTTCAACGTGGAGGCGCCCGCCGCGGCCTACGACGGCTGCTACGAGCTGATGGAAGGCACCTCCACGGCGATTTTTCCGTGGCGTCTCGTGGTGGACGACGCCAACGTCTTTGGCCCGCGCTCCGTGGCCGTGCCGGGCTCCGTGGCCGGACTCGCCCTCGCCCTGGAGCGGTGGGGAACCATGGAGCTGCGTGACGTGCTCCAGCCCGCCATTGCGTTGGCCGAGGACGGGTTCGTGCCCGACTGGTACGTGGCCCTCAACACCGCCGTGATGGGCCAGGAGCTGGCGGCCTTTCCCGAGACGGCCCGGACCTACCTGCGCGGAGGTCACTACATCTACCGCACGCCGTCCATGGCGGGCGGCGATCTCTTCCGCCAGCCCGAGCTCGGCCGGAGCCTTCGCCTCCTCGCCAAAGACGGACCCGTCGCCTTCTACAAGGGCGCCATTGCCCAGGCCATCCACGAGGCGATATCGACCACGGGCGGCTATCTCACCCGCGACGATCTCGCCCGCTACGCACCGCGGGTGCTGCCGGTGCTCCGAGGAGCGTATCGCGGTCTCGAGCTCGCCCTCTCACCGGGAGCGACGGGCGGGACCACCGCGCTCGAGATGCTGAACATCCTCGCCCAGTTCCCCAAGGCGCGCGCCACCTGGAAGACGGCGGCCGGCCTGCACCTCCGCGCGGAGGCGGTGCGCCGCGCCTTCCTCGACCGCCTCGAGCACTTGGGCGATCCGGAGTGCGTCAAGTCGCCGTGGAGCGGGCTCGTGTCGAAGGAGTATGCGGCCAAGGTGGCGGCGAGCTTCAAGCCGGGGGGTCCTCGCTCCGCGCGGGCCGTGCCCGATCCCTGGCGCTACGATCCCGGCGCCCGCCACGCCGACTGCACCACGCAGCTCTGCACGGTGGACCGTCAGCGCAACATGGTCTCGCTCACCAATACCGCCGTGTCGCTGTGGGGCTCGCGCATGGTCGTCCCGGGCACGGGCATCCTGCTGCAGAACGGGATGGTCTGGTTCGATCCCGAGCCGGGGCGGGCGAACTCCGTCGCCCCGGGCAAGCGGCCGCTCGTCAACATGGTCCCCGCTCTCGGCTTCAAGCAAGGTGAGGCGTATCTCACGCTAGGCGCGCCGGGTGGACGCAAGATCGTCTCGGCGATTCCCCAGGTCATTGCGAACATGGTCGATCTCGGCGACACGCCCCAGGTGGCCATCGAGGGGCCGCGCCTCCACACCGAAGGCGGCGATCTCTGGGTCGACGACCGCGTCGGCCAGGCGAGCCTCAGGGCCCTCGAGAAAATGGGCCATCCCGTGGTGCCCAAGCGGGCGGACACCGGCACCCTCTACTTCTCGCGCCCCGTGGCCATCCGCGTCACTAAGCGGGGACTCGAGGCCGGCCTGGAGCCGCTCCACGACGCCGCGGCCGCGGGCCATTAGATGATGCATTCAACCTCGCTCCCTCTCCCTCCCAGGGAGAGGGCTGGGGTTTAACGGACCTCAAGGGGAACTACATGGCGGACATCCGGCTGACCACCGGCTTCTCCAGCGTGATGGGCCCCGAGCAGGAGGCGATCACGCGACTCCTCACCGAGACCATCGAGCAGATTGCCCAGGACGACCAGAGCTTCACCCGCGCGAAAATCGTGTTCACCGAATCGGACGAGCGCTGCGGGCTGACCGCGGAGCTCGACGGTGTGAAGAAGGAAGGCGTGCCACTTCAGCTCGACCTCGAGCAGCTCGAGGATGCCCAGACCCAGCCAGGCGCCCGCGCCCAGCTCAAGGAAGCGCTCCGGCTCTACTTCCGGAAGGTCATGGGGAAGTAGTGACGGAGGCGACGAAGCGCCTCATCGTCAACGCCGACGACTTCGGCCTGACGCAGGGCGTAAGCCGCGGCATTCTCGAAGCGGGGCGGACGGGCATCGTGACGAGCACCACGCTCCTCGTGAACCGCGAGATCCCGCCCGCGCAGCTCGAGGAGCTGCAGGCCTCGGGCCTGGGGGTGGGCGTGCATCTCAACCTCACCCTGGGCGCCCCCGTGTCGAGCCCGCGGCGCGTGTCCTCCCTCGTGGACGCCGAGGGACGCTTCATCCGCGATGCCCGCGAGGCGGCGGCGCGCGCCAGTACCGACGAGGCGCGGATCGAGCTGGGGAATCAAATCGACGTGTTCCGAAAGATCATGGGGCGCTTTCCCACCCATCTCGACACTCACCACCACGTGGGGCGTCACGATCCGATCCTTGATCTGGTCCTGGGCTTCGCGCGCGCCCTCAAGGTCCCGGTGCGGAGCCAGGACGACACGGTGCGGAATGCCGCGCGTCGGCTGGGGCTGCGGACGCCCGATTACTTCATGGGTGAGTCCGGACCCGAGCCGTACTGGTCACGCGAGCGCACCGTCACGCACCTGGAATCGCTGCCCGTGGGACTCTCGGAGTTCATGACCCACCCCGGCTACTTCGACGACGACCTCGCCTACAGTCGCTACGGCCGCCAGCGCGAGACGGAGCTGGCCGGGCTCATCGCCGCCGAGGCGAAGCAGGCGGTGAAGCGACACGGCATCCGCCTCGTCCACTTCGGCACCTGCTGAGGCTCAGAGCTTCACCGGAGTGAACTCCGGCGTGTAGCAGTCTTGCAAGGGCAGCCGCGTCTTCAGCACCCCCACTTCGAGCAGCGTGTCCTGCATGAACTTCATGGCATCCAAATCCATCCGCCCGTCCGTGGAGAGGAGCGGGCGTAAGAGCTCGTAGGCGCGGCGGGTGGCCGGCTCCGGCCAGCCGATGGCCTTGGAGGCGATCTTGATGCTCTCGTCCGCGTTGTCGCGGCAGAAGCGCGCCCCCTGGAAGATGCTCTTGAGCGTGCGCTGGAGCACATCGCGCTTGGTCTTGATGAGGTCGTCCGTGGAGTAGGCGACGAGGCTGATCCACTTGGGCGTCAGCTCGTCGAGCCGCATCAGAATGTGGCCCGAGCCCTCCGCCTCGATGACCACTCCCGCATCGCCGAAGATGGTGCCCTGGATCTCCCCGCGCTTGAGCGCGGCCATCTGCGCGTCGAGGCCGCCCACTCCGATGATGCGTACGTCCTTCTCCGGATCCCAGCCCATCTTCTTGGCGAGCATGCGCGCGAAGACCCACGTCGTCGAGCCGACCACCGTGCAGCCGATGGTGCCGCCCTTGAGGTCTTCCAGGCGCTTGACCTTGGGCACCACGGTGAGGGTGAAGTGGTTTTTCTCCACGATGGTGGCCAGCGCCCGGATCGGCGTGCCGCGCTCCCGGAAGACCAGGGGATCGGTGGCGCCGGTGATGCCGATGTCGGCGGAGCCCGAGAGCACTCCCTTGAGCAGGTCGGGGCCGCCCTTGAAGGGGATGAGCTCAGCGTCGAGGCCGTTCTGCTTGAAGTAGCCCTTCTCGATGCCGGCCAGGGTCGGCGTCACCACGCCGAAGTCGCCCAGGACCACCGCGCCCACCTTCACGGGGGTGAGGGCCTGCGATTCCACGCGGCCCGGCCACGCCGCCAGGGCCGCCGTGGCCACCGCCGCCGTCTTGAGGAAGTCTCGCCTCGGGGTCATGAAGATCTCCTGTGGCGCCTCCGGCCTCAACGCCAGCGGCCCAGGCGCGTGTTGAGATGCTCGAGGAACAGCACGACGGAGATGGAGACCACCGATACGATGGCGGTGGCCGCGAAGAGCTCGGGCGCCCGGAAAGCCAGCGCCGCGCGCTGCATCTGGAAGCCCATGCCGCGCGTGCCCGCCAGCATCTCCGCGATGAGCGTGCCGAGCAGCGCGAAGACCAGGGCCACGCGCATGGCCGTGAGCACGGAGGGGAGCACGGCGGGCAGAAGCACCTTGCGAATGATCTGCCCCCGGCTCGCGCCCATCGACGCGGCCACCGTGACGAGGGCAGGGTCGACGTCGCGGGTGCCCGCGGCCACGAGCACCACCACGGGGAAGATGGCGAAAACGGCGGCAGACAGCACTGCCGTCGACAGGCCGATGCCGAAGACCAGGGCAATCCAGGGCAGGACGAGGATCTTCGGCACCCCGTAGAGTGCGACCACGTACGGCATGGCGATGGCGTGCGCGGTGGGCCGCGAGCCCAGCACGAGCCCAGTGGGTACGCCGGCCAGGATGGCCAGCGCGTAGCCGAGAAGCGTTTTCACGAGGGTGTCGCCGAGGCGGGGCAGGGCCTCCGCGCCGGTGACCCCGAGCACGCGCACGATGGACGAGGGCGCGGGCACGAAGAGAGGATCGACCACTCGCCACCGCACCGCCACCTCCCAGGCGAGGACGATCGCCGCCACCGAAAGGGTCTGCCAGGCTAGGACCCTCAACCGGCCCATCGCTTCACCCGCGCCTCGATCAGCGCGCCCGCGCCGTCGAGCAGAAGTACGGCGGCCGCCACGAGCACCACGAGGGCGGCGTACTCTGCCGTCATCATGAGCCCGTAGGCGTAGTTGATCACGTAGCCGAGGCCGGCCCGCGCGCCCAGCAGCTCGCCCACGAGCACGCCGACCACCGAGAGGGCGAGGCCCGTGCGCAGACCGCCGACCATGGTCGAGGCCATGGCGGGCAGCATGACCTTGCGAAAGACCGTCCACGGCTTCGCGCCCATCGACACCGCCACCGTCACCAGCGTGGCCGGTACCTGGCGGATGCCCGCGAGCACGGCGAGAGTGACAGGAAAGAAGCCCAGGAAGAATCCGAAGGCGATCTTGGAGGCAGGGCCGAGCCCGAAGCAGAGCATGAGCGACGGATACCAGACCACGCTCGGCACAGCGTAGAGCGTGGCGAGGAGCGGCTCGTAGATGCGTCCCACGGTGTGCCGGAGACCCAAGAGGAAGCCAACCCAGAGCCCACCCGCCACCGCCAGCACGTAGGCCACTGCGATCTCCCCCATGGTGAGCCACACGTGGCCCGCCAGGGGAGGGAGATCGCGCGTGGCGAGCACGCGGGCGAGCGCACCGGGCAGCCGCGAGGGACCGACATACAGGATGGGGTTGAGCATGCTCGCCACAGCTTCCCAGAGGGTGAGCGCGATCAGGAGCAGGCCGAGGCGCCAGAGCCAGATCCTCATCGCCGGCCGTCCATGGCGCGCATCGACTCCTCGCGGATCTGCGTCCAGAGCTTCGCGTGGAGGGCCACCGCGTCGGGGCCGTCGAGGGCGCGCGGGTACGGCAGGGGCACCTCGACCACGTCCTTGATCCGTCCCGGGCGTGCCGTCATCACCGCGATGCGGTCCGAGAGCGCGATGGCCTCGTGCAGGCTGTGCGTGACGAAGACGACCGTCCGCTGCGTGCGGTGGCGCACCTCCACCAGCCACTCGCCCATGAGAAGACGCGTCTGCTCGTCGAGGGCGCCGAAGGGCTCGTCCATGAGAAGGATGGGCGTGTCGAGAGCGAGAGCGCGAGCGATGGCCACGCGCTGTCGCATGCCGCCGGAGAGCTCCCGGGGGTACTTCACCTCGAAGCCCTTGAGGCCCATCGGCTCGAGGAGGCTCAGGGCGATCTCCCGGCGTCGGGCGGCCGCGACGCCGGTGAGCTCGAGCCCGAAGCCCACGTTGTCAAGGGCCGTCCGCCACGGAAAGAGCCCGGGATCCTGGAAGACGAGAGCGACCTTGCTCGGCGTGGGGCCGGAGATCGGCGTGCCTTCGATGAGGATGCGGCCGCTGTCCGGACGCACGAGGCCGCCGATCATGGCGAGCAGCGTGGACTTCCCGCAGCCGCTGGGGCCGAGGAGGGAGACGAACTCCCGTGGGCGCACGGTGAGGCTGACGGTATCGACGGCGGGGATGGGGCCGCTCGGCGTCTCGTAGCGCTTGCTCACGCTCTCGACGACGATGGGCGCGCCGGTGGTCACTCGTGTCTCGGCATTCTCGACATGGGGCTCAGCGTGGGCAGAGGCTAAGCTGGCGCTTCGCGAAGGTCAAGAAGCGACGGCGGAACCCCGTGCCCGCCGCCAACTAGATCGCTGCGCGTCCTCCCGCCAGAGCCGGGCGGCGCCGTCGAGCATGAGCAAGGCTACGAGGAGCCACGTCCCCGCCTCGAGGGTGATGAGGGTGGTGACGTAGTCGAAGCCGAGGGCGAGGCCCTTATCGGTGCCGCGCTGGA
>Ga0306921_10001402_pt1 | contig 23218 bp, 27 predicted proteins | sample sta12Cox44000080_FD_203760 | JGI IMG/M metagenome (GOLD analysis project Ga0306921, IMG submission 203760) | Lab enrichment of tropical soil microbial communities from Luquillo Experimental Forest, Puerto Rico - statoxic.12C.oxic.44.000.080 (v2)... | ecosystem: Environmental > Terrestrial >...
TGGCCTTGGCGGTTGTTAGCGCGGCACGTGCCGCCTCGACGCGCCGCTTCGCGCCCGCGACCGCCGCCTCCTGCTGATCGGCCGTCGCAACGGACAAGCGCCCTTGGCGTTCCGAGACGGCGCCGGTCGTGACCAAATGTGTATAGGCGTCTTTGTCGAACAGAGCGAGCTTGAGCGACGCCTCCTGCCGCGCACGGTCGGCCTCGGCTGCGGTGAGCTCCGCCTCGGCTTGCGCAACCCGCCCCTGCGAATCGTGCTCCGACTGGTCGAATGCAAGCTGTGTCTGCTTCAGTTGTTCTTCGAGAACAGCCACTTGCGCCCGCGCCGACGCGGTCCTTGCCTCGGCGGCAGTCAAGGCGGCCTGCGCCTGATCGTGACGAGACTGAACCTGACGATCATCGAGCACGGCGATCACATCGCCGGCCTTAAGGTCATCGCCCTCGCGAACGCGAATCTCCAGAATGCGGCCCGCGACCTTGGCCGCTACGGCCGAGTCATCGCCTTCGACGCGGCCGGTCAGCTCGACGATCCTGGACGGGGTGGACGGTGCAAAGAACAGTCGCCAGACCACAAGTCCGACGATCGCGAGAGCGGCAACCGCGATCAATGGCGCGATTTTCTTGCTGGACGTTGTCTGGCTGGAGTCTGACGCAAGTGCTGCTCGTTCATCTGCCATTCTGGTCTCCCAAGTCTCCCGACACCTGCGAGCACTGTGGACCTCTGGGTCCATTTACGCGCCTGTCTAGGAGACGCCGTTCCGGACCCCACGGCCACCACAGGGCAACGATTGAGCCACGTGCATGTGAGGGATCGGTCGGTCGAATCTCGCGATTTATGGAGCCATTCACGCTTCGCTTTGTTGCGAGCCCGTCGGAGTGTCTGTGCAGTCGCGGACACTATGCGTGCGCTTGCGCAGAGCCGGGAACTGATCGCAGAGGCGGGACCTGATTACGAGTACGCGGGTTCTTCGATCTCGTATTTCCGCAAGCGCCCGTACAACTGGGTTCGCGACACTCCCAGGCGCTGGGCGGCCTTGGACTTGTTCCATCCGGACTCGCGCATCACCTGCTCGATCGTCTCGCGCTCGACGACGTTCAAGTCAGTTGTAGTCGATGACGGTAAGGGCTTTTCAGCATGGAGGGACAGGTGCTGTGCTGAGATCAGACCCCCTTCGCAGAGAATCGCCGCGCGCTCGAGCGCGTTGCGGAGCTCTCGAACGTTGCCCGGCCAATCGTGACCGAGCAACGCGTCCTTCGCGTCGCGGGTCAAGCCGGCCGGCGGTCGACCGAACGACTTGCCGATGTCCTGCAGGAACGCCTCGCCGAGCAGCAGAATGTCCGCTTTTCGATCACGGAGCGGCGGAATCCGAATATCGAACACCTGCAACCGGTAGTACAGGTCTTCCCGGAAATCGCCGCGCTCGACGGCCTTTCGCAGATCGCGGTTCGTGGCGGCGATCACCCGGATATTCGCCGTCTGCAGCCGGGTTCCTCCCAGGCGCTGAAACTCCCGCTCCTGGAGCACGCGAAGGAATTTCGCCTGGGCCGACGGGCTCATCTCGCTCACTTCGTCGAGAAGCAACACGCCGCCCGATGCCAGCTCGATCTGGCCCGGCTTGGATTGCTGGGCGCCAGTGAACGCGCCGCGCTCGTAGCCGAACAGCTCTGACTCGAGCAGTTGTTCCGGCAGCGCGGCGCAATTCAAGGCAATGAACGGTCCGCCACTCCTGCCGGAGGCACGGTGAATCAATCGCGCGACGACTTCCTTTCCGGTGCCTGATTCGCCGATCAACAGAACGGTCGTGTCGGTGGGCGCGACCTGGGTCGCTTTCTTGAGAACGTCTTTCCACTCAGCGGACTGCCCCACTGCGCGTCCGTGACCCGCCTTCAAATCGAGCTCTTCGGCGAGCGACCGCACACGCAATTCGAGTCTCTCGGCGCGTGCGTGAGCCTCCGCCACCTGGCGCGCCGCCTTCGCGAGCTGCTCGTGGGAGACGGCGAGCGCGACGTGGTCGGCAAGGCGCCGTGCGATTGGTACATCGTCGGCACTGAAAGCGGTCGGCCGCTTCGACCAGAATTGCAACGCCATCACCTGATCACGGGCGGAGGTATGCACTGACAGAAATGAACGATACCCAGCGGTCACGACTCGACTGTGAAAGTCCGCTGGCTCGGCAACCGGCAAGGCCTGCTGGCGCAGGTCATCGATGACGATGATGGCAAACGCATCGGAAGCCTTCTGCACCCCGCAATCAGCCAACTTCATCAGGGTGACGCGAGGAAAGTCCGGGTCCGACGCCGCCTGGATGACGACTTCGCCGTCTCGGTCGTTGAACGACATCGTCAAGAGGTCGTGAGGCAACACCTTGCTGGCGATCTCTGACACGCGCGGGAAGACGGTGCGGATGTCCAGGACGCCGGCGATGGCCTGAAGCAGCTCTACCGAGCTCTCGAGGTTCGCCGCGCGATCGCGCTCGAGTGCGGCGCGACGGGCGGCTTCCGCCAGCCGCTGGTGGGATACCGCGATCGCCACATAGTCGGCGAGACGCTGGGCAAGTGTGAGCTCCTCCTGACCATAGGCGTCGCGCCGGCGCGACAGCAGAGCCAGGACGCCGACGAGCGTGCCATTGACCTGCACAGGTACACGCAAGCCACACTGAAAGCCTCGGTCGCGACCGACTCCGTCGACGAAGACGCGAGGAACCGACGGATCACGGAGTGCGCAGTGCTCACCAGGACACACGACCTCGGGCTCTCCTGGCCATGTGCTTGCGTAGAGGCGGAAGTGCGCGCCATCCTCCGTCAGCAGCGCGAGGTCCGCCTCATCGTGAGGAATGACACGCGCGGCAACCACGCTCAGCCGCTGAAAGATGTCGCGAACGTCGAGCACACCGGCAAGCGTGGACAACAGTTCGTGGAACACATCGATGCGACCGGCAGCTTCCCGTCCCACTCCAGAGTCCGTGTCCGTAGCCACTGCAAAGCTCATCTTTCGTCTCCATGAATCGAGGCCCGACGAGGCCCGCGCCATTGCGTCTCCGCGAACTATCCTTTAGTCAATGCCAACCTGATCTGCCCTGCATGGAAGCCGGCGTGGGTCGTTCTCGTCTGCAGCACGGAGAGACGATTGCGCAAGGGCGCTTTCGCAAAGTCTTCATCCGAGACCGCGTTGTGCTTCTTCAACCACTCCTCTGGCGGCAACGCGGCCATGGCCGCGGTCAATCGCGCATTGACCTCCGACCATGCCCGACGCACGGCCTCCGGCGCAACGCGGTCCGACGTGACGCGATCGGCGTTGATCAAGAAGTCATCATCGAGCTCAGGATGCAGTCGTTCACCGAGACCCAGCATCGGCAGCAGGCGATCGTGGACCGCCGTCAGATGGCCCATCAGGTAGAAGACGCGATTTCTCCCTGGCGCCACTTCCCGTTGCAGTTCGTCATCGCTCATCGACGAGAACATCTGGTCGAGCTGCGCGATAACGAGCTTCCATGCACGGAGTGCGGTGTTCGTATAAAGCGCTTCCGTCATCGCGTTGCCTGCGGTGTTGGATCTCATTGATTCGCTATTCGCGGGCTCGCTTGCGCGTCGGTTTCTCCCCCCGTGGTATTTTTGATGACGGTCGTCATGTAACTATATATGACGCATATCATGTCTGTTGTCAAGCGGCATGGAAAGGAGATTCGATCGCGAGAGAGCGCGAACTTCTCTTGATCCAGTCGTGAGATGCCGTAGCGAGACCGCAGTCGCAGCCGGAAGGTTCTCGGTCGAAGTGATTCCCGTTCACACGCCCGACGGCATCGTCGACGCCGACGGCTGCCTGCGGCCACAGACGACGCTCGAAGCGTCAGTTACCGCGCAAACGTCGTCGCCGCCGCGTCGAGGATTTCGTTCGATAGCGTTGGATCGTCCACGGCGCGCGCAAGCATGAGGGCGCCCACAAGACCAACCATCGTCGCCAATGCTTTTTGACGTCGAGCCGCCGCTCGACCTGGGAGGAGTTCCTGCAACTCTTTGATGCGAAGCCGGAGTCCGTCGGTGAAAGCGCGACGCACGGAACGCGGCTGCCGCACGACATCTGATCCAAGCGCGGCGAACAAACAGCCGTGTCCGGCATCCTCACGATGACGCGGCGTGAGGTACTTGCGAACCACCTCGGCGAAGGTCGGATTCGGGGTACCAGTCATCCTCTGGGGCCATCCCTCGCGACCGAGCACGCGCGCCGTGATCTCGGCGGCCAGGTCCTCTTTCGACCCGAAGTGACCATAGAAGCCGCCGTGCGTGAGGCCGGCCTGCTTCATGATGTCGGCTACGCCGATGCCATCGAATCCCCGCTCACGAAAAAGCGTCCCAGCCACGTCCAAGATCTTCTCGCGGTGAGCCGCCGCCTGTTCGCGCGTCACTCTCACGGATGCACCCCTTTCCGAATCCACTTGACATTATACATGACACACGTCATATATACATATACATGACGACCATCATCCAAATGGTCGAGGGAGCGGACGGCTATGACGGCCACCACACGGCGACGAACCTACTGGACGGTGGCGGGGATCTTTCTCGTCACCCTAGCGATCGGACTGCTCGCGACCACTCATGGGAAAGCAGCGACCAAGCCCGCTCCTCCGCCTCCGCCAGAGGTCAGCGTCATGCATCTCGCCGGCGAGGATGTGGCCACCTATCGCGAATATCCCGCCCGCACCTACGCCCGCGACCTCGTTGAAGTCCGAGGACGTGTGGATGGCTACGTCGATCGGCGCACGTTCGACATCGGATCGGATGTGCGCGCCGGACAGGTGCTGTACGTCCTCGACCTGCGGCCGTACGAGGCGGAGGTCGAGCGCGCGCACGGCGCGCTCGCGCAGGCGACGGCGGACATCGTGCAAGCCGAGGCGGCGCTCTTGAAGGCGCGGCAGGATGTCGAGCGCCTCGAACCGTTGGTCAAGGAAGAAGCGGCGCCGAGGCAAGACCTCGACAACGCTCTCGCGGCTCGTCAAGCCGGCGAAGCGGCGGTCGTCGCGCGCAAAGCGACGGTCGACGCGAACCGCGCCATTCTCCGTAGCGCCGAGTTGAATCTGGAATACGCGACGATTCGTGCGCCGATCAGCGGACGCGTCGGCGAGAGCCTGCTGCAGGTCGGGGGCCTCGTCACCAAGACCTCGCCGCAACCGCTGACGACGATCGTACCGCTCGATCCCGTCTGGGTACGGTTCCAGGTCAGCGAGGCCGAACTACCGCTATTCCAGCCCGGCAGGCGCGGGTCGCTGGCGATCGAGTTGGTTCTGAGCGACGGGAGCGTGCCCGCGGTTCAGGGTCACATCGAAAACACGCTGAATGGCGTCAACACCAAGACCGGCACTCTCGAAGTGCAGGCGACGTTTCGCAATCAGGATCATTCGGTTCTGCCCGGGCAGTTCGTGCGTGTCCGCGTGCGCACCGCCGAGCGGCGGCAGGCGGTGCTCGTGCCACAACGCGCGGTTCAAGAACTGCAGGGACAGCAGTCGGTCCTGACCGTCGCCGCCGACAACATCGTCCAAACGCGCGCCGTCGTCACCGGCGACCGCGTCGACCAGCGATGGATCGTCGAGCAAGGTCTCAAGGCCGGTGACGTGATCGTCGTCGACGGACTTCAGAAGGTGCGCTCTGGAACGCGCGTGACGCCGCGCGTTTCATCAGCGTCGACGCGAGCGAATGGACGGTGACCCATGGCCAAGTTCTTCATCGATCGACCTATCTTCGCGATCGTTATCGCCATCGTCACCGTGATCCTCGGCGCCGCCGCGGTTCCGAACCTGCCGATCGCGACCTACCCGGAGGTCGTGCCCCCGGTCGTCCAAATCACAGCGAACTTCCGCGGGGCGAACGCGCAGGATCTCGAGGGCACGGTCGCGCAGCCCATCGAGCAGCAGCTGGTCGCGCTCGACGGCATGCTCTATTTTTTCTCGCGCAGCTCGAACGACGGTGTCCTCACCGTCGACGTCACGTTCGATCTCGGCACGAACGTCGACACGGCCGTGGTGCAGACACAGAACCGCGTCAGCCTGGCGGTGCCAGCGCTGCCATCCGAGGTTCAGCGTGAAGGCGTCACCGTCAAAAAGCTCTCGACGGCGATTCTGCTCGGGATGGCGTTCACGTCAAAGGACGACCGCTACGACACGATGTTCCTGAACAACTTTGTCACGATCAACGTGCTCGATCGCATTGCGAGCGTGCCGGGAGTCGGCGAGGCACGCCTCGCCTCTCGCCAGGACTACGGGATGCGCGTCTGGGTCAACCCGTCGAGGATGGCGACGCTCGGCGTCACCGCGACCGACATCGGCGCCGCGATCCAGGCGCAGAACCGTCAGAACCCGTCCGGCACGATCGGTCAACCGCCGGTGGCATCCGGCGTGGACCTGCAGTATCCGGTGAATGCCGCGGGGCGGCTCGTCGAGCCGCAGCAGTTCGGCGACATCGTTTTGCGGGCGCAACCGGATGGATCCCTGCTCCGGGTCCGGGATCTCGGTCGCGTCGAGCTGGGCGCGCAGGACTACAAGACCTTCTCGCGATTCGACAAGAAGCCCGCGAGCGTCGTCCTCGTCTATCTCTCGCCGGGCGCCAATGCGGTCGACACGGCCGACCGCGTCCGAACACTGCTCGACGACGCTCAGGCGCGATTCCCGGAGGGCCTTCAGTACCGAGTCGGCTTCGATGCCACTCGCTTCGTGAGGACGTCGATCGCCGATGTCGTCGTGACGTTGTTCGAAGCGATCGCGCTGGTGGTCCTCGTCGTCTTTGTGTTCCTGCAGAACTGGCGCGCGACGTTGATCCCGCTCCTTGCCGTCCCGGTATCAATCGTCGGAACGCTCGCGCTTTTTCCATTCCTCGGGTTCTCGATCAACATGACGAGCATGTTTGGCTTGGTCTTGGCGATCGGCATCGTCGTCGACGATGCGATCGTGGTCGTCGAGTCCGTGCAGCACAAAATCGACCAGGGCATGAGTCCGCGCGCCGCGACGGTGCAGGCGATGGACGAGGTGTCTGGGCCGGTCGTCGCCATCGCATGCATCCTCGCCGCGGTCTTCATCCCGGTTGCCTTCCTCGGCGGCATTGCGGGTCAGATCTATCGTCAGTTTGCGCTGACGATCGCGGCGTCCGTCCTGCTGTCCGCCTTCAACGCCCTAACGCTGAGTCCGGCGCTGAGTGCGCTGATTCTCAAGCCAAAACGGCAGTCGGTCAGTTGGTTCACACGCGGATTCGGTCTCTTCAATCGCGCATTCGCCTGGACCACGAATCGGTACGTGTTCAGCGTGCAGACGCTGGCGCGTCGAGCGGCCTTCGCACTCATCGCACTTGGCGTGTGCTACGTTGCGGCCGGATCACTCTTCCGAAAGGCGCCCACGGGATTCCTGCCCGACGAAGATCAAGGTGTGTTCTTTGTCGCCGTCCGGCTGCCCGACGGCGCCTCGATCGAGCGCACCGATCGCGTCGTCGGCCAGGTTGAGGACATCCTGAGTGCCAATCCAGGCGTCGAAGCGGTCACGACGCTTGGCGGCCTCGATCGCCTGACGAACACCATCAACTCGAACGTCTCGACGGTTATCGCCCTCCTGAAACCGTGGGACGAGCGTGCGGCCATGCATCTCAATCAGCAGACGATCCTGCAGCAAGTGCAGCCGAAGCTCGCGCAGCTGCAGAGCGCCATCGTATTCGGATTCGGACTGCCGCCAATCCTCGGACTGGGCGCCACTGGCGGGTTCGAGTTGATGCTCCAGGACCGAACCGATGGCGAGCTGACGCGACTGTTCGAGGTCACGCAGGCATTTGTCCAGTCGGCGAGGCAGCGACCGGAGATCGCCTCGATCAACACCGGCCTGCGGACGACCGTCCCGCAATTTCGCGTCGACCTGGACACCGACAAAGCGCAGACGCTTGGCGTCCCGGTGACCGACGTGTATTCGGCCCTGCAGACATTCCTCGGCGGGCTCTACGTGAACGACTTCAACCGATTCGGCCGCACCTGGCGTGTGCTGATACAGGCCGAACCGCAGTTTCGGGTGCGCCCCGACGACATCAGTCATTTCCACGTCCGCGGTCGCGACGGCGACATGATTCCCCTGAGCACGCTCGTGAACGTGCGTCCCGTGTCAGGGCCGGAAGTCGTTTATCGCTACAACCGGTTCCGCGCCGCACAGTTAACGGGCACAAATGCGCCCGGATACAGCTCGGGACAGGCCGCTGCGGCACTTGAACAGGTGGCGCGTCAAGTGCTGCCGCCAGGTTTCGGATACGAGTGGACGGGCACCGTCTTTCAACAGCGCCGCAATGAGGGAACCGAACCATTCATCTTCGGCTTCGCCGCCGTTCTCGTGCTGCTGTTTCTTGCCGCTCTGTATGAAAGCTGGAGTACGCCGTTCGCCGTCGTACTCGCTGTGCCTCTCGGTCTGCTCGGTGCGTTGATAGCGATCGGAATGCGATCGTATCCGTACGACCTGTACACGCAGATTGGCATCATCACGCTCATCGGTCTCGCGGCGAAAAACGCGATCCTGATCGTCGAATTTGCGAAGCTCCGTCGGGAGCAGGGCACGTCAATCGCGAATGCCGCCGAAGAAGCCGCCCGCCTGCGCTTCCGTCCCATTCTCATGACCTCGTTTGCGTTTCTGCTCGGCGTGCTGCCGCTGGTCGTCGCAACCGGCGCCGGCGCGGCATCGCGGCGCGCGCTCGGCACTGCGGTGTTCGGCGGAATGGCCACCGCGACTCTGCTGGGCGTCTTCGTCATCCCAGTGCTGTATGTCGTCATCCAGCGATTCGCCGAGCGTCGAACGATCGCGCATGAAGCGCAAGCGGCGGCCGTCCCCTCGACCGCAATCGAGGTGCTCCGATGAACCGCCTCGTCATCGTCATCGCGGCTTCCGTGTCCGCCGCTTCTTGTGTGCTCGGTCCGAACTATCGACGGCCGGCCGTTGCAGTCCCGGCGGCGTTTCGCGACACGACCGTGACCACCGCGCAGGCGGAGTCTCCGTCACTGACAGACCTGAAGTGGTTCGATCTGTTCAAGGACGACACGCTGACCGAGCTCGTTCGTGTCGCGCTCGCTCAGAACTTCGATCTGAGGATCGCGGCGGAGCGTGTGTTGCAGGCCCGTGAGCGATTTGGGATCGCACGGGCTGATCGACTGCCGTTCGTGGTGGCATCCGCCGGTGCCTCCAAGAATCGCGTATCCGAAGCGGGCGTGCGGCCGCTCCCACCAGGATTCGGCCCGGACATCTCGGACTTCCAAGCGGGATTCGCCCTCGCATGGGAACTGGACGTGTGGGGACGGATCCGCCGGTTGAACGAGGCGGCGCGCGCTCAATATCTCGCCACAGAGGAGGCGCGGCGGGCCGTCATCACGACGCTCATCGCCGACGTGACCGACGCGTACTTCTCGTTACAGACGCTCGACCGTCAGTTGGCGATCGCGCAGCGCACACGTGATCTCGGTGCGGACGGTTTGCGCTTGACGCAACTGCGACGCGAGCGGGGCGTAGCGACTGCCTTGGACACGCGCCAGGCGGAGCAACTCCTCTACACAGCGACCGCGCAGATCGCGAGCGTCCAGCGACAGATTGCGCAAACCGAAGACGACCTGAGCGTGCTGCTCGGACGGACACCCGGGGACATCTCACGGACAGACCGATTCATCGAGACATTCAATGCTCGACCGTCGGTGCCGGTGGGCCTTCCATCAGCGCTTCTTGAGCGCCGTCCCGATATCCGAGAGGCGGAACAAGCGCTCGTGGCCGCGAACGCACAGATTGGTGCGGCAAGAGCGGAATACTTTCCACGCATCGCGCTCACCGGACTGCTCGGCGTCGAGAGCCGCGATCTGACGACATTACTGACGGCTCCCGCCCGTACCTGGAGTACGGCGGCCGGCGCGGTCGCGCCGGTCTTCAATGCGGGCCGAACACGCGCGACGGTGCGGCTCGCGGAGTCGGTCGAGCGCGAGCTGGTCATCGACTACGAGCGAGCGATCTATCGCGCACTCCGTGACGTCTCCGACGCGCTCGCCGGTTATCACAAGACAGGCGAGCAGCGCGCGCAGCAAGAGCAACTCGTAGCGGCGCTCCGCGACGCCACGCGGCTGTCGACTGACCGATATCAGGGTGGGCTCGACAGCTACTTGCAGGTCCTCGACGCGCAGCGAAACCTCTTCCGAAGTGAACTCGATCTCGCCATGCTCCAGCGCCTGGAGCTCAGCTCGATCGTCGAACTCTATCGAGCACTCGGTGGAGGCTGGAATCAATGAAAGGGCGACCCATGACGAACTCACACAGCAGTACCCTTCTGGACCCGAGGTCGAGCGCCGACAGGGCAGCTCAAGCCGAGCGCGAACTAAACGCCGCCATCGTCACTGCTGACATCAGCGCGAGCTACGAAGAATTCCTGGCGATTGTCGACCAGTTTTACGCCGACGATGTCGAGCTACGCCGCGACTCGTCGCCCGAGCCGTTGATTGGAAGAGAACGCTTGAAATCTCGTCTGTACGGCTTTCTCGTGCCGCTTCACGCGATGGCCGAAATTGGCGGGCTGTCGGTCTCGGTCAGTGTAAGGCCGATCGCCGGCGATTCACTTGACGAGCAGCATTCGCAATGGTCGCTCGAAGTCGTGGGCGTAACAGGACGAGCCGTCCGAATCATTTGGTCGGTCCGACGGCGATGGAAGCAGTCTCGAGTCGTCGGCGAATATCACTACGACCATCAGCAAGATGGTGAAGCGCTGGGACCCCGCGATCTTCGCATCCCCACCTTCAGTGGCATGGAAGAGATCGAATGAGAGCCATCGCGCTCGTTGCTCAAAGCTTTCCCGAGTTGATGTTCCGGAACACTGTGTCGAATGACTTCAAGGAGACCGAGTATGTCCAAAACAATCCTGATCACCGGCACTAGCAGCGGCTTTGGCCGTGACACGGCGGAAACCCTGTTCCGCTCTGGCCACACTGTGTACGCCTCGATGCGCAATGCGCAGGGCAAGAACCGTGAGGCCGCCGAGGCCGTGCGGAAGCTCGGCATCAAGACCGTGGAATTGGACGTGAGCGACGACGCGTCTGTCGAAGCGGGCGTCAACAAAGTCCTGGCGGAGGCCGGCACGATCGATGTGCTGGTCAACAACGCCGGCATCATGTCGGCCGGCGTCACTGAAGCCTTCACCGCGGAACAGGCGAAGGTCATCTTCAATACGAATGTCATCGGGCTCCTTCGCGTCACCCGGGCAGTTCTCCCCTCCATGCGCCAGAAGCGTGATGGCCTGATTATCAACATCGGCTCGATCCTCGGCCGCGTGACGTTCCCCTTCCTCGGCATCTATGGCGCGAGCAAGATGGCCGTCGAAGCGCTGACCGACAGCCTCCGATACGAAGTCTCGCAGCTCGGCGTCGAGGTCGTGGAGGTGCAGCCGAGCGGGTACCCGACTAACTTGTTCGCCAGCGTTCAGACGCCCGCCGGTATCGACGTCACGAAGTCCTATGGCGAGGTCGGCCGAATTCCCGACGCCCTGTTCAAGACCTTCACGTCGATGTTCGAGGGCAAGGACGCCCCGAATCCGCATGACATCGCAGAGGCCATCGCCAAGCTCGTGGGTCAGTCCAAGGGTAGCCGCGCCACCCGCACCGTCGTTGGCGCGGCGTTCGGTTCCGACAAGGCCAACGAGGAGATCGCCCCTGTCCAGTCAAACGTGGTCGAGGCCCTCGGCCTCAGCTATCTCGAAAAGATCGCCTGACGAATGGAATCTCTCTCTTCTGCTCAAGGTTGGGCGCGCTGATGGAGCCGCGTGTCGCTCGATGACAACCGTAGGTTTGTCGGGCTCGGACGCGTTGCTCGGAGTTGTGGCGGCTACTCTGCTCGTGGCCACGTACGGCCAGTGGCTCTATCGGAGTAGGCGTCTGCGGAGATTGCAAGAGCGCGTGAGATCCCGCGTTGCCGTCGTGCGCGAACTCATCGCTGACGGGGAGCGAACTCTGACGGCCTACGCAGATGCGTCAGACCCATTGTCCGCGCACGAAAGGTTCTTGCGGCGGTGTGACTCGTCTCTGCGGGAACAGTTCGGCGATTCGTTCGCCAGGCGGATCGACACCCATTCAGAGTTCGAGTGGATTCAACCAGCGAATTTGATTTCAGACGAGCAGGTCTTCGCAGGGTACGACACCAAGCGTCGGCTCGAAGGGCTCAGGGATCTCCTCTGGGAGGCTTTGAAAGATCTGGCGTCCTTGGAAGAATGATGGGAGCTCGGCTCAAGGAGATCGGCGCGTCGCGCGCGAACCGATGTTCCCCTCAACGAGTGGGACAAAGCTCGTGATTGAGGCACGCGCCGCCTTCGGGCGGTCACGGTCTTCAATTGACTTGATAAGGAGCGACCATGTCGAGGGCCGTCATCGCAGGATACGCGCGTACGCCGTTTCATTTCGCTCGCAAGGGAAAGCTCGCGGCCGTCAGGCCAGACGACCTCGCAGCCATCGCGTTAAGAGGTCTGGTGACTCGTCTGGGGCTCGAGCCTGCACTCGTCGATGACGTCCTGATGGGATGCGCGTACCCCGAAGGCGAGCAAGGCACGAACGTTGCGCGGATCGCGACGCTCCTCGCGGGATTTCCGGATACCGTTGCCGGCGCGACCATCAATCGTTTCTGCGGTTCGTCGATGACGGCCGTCCACTACGCGGCCGGCCAGATTGCTGCTCGTCCCGTGATGAGCCACGTGATTCGTGCGGCTCAGCAAAATCGAACTGGCCGTTTTCGCGAAGGGACGAATTCCGCAACCGGTCCATCCCCCGCAGAACGGCGCGCGCCATTGCTCACGGTCAGCGAGAGTGGTTCGCGGAGCGTTTCCGCGAGTGGACGACAGCGGCGGGAGTGAAGGACCCGAAAGCGACGGCTCGCACTCTTGTCGTTCTGTTCGACGACGCCGTCGCAGGGTCCGAGGTTGACGGGCCGCAGCGGGCGAGCGACGCTCGATGGATGGCCAAGAAGTTGTCGGCCGGCTGAATGCGCGCGCTCTCCTCACTTCTACGGAACGAAGTTCGTTGAACTGCGGTAGCGCGCCGGCTCCCTGCAGGGCGCGACGATCCCGAGAGATTCAGCGAAGCGCCCGCCATCAAGAGTTAAGTGGGGTTCACCGGGCGTCCCGGTGGCTCGCTCGCCCTTCGCGCGTCAGCTCCTCAAGTCCGCTTCGAGGATCTCCGCAAAGCTTTCATGCTGCGCCGGCTTTCGCAAGCGCTGGATCCCACAGTCCCGACTTCCGCGATCGAGCGATTTTTGTTGAAATACTTAGATTAGATTTGCTAGGAAAACTGACGGTCGCCGAGAGGCGGATTTCCGTTTAGCAAACCGCGAAAGCCGCTCCTCAGATCTCTTTGAGCCGCCCGGTCGCGTACTTGTGTAGCAGGCTCGCGATCAACGTCTGATACGGCAACCCCTCTGCGAGCGCTCGCTTCTGAATCGCCTCCAGATCCTTGCTCGACAGCCGGATGTTCAGGCGCCGGTCCTTGCGGAACGTGGCCTTGGCGTAGCGGGAGTATCGCGTTCGCTCGCGCTTGCCGCCGCCAGCGGACTTCCACTCGCCGCGCTCGACGGACTCGAGCAGCTCCTTCTCGTCGGCGTCAATCTTCATGGGACTCCTCACCGAGGTACTCCTTCGTGGCCTTCCGACTCGGGATGATCGTCTTCAGGAAGACCGTGTGCTCGTCCTCGACGAACGGCACCAGATATACGTAGTGCTCTCGTCGAACGACGAAAATGCGCTGGCCGCCGTAACGCCCGGGGTTCGCGTGCTCCAGAATATCGAGCAAGTCGCCTCGCTCGATGTGGAAGACGATTTCTTCGAACCCGATGCCGCGCTCCGTCCTGAGCTTCGCGTTCTTCGCGTCGTCCCAGTCGAAGTACTTCAGCGCCTAAAGAATACCACGACGTGTGCCCGTAAGGCACACGTTGGCATCGGCCTGAGTGTGCCCAAGAATGTGCCCGAACGGGGTCCGACGACGGTCATCCAGCAGCCAACGCCAACCAAGAGACCAATAAAAAACGGGCCTGAAATCGTCAATTTCAGGCCCGTTTCCGTGACTTCCAGCAGCCTTAGCAAACCGCCGCCTTCAGCCTCTCGGCCACCTCACCGTAGACGCTCAAGTATACGAAATACAAGCACTTATGTGAACGGCACCGATAGTAAGCAACGGGCGTTGAGAACCGCCGCCTTTGATCCGTAAGTATCCACGGCATAAGTGCGTTGCGGCGTTGCGCGCAGTCGTGAGCGTGCCTCACGGCAGCGGGCACACTTCCGGGCACACTGCGCTCGATCTCGACGCGCTCCGGCCAGGATTTACTAGGAGAAAGAGCGAAAGGCGACGGTTTTGCCAACCGCCGCCTTCAGCCTCTCGGCCACCTCACCGCGCGTCCGTAAGTGTACTCTGCGCAAGCACTTGCGGATCGTGCAAAATTTTTCTCGCGCGGGCGATTTCGTGGGTATACCGGTTTGAAAAACCGTCGCCTTTCTTTTAAATCGAGATTAGAAAAATAAGTTCCGCAATTCTGAGCATCGTGATTTCGGCGGTCGGATGGGCACACTCCCGGGCACACTGCGAAAACGTCGAGGAAAACGGGCCTTCATCGCTGGACCGACATTTGCGGGTACCCGCGCTGGCGTGGGACGCCTGCTGTCACCGCAGGTGCGACCCGCGACGATACGAATGGTGTGCATTTCGACCATCCCGAAATTCAGCAGGGTGCTTAGGGCAGTCTCGGAGCCTTTCGTTTGAAGGTGGGCAACCTACCTCACCCGGCTAGTCTGGCGATGAAGACTATCAACGTCTGATTTTCGAGGTGGTCAAGGCGAAGATCGCGAGCTTCTTCGTCAAGGAGAAAGCGGCCCGGTCGGCTTTCCAGCACGCCGCTTTCCGAGTCGGCCGGGGAGTCGAATCAGCGTGGCCAGGACGGGGCACTCATGTGCATTTGGCTACGATGATCGTGATGTCGTCTGCCTGTTCGTAAGGGTTGAATTGCCGGACCTGACCGGTGACGGCTGCGAGCAGCTCCTGAGAGGACAGTTCTCGGTGCTGCGCCAGCGCATCCAGCAGACGGCCTTCGCCAAATTCCTCTCCTGCATGGTTAGAAGACTCCGTTGCGCCATCGGTGTAGAGCACGAGGATGTCGCCTGGGCAGAGTTGACGTTCTTCAATCGCGCAGTCCCATTGCTCAAACATTCCCAGCACAGTGGAGGTTGACTCGAGCCGTTCCAGGGTATCATCCCGCCGCAGGAGGAATGCGGGTGGATGACCGCAATTCGAGTAGCGCAGCTGGCGTGTGTGATCGTCGTATTCAGCAAAGAAGATCGTTGCGTAGTCGCTCTCGGCGCTATTCTCGTAAAACAGCTGATTCACCGATCGCAGGAATCGCTGCGGCTGTTCCCAGGCCGTCGCGCACTGGCTGCGAAAACTCGCCTGAAGATTTGCCATCAACAGAGCAGCGGCTAAGCCCTTGCCCGCGATATCGCCAACCACCAGGCCGAGCCTGCCCTTGCCGAGCTCAAGAAAGTCGTAATAATCGCCTCCGACGGCCCTGGCAGGGTAGCAAAGCCCTACATAGCCGAGCGTTTGGAGCGACGGATGCCGCTGCGGGAAGAGGCGCAGTTGGACCTCCTTCGCGATTGCCAAGTCGTGCGCGGCTTGGCGCTCGGCCTCCAGCCTTGCCGCATTCGCGCGGCGCTCCGCCTCGAGAGCACGCGTCGCCTCGTCGATTTCAATGAGAGAGAAACTGTTCCCGTCCACATCTTCGAAAAGGGCGTATCGCGCCTGCCCCCTCCCCCACGAAGGCTCCGTCGGTGGGAGTGCAAAACGGACTCCGTGCCTCGACCATTCCTCGAAGAGCGCTCGTATGTCTTCGGTTAGAAAACCGACTCCGGTGTTTTGGCCAATGCGCCTCACCTCCACCGAACCTTCGAGCGGAACAACGAGCGCGATGCCGGGCAGGCCACTGGGCGGGGTCGCAATGATCCAGCGGCCCACGCCGGGAACTTCCGCGTCGACGGCCACCTGAAAGCCGAGCTGGTCCACGAAAAACCGCCGGCTTCGCTCCTGATCATGAACCCAGACCGTCACAAAATTCAACCGGAGAAAAGGCTGCAAGAATTCCGCGATGTTATGGTCACGCGCAACGTCCCTTCGATCGGGCAGCGCTGAGTTCTTCATGATGGTTGATTATATTTGTTCGGGCCAGAGGTAAGCTCTGTAGTCCATTCGACGGATCAGTCCGTCGCGGTCGGCGTAGAAGATTTGCTGTCGGCAGCGCGTGTGAACGTGGGGGTGGGAAGGTCACCTTTAACCTGTAGTGGCTCAAGACGACGCGAAACAAGTCGGCCGTCAACCGACTCGGTGCGCACTGCCGTCCCCTCGAACACGCCCCGGTGCCCCGGTACAGGAAACGACTCAAAGGTCAGACGTTGCACGGCGCGTTCGACCACCATCGTTCCTCGATACGGGAGATTCCTCAGGAACTTCATGCGGAAGGCGAATCCGGCAAACGCAACGTCCACCCTCAGGGATGAGACACGGCTCCACCGCTTCATGCCACCGTGGGCTTCGATGATTTCCTGAGCGAGCGTCCGTCCGCTCTCACGAGTTGCGTCGCTTGCGCGCGGCCCGTCATCCATCTCTTGTGGCTCCGGACACCACGGCCGGCCGGCAGTGTGGCGATATGACGCGCTCATTCATCGCGCTCTCGACTTCTCGTCCGGCCACCCTAGCGTTGCCGTCCACGCTCCCGAGGCGGATGCTCCCGCCAGGATTCAGCGAGCGGGTCATCGGCGCGGCGCTGCCAACGCTGACGCCGATCGACGGCTCGTTCATCGTGCTCTCCATTCGATGTTGTGAATGTCGATCGCCACCAGCGTCGGTCCCGGGAGCGGAGCATTGCCGATCAGCAGCGGGAACACTCGGCGGCGCGTCGGCGCCGCGAGGCCGTCGAACGTTTGGTACTCGTCGCAAAAATTCGCACTACGCACACGGCGGCTCACGATGTCGACGGCGTAATCGAGCCGCCTCAGCCTTCTGCGGTTGTCGAAATAGAAAATCTGCCGGCGCGAGTGCGTGGGAATGTCGTCGGGGAATGTCACGCGAAGCCGTGACAGGCCGCCGAGCGGATCGAGAGCTCCCACGTGAACGTCTTTGTAAACCAGAAGAAACGGTGTGGTGAGGTAATTCCACAGCGCATAACCGGCAAAGTAGGTGAAATCGAGTGCGTCCCAAGTGAGGCGCGCGAGGCCGCGAAACCTCGTGCGTGGATTCATTCGTTGCGCGACGGTCGTTCCGTTGCCGTCGACAATGCGAACCTCATCGTTGCCGATCAGTTCTGACCTCAGGCCGCTCTCCGGCAAATCGAAAAAGGTCAACCGTGGTTCGCGCGTCAATACGCGAACCTGCTTGCGTTTCACGAGCGGCGCCCTCCACCGCATCAGCGATGTGAACAGAAACCCGTGGCTCGACAGCACGACATCGAGCGCATCGATACGGTTCCAGAGATCCATTCCGCCGTGCGCATCGATGATTTCGTCGAGGATCTGCATCACTGGCTCGCCATCTGTCGAACGACGGGGTGCTCGCACGGATCCCGCCGCAGGCTGGTCAGCTCCGGGAGCCACGCTCCGACGCCCGCTCGAACGGAATCGATGATCATCGCCCACCTTCTCGCGGCTCGCCTTCGCTTGCCGCGCGCACGACGAGGGCACGGAGCTTCTCATTGACGGCCAGCGCCGCCTCGAGGAGCGCAGGCTGGTCTCCGATCACCATCGCGCGCTCCTTGGCATAGTCGTGATCTAAGAATTCAACGAACTCGCCGTTCCCAGGACACTGACGTTTGGTCGTGCGAGATGACCGGTGCCGCTGGTCACGGTACGGACGGTACAGCTGGCGGTCATACCACGCCGTGCGCGCTCATCGGCGGGCCACCCCATGAGCGCCATGCCGTGGGGCCCTGGCCACCGCGCAGCACTTCCTGGTTCTGGCAAGCGCCGGGCACCAGCACGACGCCGCCGTCGTGCCAGGAACGCCGCGCGCAAGTCGGCGCGTTGTTCGTCCAGATAGCTCAGCAGTTCAATCGTTCGTGCATTGCAACTCGCTCCATCGCCGCTGTTCGCGGTAGTCAACGGAGACGCGTGATCGATTGCATGAGCGCGTCGAACTTCTGATCGAGCTCACGCGCGACATTCGTGATCTCTGCGTCCTGGAATTGTGCAAAGAGCGTCGACGGCCGATCGTACTCGAGACACGCCCCGTCTCCGTCCGACGCCACCAACAAACTGAGCGGCGCGTAGAGCGCGCTCGCAACGGCACGCTTCGTCATCCGCACCGCGATCAACGGATGTCCGATCAGAAATCGGACGGCCTGGACATTCTGTCCGTGCAGCCGCAGGATCGCGCCATGATCGATCTCCAGGAACAGCATGAACCCGCTTGGCCCGGCCATCCGGGCGATCGAGTCAATCACCAACTGCGGCGATTCGCCCGCCGCCACTCGGCGCTGCACGTCGGCCAATTCAAACCGGCCGGCCTCGGCTTTGAGCCGCTCCACGATCTCTGCAAACGGCGTGTCGGTCAACACACGAACGTGTTCGACGGGAACGATAGTCGTGTCAACGCCCACTTGTCCCGCCATGTGCGCTCCTCCCGATCATGCTTGTGCTCGCGGCGTCCCTTTTCACTCTCGATCTCTTGTCGTCATCGTTCTGCCGCACTCGCACCAACGGTGTCGCCGGCCGTCCATCCCCCGCCGAGCGCCTTATAGACGCCGATCAAGCTGACCATCGCACTGGTCTCGCTGCGTGCTTGGTCGTCTTCGGCGGCGTAGAGCGCGCGTTGCGCGTCCAGCACGGACAAAAAGTTCTCCAAGCCGCTGGTATACCGGTCAGTCGCCAAGTCGAGCGCGCGACTATTCGCCGCCACGGACGCGCGCAAGGTGTCGCGGCGACGCAATTCCTGCCTGTGCGCTAGGAGCGCCGTTTCCACCTCTTCAACCGCAGTCGTGCGCTTCATGATGTTCGCGAAGATCGTCGTACTGGTTCTCGAGCAGGAACGTGCAGACGGCGATCGCAAAGACCAGCCCGAAGTACTTGGCGCGATCGCCTGTCAGCATCCGCAGCGCAACGAAGTTCATGCCCGCGTCCTACAGTGCTTAGATGACGATAATCATCCCACGAGGTTCAAAAAAAGACGCGACTCTACGGTGCCCCGAACGCGTGCGGGTAGAGCGTCTTCGCGGCATCAAGAATCCGCCGGTGGTCCTCCCTGCTCGAAAACGCCCGTGCCGTCGTCAACGCTCCCGCTATTCCCGAGAGCATCGCGATGGTATTGCGCCGTCGCTCCTGGCTCAGCCCCGGGCACATAGGGCATCAGGCGGGTGACATGATTGCGCAATGCCTGAAGCATGCGTTCTCTTGACTTCCGGGCCGCCGCGGAATCTCGGTGGCGAGCGCCGCCAGTGGACATCGGCCCTCGAGGTCGACGCAATGCTCGAGGCTGAGATACCCATCGACAATGGCGTTGAGGCTCCTGGCCGGGTGCGCCCTGCTTGATCGCATGTTCGATGCGCGCTCGGGCGTCGGCCAATGCCTGTTCGAACGCCTCGACGTACAAATCGTCCGTGCTCGCAAAGTGGTGGTAGAAGCCGCCATGGGTCAGCGGCAGATCGCGCATCAGATCGCCGATTACGGCGCCGTCGCGGCCGCGGCTCCGGAACCGGCGCGCGGCGGCGCGCACGATGCGATCGTGGGTCTGTTGTTTGTGTTCCGCGGGGTATCGCATCCCGTGCTCCTTGAGATGACGAGTATCATCTCCTGTCGGCCGTGTCAAGGCCCTTCGCGACAGGCACCAGAACGCGCACAACCAGTCGTGTCTGGCGCTACTCAAAACGAGAAAACCCCAACCGCGGCCCTTCCTGCCCCGCTTCAGCGTCGAGACCGCGCCGACTCGCGCGCGAGGTTCTTCAGCTCCTCAGCGTACATCGGCGGCAGCACGCGCTTGATCAGGAACTTCTCGATCGCGCCCATGATTCCCGGCCGTGCGTTCAGATCCGTTCGAATGGTCACCGTGCCGGCGCGCCCTCCGTCTTCCGGATCGACGATGAACGTCGTCACCGAATCGTTCGGCTCGACGTTCGGCTCGACGAGCACGCGCGCGGGCTCGGGTTCGCTGACGATTGCCTTGTAGCGATCGGTTCTGCCGAAGACGGTCGCGTCGAACCGTACTGTCGTTCCGGCGCCGACGCCGTTTCCGGATTCGACGCGGAGATTGGTGAACTGCTCGGGATGATTCGCGGTTGGCCGTTACGATAGTCGGCGATGATGCCGTCAATGCGCACCGGCGGCGCCTCGATGCGCATCGAGCCGCTTACAGAATAGGGTGGCACCGACCCTCCATTCTGTAGGACGCCTCGAGAAAGCAAAAGGGCCAGCGAAAACGAAGACGCGAAAACACGACGCCTTCCTGTCCCGAAAGACTCCGTGTCTTTGCGCCCTTCGCGGCTTTCCTTACCGCGCGCCTCCTGTGTCGATATCGCGGACTGCAGCGCGAACGAGATGTGTTCGCCCCGAATGGTTGCCACCGCTAACCGACGACGACGATGGACTGACGGTCGTCCGGACCCTTGTAGGTCATCGGCGAACCGCTTTGGGCCGCGAGCATCCACACCGCGCTGACTGCGGCGCCCGTCTCCTTGTTGTACGCGCGCCGCATCGCGCTACGCGGACGCCCCGGTGACCTGCCGGCATCTGCGGATCGCCTGCGATGGCGAGCGTCTTGCTCACCGCCAGTCAAACGCTGCCGTTCTGTCCCGTCTTCGGGATGTTCATCCCAGCGAGCAGGGAACGGTTGCGCGTTGCGTCCGGTGTGTCGCCGTGCGGCACCTGGAACTTCAGGTCGCCCTTGTCGAGTTCGATCACCGCCAGCACGCCTTACGGCGGCTGAATATCATCCAGTTCCTCTTCCAGGGTGACGCGACTTCAAGGGTGACGCGACGACGTCGTATGATATACGATCTGGAATGTATATCATCGGAAGTGCAGATGCAAGTTGCGAAGTGGGGCAACAGCTTGGCCGTCCGACTGCCAGCGGCTGTCGTAGAAGCGCTCGATTTAAAGGAAGGCGATGACATTGAGATCCGCATCGCCGGCAAGCGCGAGTTCGAAGTGGATCGAGATCGCACTAAAGAGAGGGCGCTGAGTCGCCTCCGTCGCCTCCGGCGGCCCTTGCCTGCGGGTTTTAGTTTCAGTCGCGAAGATGAGCGGTAAAGCGTTCTTCGACACGACTGTGCTCGTTTACGTCGTTGGCCAGAGGGACGAACGAACCCCGAAAGCGGAAGCCCTCGTGGCGAACGGCGGCGTCGTCAGTGTCCAGGTCCTAAACGAGCTCGCGTCCGTGTCGCGCCGCAAACTGGGGATGTCGTGGCAGGACATTGGCGAAGCGCTTGCCGCGGTACGGGTGCTTCGCCCGTTGCCGACGCCCCTGACGACCGACACCCATGATCTCGCTCTCCGGGTCGCCGAGAAGTACGGCTTCCAGTTCTACGACGCACTAATTGCAGCAGCCGCGCTGGAAGCGGAATGCACAACGCTCTACTCGGAAGATTTCCAGGACGGACAAGTGATCGAAAGGCGGCTTACCGTTCGAAATCCCTTTGCATGATGGATGGGGCGCAAGAGCCGAGCGAAACGTGAGCGCAAGGTTCGCGAGCCCGCTTTCAAGCGCGCGCGCAACCATCGGATGCGCGATCGGTTCTGTCGCATGTCATCGGCGGAGTGTGGCGTTCATCAACGTCCGAGGGCGCGCCAGATCGCGGCTGTCGCGCTCCGACAAGAGCGTTCGATCCAGAATCGCGAGCTGTTGCTGCGCGCCGCGTACCTCGGTGTAGCTGCGTGCCCATCCGCGAGCAACGTCACGAGGACGTTTCGGCGAGACTCCTCAGTCGCCTGCACCTGGGCGATCGCGGTTTCAAGTCGTGCCGCACGCCGCCAAACAGGACGAGTCCCAACCGGCGCAAGCGGTCGAGCGCTCGACCGATCCAATCATCCCGAGACCTCGGTCGTCTCCTGCACCCTCAGGAGGTGCATTGAAATCGGCGAAGAACGTCGAAAGGACGGTGATCTCGGCGTTCGCGTGGACGGACATGTGGGCTCCTTGAGCTGCAGTCGATGCTTGCCTGCAGCAGCCGCCACTCGGTGTTTATTGGCGCTCGTCCCACACTCGCCCATCCCGGATCACGAGACGGACGTTGCGGATTTTGCTGATCTCGGTCGATGGATCTCCCGCAACGGCGATTAGGTCAGCACGGGCTCCCGCTTGCACCCTGCCGAGATCCTGAGTGCGCGTGAGCAACTGCGTGGGCCGGATGGTGGCGGCCTGGATCGCTTCCATCGGCGACAAGCCGGCTTGGACCAACAGCTCGAGTTCATGGTGCAGGCTGTCGCCGAAGCGCTGATTGCTCAGCGGCGCGTCGGTCCCGGCCGTGATGGCGACTCCGGCTTCATGCAAACGGCGGACATTGTAGAGCGGGCCTGCGGCAAACTCGTCCGCCGAGGCGATGGTGCGCGAGAGCACGGTCAGCGTGGGGTCGACGACAATCTGAGCGCGTGCGATCCCCGCAATCACTGGCGCTGGGATCGGCGCATACCCGGCGTGTTCAAGCTGAGTCGGGCGGCTGGCCACGACGGCAGGCAACTCGTCGACGTTGCCCCAGTGGACGGTCACGGGAAGACCCACCGCGTGGGCCTCCGCCACGATCGCCTCCAGCACTCGCGTGTCGAGCGTGGCAAGGCGTTCCGGTGAGTTCGGTCGCCCGCGGCTGTCGACCACAGCCTTGATGACGTCGACCCCGCCAGTGGCGAGGTCCCGAACGACCGCGCGACCCTGTTCAAGCGAGGTGATCTGACGGGTGCCGCTCGCGATGGCTCCGTCGTTCCCACGCAGCAGTGTTCCGGCGGGATGCCCGCCCGGAGCGGTCAACATCGGACCAGCGGCCAGAATGCGCGGACCCTCGCGTCGGCCGTCGTCGATCGACCGAGCGAGATCGATGATCCAGGGATAGCCTGCGCCCACGTCGCGAATGCTGGTGACCCCGTGGCGCAGAAACTCCCGGAGGATCTCATTGACCTTCGCATCGGCCTGAGGGTCGTTGGGCCCTCGGAGCAACGCGAACGTGATGTGGACGTGGCTGTCGATCAGG